>Ga0105047_10001763_pt1 | contig 38980 bp, 38 predicted proteins | sample MAT04_FD_78384 | JGI IMG/M metagenome (GOLD analysis project Ga0105047, IMG submission 78384) | Freshwater microbial communities from Lake Fryxell liftoff mats and glacier meltwater in Antarctica - MAT-04 (megahit assembly) | ecosystem: Environmental > Aquatic > Freshwater > Ice > Liftoff...
AATTCTGGCGCTTCGTCATTCTCTTAACTATGTGTCGAAACCTGGGGGCTGGTTTCGAGTACTCACCGTTGGTTATGAGACACCCTTCGCGCGCACGAAGAGGGCTGGTTGGTGACGCGTGCGCTTCGATGTCGGCTGGCCGGTCGCCGTAGGTCAACTCGCTCATGATCGCCCTTGGCCGGGTCTTCGGAGCGCTGTCGTGGCGTTCGTGCCGATGGGGTGTTGTCGGTAGCGGATGGTCGCCTTGACGGAGAGGGCTGGTGTCTTGGGAATCGCGAGGTAGTCGGGCAGGTGTTTGGCGTCGAGGTGGCGCAGGAGGCAGGCGCGGTGGGTATACGCGGCGGCGCAGAATGCTCGTTGTTTGCAGCATTTCCGTTTGCTGCTCTTGCCCATCATCCCGTAGGCGGCTTGCACGGCTCGTCGGTCTTGGTAGACGGTTTCCCAGAGGCCGGTGCTGCAGGAGTCGCTGAGGGGGTTGCCGATGCGTTCGGCGATCGCACGGCTGAGGAGGAGCGCTTGTTGGCTGGGCGACCAGCGTGGGTGCCTGAGCCGGCGCCGGCGCGGGTGCGAATGTCACGGGCCCTCGCAGCAATGTCGCTCTCGAGCGCTTTTCGGTTCGCGAAGAAGTTGGACCTGCGGGTGACGGCCCAGACATCGGCGGACATCGGGCCGGTCGCTGCTGCGTGCGCCCACTCGGGGGGCACCCATTCGTTATCGACGGGGATCCACACGGCCTGGAGGTTGTAGGGGTCGACGTCGATGGGCCACTTCCCGCCGTGGCCTGGGTAGGTCGATTTCGTGCGCCGGAGAGCGCGGAGGCCGGCGCAGTCGTCGGTGCGGTGGTCGATGGTGATCCCGTAGGCCTGCAGGGTGCGCCACTTCACCGGCAGGAGACTGATGTACGTGTTTACGTCGAACGGGATCTGGATGCTGGGGGCGAGTTCCTGGTAGGCGCGAAACATCTCGTTCGGGGACAACGCCACCGCGGGGTGCAGGGGGTCGCGGAGGCTGTCGTGGGGGCGGTTCTGCCAGACGACGGCGATCCACTCGTCAAGGAGTTCCTGCAACTCGACAAGGGAATGAAGTGTTGACGGTTCCACATCAACTCCGCGGTATTCAACGCCGCGGCCGGTGTAGTTCTTCAGGTACTGGGTGAAGCCGGTATTGATCGACTGGAAGGTGCGTTCCACCTTCGCCTTATCGGTGGGGGTGTAGGAGGCGGAGAGCGTCAACGAGATGTGGAGTCGCTCGCACGCGTTCTCGAAGTGGTCGGAGATGTAGATCTTGCCCCGGTCGGTCGCGATCCTTTCCGGGAAGATGTAGGGCTACCGGCGCCGGTAGGCGTCGAGGTCTTGGTCGGGCATCAACTCTCCGCCGTCAAACGCTCCATCCGTCAGCGCCCGGGTCTCAAGGCGACCGTCGGGTCGCTGGTCGTAGGGGACGAGAGCTCGGGCGAGAGCGACGACTAGGTCGACGCATTTCGTGGACCCGGGGCGGAGGACCGCGCTGACCATGCTGCGGGTGGCGACATCGAGCATGATCGTCAGGTCGGGTCTGTTCGCGAGCGATCGGCGTGTTTTCGCGGACCCGGTCGTCATCCGGCCTCGATCCAGGTCTGCAATGAGTCGGGAGAGTGTGCTGGTGCTCGGTATCGGAACAACCCCGGTGCCGTGGCGTTGATCAAGAAGCTGGGCGGTGAGTTCCAGCAGTCGCAGTCGAGTGCCGGTAGACGCTTTCGTCCGGTTCGACATCACCTCCGCCAGGGCAGCGATCACCCGCGGATCGGTGCGCCGGTGGACACCAGATTCTTGATCAGTCCGATGGTCGACCAAGCCCGGGACCCCCGCTCACGAAACGTCTTGATCTTTCGTTCAAGAGTGCGGGTGGACATCGGATATCCGACTGTTGCGAGTTCATCGCGCTTGGCGAGGATCAGCTTTCGCGCGGACAGGTTATTCTGCATCTTCTCCTCCATCGAGGCGGAGAGCTCTCGGAGATGTATTACCAGGAACAGGATCTCTGCGCGGGTCGCGTCGGGGAGATATTGCACGGAGGTGATCTCTGCCGGTGCTGTCTCCGATCGGTGTGAATTATCCAGACGCACGTCCGGGAGGCGGGCGAAGTCCGCGGGCATGATTTCGCGGGTGACTCCGGTTTGCTCATCTCGGAGCGCGATCCGAGTCGCGGACACGCCGCAAACGAGGTAGTACGTGCCGTCGACCTGGATTTGATCACCCAGTTGAACTGTGATCGTGCCGTCCTCGCGGGAAGGGTGAGGCTGGATCGGAGCGAGATCATCTTGTCGAGGTCCGCGGAGACTTTCTGATGCCAAATGAGCCAGTAGACCTGCCCCAACCCGAGAGCGGCGTTCTCGGGTGCCAGGTACCGGGCCAGTTCGACAACCGCGGTGCCACGACCAGGAGACGAGAGGTTCTCGAAGGCGTTGATCGGTGTCGCCCAGGCCTGATCGCGGTACGACGAGAGAAACCGAAAATTGCGGTCGAGTTCGGCACTCAGGTTGGAGATATTCCGATACCCCAACCCAGCGTCAAGGCACAGTTGCCGGGTCGCTTCGAACACGACAGCGGTGGCTTCGTCAATGAGTTTCTCCGGACGCACCTCGATGATCTCGCCGTCTCCGTTCTGGTGGCGGGCGAAGTAGTCCGGTGCGTGCGATTTCGGGGTATGGCCTCGCGGCCGGCGGATCCACATCGGTTGGCTGGAACTCCCGACAATGTCCGGGTCACGATCGAGGGTCGTGAGGGCGGTCACTCGAACAGCGACTCGAAGCCGATGTGTGTTCCGGTCGTGGACGACAAATAGGACCCCGAGTAGTTTCGTTTTCCGGGCCACGACACGAAGGTCCCGACCGGAGCGCAACGCTCGTAGGCGATATCCGCAGCCTCGGTAGCGACAGTCCGCTGGGCGACTCCGTCGAGGACGAAGGGAATTTCTGGCGTCAACGGAAACATCTCCGTGCGAGATTTAAGGACCAGCGTTCGCTCTGCCACCCAAGGTCTCCCTTGTGATCGCTAGCAGCACCCGACGTCAGATGCTTTCCGCGATCGTATGGTCGTCAAGGTACGCCTCAACCACACTGCCGCTCCGCTGACACGCGCCGCCGTTTACGACAAGACGACTGACTTTTCGTCACATAGATGACTTCTACGACAAGAAGAGTGACTTTTCGCCGACTCGGATGACAACGGACACCCAACCTCGCGCCAGAAAAGAATCGAAAAATAACGTTTGGATAACTGGCGTTTGTTACCGACCTGTTATACATTGATTTCGCGGAAGTTGTTTGCTGTGGCAACCGAAGCGGAATGTGATTGCAGGACACTCTTGGTGCAAGGGAGAGGGTCGGTTTCTCGCCTCTGAGACCGACCCTCAATCCCGTTAATGGCCGTTTTCGCCGGCCGGGGATGTCCGTAGAGTGGTCTTCGTGCAAAGGAGACCGTCATGAGTGACAAGCGTGTCGCGGTGGCTGCATGGGAATCCCTGTTCAGGGCCCAAGTTTCGGTCATGAGACATCTCCACGCCGAGTTCCCTACGAACGAACTTTCCCTCAACGAGTACGACGTTCTGTTCAATCTCTCCCAGCACGAGGGCTGGCGGCTCCGAATCCGCGAGCTCAACAAGCACCTTCTGCTGACCCAGCCGAGCGTGAGCCGACTGATCGACCGGCTCGCCGCGCGCGGCCTTGTGACCAAGTCGAGCGACCCGGCGGATGCGCGCGGCATCATCGTCGAGCTGACCCAAGCGGGTTTCGCCCTCTTCCGACGTGTCGCCGTGACGCACATGCAGTCGATCGCCGACCACGTCGGCAAGGCGCTCAACGACGAGGAGCTCGGGCAGCTCTCCAGCCTCACCGAGAAACTCAGGCTCGCCGAGCAGGGTCGCGCGGAGCGCGACTGACCGACGCGACGCCGTGTGCGACGCGCCGGCTCAGCCCGCCGGGCGTAACGCTCCGGCCGGCCGGGCGCCGATCGACGCGACTGCGGCGGCCGCGACCCGCACCCCGGCGCGCGCCGCCGCCACGCCGTTCGGGTCCCGGTTCCACGCCGCGAGAAACCCGGCGCAGAACGCGTCACCCGCACCGGTCGGGTCGACGATGAGCGAGGGCACCGCGTCGATAACGATCGGGCGGGAGCCGTCCTGCACGACCACGGCCCCTGCCGGCCCGAGGGTGAGCGCCACCACGGGGAACCGGGCCCCGAGCGCCTCGGCGATCGCTCGCGGATCCGTCTCGCCGGTGAGGGCGCGGCCCTCCTCCAGGTTGGGGAAGACGAGGGTCGCCCCGGCGATCAGGTCGAGGAATCGCCGCGCGCCGAAGTCGGCGATGAACCCGGCGGAGGCAGGGTCGACCGACACGGCGACGCTGCCGCGCGCGGCACGCCGGACGAGTTCGTCAAGGGCCCCGCGGTCGGGGGAATCGATGATGCTGTAGCCGGTGAGATGCAGCACCCCCGCCGCGGCGAGCAGGTCGCCGGTGACGCGCCGCGGATCGAGGCGGGAGTTCGCCCCGCGCTCGGTAAGCATGGCGCGCCGTTCGCCATCGACGATCACGACGATCGTTCCGGTCGGCAGGGTCGGGTGCCCGTCGACCCGGGCGAGGACCCCGGCAGAGGCGAGCAGGGCGGTGTGCCGTTCGACGTCATCGCGTCCGACCGTGCCGACAAAGTCGACGGGTGCGCCGAGCGAGCCAAGCCAGGCGGCGACGTTCGCGGCGGACCCGCCTGCCCGGTGGCGGATCGAAGCGGGAGTGTCGGTGTCGGAGCGAACCGGCATGCGCGGGACCACGACTATGTCGTCGATCACGTCACCGAACACGACGATCCGGCCGGGCAGGTCCGGCGCGATCACGAGGCCGGGCGATTCGCCGAGAAGGCCGTCGCGATCTCCCCCGCGAGACGCACATTGTTACGGGCGAGATCGAGGTTGACCTCGAGACTGCGGCCGTTCGACGCGTCGACGATGAAGCCCAGCAGGAACGGGGTGACGGCCTTGCCACTCATGCCCGCCTCGTCGGCGGCCGCAAGGGCGAGAGCGAGCACCCGGTCGTGCTCGGCGGGGTCCCATTGCTGGTCGCGCGGGATCGGGTTGGCCACCAGGATTCCCTGCCCGTGGCCGAGGGCGTCCTGGCTGCGCATGAGTGCCGCGACCTGCGCCGGTGTCTCGACAGACCAGTCAATGGTGTGCGCCGACTCGCTCAGCCAGAAACTCGGAAACGTCGTGGTGCGGTAGCCGACAACCGGCACGCTCAGGGTCTCGAGCCGCTCGAGGGTCGCCGCGATGTCGAGAACCGACTTGACCCCCGCGCTGACGACGGTGACCGGGGTGCGCGCGAGGGTGGTGAGGTCGGCGGACTCGTCGAAGGTGCCGGATGCCCCGCGGTGCACTCCCCCGAGCCCGCCGGTCGCGAAGACCCGGATTCCGGCGAGAGCCGCGAGGTGCGCGGTCGCCGCGACGGTCGTGGCGCCCGATGCCCCCGTGGCGGCGAGGATCGGCAGGTCGCGCACGCTCGCCTTGACGAGGTCGTCCTCGGCGACGCGACGCACCCCGTCGGCGTCGAGCCCGATCTGCGGCACGCCGTCGAGCACCGCGATCGTCGCGGGCACGACGCCGGCCTCGCGCAGCATCCGCTCGAATTCGAGTGCCGCCGCGTGGTTGCGGGGCCGCGGGAGCCCGTGGGAGATGATCGTCGACTCGAGCGCCACGACGGGGCGGCCAGCGGCAAGTGCGGTTGCGACGGGGGCGGAGATCGCGAATGACGTGTTCATAGAAGGCCCAACCTAGCGCCCTCCCCTTGGGTCGGGTCGAGGCACGGCGCACCGTGTCCGGGCACGCGGGCGGGGCGGTTCATCACTTCGCCGGCGACATACGAGCCCTCGTGCGAGACGTCCGACTTTGGGTTCGCCTAGGGTTGGACTCGCCCGCCGAATAAAGGAGATTGCCATGAGCGAAGCCCCGGACGACCGTACCCTCGCGGAATGGAGCGAACGCCTCACGCAGGCCTTGCAGATCCTCGACCTGAGAATCGATCACGCGCTTCTCCTCGAACTGGCAGAGAAGTCCTCGACGAGGGTGACTCCGAGCGCCGGCCCGATGAGCACCTTTTTCGTCGGCTACGCCGCAGGAGTGGCGGCGACGTCGGGCGTGAAGGAAGCGCGGGCCGCCGTCGACACGGCCGCCAGGACCGCCCTGCTCGTCGTCGACGAGGGCATAGAAGGCGAGTCGCCCGCGGCAAGGGGATGGTCAGACACGGCACAGTAGGCGCGATGATCATCGCGCCACGTGGCCGCCCCGCGCTCTCGCACGGCGCGGCCACAGCCGCTCAGGAAGCTGACATGGCGGCGGCGCTGGCGGGCGACGGTTCCTGCACCGCACTCAGCTCGAGTCGCACGATGACGGCCTTGGAGATCGGGGTCTTGCTCCCCTCCGCCATGTGGTCGAGGGGGACCAGCACGTTCGCTTCCGGGTAGTAGGCCGCCGCGCACCCGCGTGCCGTCGGGTAGGACACCAGGCGGAACCCACGAAGCACCCTTTCCCGTTCGTCCTTGTACTCACCGCGCACGTCGACGAACTGTCCGTCGGCGAGCCCGAGCTCGGCCAGGTCGTCGGGGTTCACAAAGACGACGTGGCGCCCCTTCTTGATGCCCCGGTAGCGGTCGTTGTGCCCGTAGATCGTGGTGTTGAACTGGTCGTGCGACCGCATCGTCTGCAGGATGAGTGTTCCCACCGGGCGCTCGATGTACTCGAGTGCGTTGACGGTCAGCATCGCCTTACCCGTTGGCGTCGTGAAGGTGCGCGAATCCCGGGGACCGTTGGGCAGCACGAAGCCACCCTCCTGCCGCACCTTGCGGTTGTAGTCCTCGCATCCGTCGACCACGTGCGAGATGTGCTCGCGGATGAGGTCGTAGTTCGCCTCGAATCCGGCCCAGTCGACCTGCACCTTGTCGCCAAGCACCGCGCGGGCGAGCCTCGAGACGATGGCGACCTCGGAGAGGGAGTTCGGGGCGACGGGCTTGACCTTGCCCCACGACGCATGCACGGCGCACACGGTGTCCTCGACCGAGACGAACTGCTCGCCCGAGGCCTGCATGTCGATCTCGGTGCGGCCCCTGGTCGGCAGGATCAGGGCTTCCCTGCCGACCACGGCGTGCGACCGGTTGAGCTTCGTCGAGATCTGCACGGTCATGTCCGTGTTCTGCATCGCGGCCTCGGCCGCCTGGGTGTCGGAGATGGCCCCCACGAGGTTGCCCCCGAGCGCCACGAACACCTTGATGGTGCCGTCGAGCATCTGATGGATCGTCTCGACGGCGTCGACGCCGTGTTCGCGTGGCGGGTCGAAACCGAATTCTTTCTCGATCGCGTCCATGAACGCGGGCGGCATCTGCTCCCAGATCCCCATGGTGCGATCGCCCTGAACATTGCTGTGACCGCGGATCGGCGATGCCCCGGCGCCAGGCTTGCCGATGTTGCCGCGGAGAAGCAGGAGATTGATGATCTCCTTGATCGTCGCGACGCCCTTCTTCTGCTGCGTGATGCCCATCGCCCAGGTGATGATCACCCGGTCGGCCTTGAGGTATCGCGCGGCGAGTTCGTCGATCTCGTCGACCGTCAATCCGGTCGCCTCGAGAACGGCCGCCTCGTCCACGAGCGCGAGGTGCTCACGCAGCTCGGCCAGGCCGTGGCAGTACTCCTCGAGAAACTCGTGATCGAGCACGGTTCCGGGATTCTTGTCTTCCGCGGCGAAGACCCGCTTGGAGATCGCCTGGAGCAGGGCCATGTCCCCACCGCTGCGGATCTGCATGAACTGATCCGCGATCTCGGTCCCGCGACCGATCACCCCGCGCGGCTTCTGCGGATTCTTGTACCTTTGGAGCCCGGCTTCCGGCAATGGATTGATCGCGACGATCTCCGCGCCGGCGCGCTTGGCGTTCTCGAGTGCGGTCAGCATGCGCGGATGATTCGTGCCGGGGTTCTGCCCCATGACAATGATCAGTTCGGCCTTGGCGAAGTCGTCGTAGCTGACCGTCGCCTTGCCGATGCCGATGGTCTGGCCCATTGCCCAACCGGATGACTCGTGGCACATGTTGGAGCAGTCGGGCAGATTGTTCGTACCAAAGGCGCGGATGAACAGCTGGTAGGCGAATGCCGCTTCGTTGGAGGTGCGCCCGCTCGTGTAGAACGCGGATTCGTGCGGCGAAGCGAGGCTGTTGAGCTTCTTCGCGATGATCGAGAACGCGTCATCCCAGGAAATGGGACGGTAGTGGTCGTCGCCGGCCGCCTTGTAGACGGGTTCGGTCAGGCGGCCCTGCATCCCGAGCCAGTACTCCGATCTCTCCAGCAGATCGCTGATGGGATGCTGCGCCCAAAACCCTGACGAGACGACGACGGGAGTCGCCTCCCAGGTGACGGCCTTGGCACCGTTCTCGCAGAACTCGAACGCGCTGCGGTGCCCAGGATCAGGCCACGCACAGCTCGGACAGTCGAATCCGCCCTTCTGATTCAGCGCCAGCATCGTCTTGACGGTGCGACCGACGCCCATCTGCTCGATCGCGGGCTTCATGGAGTGGTAGACGCCGGGCATGCCGGCGGCCCAATCCTTCGGCTTGCCGACTTCCAACTTGGACTCGTCGGCTTCGTCGAACGAGGGTGCGTCGTTGGTCATTCGCCTGTCCATTCCCGTTGCTCATCGTGTGCTGCGGGGACGTTCCGAGACTCCCGCGACTGGGTGGTGCGCGACATGCGTCGATGCATGTCGGAAATCGCCCCACTCTCAATATAGGCGTCCCACCGGCCCGAGTCCCGCGCGAACAAACTCATTAGAGCCTTCGACGGCGATCGTCGACGTCAACGTCGAAACGCGACCAGAAGCGTCGTTCCAGAGTGCACCACGCCCGATCACGGGTCGACTCTCGCCCTCTCGCGCCGAAGTGCCTCCTCGAAAAATGTCCGCCCGTTGCGGTGTGCCTGCAGCCCGTAGTCCAGGGCGAGACGCTGGAAACGGAAGATCTCGTGGTACCTGGCCGGTAGCTCGATCGTGTCCAGTTCGACGGCGGTCCGCTCCAGCGCGTGTTCGTCGGCGCCGATCCGGGCGACGATGTCTTCGAGCACTACTTGCCGCTCATCGACCGTCACCAGGCCGAGCAGGTACAGCTTCGCGAGGGCCGTGGTCTCCAGGTCTCCCGAGGTGATGGGTGCCAGCATCCACTGGGCGAAGGCAGTGCGACCGGTTGGCGTGATGCTGTAGGTCTTCTTGTTGCGACCGTTCTCGACGCTTGCAGCGACCGTGACCAGCTCCGTTCGGAGCAGGGTGAGGAGAGCACTGCGGATGCTTCCGAGGCTCGCCGAATAGAAGAGCGACACCCCGGCGCCGAATTGTTTGTTCAGGCCATACAGGGTCATCGGATTGAGCAGCAGAAGTCCCAGGATCACGTTGCCCAACGCACTCTCCTTATGTTACTACTAGTTATATTACTCATAGTCCTCGATAGGAAATCCAATGGTCGGCTTCACCAACACACTAGACACTCACCTCGACCGGGTCTCGCGCCGGCGCCGCGGGCTTCCCGCACCACAGGTTCTCGTCCGCTCCCCGTCACGCGGGATCGACTACTCCTCCGGGGATCGCGCACAACCGTTCCACTCCGCCAGCATCGGCAAGGTGGTGACCGCCGCGCTCGTGATGGGCCTCGTGCCGCTCGACACCCAGGTGCGCGCGATTCTCGGCCCCCAACCGGGGCTATTGCTCGGCGACGCAACGGTGGGGCAGCTTCTCGACCACACTTCCGGGGCCGCGGACTACTTCGACGATCCGGTGGCATCGGGGCCAACGTTCATGTCGCTCGTCGCCTCCGACCGCGATCGCCTCTGGACCCCAGCCGACCTGCTCGAGTTCAGCCGCACCCGGCAGAGGCCGGTCGGAATGCCGGGAGCGCAGTTCCACTACTCCGACACTGGATATGTGCTTGCCGGGCTCATCGCGGAAGAGGTAAGCGGGCAGCCGTTCCACCAGCTCGCGCGCTCGCGCGTGTTCGAACCGCTGGGCATGACGGACAGCTGGTACCCGCGCCGCGAGAGCGGGCCCGCAATCGCGCCGCTGTGGTTGGGGCGGGACGAACTGAGCACCGCCGTCAGCCTGAGCTGCGATTGGTCGGGCGGCGGAATCGCCACCACACTCGACGATCTGGTGCGGCTCAGCATCGGGCTGCAGTCGCTGCACGCGAGAGAAGAAATGGCGCGAGTGCGGAGTCGCTTCAGGAAGGGAATCCGCTATGGGTCGGGGCTCATGGAACTGCGGTTCGATGAGTTCTTCTTCCTGCTTCGAGGGATGCCGCGTCCGACCGGTCATATCGGAGTGCTCGCCACTCACATGTTCTATGACGCCCGGAATGACGCACACATCGCCATGAACTTCCATTCAACACGCGAGATGGTGCGGAGCTTCAAAACGCTGATCGTCATCGAGCGGCTGCTCACGAGGGCGAGCTGAAGTTCGCATCGTCGCGGGTTGTGCCCCGTCATCGCCGATGCGCTGGCGTTCGACCTCGGCGAGCCGCACGACGTCCGCACCGCCATCCGCGCGCTGGACCCTGGCTCTCATGACCCGGCCGCGAGTGCGACCGAGGAAAAGCGTACGCCGGTCAGTTCCTCTGACAGGGACCACAATCTGGCGGCGACCTCGGAATCCGCAGCCTCATCGGACCGCTCGACCAGAATGGGCGGGCCCGCCATCTCGCGCCGGTTGCCCGGGGCGGTGTACTGCCTCCGGGAATCGGCTGGGTTGCGGCGAACAGGGTCGGGGGCGCTCCGGTCGCGGCGTCCTGGGCGAAGAGCCGCACGACCACCTTCGCGAAGGCCCTCATTCCGGCGCTTTCCGAACTGGACATGAGGTTCGTGGCCGAGATCCCCGGATGCGCAGCGGTCGCGATGACCGCCGAATCCGACGCGTCGAGGCGGCGCTGGTCGCGATCGCCCTGTCGCGGGTGGCATCCAACCGCTCAGCATGGGCCAACGCGCGGCCGCATTGGGTATCAAGGCGATGTCGCTCTACCACCACGTGACAAACAAGGGCGACCAGCTCGACGGGATGCTCGCCGACACGGGGCTCCCTGGATCGTGTCGTCGACTGCCTCCGCGCCGCCACCTGGTCGATGCCGATGATCGGCCACGCCATGTCTCCCCTCGATAACTACCTAACGGCGTTCGCCCGGCACGAGGCCGCACTCCCCCTCGACTTCCCGGGCGACATCGGAGTCACGGCTGAGGGAATCATTGGGGGCGCCCCTCCGGCGCGGGCAACCCGTCGACGTCGTGGCCGGGCGAACGCGCGAGCTCGTCCGCGATCGATCGAGAGGCCGCTGTCAGGGTGGCGACGAGGCGGGCGGTGTCCAGCCGGGCCAGATGCACGACGACACCGACGGCCGCGACGCACTTGCCATTTCGCACGATCGGCACCGCGATGGAGCCACTTCCCGCTGTCATCTCCTCACGCGTGATCGCGTAGCCGCGCTGCCTGACTAGAGCGAGTTCGTTGCGAAGCAGCTCAGGGTCGGTGATCGAGTGGCGCGTCGGCCGAATCAGGTTCGCCGACAAGTAGCGCTCGATCGCTGACGACGGCTGGTTGGCGAGCAACACCTTTCCAACGCCGGTGGTGTGCAACGGCAGGTGGCCACCCGCCCGGATAATCGTTGGCACACTTCGCTCGCCAACAAGCCGGTCGACATAGAGCGCTTGACCCCGGTCGATCACCGCCAGGGTTACGTTTTCGCCCGTCTCTTCGTACAGCCTTGCCAAGGTGGGCAACGCGCTCTCCCTCAGCTGATCGCTCAATGGGGCATACTGCGCTATCGTCCAGAGCTTCGTGCCCACCCGATATTTGCGATCGGTGCCGCGCATGAGAAAGCCGCCGTCGACGAGGGTGTGCACGATTCGATGACAGGTCGAAATTGGTAGCTGTGACATCGCGGCCAACTCGGTGAGAGGCAGCGCCCGGTGGTCAGGACCGAAACATCCAAGCAGTTGCATCGCTCGTTCGAGAAGCGCGGTGGGAGCACCGGTTAGTGCGCGTGCAGGGCTCATACAGCTCTCCGCTCGTCAGGGCATCGGCGCGGACACCGGCGAGCGACATCAAGGGCGACGACCGTTTCCATCCTATGGAAATTCTGGCTTGTCTGGCCCCCCTGGGCAGCGCATCGTTGACCCATACGGTGTGGCCCGACTTCAGGCCCATCCACTTCTTCAGAAACGGTTCAAAGATGACCCAACACATTCGCACGCAGGTCGGCATCCTGGGAGCGGGCCCTGCGGGGCTACTGCTTGCCCATCTACTTCAGAAGGCCAACATCGACTCCGTCGTGATCGATACGAAGAGCCGAGAGGAGATCGAGGGCACCGTCAAGGCCGGGATCGTCGAATCACCCGCGGCCGACGTCCTGTCGGCGTCCGGTGTCTCCGACCGAATCTATCGAGAGGGTATGAAACACGACGGTATCGAGTTTCACTTCGATGGGACGGCACACCGTTTCGATTTTCAGAAGCACACCGGCAAATCGGCATACCTCTACCCCCAGCATGAAGTGCTCAAAGATCTGATCGCCGCCCGCATCAGGGACGGCGTACCCCCGCTGTTCTTGCACACGGCGACCGCCATCGCCGATGCAGAATCCTCACAACCTCGAATCTTGGGCACTAACGCGGCCGGCGAGAGTTTCGAGATTGCAGCCGACATCGTTGTGGGAGCCGACGGCTCGGCCAGTATCGCCAGGTCCTTCGTGAACAAGGATCGCAACAGCGCTTACTTTCGGGAATACCCGTTCGCGTGGTACGGAATCCTCGTCGAAGCACCACAAAGCTCCGACGAATTGATCTACAGTCGCTCAGAAGACGGCTTCGTGCTGATCAGTACGCGCGACCGCGAGATTCAGCGCATGTACTTCCAGTGCGATCCCGGCCTGGACCCCGCCTCGGTCAGCGACGAGGAGATCTGGAGCAAGCTCCAGGCCGGTGTCGCCGGCGTCGAGCTCAAGCGGGGACCGATCTTTCGAAAAGATGTGCTGCGGTTTCGCAGCTTCGTCGCCAAAGAGTTGCGCAACGGTCACGTGTTTCTCATGGGCGATGCCGCCCACACTGTGCCGCCGACGGGCGCGAAGGGCATGAATCTCGCCTTCAGCGATGTGCTGTGGCTCAATGAGGCGCTGCGCGAGTACTACCGCTCGGGTTCGGAATCACTGATGGATGCCTACCCACAGAACGCCATGAAGCGCATCTGGAAGGCCCAGCACTTCTCCTACTGGATGACGACCATGCTTCACATCGCCCCGGATGCGAGCGAGTTCGACAAGAGACGCCAGCTCGGCGAATTGCATTCCGTCACAGAATCCGCCGCCGCCAACGCCTATCTCGCCGAGGGATATGTCGGGTGGGACTATGGCGCGGGTGATTGGCGCTAAATCCTCTGCGAACATGGCTCTATGAGCAACGCCATTAGAATCGCGGTCATCGGTCACGGTGAAGCCGGGTCCCTCATTGCCGGCGATCTGCAGGATGCCGGCCTTGACGTCGTCGGGTTCGATCCAGTTGTTCCGGCACACCCGACGGTACCGATCGCCGAGTCCACTGAAGACGCTGTTGCCGGCGCTGACATCGTGCTGTCACTCAACTCATCGACCGTGGCCCTCCGGATCGCGAAGCAGGTTGCCCCCCTGCTCAGGGATCAGGCGATTTACGCGGATCTCAACACCGGCACACCGGCACTCAAAAAGAAGCTGGCTTCGCTGTTCGCCGACGGGGCATTCGCCGATGTCGCCATCATGAGCCCCGTTCCCGAGCTCGGGGCGAAGGTTCCGATGGGGGTAGCCGGCACAGGAGCGCGCCGCTTCGTCGACCTGCTAGCGCCGTTCGGCCTGAATTTGGAGTTCGTGTCCGACGTCGCCGGCGAAGCTGCGGCGCGAAAGCTTATTCGCAGTGTTCTCGCCAAGGGGATCGCGGCCGTGACGATCGACTATCTGTGGGCCGCTGAGAGCCTCGGTCTGGAGGAGTGGGCGTATGGAGAGGTGCAGCGCGAGTTCGACGCGATGAGTGCCGAGACGGCCAAGCGCTATCTCACCGGCACAGTGAGGCACGTCAAGCGTCGGCAGATCGAGATGCTCGACGTGAACGAGATGTTGAACGAGAGTGGCTACCTGAGCACCATCGTGCCGGCGATCGAACTCACCTACAACCGCGTCATCCACAGCGTGAAGGTCCCGTTCAGCACCCCCGAGAAGTGAGTGCGACCGCGGCCGAAACTCAGTAGTCGAGCTGCTGCTGCAGCGCGTCGAGCACGACGTAGCACGGCAGCACTGAGGCCACACTCGAGTTGGGCTCCCGATTCTCGCTGATCGCCGCAACGAATTCGCGGTCCTGAAGCTCAATGCCGTTCATCGATACAGCGACCTTCGAGAGGTCGATGGCTTCGTCCTTCGCCGTGAAAAGGTCGTCATAGCGCGCGATATACGTTGCCGTGTCGCCGATGTACCGAAAGAAGGTGCCGAGGGGCCCGTCATTGTTGAATGACAGCGACAGGGTACAGATCTTGCCCGTCTTGGTCTGAAGCTGCACCGAGAGATCCATGGCAATGCCGAGCTGCGGGTTTTTCGGGCCTTGAATGGCATTCGCCTTCACGATCTGCTCGCCGGTCTGGTACTGGAAGAGGTCGACCGTGTGGGCGGCGTGATGCCACAGAAGGTGATCGGTCCACGATCGGGGCTCACCGAGCGCGTTCATGTTGCTGCGTCGAAAGAAGTAGGTCTGAACATCCATCTGCTGGATGTTGAACTCCCCCGCGACGATTCGATTGTGGATGTAGTGGTGTGAGGGATTGAACCGGCGGGTGTGGCCGGCCATGGCGATGAGTCCCGTTTCCGCCTGCACGTCGACGATCTCCTGCACTCCGGCAAGGCTGTCGGCCATCGGAATCTCCACCTGCACGTTAATGCCTGCCCGCAATGCCTGGATGGTCTGGTCGTGGTGCATCTGCGTGGGAGTGGCCAGAATCACCCCGTCGAGGTCTGGCTGCGCCAGCAGCTCGGCGTAGTCGGTGAAGGCGGCTTTCGCCCCGTACTTCTCGGCCACCTTCTCGGCGATGGGCATGCGGCTATGCCCGACATAGGCGATGTTTGCATCATCGATGAGCGCGAGCGCGTCGAGGTGTTTCTGGCCGAACGCGCCGAGGCCGACAACCGCGATGTTCACGGTCATTCTGTGCCTTTTGGAGTGAGGATGAGGTGGCCGACTGCCGTGTTGGACGCGGGCACGTGATAGAAGCGGTGGACCTCATCCACATCATCGCCGAGGGCCCCGCGCATGATGAGCCACATGATGAGCTCGACGCCCTCCGATCCGGCCTCGACCATATACTCCAGGTGCGGCTTGTACTGCAGCGTCTCGGGATCGTTGATGAGGTCATCCATGAACTTGCGGTCCCACGGCTCGTTGACGAGGCCGGCGCGGGCACCCTGAATCTGGTGGCTCATGCCACCTGTTCCCCATACCTGCACGTCGAGGTCGCCATCGAACTCCTGCACGGCGCGGCGGATGGCCTTGCCAATGGCGAGGCAGCGCACCCCGGACGGCTGCGGATTCATCACCACATTCACGGCGAGTGGGATCACCTTCGTCGGCCATTTGTCGGGCGTGCCAAACATCAGCGAGAGCGGCACGGTCAGTCCGTGGTCAACCTCGAGCACGTTGAGAATCGTCATGTCGAAGTCGTCGGTGATCAGCGACGCGGCGATATGCGTTGCAAGCTCGGGCGCCCCCATCACCACGGGAATCGGCCGTGGACCGTATCCTTCGTCACAGATCTCGAATGAGTTCGCAAGGCCCATGGCGAAGGTCGGCATGATCTCCATGCCGAAATACGATGCGTGGTCGTTGTATACGATGATCGCGACATCCGGAGTGTTGCCGGCCATCCACTTCTTCGAGAATTCGTAGCCGGCAAACATTGGCTTCCAGTAGTCCTCTTCGGTGCGCTCCATGTCGACTGCCGCTCCGACAGCGGGAACGTGACTGGTGGCGATGCCTGCGGTTATGCGTGCCATTACGCTTCTCCCCGTTCTTTCTTCGATCGCCAACCGTCGATGTGACGGCCGCCTGCAAGCATCATCTCCTGGTATTCCGGCACGCTCAGGTCGGTCATCGTGCTCACGGCCTGCACGTATGAGAGCCCGTCGCACGCAAAGATCTTCGACAGAAAGTAGACGTTGCCGCCGGTATCGAGCATCCGCTGGAAGTCACGGGTGAGCACAGCGAGCTTTTGATCCTCGGTCATCTTCCACTCGTCAAGGTAGGAACGCTCGTCGGCGCGAAATCGCTCCCGATTCGGGGCGGAACGAAGACTCATGCAGAACTGGTTGAGTTCGAAACCCGCGTGCGCCAGCTCGATCGTGAAGATCGTGGTGCCCGGGATGTCGCTGAACTGTTCGTAATTCGGCTTCATTAGTTGCTCCAATACAGCTGGTTGGGGTTCTGGACGAGTAGTTGTGACTGCAAGGCAGCGGTGGTGGCGATGGACGGCACGTAGTCGACGAGGATGCCGTCGTCAGGCATCTCCTTCTTCATGTTGGGATGCGGCCAGTCGGTGCCCCAGAGCACGCGGTCGGAAAACTCCTCGACGATGGCTTTCGCGAACGGAATGACGTCGGCGTACTGCGGTGCACCGGAGATGCTGAGCCGGTCGGGGCAGCTGACCTTGGTCCACACCTGTTCGTTCTCGCGCATGAATCGCAGGAACAGCGCGAACTCCGCGTTGTCGAGAGGCTTGGTCACGTCGGGCCGGCCCATGTGGTCGACGACGATCGGAACGCCGAGGGAGGAGAAGAACTGCCACTTCTCTGCAAGATCCCGCGGCTCGAAATACAGCACGACATGCCAGCCAAGGGGACGAATCTTCCCGATGATGCTGCGGTAGTACTCGTCCGGCTTCGGGTCGACCAGTCGCTTCACGTAGTTGAACCGCACACCCCGCACGCCGAGTTCGTGCATTCGCGCAAGCTCGGCCGGTGTGACATCCGGATTCACCGTCGCCACCCCTCGCGCCCTGTCGTTGGACCGCGCAAGCACGTCGAGCATCGCCGAATTATCGGTTCCGTGACAGGTCGCCTGCACGACGACGTTCTTATCGAAGCCGAGCATGTCCCGCAGCGCGAACAGTTGCTGCCAGCTTGCGTCGCACGGTGTGTATTTGCGTTGGGCGGCAAACGGGAAAATGTCTCCCGGTCCGAACACATGGCAGTGGGCATCCACGGCGCCGGCCGGAACGATGAATTGCGGCACGCTGGGTTTCGAATGCCAGTCGAGCCAGTCGGTGTCTTTCACGAACCCCGGGGACGTCATAGACCTCGAGCCTCCAACGGGGTATTCATGCGCGGAAAGACCCGGCGCGCGTTGCCTTCGAAAATGGCTTCACGCTCGCTCTCGCTGATGTGTGCCGCGTCGATGTATCGACGAGTGTCGTCGAAGTGGTAACCGGTCTGCGGGTCGATTCCCCGCACAGCGCCGATCATCTCCGAGCCGAACAGCACATTTTTCGCCTCGATCACCTCGACGAGAAGGTCAATGCCTGGCTGGTGATACACGCAGGTGTCAAAGAACACATTGTTCATCAGGTGGGTGTCCAGACTGGGCTGTTTGAGCATGTCCGCGAGACCCCGATAGCGCCCCCAGTGATAAGGAACCGCACCGCCGCCATGAGGGATGATGAGGCGCAGCGTCGGGAAGTCGGCGAAGAGATCTCCCTGAAGAAGCTGCATGAACGCGGTGGTGTCCGCGTTCATATAGTGCGCGCCGGTGGCATGGAAGTTCGGGTTGCAGGATGCCGACACGTGGATCATCGCCGGTACATCGAGCTCGACCATTCGCTCGTACAGCGGGTACCAGAATTTGTCGGTGAGGGGCACCGTCTGCCAGAGACCGCCGCTCGGATCGGGGTTGAGATTGACTCCGATGAAGCCGAGCTCGAGAACCGATCGCTCCAACTCGGCGATGGTCTCGGTGAGGTCGGCACCCGGCGACTGCGGCAGCTGCGCGACACCGAGGAAGGTCTCGGGAAAGAGACCGACGACCCTTCTGATCAGGTTGTTGCAGGCGACCGTCCACTCCAGGCTGATGCGCTGGTCACCCTCATGGTGGCCCATCGCCGACGCGCGGGGCGAAAAGATCGTGAGGTCGGAGCCGCGCTCGGTGATCAGCCGAAGCTGATTGCCCTCGATCGTCTCACGGATGATGGCATCCGAAATCTGCGGATACACCGGGCTGGGCAGGCCTGCTTCGAACGCGGCCAGCTGGTCGATGCGCCACTGGTTGTGCAATTCCGGTGCGGTCGTGTAGTGACCGTGGATATCGATGATCATCGGCTCTCCCAAGCGAATCGAGGTACGTAGACTTCGCCGGCCATCAGAAGGCGGGCGGTGCGCAGCAGGGCGGACCTGGTCACGACCGGGGTGGAACCCGAGTTATCGAGCTCCATCTGAATAGTGAATGAACCGGTCGGATGCTCTACCTCGACTTCCAGGCTCGAACCCACGGCGCCGAGGCCCGCGATCCGGGCTGCGACGCTGCCGTCGAGCATGCAGGCGGTTGCCACCGAGACCGCGCCAAGCACACCAATCGACTCGTGCACGCGGTGCGGGATAAACGTGCGCGTCGCGATCACGCCGCCATCCCTTGCGGGGGCCAGCAGACTCATCTTCGGCACGGTTTTGTTCGTCACGTCGCCGAGGTTCATCATCTGCCCGACCGCGATCCGGATGCTTTCCACTCGAGAACGGAGCTCGGAATTCGCCTCGATCTCCGCAGGCGACTCGTACCCCGTGATTCCAAAATCGGAGGCATTCAGGCACACGACGGGCATCCCATTGTCGATGCAGCTGACCTCGACGCCGTCGACTTCGTCAACCACCCTGCCGGTGGGCAGCAGCGCGCCACAGGTCGAGCCCGCGACATCCTCGAAATTGATCGTGATGCTTGCGTGGGTGCCCGGAACCCCATCAATGCCGGCGTCCCCAGCGTAGTTGACGACCCCACCGGGTGTAGCGACGAGCGCCGTCGCCTTCGAATCGGTGTTCACCATGTAGATGACGACTGGCGTAGTGCCGTCATTCGGCTTCACGAGGCCGCGTTCGATCGCGAACGGGCCGACGCCGGCGAGGATGTTTCCGCAGTTCTGCTGGTCACTGACCTCCGCGCGATCCGGCCACACCTGAAGAAACAGGTACTCCACATCGATACCGGGTCGATCGGAACGACTGACCACCGCGACCTTCGAGGTGAGTGGGTGCCCGCCTCCCATGCCGTCGATTTCCCTGGGGTCTGGGGACCCCATCGCCGCGAGCAGCACCCGATCCCGCACCGTTCGGTCGGCGGGGAGGTCGCTCGCCAGAAAGTAGAGCCCCTTCGACGTTCCGCCGCGCAGGACGGAGCAGGGGATGCCGACCTGGGACACGGATGACGCTGAATCGCCTGGCACGGGACTAGTGGCCGACACGGTCACTTGCCGACATAGTCGACGTACTCCAGGCCCTTCGCAGCGAGCTTCTCCCGCATCGAATACAGGTCGAGGCCAAGTTCGCCGCCCTTCAGCCTCGAGCGCTTTCCCGCTTCATTCGCCTCGCGCCCACGCGCCTTGGCGAGTACGGCAGCGGCGTCTTCCCGACGCACCAGGCACACTCCATCGATGTCCGCAACAATGACATCGCCCGGGCGCACGAGCTGGTCGGCCATCAGAATGGGGGTCTGCACGTTGGCTATGGTCTCCTTCACCGTGCCCTGCGAACTGATCGACTTCGACCAGACAGGGAAGCCCATGTCGGTAAGGGTCGCGACATCGCGCACCCCGGCGTCGATGACGAGCCCGCGGACACCACGGGCCACCAGGCTTTCCGCCAGCAGGTCGCCGAGGTAACCATCGTCACAGGGGCTAGTGGGAGTCACGACGAGAATGTCACCGGTCTCTGCTTGCTCGACGGCCACATGAATCATCCAGTTGTCGCCAGGAGCCACTTCACAGGTCAGGGCATTGCCAGCGATCAAGGCCGGAAAGATCGGCCGGAGCCGACGATTCAGCAGACCGATGCGTCCCTGCGCCTCGTGGACCGTTGCCGATCCGAGTGCGGCGAGCCCATCCACGATGTCCATCGGCGTGCGCGGAGTTCCTCGAACGACCTGTGGCATGATTCTCCCTTGAATTCGCGAGCTGGCGGCAGGCGAAAGTGCCTCTGGCTTAGCTAATCGGACAGGGCGCGCTGCCCGCACAGCGTATTCCGCTCAGCGGAAGGGAACTTGCAGCGGCGTCGCGAACGCGCGGAGACATCACGCTGTATTCGGCGCAGTCTCACGCAACGCCGGCAAGCTTCGCCGAGAGGGCGGCCGCCGTCACCTGCATCACCGGAATCATCCGCGTGATCGATTTGCTTCCGCTGGGCAGAACGAGGCCGAGCGCCGCGATCACGGTGCCACGCCCCACGCCGGCCCGGACGGGCACCGCGATCGACGTCGCGCCGGGCGCGAGTTCCTCCTGCGTTTGGGCAAAGCCCTGTGCGGTGATCGTCCGAAGTTGCCGCCGCAGTTCATCGGCATCAGTGATCGTGTGTTCGGTGAACCGGTCGAGGTTGTCAAGCACCGCATCCTGCAGCTCGTTGTCTCCGAAGGCGAGCAGCACCTTTCCGACCCCGGTGGCGTGCAGGGGAAGTCGCGCACCCGGCTTACTGAGCACCGACATCGTTGCGGAGCCGGCGATGCGATCGACCACCAGGCAGCGCAATCCATCAAGCACCGCGATCTGCACCGCGTCATTTCCCAGTTGATAGATATCTTCCATATAGGGCAGCGCCACCTCGCGAAGATCGGAGTGAACCGACGCCAGTATGCCGAGTCTCCACAGCTTGCTGCCGATCTCGTACGCGCCGTCGAAACCACGAACCAGCGCATCCCTGCTCTGGAGCTCGTGCACCAGCCGGTGCACGGTCGTCAGCGGAAGCTCGGAGCGGCGGGCGATCGCGGCGAGGGACTGGCGGCGATGCCGGGTGTCGAAGGTTTCAAGCACAGTGAGCACACGGCCGGCGACGGACTTGGATTGCGGGTCAGCGTCTGCCATGGAGGGTCCCACCCTTCCGTCACCGCCCCGGCGCGCTTAGCGCTGGCGATGGATCGATTTCATTCGACTGTAGGCGTTGATGGCCTCCGGGCCGTACTCCATGCCAATTCCGGAATCCTTCCACCCGCCGAACGGAGCGGCCTGGTTCGACCCGTAGAAGTTGATACCTACCGACCCCGTTTCGAGGCTTGCAGCCATCGCGGCTGCGGCATCGACGTCCTGGGCGAAGATCGACCCGCCGAGCCCGAACGGTGAATCGTTCGAGATGCGAATGGCGTCGTCCGCGTCGTCGAAGGGAATCACCACCAGCACCGGACCGAAGATCTCTTCGCGCGCGATGCGCATGTCGTTCGAGACGCCCGCGAAGACCGTCGGTCGCACGAAGTATCCTCGATCGAGATGGTCGGGTCTGCCGCCACCCCCTACTGCGATGCGGGCACCTTCTTCCGTGCCGATCCTGATGTAGTTTTCGACCCTGTCGCGTTGCTTCGCGGACGCCGCGGGGCCGTAGACGGTCGTCGGGTCAAGAGGATCGCCGATCGGGGTCGCCGCGACGACGCTGGCCACCACACCCACAACCTGGTCGTAGATGGAACGCGGGGCAAGGATGCGGGTGCTGTTGTAGCACGTCTGTCCGGTGTTGCGAAGGCAGGTGCGGTTGACCATCGACGCGAAGTAATCGAGGTCGGCATCCTCCATCACGATGCTGGCCGACTTGCCGCCGAGTTCCAGAGTGACCGGGCGCAGCAGCCGGCCACATTTTTCGGCGAGAAGCCGCCCGACTTCGGTCGACCCGGTGAACGCGACCTTCGCCACGAGGGGATGCTCCACGAGCGCGCCCGCGACATCGTTGCCGCAGGTGATCATGTTGATGACGCCGGCGGGAATGCTCGCAGCAGTCGCGGCCTCCATGAGCACCCGCAGGTCGAGGGGTGTCTCGGAAGCCGGCTTGATCACGACGGTGCATCCGGCGATGAGGGCAGGAGCCAGTTTCACCATGACGAGGGCGACAGGGAAGTTCCACGGAGCGATCAGCGCGGCGACTCCACGCGGCTGCCGCAAGACCTGCGAGTACAGTGCGTCATTGCCCGGAAATGGGCGCTGGTCGTTCTGGTCGACAAGGTGGGCAAGACCGGCGTAGTACCGCAGCATCCGGCCAGCATGACCCGCCGCGAGCAGGGTCTCCGTGATCGCCGTACCGTTCTCGCTCGTGATGAGGGAGGCCATGCGCTCTGCGCGCGTCTCAAGCTCATCGGCGAGTCTCAGCATGTGAACCGCACGGTCCGCGGCACTGATGTCACGCCACCCGGAGCCGCGGAAGGCCCGGGAGGCTGCCCCGACTGCCGCGTCGATGTCGACGCCGTCGGAGGAGGGAACCTGGCCCCAGACCTCTTCGGTCGCCGGATTGACGACATCGATGCGATCCCTCGAGTTCGATGCGACCCATTCGCCGTCGATGAAGTTATCGGTGTGATATTCCTCGAGCGTTGTCATAAGTTTCCTCACTGGATCACGTCGAGCTTGAGCAACTCAATCGTGCGAGCCAATTCGACCTCGGCGATCGCGCGAGCTTCGACGGTGATCAGCTGCGCATAGATCGTGTCTTCGAGTCGGAGCCGGATCTCCTGTGGGGTCTTGGCGAACCAGGCCGCAGAAAAGGCCATCCCGGTCGGCTGGAACCGCCAGAGCCGGTCCGCATCTCGTACGATCGCATCTTCGATCCCGTCGTGCTTCGGGTTCGTGTCATGCCCGTCGATGATCCGGCACACCGCCTCGACGACCCCGACACTGTATCCGAGCGGCGGAAGCACCTCGCGGGCGATGTTGCATCCTTCGATCTCGTGAAGTACGCGAATATCGCTGGTCATGAAGTTGTCGCTGCGAAAGCCCTCGCTGAGAATTCGTTCCTCATCGACCCGCGCCCAGCCGGTGTCATGCAGCAGAATGGCGAGGCGCGTGACGAGAGCGTCAGCCTCCGGATGATGATCGAGCAACAGCTCGGCGAATGCGAAAGACAGCGGCAGGTGGATGTCGTTGGCACGGGTTCGCAGATACGGTCGAACCGCGACCCAGACGGCGTCCACATCGTCGCGGTCACCGCGCGGGCTCGCGCCGTTCGCGAGGGTGGCGATGGACTTGAGGGTGTGTGTATATTCCATGGTCACTTACGCTTCCCCGCCCACAATGAGCGTCTTGAGGGCAATGGATGAATCGGCCGCCAATTCGGCCGGGATGTGGGCTCCCGCGTGGAGAGCTCGCCGCACCGCCATATAGTCGATCGGATCGTTGATCGCGTCGATGGCCAGTAGCCGACCATCCCGGTAGTAGAGAACGGAGAACTTCTCCGACTGCTGACTCCCGCGCTCGACGATCTGGTCGAAACCCGTCGAGAGCCCGGCGATCTGCAGCTTCAGGTCCCCTTGGTCCGACCAGAACCACGGCACGGCCCGGTGAACCTCACGGATGCCCATGAGGGTTCTCGCCGCGACTTTGGCCTGGTCGACCGCGTTCTGCACAGACTCGAGTCGAACCTGGCCGTAGTGACCAAGCGGGTGCGGCAGCAGCACCGCATCGCCCGCGGCGACGATGCGCGGATCACTGGTTTCGGCATAGCTGTTGACCACGATGGCGCCGTTGATGGTTTCGAGGCCGAGCAGCTCGGCCAATTCACCGCGGGCGATGACGCCGATGCCGACCAGGACGATGTCGGCGGGGATGATTTCGCCCCCCGACTGCCCCGCTCCGACCAGTTCAACGCCCGTGACCTCCCCGGCGTCACCGAGCAGTCTCACCAGCTCAGCCTCGAGCAGAACACGGGTGCCGCGACGCTCGTGGGCGCCGCGATAGAACTCACTCGTGACGGGAGAAACCGCCCGCGCCATGAGGCGATCGGCCACTTCGATCACGGTGACCGTTTTGCCAGCCAGGCGGGCCGCAGCCGCTACCTCGAGACCGATGAAACCGCCACCGATGACGACCAGGTTTTCTGCGGCAGTCCAGCGGGATTTGAGCGCATCGGCATCGGCGAGGCTGCGCAGGTACAGCACACCGGCGAGGTCCCCTCCCTCGATCGGCAGCCGACGAGGGGTTGAGCCCGGAGTGATGGCCAGCCTGTCGAACTCGAAGATGCGACCGGACGCCGCCGTCGCCATGCCGGTATCGCCGCGTCCGGGCGCATCGAAGCGCACATCCACGATCGTCTCGCCCGTGACGATGTCGATTGCCTTGTCGGTGTAGAAGCGGGCGGCCCGCAACTCGAGGGATTGTATATCTGCGATCCCGGCGAGATATGCCTTTGACAGCGGCGGTCGCTGGTACGGCCCGCACGCCTCGTCACCGACGATGGTCACCTCGCCGGCGAATCCCTCCTCGCGAAGCGAGATGGCGATCTGCATTCCGGCCTGCCCAGCGCCGATGATGAGGATCCGGTCATCCACGGTCAGATCTGCTTCGGTGCGATGTGCACGGTGAGCCCGTTGAGTGCCGAGTTCATCTTGATTTGGCACGACAACCGCGAATTCGGCAGCCGATCAGCGGCCGTGCCGTCGAGCATGTCGTCTTCGAGGTCCCCTGCCTCGCCGACGACGGCGGTGAACGCCTCGTCGACATAGACGTGGCAGGTCGCGCAGGCACAGGCGCCGCCGCACTCGGCAACGATTCCCGTGACACCGTTCTTCACGGCGGTCTCCATTACCGAATCTCCCTCACGGGCATTCAGCGTGGTCTGCGTTCCATCCGGGGAAAAGTAGGTAACTTCAGGCATGTGGTGTCTCCTTGCGTCGTGACTTGGTGAAATTGAAAGCAGTGAGGTGGGCGGCGTCGGCGGTCGATGCGTTAAGGGTCAAACGAACTGCTTGCCACCGTCGACGACGATCGTTTGACCGGTGATGTACCCGCTCTGGGGTCCCGCGAGAAAGAGGGCGGTGCCGACGATGTCTTCGGGCTGGCTCGCGCGCTTGATTGCGCCTCGGTCAACGCCGTAGCTCTCGGCGTCGTCGATGAGCCCGAGGCTCGCTTCGGTGAGGGTGAATCCGGGTGCAATAGCGTTGACGGTTACCCCTTGGCCGCCGACCTCGCGCGCCATCACCCGGGTCACGCCGATCACGGCAGCCTTCGATGCCACATAGTGCATCCAGAGTGGCGAACCGCTGAAGACGGTGGCCGACGCGATGTTGATGATCCGGCCGCCGGGATGGGTCATTAGAGGAAAAACCGAAGCAGAACACAGCCACGTACCCTTGACGTTCACGTTCATTACACGATCCCATTCGCCGGGCTCGATGTCGGTGAACGGCGTGCGCGACAGAGTCGCATAAATCGCCGCATTGTTGATGAGGACGTCGATGTGGCCGAAGGCGGCGAGCGCGGCCCGAGCGAGTCCATCGGTCGACTGCCGGTTGGTCACGTCGACGCGGACGGCGAGTGCGGTAGCTCCGGCGGAGCGGAGCATCGCAGCGGTTTCGGTGACGCCCGCGAGATCGATGTCGGCGACCACGAGCGAGGCACCTTCGGCCGCGAATCCGAGCGCAAATGCCCGACCGAGGCCGCCCGCGGCGCCGGTGATGATGACGACCCTGCCGTCGAATGTGGGTGTTCCGCTCATTGCCTTGCGTCCTGCCTCGAGTAGGTGTTGCCGAGTTGTTCGGTCGAGTCGATGCACGCGAGCGCGACCAGGGCGGCTGACATCGCCTTCGCCTCTTGGGTGAAGAGGTCGTCGTAGGCGCGGGCGGCGCACAGGCGGAGAGCCTGACCGCCGTCGAGGCCGAACCAATCCATTACGACGCGGCGCCCGTGCGCCGTGACGCGCCAGACCTTGTCAGAGTCTTTGACAATCGCGTCGTTGACGTTCAGCGCCGTTCGCCGCGTGTCGTGGCCATCGATTATCGCGACGATCTGCTCGACGTCGACGTCAGCGATCCCCACCCGCTCGAGAATGCTGCGGGCGATCCGTGCACCTTCTTTCTCGTGCTTGACGACGAGGTGGTCACGGCTTCCGTCCCGGTCGGGGGCGATTGCCTCGAGGTTCTCGCGTTCGTCGACCGTCGACCATCCGGTGTCGTGCAGCAGAATTGCCGGCAGCACGATGTTCTCGTCGGCCGACGCGATCTGCGTGAGCAGCGCACGCGCGATCCCGTAGGCGTAGAGCGAGTGGGCGTCGTTGTCACGTGTTGCCAGGAACGGCGCAGCGAGATTCCAGATCGCCACATCCCGCTCGCCCAGTTCGATCATTCCGGTCACGCCAGTTGCCGCCGGAATCTTTCCCGAGACGTCACGACCCAGATGATTGACGGGCGAGCGGGGGTGTGCAGACACGCTTCTATCCGTTCGTTCGCAAAACCGGCGGCTAACCGATGATTTCGACGGTGCCGTTCGAGCCATCGACTCGAAGGATCATGCCGGTTGTGATCAGAGTGGATGCCTTGCCGGTGCCGGTGACGGCGGGAAGACCGTATTCCCGACAGACGATGGCCGCGTGGCTCATCATTCCACCGATGTCGGTGACCGTCGCGCTGATCTTTCCGAAGACCGGTCCCCAGCTCGGCGCCGTGACCGGCGCGACGAGAATCTCTCCCTGCTGCAGCTGGTCGAGTTCTTCCGGGCCCATGATGACGCGAGCCTTGCCTTCGACGACGCCGGAGGATGCTGCCATGCCGTGCAGAAGGTTCGGGTCACCCTCATCCGCTCCGAGCCACTGCTGCACCTGCTCCGTGGTGATGCCCCAGAGCATGATTGTGAACGGCTCGTTGATCTCGGCCGGCGGTTCGTTGAACGCGGGCTCGGGACGTGCGGTCTTCAGCGCATCCACGATTTTGCGACGGCGCTCGATCTCGGCTGGCCAATAGGTCGGGCCGATGCAGTCGGCGCCCACCCCCCACCCGGTTGCCAGGTCGAAGAGCACCGGGCGGACTTCGTCACGGGTCAGGTAGAGCATGTCGTCGGGGTGGGACCAGAAGCCATAGTCGTGCAGGAGGCGCGAGAGCTGCCGGACTTTGCGCCAGAAGACGCCCATGGTCCAATGCTCGATGTAGAAGTTGTGGTCCTCGACATACGGGTACACGGTGCGGGCGAGGCCGAGCTTGCCGGTGAACGTGTCGAGCGCATCTCCGGAGAGAATCTCGGCATACTCCCCGGCGATGCGGTCGCGCTCGATGACGAGAGCATCCTTCGGGCGGTGCAACTGCTCGCCCTTCGCTGCGCGCACGACGTAGTCCTGCACGTAGCCCATCGGCAAATTGAGGTTGTCTCGCCAGTACACGTCCGATCCGTAGAACCCGTTGCCGGACGTGTAGTTGAACCACGGCTCCTTCGCTTCCTCCCACGCGGCGACCCAGGTGGCGCCGTCGGCGGATTCTGCCAGCGCAGCGAGGGTGGTCGCGGCGTCGTCGCCCTTGCCGAATTCAGCAGTCAGATTGAGCTTGACTGCGAGAACAGCCAGATCTTTGAGCTCGTCATCCGGGCGGAACAATACTGAATCGACTCCCGTGACCATTTTCGCTATTGCGAGGTCCGGAATGCCGGGAAAGGACTCCTTGCAGAATCCAAAGAAGTCGAGGTAGGCCACGTAGCCGAGGTTGAGGAACTCGAAGTGGTGCTCCCAGTTCTTGTAGGCCAGCTGGATGAGGCGGTCGTAGTCCGCCATCATCTTCGCGGTCGGGTCGATTCCCGCTCCGCTGGTGATGACCTCGATGTCGACCATTTCGGGCAAGGCCTCGAAGTTGATGGCATCCATCTCCTCGATCGTGCCAAGCACCTTCTTTTTCCAGTTCTCGAGCAGCGAATCCCAGTTCTGAAAGTAGAAACCAGCGCGCTCCATGAAGTGCGGCACCCGGTCTGCGATGAGCTCAGGTGCCACGGCGACCGGGCTCATGTAGCAGAAGCCGTTGTGGATCCGGAACTCGATGCCATTCGCGGGCGGAATCAGATAGTGGCGAGTGTTGTAGGCCCCGAGACACCGAACAGAGAATTCCACGCCGATGGTTTCGAACGGCTTGAACACGTTCGGCCAGTGCTGCGAGTCACAGAACCAGAATTTGCCGTTCTCCTTGTCTTTCAGGTTCTCCTGAAAAACGAGGTTGTAGGGATACAGGTCCTGCCATCCCTCCGACCCCGCCGGGGAGGGAAGGTTGTAGGGCGAAACGAAGCTCTTGCTCCGGGTGATCTCGGTCATTTCTTGGCCTTCGTACAGAACATCGTGGTGCCTTCCTCGTCGCTGAGAGTGGAGTTGCCGGTTGGGTGCTTAGTCGAGGTGCCAGTCGAGCGCGATGCCCTCGTGCTGGTGCGAGGGCGGATGCCAGGCGTGCGGTCTACCCGGTCGCGCGGTCGCCGATCTGGGCCATCAGCGACCGGGTGATGGCTTCGATGCCGGAACCGGTGGAGGTGACCTTCACTTCTTGTTTCTTCTGCGACCACACTGTCTCCGGCCGGCTCTGCAGCAACAGAACGTTGTTTCCTGGCGGCAGGTCGGCGTCGATCGCCCACTCGATGTCCTGCACGCTGCCGTAGTGCTTCTCGGCGGCCTTGGCAAGCCTGGCAACCGTGATCAGTTCGTCGTCCGAGAGGCTCGGGGAGTTTCGGCGATCTGCGTCGACCTCCTTGCGAATGACGTTGCCGTGTCCCGAGGGAACGAGTTCTTCATGCTTGTCACTGATGATGCGCCTCACGATGTGCAGCATGATCTTGTCAATCACGAAATTGTCGGGAGTGACCTCTCCCGAGACGACCATCTCGCCGAGGCCCCAGCTCGAGTCCACGACGATCTTTGAGCGATCGCCGTTCATGGGGTCGATCGTCATCGCCACACCGGAGGTGCGGGAGTTGACCATCTTCTGCACCGCCACCGCCATCGAGAGTCCGTCGTCTGAGATGCCATTGGCCATCCGATAGGTGATGGCGCGTGCGGTGTACAGACTTGCCCAGCATTCGCGGATCTTCTGCAGCACGTCGCGCTCGCCGACCACCCAGAGGTAGGTGTCCTGCTGGCCGGCAAAGCTTGCATCCGGCAGGTCTTCCGCCGTTGCGCTCGAACGAACCGCAACGGGGGTGTCATCGTCGCCGCAGTAGGCCATCAGGGAGCGGAATGCAGCGATGGTCGCGTCCCGAACATCCGTCGGCACCTCCTGCGTCATGATCAGTTCCCGGATGTGCGCGGCGCGGGTATCGACATCCACCACGTCGTTCGGATCAAGGTTCTGCAGGTGTTTGAGAATGTGGTCGCGCAGCGTGGTCTGGTTCATCACCGCGTCGAACGCCGAAGTGGTGACCGCGAACCCGGGAGGCACCGGCATTCCGGCACCGGTCATGATCACGAGGCTCGTGCACTTACCGCCGAGGCGGTCGTGCTCCGGGACCTCTGAGCTATCGAACGAAAAGGTAAACGTTGACATGATTCTCCTCAGGCGGCGCGCTTACGCGGCCCACTCGACGGGTACCGAAGTCGGCACTCGGAACGACAAATTCTTACCGAAGTCGATGTCGGCCTCTGCCGTCATGCGCAGGGTCGGAAGCCGTCGGGAGATCTCCTCGAGTGCCACCTTCGCCTGCAATTTGGCGAGCAGATTGCCCAGACAAAAGTGGATGCCGTAGCCGAACGAGAGATGACTGCGAGCGTTGTCGCGCCCGATGTCGAAGCTGTCCGGAGCGGGGAACACGTGGTCGTCACGATTCGCCGACCCCATGAGAAGAAGGACTCCCGAGCCTTCAGGAATCGCAACCCCAGCGATTTCGGTGTCGCGGGTCGCCTTGCGGCGCCAGGCCACGATGCTCCCGCTGAAGCGCAGGACCTCGTCGATCGCGCCAGGGATCTTTCCGGGTTCCTCGACGATCGACTGGTAGGCGAGTGGATGCGACAGGAGCACGCGGATGGCGTTCGAGATAAGCGTGGTCGTCGTCTCGTGGCCGGCGAACAAGAGGCTGTACAGAAACGACGCAATCTCGTGATCGGAGATGGGCTCGCCCGAGCTCTGCAGCTTGACGAGGTCGTTGACCAGGTCGTCACCCGGGTTCTCCTTGGCGTCGGTGACACGCCGTTGGCAGAATTTCCAGTACGCAACCAGGTTGTGGGCGTGGGGGATTTGCTCCTCGTCGGAGAGGTCGCCCCAGGTCAGCGCCGCACGGCTGTTCGACCACTCCTTGACCTGCGGAATCATGGCGGTATCGACACCGAGCAAGGTCAGGATGGTGATGGTAGGGAGGTCGTGAGCGATGTCGCGCAGGATGTCGCCGGGTTCGCCCTTCGCGAGCATTGCATCAATCTGCCGGATGACGTTCTGCCGAATGAGCGGTTCGAGAACTTTGTAGCGGCGCGGGGTGAACGCCTTCGTCGCAACGCTGCGGATGCGCGTGTGCTCCGGCGGAACGCGCGCGGAGAGTCCGGAATAGGTGGTGAACCCGCCGTCATCCATGACCTTCTTCGCCGGAGCCCCCATGGCGCGAACCGGGGCCTGAGCGTTCTCAGACGAGAACGACTGCCAGTCGTCGAAGGTCGCTTTCACATCGTCGTAGCGCGAAACGACGTAGTAGCCGATTCGCTCATCGAACATGACGGGTTCATCCCGTCGCAGCTCGGCGTAGGCCGGAAACGGGTCTTTCATGTCGAAGGGTTCGAATCCGTGATGATCTACCGGACAACCAGGTGCATCCATATGCGTTCCTCCTTGAACGTGCGTGACATCATCGTCCGGCCATCGACTGTGGGCATGACGCACAATGTCCCATTGAGCGGGAATTGGGTCGGATATTAATCGCCTCGATCGAATCCGGCGAACAGCAGCACTTGATTTGCGTCACACTCATGCGCATTCCGCCCTGCCGCGGGTCCCGTCGTCAGCGCACGCCGCGACCGTGCTCCCGGCCATCGTGTCGGGCGCCCATTGCCGTTTCGATGCGGTCGACGGTGCCTCGCAGCAGCGGGATCAATCGATGCCTTTCGCTGCTCTTACTGGATTCGAGCACCAAGCCGACCGCGGCTATGGCGGCGCCATCGACCATGACGGGTATCGCGATCGAGCAGGCCCCAACGCGCATCTGCTCCAGGGTGACCGACAGGCCGGTGCTCACTACCTCATCGATTGCCCGGCGAAGCTGGGCCGGATCCGTCACGGTCTTGGATGTTGGTGCCTCGAGCTCGCGTTCAAGGTACGCATCGATGAACCATTGGGGTTGCGCAGCAAGCAACACGCGGCCGACAGCGGTGCTGTGCAGCGGCAGTCGACCGCCGACCCGAGAGATCATGGGGAGCTTGCGAGAGCCATAAATCTTGTCGACATAGAGCGTCTGGGTGCCTTCGCGAACGGCAAGGTGCACGTTCTCATGGGTGAGGTCGAAAAGGTCTTGCAGAAACGGATGCGCGCGGTCGCGAAGACGGCGTCCGGCCAGTTGGCCGAGTTCCCAGATCCGCATTCCCACCTGATACTTGCCGTCGGCGGTCTTGTCGAGGCCGCCCCACTCCTCAAGCTCGTGAACGAGACGGTAGGCGGTCGAGCGCGGCAGCCCGGACCGCGACGCGATGCGTCCGACCGAGAGCGGCCCTGCAGAGTTCTCGAATGCCGCGAGCACGGAGAGCGCACGGGCCGTAACGCTCGTACCGGCATGGTGGAGTTCCTGACCAGAATCCTGAACATCGCGACGTCGCACCAAGGTGTCTCCCTTACGCCCATGATACCAACGTGGTTGGCAGCGCGGCGGAGCAAGCAAACCCTCGGCCCGTAGCTGAAGCAAGTGCTCGGAACGGGGATGGTTTCGCCAGAGAGTGGACATTTTCAGGGTGCGGCCCGAAAGCCCTAAACGACAGATATGTCGTTTAGGGAGATCAGACCCCGTATTGACGGTGCGCCCGGAGGGATTTGAACCCCCGGCCTATTGATCCGTAGTCAATTGCTCTATCCGCTGAGCTACGGGCGCATCTTCGGCTCGGAAGCCGACTTAGAGACTATACCAGCGCCGGGGAGCCTCTCGCGCCCACGCCCGACTCGCGACCGCCCGCGAGGGGTCGCCCCCGCAGGCTCCCGTCCCGGGAGTCAGGCCGTCAGGGCCGGGATGATCGCGCCGGAGAAGACCTGCCAGGACAGGAAGCTCTTGGCCACCAGGCTCAGCGTGATGTAGGTGCGCTCGCCCTGGAGATAGTTGGACCACTTGCCGATCTTCCGGTACTGCAGCACCTGATTGACCGCGAAGGTATTGAAGAAGATGAACAGCGAGAAGATGATGCCGATGACGAATCCGGGCACCTCGGCAGCGGTCTCGGACCCCGGCTGTAGTAGATAGAGGAAGATCAGCAGCCACGGCACGACCCCGACCATGGAGCCGAAGATGAATGGCAGAAACTGCCCGTTGCCGGGGGTCTCGTACTTCTCCTGCACGGCACCGAACATGATCATCGCGGCGTTGACGGCGAAGATCGCGACGAGGGCGCCGATGTCGGAAATGCCGGTGAGCTGCGCGATCAGCCAGATCATGATGGAGGAGCTCAGCGAGTACTCGACCCAACGGAAGTAGTTGTGGTTCGCCGTCAGGCCTCTTGAGTAGCGGGGGAAGAACCAGGGCGTCGAGATGAGGAAGTGGAAGAAGGCCGAGAGGGCGAGGAAGGCGACAATTCCGGCGCCGATGTTGATGTCGAACAAGGTCACGGTCTCGGGCGGACTGTCGACGCCGGGAGGGCCGGTCGGGTAGTCGGCCGAGACGCCGAACAGCACCTGCGAGTCAAGGAACGTGAGTGCAACGCCGAAGAAGATTGCCTGCAGCGCATGGGCGCTTCCGGCAACGAGGTTGTACGCCCTCAGACGTGCGATCTGGGTGCCCTGGGAACGAACCGTGCGCGCCATGGGAGCCTTTCGTGATGGTCCCCCATGTTACGTCGCACGGTCGGAAGTGTCGATGAGTTGCGCGATGCGATAACCCAGAAATTCCTGCATGACTAGTCCGGTGCTGGTGCGCTTGACGCCGTCGATCGAAAGGATGCGGCCGGCAATGCGGTAGAGATCGTCGGTGTCGCGCCCCACAACATGGATCAGCAGGTCGGTCACGCCGGTCAGGCCACGCACCTCGAGCACTTCGGGGATCTCGGCGAGTGCCTCTCCGATGGCGGCGAGCTTTCGCTGGGTCACCCTGGTCACGACGTACGCCCGAAGCGGGTAGCCGAGAAATGCCGGGTCGATCCGGCGTTCGAACGACCGAAGCGTGCCTTCGCGAGCGTAGCGGGCGAGTCTCGTGCGCACGGTGTTGCGGGCAAGGCCCGTGCGCTCCGCCACCGCGAGATTGGTGGAATCCGGATCCATTGCGAGCGCCGACAGTAATGCCGCGTCGATCGCGTCGGCCGTTCGCCCCGTGTGCACTGTGACCACGGTCACCCACCTTTCACCCCTCCCGCGTGATCGAAATGATCACCGGCTAGCCCTACTATTGCGCAGTTGTGATTAGAGTGGTCGACTCGAGGCGAGAATGTGCAGGATGGCCGCATCCGCACCGCGCAGAGCCGCGCCATCGCGAACGCTAGGACCACCATGGAATCAATCCGTTCCCTCGACGACAACCCAGCGGTGTCGGCGTCCCGCTACGGCGACCCTCACCTCGACACCCTCGCCGAGATCGAGCGGCGGGTCCTGTGGCTCGCGACGTCGATCGTGCACCACGCCAACCGGGTGCGTCCGAACACGTCGGGCATCAAGGTCGGCGGTCACCAGGCGTCGAGCGCGTCGATGGTCTCGATCATGACCTCGCTCTGGTTCGGGCAGCTGCGGGCGGAGGACCGCGTCTCCGTCAAGCCGCACGCGTCGCCGGTGCTGCACGGCATCAACTACCTCCTCGGCAGCCTGGAGGAGAGGTACCTCGAGACACTGCGCGAGTTCGGCGGCCTGCAGAGCTATCCGAGTCGATCGAAGGACCCCGACCCGGTCGACTACTCGACCGGATCCGTCGGCATCGGGGCCACGGCGCCGATCTGGGGCGCGATCTCGCGCCGGTACACCGAGACGGTCACCGGCACGCCCAGCCGGGGCCGACAGTATTCGCTCGTCGGCGACGCCGAGCTCGACGAGGGGGCGATCTGGGAGGCGGTGCTCGATTCGAGCGTCGTCGACCTCGGCGAGATCGTCTGGATCGTCGACCTCAACCGACAGTCGCTCGACCGGGTCGTGCCGAACATCGCCGCACGGCGCATCGAGCAGCTGTTCGCCGCCGCCGGATGGCAGGTCATCCCGGTGCGGTTCGGCCGCCTGCTCGAGAGCCTGCTGCTGCGCACGGGTGGCGATGCCCTGCGCGAGCGCATCCTGGCCATGTCCAACCCCGAATACCAGCGCCTGCTGCGCTGCACCGCCGCCGAGCTGCGGGACCGCCTTCCCGGCGCGGGTATCGGCGGGGAGGCGATCGCCGAGCTCATCGCATCCATCGACGACGAGACACTGCTGCAGGCCATCGGCAACCTCGGCGGCCACGACCTCGAGGCACTGCGCGAGGCCTACGCGCAGATCGACGACTCGAGGCCAACGGTCATCATCGCGTACACGGTCAAGGGGCACGGGCTGCCGACCGAGGGTCATCCCCAGAACCACTCCTCACTGCTCACCGTCGAGCAGTACCGGGAGCTCGCGACGGGGCTCGGCGAGAACGCGGATGCTCCCTGGTCGCGGTTCGGCGAGCGGAGCGCCGCCGGCAGGCTGTGCGCCCAGGTGGCAGAGACCCTGCGCCGAGGGGAGGAGCCGGTCGTGGCTCCGCCGCACGTGCCCGCCGACTTCGGGCGCACGCCGTCGGGGGTCGCGACCACCCAGTCCGCTCTCGGTCGCGCCCTGCTCGACCTCACGCGCGCCGCGCCGGACGCGGCCCGACGGGTCGTCACGGTGAGCCCCGACGTGAGCTCGAGCACCAACCTGGCCGGCTGGGTCAACAAGGTCGGCGTGTGGTCGACCGAGGAGCGCCGGGACTGGTTCAGCGACGACTCGGAGACGATCATGCACTGGCGGGAGAAGCCGACCGGCCAGCACATCGAACTCGGCATCGCCGAGGTCAACCTCGTGGGGCTCATCGGCGAGCTTGGAGCGACCTGGAGCCGATGGGGGCAGCCCCTCTTCCCGATCGGCGTACTCTACGATCCGTTCGTCGAACGTGCGCTGGAACCCTGGTCCTACGGAATCTACGCAGGCGGACAGTCGATTCTCGTCGGCACTCCGTCTGGCGTCACGCTGGCCCCAGAGGGCGGAGCCCACCAGTCGATCAAGACCCCGTCGATCGGCCTCGAGCAGCCGGGCTGCACGAGCTACGAACCCGCCTTCGCGATCGACGTCGAGTGGACGCTGCTCGCTGCGATGTCGCAGCTGGGGCGCCCCGACGGCGAGTCAGCCTACCTGCGCCTGTCGACCAAGCCGGTCGACCAGAAGCTCGCGGGCATGCCGACCGACCCGGCCGCGCGCGAGCGCCGCCGCCGCCAGGTCGTCGCGGGCGGCTACCGACTGCGTAGCGCCGTCACACCACAGGCGACCATCGTGGCGATGGGGGCCCTCGTGCCCGATGCCCTCGCGGCGGCCGACAGGCTGGCGGGCCTCGGCACCGACGTCGACGTGGTGTGCGTGACGAGCCCCGGACTGCTCTACGAGGCCCTCCAGGGGCGCAACGGCCAGGACGATGCGCCGAGCTGGATCCTCGACCAGATCCTGCCGCAGGACCGCGCGGCCCCCATGGTGACGCTGCTCGACGGTCACCCGCACACGCTCGCCTTCCTCGCCGGAGTGAACCAGGTGAAGAGCCGCAACCTCGGCGTCAGCCACTTCGGCCAGTCCGGAGACGTGCAGGAGGTCTACCGGCTCCACGGCATCGACGTCGACAGCATCGTGCGGGCGGCGCTCGACGTGATCGCCTGAGCGCCGCTCACCTCAGCGACGCACGATCGATCGCAGCAGCCTCAACGCGACGGAGAGCGACGCCATGTCGTCGCGTGAGAGGGCGTTGACCTCCTCGAAGACGCTTCGGGCGCGTCCGAGCTGGTCCGCGTTGAGAGCCTCCCAGGCCGCCAGGCGCGCCTCGGCCTCACCGGGCGGCGTCTCGCGCAGCACGGCCGTCGTCATGTCGGCCGCCGTCGAGTACAGGTCGTCGCGGAGGGCGGCGCGGGCCAGCGCCTGCCACCGGTCCTTGCGCGGCAACGAGGTGATCCGCTCGAGGAGGTTGTCGACCCCGAACCGGTCGTAGACCCGGTAGTACACCTCGGCCACCGCGACCATCGGCGCCCCCGTGTCTTTCGCGATGGTGGCCACGTCGAGCAGGGCGAAGGCCTCGAACAGCTCGGCCCAGCGCCGTGCAAGGTCCTCTGGCAGGCCCCAGCCATGGGCGGTGTCGAGCAGGAATCTCACGCGCTTCAGGTCCCCTCCGCGGAGGTAGTCGACCAGGTGCGCCCTGACCAGGTCGATCTGCGGCTTGTACTCGGCAACCACCTCGGCCACCGGCCGTGCGGCTCCCTGGTTGACCTGCCAGCGCACCGCCCGGTCGAGGAGACGACGGATGTCGAGGTGCACCGCCGTCCAGTGCTCGGTCGAGAATGACGACGGCAGCTCGTTCAGCTCGTCGACCATCGTGTCGAGTTCGAAGATCTCCCGCAGGGCGACGAAGGCATTCGCGACCGTTGCCGCGTCGGCGGAGGTCTCCTCGGAGGCACGGAAGGCGAAAGTCACGCCCCCCAGATTGATCATGTCGTTCGCGACGACGGTCGCGATGATCTCCCTGCGCAGCGGGTGCGTGTCGAGTTCGGCATCGAACCGCTCCGACAGCTGCCGGGGGAAGTAGCGGCGCAGGATGCCGCCGAACCAGGGGTCGTCGGCCAGATCACTGTCGCGCAGCGAGTTGGCGAGGTCGATCTTCGCGTACGCGGCAAGCACGGCGATCTCGGGCGAGGTCAGCCCCTGCCCCTGGTCGAGCTCCAGCCGTTCGCGCAGGCTCGCCGTCGTGGGCAGCGCCTCGAGGTCGCGTTTCAGGTCGCCAGAGGCCTCCAGAGCGTCCATCAGCCGTTCGTAGCTGGGACTCCAGGTCTTCACCTTCACCCGGTCGTTGAGCAGGAGGATGTTCTGGTCGATGTTGTCGTCGAGCACCAGCCTGGCCACCTCGTCGGACATCGACGCGAGGAACGCGGGACGCTCCTCCTCGGTGAGCCGGCCCGCCGCGACCATCCGGTCGACGAAGATCTTGATGTTGACCTCGTGGTCGGAGCAGTCCACCCCGGCGGAGTTGTCGATTGCGTCGGTGTTGAGGATCACGCCTCTCAGCGCGGCCTCGATGCGCCCGCGCTGCGTCAGACCGAGGTTGCCGCCCTCACCGACGACCCTGACCCGCAGGTCCCTGCCGTCGACGCGGATGGCATCGTTGGCCTTGTCGCCGACCTCGGCGGGCGTCTCCGTGCTCGCCTTGACGTAGGTGCCGATGCCGCCGTTATAGAGAAGGTCGGCTGGGGCCCGGAGGATCGCGCGCAGCAGCTCCGGCGGGCTCAATCGCGTCGTGCCGTCGGGCAGCCCCAGCGCCGTCCGCACCTCGGCCGAGATCGGCACGGCCTTCGCCTGGCGCGGGAATACTCCGCCACCGGTGCTGATGAGGCCCGTGTCATAGTCCGCCCAGGAGGAGCGCGGCAGTTCGAAGAGTCGCCGGCGCTCGACGAAGGACACCGCTGCGTCGGGGCTGGGGTCGAGGAAGATGTGGCGGTGGTCGAAGGCCGCGATGAGGCGGATGTGCTTCGAGAGCAGCATCCCGTTGCCGAACACGTCGCCCGACATGTCGCCGACGCCGACGACGGTGAAGTCGTCGGTCTGCGTGTCGATGCCCAGCTCGCTGAAGTGACGCTTGACGGACTCCCACGCGCCGCGGGCGGTGATTCCCATGGCCTTGTGGTCGTAGCCGATCGAGCCACCTGAGGCGAACGCGTCACCGAGCCAGAACCCGTACTCGGCGGCCAGGAAGTTGGCGATGTCGGAAAACGTGGCGGTGCCCTTGTCTGCGGCCACCACGAGGTACGAGTCGTCGTCGTCGTGGCGCACCACCCTGGCGGGCGGCTCGAGCCGCTCCCCCTCGGGGGTCGTCACCAGATTGTCGGTCAGGTCGAGCAGGCCGCGGATGAAGGTGCGGTAGGCCTCGACACCCTCCGCCATCCAGGCGCCCCGGTCGAGCGAGGGGTCGGGCAGCATCTTGGCGAAGAAGCCGCCCTTGGCGCCGGTGGGCACGATCACCGCGTTCTTCACCGTCTGGGCCTTCACGAGCCCGAGCACCTCCGTGCGGAAGTCCTCCCGCCGATCGGACCAGCGCAGGCCGCCGCGCGCGACCTTGCCGAACCGGAGGTGCACGCCCTCGACGCGCGGGGAGTACACCCAGGTCTCGAACATCGGCCGGGGAAACGGCAGCAGGTCGATCGCCGTCGGGTCGAGCTTGATGCTGAGGTACGGCTTCCGCTGGAAGAAGTTGGTGCGCAGCGAGGCCTCGATGAGCGTGATGAAGGTGCGGAGCACCCGGTCGGCGTCGAGGGTGGCGACCTGCTCCATCGCCTCGGCGATCTCCGCGCGCACCCGCACGACGCGGCGCGTGCGTTCGTCGTCGGCCAGGTCGGGGTCGAATCGCGCCTCGAAGAGCGCCACGAGCCCGCGGGCGACGGAGGGGTTGGCGAGCAAGGTGTCGCCGATGAACCCGTAGGAGTTGGCGTTGCCCATCTGGCGCATGTATTTCGCGTAGCTGCGAAGGATCACGACCCGGTGCCAGGGCATGCCCTCGCGCAGCACGAGGCGGTCGAGCCCGTCGGACTCGATCGCGCCGCCTACCGCGGCACCGAAGGCGTCGGCCAGCAGCGCACCGGTGGCCACCGGGTCCACCCCGGCGGGGTAA
>Ga0105047_10001764_pt1 | contig 38973 bp, 26 predicted proteins | sample MAT04_FD_78384 | JGI IMG/M metagenome (GOLD analysis project Ga0105047, IMG submission 78384) | Freshwater microbial communities from Lake Fryxell liftoff mats and glacier meltwater in Antarctica - MAT-04 (megahit assembly) | ecosystem: Environmental > Aquatic > Freshwater > Ice > Liftoff...
CAACGGCCCAGCTCGCCGCAACCTGACCCCAACGGCCCAGCTCGCCGCAACCTGACCCCAACGGCCCAGCTCGCCGCAACCTGACCCCAGTTGAGCGACCCCAGTTGCGCGAGCGACCCCAGTTGCGCGTCCGACACACCGATCGCGACGCATCACCAAAGCTAGTGACTCCGGGCCCCCGAGCTGTGCAGGAATCCCCGACACACGACGTCCAATGTGGGCGCCCCCATTCCACTCCGCCGCGCATCGCTCCAGAATGCTGCCGTGCACGCACCCTGGCCGCCCCCCGACACCGACACCTTTCCCATCCCGGTGGGAAACGTCATCGATCATACAGCCGAGCTTGGTACGCTGCGCGATGTCGCGCGCGCACTGGCATCCGGCATCAACGCCAGGGAAATCCTGGCCACCCTCTGCAAAGCCGCCACAGTTCGCGGAGCGGCTGATGGCGCTATAGTGGCTGAAATATATGCTGATACTGGCACGTACGTGGCCGCCATTGGGAATACTTCCACCCTGCTCGGCACCAGCTTTCCCGTGGCCGGATCCATCACTGAACGGGTCCTGCGCGATCGAAAAGCCATCGGCGCTCCCGAGCCGATCCTCGAAAGTTCCCCCTTCTTCTCGGAATTGCTGCACTCGCTGAACATCGGCCCAGCCGTCATTCTGCCGCTGATCGCTCACGAACGCCTTCTCGGAACACTGACGGTCTGCCGCGAAGTCGACGCGCCCGCTTTTGACACCGTGTCCTTCGCCCGACTCGAAGCGGTGGCCGATCTCGCCGCTCTGGCCCTGTGGAACGCCCGACTTCTGGAAGAAGCCCGCGAAGGCGACGCAGCAAAGACCAGCCTATTGGCGACGCTTTCGCACGAACTCCGCACTCCACTCACCGCCCTCGAGGGGTACGGCGAACTGCTCGAAGACGAAATACTCGGCCCGCTCGCCCCCGCGCAGCGCGACGTCATCATGCGGCTCAGAACCGTCAGTCGGCACCTGGGTTCGCTCATCGAAGACATTCTCACGTACGCCTCACTCGAAGCCGATCGCGTAGTCGCTCGGGTCTCCCAGGTCAGCGTCGATGAAGTCGTCGACTCTCTCTACCCGTTCATCGAACCGCTGGCTCGCGAAAAAGGCATCAATTTTCGTGCGGACGTCGAGGGAAAATTGCCGCTCCTCACGACGGACGAACCTAAAGTGCGGCAGATTCTCATCAATCTGTGCCAGAATGCAGTGAAATTCACCGAGCAGGGAGAGGTGCAGGTGCGAGTGTCACGCGGCTCGCCGGGACCCGACGGATTGCCCACGATTCGCTGCACGGTGAAGGACACGGGAATGGGCATTGCCGCGCCCGATTTGCAGCGATTGTTCCGGCCGTTTTCGCAGGTCGATTCCAGCCTTTCACGACGGTACGGCGGTACCGGTCTTGGCCTCTACATTTCGCGTCGCCTGGCCACGTTACTGGGCGGTCGCATTGAAGTAGTTTCCCGACCGGGCGAGGGCTCCGCATTTACACTCGTACTGCCTGTGACGCACTAGCTCCAGCCACGACCATCGCAGCTGCACTTCATACTATCGTTGTCCCTCGCAGAAAGCCTGTCCGCACTCCTGACTGCCGTTAGATTCACAGCCTATGAACGCGTTCGCTCTTACCAGTGTTTTCAACGACGGATATATCGCCGAGCAATTCGAGCAATACCGTCGCGATCCCGGCAGTGTTGATGAGACATGGCGCCAGTACTTCCGCGTCGCAGAATCTCTCTTTGCAACCGGCGCCGATGCACCCCCGCCATCAAGCGGCAGTGCACCATCGAACAGTGCGGCGTCGGTCGGGCCGCCGTCCACGGTAGCCGACATCACGACGCTGCAGAAAGCGGCCGCGGCTTCCGCGCTGCAATCCGCCATTCGCAGCTACGGCCATTTCGCGGTGCAACTTGATCCGCTTGGTACCGCGCCTCCAGGTGCAGCCGAGCTCACGCCAGAATTTCACGGCATCACGCAAGCCGATCTCGAAGCGTTGCCCGGCGCCCTGCTCGACGCGCGATTCGCAACAGTCGCGCAGGTGATTGCCCGCAAACGTGAAGTGTATTCGTCGCACATCGGTTACGAAGTGTGGCACCTGTCCGAAGAACTCGAACGCGAGTGGTTTCGCGTAACGTTCCGCGAACACAAGATCACGCGGGAATTGTCTGTCGAAGAAAAAAAGGCAGTGCTGCATCGCCTGAACGAAGTCGACGGGCTCGAACGTTTCCTCGGGCGTGCGTACGTGGGCGCGCGACGCTTTTCCATCGAAGGCACCGACATGCTGGTGCCCATGTTGGATGAAGTCATTGCCGAATGCGGTCGAGCCGGCGCGCGGGAAATCGTGATTGGCATGGCGCATCGCGGGCGGTTGAATGTGCTCACCAACGTGATGGGCAAACCATACGAAGCACTGTATGCCGAGTTCGACGGGCATCACGAACAGCACGATGAAACCGCCACCGGTGATGTGAAGTATCACCTGGGCTACGAGGGCGTCTGCAACGTGGACGATCAGGAAGTGCAATTGCACCTGGTGCCCAATCCGTCGCACCTCGAGATCGTGAATCCGGTGGTCGAAGGTGTCGCGCGAGCCCGTCAGCGCCTCCCGAACGATCTGGGCCACCGTGATGAATCACTGGTGGTGCCAGTTGCCATTCACGGCGATGCGGCTTTCCCGGGCGAAGGCGTGGTCGCCGAAACGCTCAACATCTCGCGTCTCGCGGGTTATCGCACCGGCGGCACGATTCACATCATCGTGAACAATCAGGTGGGCTTCACGACGGAACCAACCGACGCGCGCTCCACCCATTACGCCTCCGACCTCGCGAAGGGTTTTGAAATACCCATCTTCCACGTGAACGGCGACGACGCACAAGCGTGTTTGCAGGCTGTGCGTCTCGCGTGTGCGTATCGCGCGAAGTTCAACAAGGACGTGTTGATCGATCTCGTGGGTTACCGTCGACATGGCCACAACGAAACCGACGAACCGACGTTCACGCAGCCGAGGTTGTACGCGCAGATCAAGGCGCATCCGACGGTTCCGCAAGCGTGGGCCAAACGCCTCGTCGCCGAAGGCGTGATGACGGCGGCGGAAACCGCCGCCGACGAAAAAGCAGTGTTCGATGCGTACGCCGAAATGCACAAACATTTCAAAGCGGCCATCGGCAATGCCGAGAAACACGCGCCGTGGCCAGCCGAATCCGGGCAGGTGACGCGCGCAGTGTCCGCTCCTATTACTGCGTCGCAGCTGATGGAAATGAACGAAGCGCTGCTGACGTATCCGGCCGATTTCACGCCGCATCCACGTCTCGCGAAAACGCTGGAGCGTCGTCGTGAAGCAATAGGTGATGCTGGTGGCATCGATTGGGGACACGCCGAAGCACTGGCGTTTGGATCGCTGCTCAAGAACGGAGTTTCTGTTCGTCTCACTGGGCAGGACGCGGAACGCGGTACGTTCTCCCATCGTCACGCGGTATTGAGCGACTCGGTCAGCGGCGCCAAATATGCACCCCTTGCTCATCTCGCCGACGCAACCGGCGCGCTCGAAATCTTCAACTCGGCGCTCTCCGAAACGGCCATTCTTGGATTCGAATACGGATTCAGCACCGTCGCCGACGACACACTGGTGTTGTGGGAAGCACAGTTCGGTGATTTTGTGAACGTGGCGCAGCCCATCATCGATCAGTTCATTGTTTCCGATCGCGCCAAGTGGAGCATGGATTCGAGCGTAGTGTTGTTGCTGCCGCACGGACACGAAGGCGCGGGCCCCGAACATTCAAGCGCGCGTCCAGAGCGATTTCTGCAACTGTGTGCCGAACGCAACATGATCGTGGCGTATTGCAGTACGCCCGCGCAGTACTACCACTTGCTGCGTCGCCAGGCAATGCGTCGCCCACGCCGGCCGCTGGTGAGCTTGCAGCCGAAATCGCTGCTGCGATTGCCGCAGGCGTCATCGACGCTCGCTGAAATCGCGAACGGCGCGTTTCAGTCGGTCATTGATGATCCGTCAACGACCAACAGTCGCAACGACATTCGTCGTCTGGCGTTCTGCACGGGCAAGCTGTACTACGATCTCGTTTCGTCGCCGAATCGCTCACCAAGCGTTGCGGTCGTGCGCGTTGAGGAGCTGTATCCGTGGCCGCATGAAGACATTGCGCGCATCACTGCGCAGTACCACGCGCTTGAGCAAATCGTGTGGACGCAGGAAGAACCACGCAATCAGGGCGCTTGGACCTACGTGCAACCACGACTCCGTGCGTCGGCGGGCGCTGCACTGGGCGTGAGTTACGTCGGTCGCGCCGAACGCGCAAGTACGGCCGAAGGGTACAAGGATGCGCATGATATCGAGCAAGCACGCATTGTCGCCGAGGTGATGAACGTGGGTGATGCGGGCATGGAGTTGGCGAGGTGATGACGCCACGGCGCGCGGCACCCGGAATAGTTCGGTCACGCCTGGTGCATCGCGCCGCAGCTTTTGTCGCGGCGCTGCTTGCCGGTGGCGCCACGCTTGGTGCACAGTCCAACGTTGAGAAGGGTGCCTCCGCGCTGGGCAGCACGCTGAACAGTCTGGGGAACACGAGCCGCGTGCTGGTGATTGGTGCGCACCCCGATGATGAAGACACGCAGCTCATCGCGTGGCTTGCCCGAGGTCGGCACGTTGAAACCGCCTACCTGTCACTCACGCGCGGCGACGGTGGGCAAAACCTGCTCGGCAACGAACTGGGCGAAATACTTGGCGTCATTCGCACGCAGGAATTACTCGCCGCTCGTCGCATCGATGGCGGCCGCCAATATTTCACGCGCGCGTTTGATTTCGGATTTTCCAAGAACGCCGAAGAAACGTTCAAGCATTGGCCGCGCGACACGGTCATGGGCGATGTCGTGCGCGTCGTGCGCGCGTTTCGTCCGCAAGTTATTGTCGCAATTTTCAGCGGCACGCCGGCCGATGGACACGGTCATCATCAGGTGTCGGGTATCCTGGCGAAGGAAGTGTACGAGACCAGCATGGACACCGTGCTGTTTCCCGTCGAGAAGTATGGAACGCCGTGGACCGCATCCAAATTCTATCGTCGCATTCGAACGGCGAACACCGCAGCGACGCGCATGAATGTTGGCGAGTATGATCCCCTCATCGGACGCAGCTACGCCGAGATTGCCGCGGACAGTCGCTCGCAGCACAAGTCGCAGGGGTTTGGGCAAGTACAACCCAAAGGCACGATCATCGATCAGATTGGGCTCGAAGCTTCGCGCGTGAGCGACGTAGCGCAGGCCGCGACCGAAGGTTCGATTTTTGCGGGAATAGATACGACGTGGGCGCGCCTGACAGCGCTGTCACCGCGCGCGGATGTGAAAGCGGCGCTCGATTCGGCGAACGCCGCATTCCTTGAAGCGCGCACTAACTATCGTCCCAATAATCCAACGCCAATAGTTGCAACGCTCGCGCGCGCGTTGCGGTTGTTACGCGTCGCGCGTGACAGTTCAGGACCAAAACCCCCTCAGCTGACGACGATTGGCGCAATGATGGTTCGCATGGGCTCGGGCACTGGCAGTGGTGCGCTACAGCTCGGCACCGTGAACGTCTCGGCCGGTGGACGCCCACCCAGCGACAACTCGGCGGCACAAGCGGCCGTCGCAGAAGTCTGGAACGCCGCCAACATCAATGTGCAGCGTGCCGAACGTGCATTGATTGACGCCTCCGGCGTTGCGATCGAAGCACTCGCGCCCCGGCAAACGTTGGCCATCATGGAATACACGAAGAGCACCAAGCCGGATACGATGCCGGTGAACCTTTCGGTGTTCAATCGCGGTCAACTGCCCATTCGCGTACTTGGTGCGAAAATCGAATATCAACGCGATTCGACGTTTACCCAAACTGTGGCGCCCGACAGTGCGATGCGTGTATCCCGTTTGGCGCGCACGAACAACGTGACCACGCAATGGTGGCGAGGCAACACTGGGCGCACCGGCGACCTGTACACGACCCCGCTTGACGCACGCGATGCGGCCGAGCGCGAAGATGTGCAGGGCATTGTCGCAACCGTGCGACTGGAAATTGCGGGCGTGGCGGTTGATTCAAAAACGGCGGTGGTCAATCGGTACTCCGATCCCGTGAAGGGCGAACAGGCTGTGGCGGCGGTGGGTGTACCCGGCATTTCCATCGGACTCGATCGCGGGCTCGAATACATCCGCGCCGGAGTACCCGTTGTTCGTAAGGTTAAGGTGAATATCGAGTCGGCGTACACGTCGGCGGAGAGTGTCTTTGTCTCACTCAAGTTGCCGGCGGGATTGGTTGCTGATTCGGCAAGCCGATTGCGCATTCTTACGCAGGCAGCGCCAGCAACGACGGTGGTGTTCACGGTGCGAGGCACGTTGCCCGAAGGGAAGCATGCAATGTTTGCCTTCGCGATGCACGATGCCAATCTGGCGAATACCGGACACCGCATTGTTGCGTACGATCACATCGCCGTGCAACGCATGTATTCCGGATCGTCGATGTGGTTGCAGGCCGTGCCAGTTACGCTGCCCAAAGCGGTGAAAGTGGCGTACATCCCCGGTGTGGGTGATGCCGGCCTGGAAGCATTGCAGCAGTTGGATGTGCAAGTGGAGCGGATTGAGTCATCGGCCATCGCGACGACGGATTTCTCGCGGTTCACCACAGTGGTAGTCGGACCGCGTGCGTATGCCTCCAACGATGCACTGGTCGAGAACAATCCGAAGTTGCTTGAGTTCACGAAGAAGGGCGGCACGATGGTGGTGCAGTACGGTCAACAGGAGATGATGCGTCCCGGCATGATGCCGTACCCCATCCAACTGGCGCGCACGGCCGAACGCGTGACCCTTGAAGAAGCACCCGTGACAATTTTGGCGCCAAACTCGCCGATGCTGAATTCGCCCAACAAGATTGGCGCGAGAGACTGGGAAGGCTGGGTGCAGGAACGCGCGCTGTATATGCCCAGCACCTTTGACAAGAACTACTCGCCTGTGTTGCAGATGAACGATCCGGATGAACCACCCAATAAATCCGGCTTGCTCGTAGCTGCGTATGGCAAAGGAACGTACGTGTACGTCACGCTCGCATTATTCCGGCAGCTGCCCAACGGCGTGCCCGGTGCGGCGCGCATTCTTCTCAACCTGATTTCTGCAAACCCCGCGGCGCAGCCGCGCATGTGAGGACGAGATGACCAGGATGTCTTCGTACAAGCGTTCGTTCGTTGTTGCGTGTGCGCTCGCGGCGTCGGCAATGGCCGGCGGGTGTGGCGGCAGTGGAGACGGCAACCGCACGGTACTCACCGTCTATTCGCCGCACGGCAAGGAGTTGCTGGAGCACTACTCGCTTGGATTCGAGAAAGCCAATCCCGGGGTCGACGTGCAGTGGCTCGACATGGGATCGCAAGACGTGCTGGATCGCTTGCGCGGTGAGAAAGAGAATCCGCAGGCGGATGTCTGGTTTGGTGCACCCACTGAAATCTTTGAGCGTGCGGGTAAAGAAGGATTGTTGCAGAAATATGAGCCTACCTGGAAGACAGCGCTCGCTCCGTCAGCGCAAGATGAGAACGGATTGTGGTACGGCACCTACCTCACGCCGGAAGTCATTGCGTACAACAGCGACAAAGTTGATTCGGCGAGTGCGCCGCGCGATTGGCCCGACGTGCTCGATCCGAAGTGGAAGGGACACGTGGTCATTCGCGATCCGGTCGGCAGCGGCACCATGCGCGCAATTTTTGGCGCGATTTTGCAGCGCTCGATGGAAATGACCACCACGACCGACTCGGGGTGGTCATTCCTGCGCCGTCTTGATGCGAATACGAAAGAGTACACGATCAATCCGGCGCTGCTGTATGAGAAACTGAAACGTGGCGACGGCTGGATTACGCTGTACAACATGCCCGACATCGCGACGCTTGAGCAACGAACGGGTGCACCAGTCAAATACATCGTGCCCTCAAGCGGCACGCCGTTGCTGGTCGATGCCATCGCCGTTGTGAACGGTACCAAGCATCAGGATCTCGCGCAAAAGTTCATCGAATTTGTCATGACGCCTGAAGCGCTCAAGTTTGCGGCGGACTCGCTGCAGCGCATTCCGGCGCGCACCGACATCGCAGACTCGCTGTTGCCGAAGTGGATTCGTGATGCGCGCGTGCAGATTCGCCCAATGGGTTTGGACCGCCGTCTCATGGCGGACTCGCTCAACTCGTGGATGCAGACCTGGGACTCGAAGGTCCGCAATCGCAATAACAAGAAGTGAGCGAGACCCCTCGGCTCGCACTCGATCGGTTAGCGCGTCGGTATGACACCGGTGGCGGTGTAGATGACGTCTCGCTCGAAGTCGCGCCCGGTGAATTGCTCGCGCTGGTGGGTGCGTCTGGATCAGGGAAAACCACCACACTACGATTGGTGGCCGGTTACGAAAAGCCGGACAGCGGACGGCTGCGGCTGAACGGTACCAGCATCGAGAAATTGCCCGCCGAAAAGCGCGGGTTTGGCATGGTGTTTCAGCACTACGCGTTGTTTCCGCATTTGAGCGTTGTGCAGAACGTCGCGTTTGGACTGGAGGCGCGCGGCGTCAAGAAGGCCGAGCGATTGCGTCAGGCGGAAGCGGCTTTGAGTGGTGTCGGCTTGGCGGATAAGGCTGGACGTCCCGTGCAAGCATTGTCTGGTGGCGAGCAGCAACGGGTGGCGTTGGCCCGTGCGCTGGTGATTTCGCCGCCGGTGTTGTTGCTGGATGAACCGTTGTCCAACCTTGATCCAACGTTACGTCGCAGCACGCGTGATGAACTTCGCGCCATGTTGCGCAGGCAGGGCGTAACTGCGCTGTTTGTCACGCATGATCAGGAAGATGCGTTCGCCGTGGCCGATCGCGTGGCATTTTTGCACAACGGACGATTGCTGCAAGTGGGCGCGCCAGAGTCGCTGTACGACGCACCCGCATCGCGCGCGGTGGCCGATTTTATTGGTCACGCGTCATTGATGCCAGCCGAGTTCGACGGAACGCATGCAACGTTGATGCGCGCGAATCAGTCGGTGACCGTACGCGCAGTTGCGCCAGCCGGTTTGAAAGGCGCAGCGTTAGCCGTGTTGCGCCCGGAAGCGCTGTGTCTGAATCGCGCCGGTGCAAACGCGCCCGAAGGATGGCATGGTCGCGTATTGACGCGTCGGTTTCTTGGTGGCACCTCGGCGTATCACGTGAACCTGGCCGATGGATTCGAACTCGAAGTGCTGTCGGACGATCGCACGTTCAACGACGGCGATGCGGTGGTGGTGAGCGTTGCGCGCACGCCTGTGCCGCTGGTCGCCGGCTGACGGTGCGCGATTCGATCAACAGTCTGCGTCACGACCGGCGCGTGCGGCAATCGCTGCTGTTGGCGCTGCCCGTGCTCGTGATCCTCGCGTGGACAGTGGCGTGGCCCAACGTATCCGTGATACGAGGCTCGTTTGAACACGGACTTGGCTATTGGAAAGAGTTCGCCAACAGTCCATCCGACCGGGAAGCGCTGTTCACCAGCCTCTGGATTTCGGTGCTCTCGGTGTTTGGCTCGATGCTGATTGGAGTTCCACTCGCACTATTGATGGGGCGCGTTGATTTTCCCGGACGTCGCTTGCTTGCCGCCGTTGCTACGCTTCCCGCGGCGTTGCCGCCGTTGGTGGGTGTCGTGGCGTTCCTCTTTCTCTACGGCGAAAGCGGGTTTGTCACGCGTATTGTGCAGCGGATCATTGGTGCGGACGATCCGCCATGGACGTTTAACGGAATCAGCGCGATTGTGTTCGTGCACGCGTACACGATGTATGTGTATGTGTACCTGTTCGTGATGGCGGGACTCGAACGCGTTGATTCTTCGCTGGAAGAAGCGGCGGCGGGATTGGGATATTCACGCTGGGGACGATTGCGCAAAGTCACGTTGCCGCTGCTGACGCCGGCGTTGGCCGGATCCATGCTGCTCGTTTTCATGAGTAGCCTTGGCAGTTTCTCGGCGCCGTATGTGTTTGGTGGTGGGTTGCGGGTGTTGAGCACGCAGATTGTGACCAGCAAACTCAACGGCGCAATGGGTGTCGCTTACGTCGAAACCACCGTGCTGGCCGTTTCAGCGGTCGCGGCGCTGCTGTTGCTGCGCTACTTCGAACGCCGTCGCAATTACGTCGCGGTGGGCAAGGGCACGCGCGCGCGCACAGTGGTCACGTCACCCCTGGTTCGCCGGCTCGCCCCGTTTCTCGCGGGTTTGGTAGTGCTGATATTGGTGTTGCCGCACTTGACCGTGCTGCTGGTGGCGCTTGCGAAAGAAGGCACGTGGACCGATCAACTGTTTCCGCCGGTGTACACGCTCGACAACTTCCGCAAGCTGGCCGCAGAACCGCAGCTGTGGACTCCGGTGAAGAATTCTGTGTTGATGGCGATCATCGCGACCGCCGCCAACGTTGTGGTGTGTTTCCTGGCCGCGTATCTGGTGGTGATGCGCAAATTTCCAGGACGTCGCATTCTTGAATTGTTGCTCGCGATGCCGTGGGCCATTCCCGCTACCGCCATCGCCATCGGGTTGGCCAGCACCTTCAACCGCAACGACATCGCGAGTGGTCGCGTGTTGCTTATCGGCACGTTCTGGATTCTGCCGCTGGCTTACTTCATTCGCGGTGTGCCATTGGTGGCCAGTGCCGTCGAGAGTTCGCTGCGGCAACTCGATGCGTCACTCGAAGATGCGGCGCGTGGCTTAGGGGCATCGTGGCTGCGTATCATGTGGCGCGTGATTCTGCCCGCAGTACGGCCAGGACTCGCGGCTGGCGCGCTGTTGGCCGCGGTTACGGCGGTGGGTGAGTTTGTGGCCAGCGTCGTGTTATACACGAACCGGAACCGCCCAATCAGTATCGAGATTCTCGCTCAAATTCGCGCGTTGTCGATGGGCACCGCGGCAGCCTACAGCGTTCTGCTCATCGGGCTGGTCCTTATCATCACCGCGGTCGCGCGCACGCTCGAACTTCGGAGCGCCGAGAGCGGTGGAGTGATTTCCAGTAACTGATTCGCGCTCAACAGTCACTCGTTGTTGCAGTCGAACCACCGTCCATTCTTGCCACGTTCCCCGACCTTCCCGTCATGTCCAAGCCGTCGATCAAGTTGCTTCCCATTTTGCTCCTGCTCTTTGTTGGCAGCGGTATGTGCGCGCTGATTTACGAGGTCGTGTGGTTTCAGTTGCTGGAGCTCGTTATCGGGTCGTCGGCGATTTCTCTTGGTGTCCTGCTTTCCACTTTCATGGGTGGCATGTGCCTCGGCAGCCTCTATCTGCCGCGTTTCATTGACCGGAAGCATCACCCTCTCAAGGTGTACGCGTTTCTGGAGTTGGGCATTGGTGTGATGGGACTGTTGGTGCTGTACCTGGTGCCGCTCGTGGGCAGTTTGTACACGCTGACGCCCGGGCACGGTTTCGTTGGTATTGCCATGCGCGCCGTTGTTGCGGCCATTTGTTTGTTGCCGCCCACTATCATGATGGGTGCTACACTGCCGGCGGTAGCGCGCTGGATTGCAGCGACGCCCAAAGGTGTTTCCTGGCTCGGCTTCTTTTACGGTGGCAATACCGCCGGCGCCGTAATCGGTGCGGTGCTGGCCGGATTCTATCTGCTGCGCAAGTACGACATGAGCACGGCGACGATGCTGGCCGCCGCGATCAACCTTGCGATCTTTTTTGTTGCACGCGCTATTGCCGCCAACGCACCGGTCTTGGCTGATACCGGTGATACCGAAGCACTTGAAATCGAGGCACCACAAAACACACCGAGTTCGCGGTTGGTATATTTCGTCATTGGGATGTCGGGATTATGCGCACTGGGCGCCGAAGTAGTCTGGACTCGGCTTTTGTCGTTGATGTTGGGCGCATCGACGTACACGTTCTCGCTGATTCTGGCCGTGTTCCTCGCGGGTTTGGGTATAGGCAGTGCCGCGGGTGCGGCTCTCGCGCGTTCGCTCGATCGTCCGCAGTTCGCATTGGGCATTGCGCAGGCGTTACAGATGCTGGGCATTCTGTGGGCCGCGTTCATGATTGCGGTCGCGTTGCCCAACTGGCCGGTAAATCCATCGCTGTCGCCGGGACCGTGGTTCACGTTTCATGTCGACGTGACGAAATGCATTTGGGTGGTATTGCCCAGCGCGTGTTTGTGGGGCGCCAGTTTTCCTCTGGCACTGGCCGCGTTGGCCAAGCGCACCGAAGACACAGGCAAACTTGCCGGCCAGGTGTATGCGGCCAATACCTTTGGCGCCATTGTTGGTTCGCTGGCGTTCAGCTTGATAGTCGTTCCACAGTTTGGCACTCAGCACGCGGAGCAGTTGCTGTTGGTGCTGTCGGGGCTTTCGGCACTGCTGGCGTTCAGCACGATGCTTTCAACGGCGCGCGTGACCGCTACTGCGTCAGTGCTCGTCACCGCCGGCGCGTTGATTGCCCTTACGCCGAACGTGCCGGCCATTCCTGGTCTGTTGGTTGCGTATGGTCGCTTTATGGTCACGTGGCTCAATCGCGTTGACATTCTGTATGTGGGCGAGGGCATGAACTCGTCCATCGCCGTGTCGAAACTTGGGGATACCGGCGCGATTCAGTTTCACGTGGCGGGCAAGGTCGAGGCGTCCAGTCTGCCGCAGGATATGCGGTTGCAGCGCATGCTTGGGCATTTGCCCGCGCTTGTGCATCCCGATCCGAAATCCGTATTGATTGTGGGTTTTGGCGCTGGCGTAACCTCGGGTTCGTTTGTGCCGTATCCCGGCATCACGCGTATCGTGATTTGCGAACTGGAGCCGCTCATTCCGCAGGTGGTTTCGACGTATTTCGCCACCGAGAACAATCGCGTGAAGGATGATCCGCGCACGGAGATTTTTTATGACGACGCGCGCAGCTTCATTATCACGACGAAAGAGAAGTTCGACATCATTACGTCCGACCCGATTCACCCGTGGGTGAAAGGCGCCGCGTCGCTCTACACCGAAGAATATTTCGAGGCGGTCAAGGAGCATCTCAATCCGGGCGGTGTGGTCACGCAATGGGTGCCGCTGTACGAGAGCAACATGGCCGCCGTCAAGAGCGAAGTCGCCACGTTCCTCAAGGTGTTTCCGAATGGCACGGTCTGGGCCAACAATGTGGACGGTAAGGGGTACGATGTTGTGATGCTGGCGGGAAAGGATTCGCTGCGCATCAACATCAATCACCTCGAGGAACGGTTGCGCCAGGCGGACTATCAGAACGTCGTCGCATCATTGGTCGAGGTTGGTCTCAATTCGTCAATCGCGCTGTTCTCGACCTACGCCACGCAGGCGTCCGATCTCACTTCGTGGGTCGCCGATGCCGAGATTAATCGCGATCGCAATCTGCGGTTGCAATATCTGGCTGGTACGGGTTTGAACGCGTATCAGGGCGATGCAATTTTCAGCAGCCTGGCGTTGGGTCGCAAGTTTCCGGCTAATCTGTTCGTAGCTGATCCGGCGTGGCTGGCGGCGCTGCAAGGTGTTCTGGGATCCTCGCAATAAGACAGAAGGCGTAAGATGACTTCCGGTAACGCGCGCGACACGCGTCCACATGTTGTTATCGTGGGCGGCGGATTTGGTGGACTTGCAGCGGCACGCGAGTTGGCCGACGAACCGGTGCGCGTTACGGTGGTGGACCGTTGCAATCACCACGTCTTTCAGCCATTGCTGTATCAGGTGGCGACGGCGGGATTGGCGCCAAGCGATATCACCGTTCCCATTCGCTGGCGTTTGCGCGATCAGAAAAACACGAACGTTGTGTTGGCTGAGGTGACCGGAATTGATCCGGTGGCGCGCAGCATCATGCTTGATGGAGAACCAAACACGCTGTCGTACGATTACCTGATTGTCGCGGCCGGAGCACGACATGGCTATTTCGGGCATCCCGAGTGGGAAGCGAACGCGCCCGGGCTCAAGAGTATGCGGGACGCGCACGATATCCGGCAACGCTTCTTGCTGGCGTTCGAGCACGCGGAGGTTGCCCTTACGGCTAGTGAACGTGACGCCGCATTGACGTTTGTTGTAATCGGTGGCGGGCCAACGGGCGTCGAACTGGCTGGTGCGATGGCAGAGATTGCACACGGAAGATTGTATCAGGAGTTTCGCCATAGCGATCCGCGAAAGGCGCGCGTGATTCTGCTCGAAGCAGGACCACGACTGTTGTCCGCGTTTCCTGAAGACCTCGCCAGCAAAGCGCAGAGCGCGCTGGAACGTTTGGGCGTGGAGGTGCAGTTGGGGACGCCCGTGACCATGGTTGAAGCTGGCGCAGTGTGGCTTGGCGAAAAGCAGATTCGCTCGGAAGCGGTTGTGTGGGCGGCTGGCAATGTCGCTTCATTCCTTGGGGCGCAGTTGGGTGCGCCGCTTGACCGCTCTGGGCGCGTGAAGGTGGAAAAGGATTTATCGGTGCCGGGCCATCCCGACGTGTACGTGGTTGGCGATTTGTGTTATGTCGAAGGCGAGGACGGTCGTCCAGCGCCGGGCGTGGCGCCGACGGCGAACCAGACGGGGACGCACGCAGCGAAGATGATCCTGAACACGTTGCGCAACCGTCCGCACACCCCGTTCAAATATTTCAACAAAGGTGATCTTGCCACCATTGGGCGCAGCAAGGCCGTCGCTGCGTTTGGCAAACTCCATTTGAGTGGTACGCTCACCTGGTTTCTGTGGTTGTTCGTGCACTTGTTGTACCTGGTTGGATTCCGCAACCGATTGAGCGTACTTATTCAGTGGGGATATGCGTACCTCACGTATCAGCGTGGCGTGCGTCTCATTTCAAACTCGCGGCCGCCCGCGTGAACGAATCTTCCAACGTCGAAGTTGCGGCGCTGCTGGAAGCGGTGCCCATGGCGATTGCGCTGTTTGGACCCGATCGCCTGTTGCGCTTCATGAACAAGAACGCGCGCAACTTGCTTCGCATGGAAGAACGCGCGGTGCTGCCCGCGTCAACGATCGATGTTGTGCTGCGTCCGATGATTGCGACCGTTGCACCGCTGCTGCGTGCCGTAACCGCGGGCCTTCAAAATCACGTAACGACCGCTCGCGTTCGCAATGAAGACGGCACCGAACAGCTCATCGAAATTCGCATTGCACAGGCGGGGCAGGGCAACTTGTTGTTCGCTGCGACCGATGTCACGTCGCGCGAATCACTGGTGATCTCGCTCGAACGCCGCGCCCGCGAACTGGCGGCCATTTTCGAGATCACACCAACGATGGTGCGCGTGCTGGATGCATCGGGCGCAATCGTGCGCGCCAACGGAAACGCGATGCGTGAACACATTGGTGCGCGCCCGGGAACGTTGCGCCAATTGTGGGAACGTGATCGACCAACGGATACGGTCGACCAACGTGAGCTGCCGCTCGAACGACATCCGGGCATGCTCGCCATCAACGGCGAATCGGTGCGCAACCGATTGCTCACCGTCGAACGTGGGCCGGAAGGCACGCGTCGCGTAATCGAAGTGTACGCCGCACCCATCGTCGACGCCGAACTCAGGAACGTGGGCGCCGTGCTCGTCGATCGTGACGTGACTGAAGAACATCGCCTGGCCGTCGAACTCGAATTGCAGGTGCAGCAATCGGCCGTGCTGCACGAACGCGTTTCGACCGAAGCAGAGCGCCTGGATCGCATGGTGGATGAACGTTCGCGCGAATTGTTGGCGTTGCAGGAACGACGGGCCCGTGAACGTCGACTGGCCGCCGTTGGCCAACTGGCGGCCGGCGTGATGCATGACGTGAATAACGCGCTAAATCCCATCATGGCGGCCGCGTATCTCTTGCGCGTTCATGCGGACAACCCCGATGCTGTACGTGACTACGCCGAACGCATTGGGAAAGCCGCTGAGACCGGCGCGGCTACGGCTTCGCGCGTGGGCAGATTTATCCGACAAGACCCGTCTACTGGAGACGCGACGCAAATCGTCGATCTCTCCGTGCTGACCGAAGAAGTGCTCGCATTCACGCAGCCGTTGCGTTCCGAACGGCGCGGTGACGGCTTGCAAGTGGAGATCGTGCGTCAGTATCACGTCGGTGCGTCCACACGCGGCCTCGCGGGTGAAATTCGGGAAGCGTTGCTGAACCTGGTGCAAAACGCGATGCACGCCATGCCGGGTGGCGGCAAGGTAATCGCACGAACGGGTGTTACCGAAGACGAAGCGTGGGTCGCGATCATCGACGACGGACAAGGAATGTCCGACGAGGTGCGCGAGCGCGCATTCGAGCCGTTCTTCAGCACGAAAGGCGCGGCTGGATCAGGACTTGGTCTGGCCGAGGTGTATGGCATCGTTCGTCGTCATCGCGGGCGCGCAGAAATTGCGTCGACCATCGGTGAAGGAACCACGGTCACCCTGTATTTTCCGCTCGAAAGCTCGGCAGTGGCACCGCCGCTCGAAGAACGGGTGGCCGTTCAATCGCGCCGGGTGCTGGTGGTCGAAGATCACGATGAAGGGCGTGAATTCCTGCGCCAGTTGTTGCTCGCCGATGGTCACGAAATAGTAGCGGTACAAACGTACGATCAAGCGCTGACCTTGCTTGACACCACCGAGCCGCTACCGTTTGATGTGCTGGTCACTGACATCGGGTTGCCTGACGGCAGCGGCTGGGAGCTCGTCACCCTGGCGCGCAAGAAGTGGCCTGCGCTGCGCATTGGGGTGGTAACTGGATGGGAGCCTGCGGTTGTGGGCGACGATCCCGCGGGCGCAGATTTTCTGTTACGTAAACCGTTCCGTGCTGTAGAGCTGTTGGCCCACGTGGCTGGCCTTGCGTCGACTGCCCATACCGAATAACGCCATGAACGAAACCCCATCAACGATCCGCGTCCTGATTGCCGAAGACGACCAGGTCACACGCTCGACCATGACCGACCTGCTCACCAGCCTCGGCCACATGGTTGTTGCGGAGGTTGAAAGCGGCGCCGAAGCAATCGAGAAAGCGAAACAGTTTACTCCCGATGCGGTACTGCTGGATGTGCACATGCCGGGCTCCGGCGGCGTGCAAGCCGCCGAAGAAATTGCCGCGTTACTGCCGGGAACCGCAGTCATCCTGATTACGGGCGATATGTCATTGTCGCTATCGGCATCGGAAGTGGCCAAATCCGGCGCAGTGGCATTGCTCTCTAAACCCGCACCGCCGGGCACGATTGACACGACCATACGTCTCGCGGTCTCACGCGCGCGCGAACTGCTGGCCGCGAAAAACGAAGCCGTACAGGTCAAGCAGCAACTCGAAGCGCGCAAGGTGATTGAACGCGCGAAGGGAATCCTGATGCGTCGCACAGGCAGCAGCGAACAGGAGGCGTATCGCATCATGCAGCGCAGCAGTCAGGATCGCTCGGTGCCGATGGTCGACATTGCCAAGGCTGTTATTGATAGCGAGCCGGGGGCGAAGGGCTGAGGCGTCCGCGAGTTGACGTGATGAAGCGGCGAGACACGGTTGTGTTTCGCCGCCTTTTGTCTTCGAGTTGACACAGAACTGCGCGCGAGAACTCTCAGTTCGCCTGTGAACAGGGTGAAGCTGATTTTCACGCGGAGTACGCGGAGCGGCGCGGGAGTGCATGCTCCTTGCGCGTGAGGGGAGGCGCGGAGGATTGCACGCCGGTTTGCGAGCACCGCGGTGAGCGAATGGTTTCAGTTTCATTGGAAACAGCGCGTGGGTTTCACAATTCCAGGTTGTTCAGCCGACTCGCGAAAAGCGCGCGCAGTTAAGAAAAAGAGTACTGGGATGGGCGCATTCGCTGGTGACGCCGAACCCGCTGCGCAACCCTCCGCGCCTCCCCTTACGCGCAGGTGCATGGTGCACGCGTTACGCTCCGTGGTCTCCGCGTGAACAATTGCTGCAACAAACACTAGCTTGAGACTCGATGCCCGCGCGCAGTTCCTCGGTTACCCCGCCGGCGCCGTCTTCACCACGCGGGGTGCGTACTTCTCGAGATCGCGTCCCAACAACAACGTTGCCGCGACTACAAATGCCGAAATCACAAACGGCCACGGCGCCCCGATGTAGTCGTACGCAAGGCCGAACAGCGGTGGGAACAACACGCGCGCCGCGCCACCAAATGTTTGCTGCACGCCCATGTACAGTCCACGCTCATTGCTGCTGGTCACACGTGAGAGCATGGCCGTAACGCACGGGAACGTCAGCGCGGTGCCAATTGGGAAACAGCCCACCGAAAGAGCCAGCGTCAAGTAGTCGTGAGATGCTGACAACCCAAGCAGGCCAGCGCTCAAAAAAGCCAATCCGTAGCGCGATAATCGCGCCTCACCGAAACGATCGAGCAAGCGCGGCAACACAAGCGCCCGCATGAGCACGCTCAGCACGCCGATATACAGAAAGAAATATCCGATCGTATCCGCGGTGACACCAAAACGCCACGCGAGAAACAGCGCGAGCACCGACGTTACTCCCTGAAACGCACCGATCGCGATTGAATAGATGAAGATGAGCCGCGATGCCGGTTCGTCGGGATGTGTTACCACACGAGCGATCGCTTCACGCGACGTTCGGGGCACAACTTTCTTCTCGCCCACTTTTGCTGGCGCTCGCGACTCCTGCAGGAATCGCCATGCGAAAATCATATTGACGACGCACAGAGCCGCTGCGAGCAAGCCGGGTGAGTGCGGTCCCAGCTTTGAAACCAATGATCCGACCACCGGCCCAATTGCAACTCCGGCGTTGGTAACCGCCGACAACCAGCCGAGTGATTTGGCTCGATCCTCAGGCTTCGTGACATCGGCAACGTAAGCCTGAATTACGCTGACCGTGCCACCACCCGCGCCCTGAATAAGTCGCGAAACAAACAGCAGCCACAGCGAGTCGGCGTACGCGAACACCACGTAGGCCAATGCCGACGCAAACAATCCAATGATCAACGCCGGCCGGCGACCATAACGATCGGAGACTCGACCCCAGAACGGCGCGCTGACAAGCTGCGCCAGCGAAAAGGATGCAACGAGCAAGGTGACAACGAAACCGCCAGCGCCCAGGTCCTTGGCGTAGAACGGCAACAGCGGCAGGATCATCAACACGCCGACCATGTCCATGAACGCCGTCACCATCAACACCACCAACTTTCCGACGCCGCCTGAAGGAGCCGAGTGTTCGCCCGTCGTGCTCATATTCGATGGCGTCGGAACAACGGGAGTACTCATTCAGCCTTGCCAAGCGCCGCCGGAGGTACCGAGCGGCCAACCACACCGGCCAGCGCGATAATCGTTAACACGTACGGAATCATCTCCACAAACTGTGACGGTACGAGTTGTGCACCCTGCAACTGGATTTGCAACGTTTCCGCAGCCGCGAACAGCAAACAGGCGATGCCCACCCGCACCGGCTCCCAGCGACCAAAAATAACAGCAGCGAGCGCGATGAATCCGCGACCCGCCGTCATGCCATCGGTGAATTGGTGTTGATCAAGCGCGAGATATGCACCACCCAATGCGGCGAGTGTTCCCGAAAGTACGAGGCCCTTGAATCGCAACATTGTCACGCCAACACCCAGCGTTGCCGCCGCTTCGGGCTTCTCACCGACGGCGCGCGCACGAAGGCCAAATGGTGTGCGATACAGCAACCACGCGAGCGCCGGAAGCGCCACTAATCCGACGTACACCAGTGGATTGCGAAACGAGGCAAACATGCCACCGCCTTCGCCGCCAAATCCCGGGACGCGCGGCGAATTGGACGCGCTGTCAAACGCGAGGCGTAAATAAAATCGCGTTGCGCCAATGACGAGCAAGTTGATCGCGATCCCAACTACGACCTGATTCGCTTTGAAGCGCAGCGTTGCCACCGCGAGAATGCACGTGATCACAAAGCCGGCGACCACCGCGCCCAGCAGGCCAACCCACGCATTGCCGCCGTAGTAACTGCCAATGGCTGCACCAAATGCGCCCGACAACATCAAGCCCTCAAGTCCCAGCGCGATGATCCCCACACGTTCCGACATCACGCCGCCGGCCGCCGCCAGCAAGTACGGAATCGCGATGCGAATCGTTTGCAGGAGAAAGGCCAGCACACTCATGATTGGGCCTTTGCGTTCGATGCGTTCACACCAGCAGTGGTTCGCGCGACGGATGCTGCGGCGGCCCGCAGTTCCCGCTGCACTTCGGGGACAGCGGTTGCGACTGCCAGAATTACCACGGCCTGCAGAATGTCAACGAGCTGCTTGGGCACGAGCGCATTGACCGCGAGCCCGCCCTGCGACAGCGTCGCGAACAACAGCGCGGCAAACAGAATGCCGATGGGGTGATTGCGACCGACCAGTGCCACCGCGATGCCGAGAAATCCCGAGCCCGCCGCAAACCCTTCTTCATAGTAGCCCTTGTAACCCAACACGAAGTTAATGCCACCCAATCCAGCGATCGCGCCCGACCATACCATCGCGCGTATCATGACGCCCGAGACTGACACGCCACCGTACTCCGCAGCATCGGGTTGCAATCCAACGGCGCGCAACTCGTAACCGCCTTTGCTGCGAAACAGGAAATACCAAACGCCCAGCGCTGCAAAAATCGCTGCTACCAACGTCCAGTTTGCGGCCGATCCGTGAAACGATGCGAACGAATCGGACAAACGTTCCACTGTGCCAGCGTGCATCTCGGGCGTGTGCAACGTTTCCGGAACGTGCAGGTGTGCCGTGATGGTGTAGTTGAGTAACGCCAGTACGACGAAGTTCAGCATGATGGTGACGATGACTTCGCTCGCACCAAATTTCGCGCGCAATACTCCGGGCACCGCGGCGGTCGCACCACCGGCAATCATCGCGGCGATCGCACAAATGGGAGCGGCCACAAACATTGGTGTGCCCACCGGCAGTGCGAGGCCCGCCAACGCCGCCGCAAATCCCCCCATCGCGAGTTGTCCTTCCGCACCAACGTTGAACAGTCCAGCGCGCGCTGCCAGCGCGAACGCGAGCCCAGTGCACGTGAGTGTGGTGGCTTTGTAGATGACCTGACCAAATCCGTACGCGTTGCCCCACGTGCCATCGATCAGCAGCCGATACACCGTAGACGGCGACTGTCCGTACGACAAAATAAGCATGTCACCTACCACCATCGCCACGACGAGCGCGACGAGTGGTGGAAGCAGTGTCTCTTCGAGATGCCGCCGGAATGCGATTCCGGTTCGGGTGCCGGCGCTCATCCGTTGGCTCCGGTCATATACGGGCCCAGGCGTTCCGCATCACAATCTGCGGCGGGTAACACGCAGGCAAATTGTCCACCATACATCACGGCGATGCGATCTGACAACGCGAGCACCTCGGCAAGATCGGCCGAGACGAGCAAGATGGCCTTGCCCGCATCACGCGCTTTGCGAAGTTGTGCGTGAATGAACTCAATGGCGCCAACATCAACGCCGCGTGTTGGTTGCGCGGCCAGCAGCACGCGAAATGGTCGCCCCATTTCGCGTGCAATGACGATCTTCTGCTGGTTGCCGCCCGACAGCGCACGCGCCGGCACCTGCGGCTCGGGCGGACGAATATCAAACGCCTGAATCTGATTGCGTGCTTCGCTTGCGATCTTGTGATGATCGAGACCCGTCGCACTCGTAAACCTGTGCTGTCGGCCCAGAATCAGATTGTCCGCAATCGAGTAGTCCAGCACGAGCCCGCGACGATGCCGGTCTTCCGGAATGTGCGACAAGCCCGCATCAGCACGATCCCGGACGTTGTGCTGCGTGATGTCGACGTTCTCCAGCAGGATCTTGCCGCTGCGTGCGCGCCGCAAACCCGCGAGTGCTTCGAGCAGTTCGGTTTGTCCGTTGCCTTCAACACCGGCAATCCCAAATACTTCGCCCGGTGCAATTGCAAAGGAGAGCTTGTTCACGGCCAACGTGTTGCGATCCGTCGATACCGTGAGCCCGTCAATGCGCAACGCGGCGGGACCCGTTGGCTCGGGCGGCATGGGTGCTTCATGCTCGGACGTGATACGCACGCCTGGAATCATGTCCAGTGCGAGCGAGACATCCCGACCGACCATCGCACGCGCGATATCTCGCGGCGTGGTGGCGTGCGTGTTGAGGCGCGCGACGGTACGACCCGTTCGCATGACGGTGATTGCCGATGAAATTTCTATCACTTCATCAAGCTTGTGCGTAATGAGTATGACCGTGTTACCTGCATCACGCAGCGTACGCAGCACCTGCCACAGCTCCCGTGTTTCCGGCGGCGACAACACCGCCGTTGGTTCGTCCAGAATAAGCACGCGCGCGCCGCGATACAGGGCTTTCAATATTTCGACGCGCTGCGCTTCACCCACCGACAAATCCGAAACGCGACGTTCTGCATCAACCGCCAGTCCGGTGCGCGCACTTAATGCGCGCACATCTGCCAGCGCTTTTCCTTTGTCCAGCGTGAGACCCGACATCGGCTCCATTCCCAACACCACGTTCTCGGCCACCGTCAACGTTGGCACGAGCATGAAATGTTGATGCACCATGCCAACACCGGCAGCAATCGCGTCGGTGGTTTTCCATCCGCTGACATCGCGGCCAAGCACTTCAACTGTTCCGGCGTCGGGCGCATAGAGCCCCGCCAGCACGCGCATCAGCGTCGATTTACCTGCGCCGTTTTCACCAACCAACGCGTGAATTTCACCAACGCGCACTTCGAGCGACGCGCCCATGTTGGCGTGAATCGATCCGAACGACTTCGTCACATTCAGCATACGAACCGCCCACGCCGCGCTACTGCTGTCATCCGTCGCAACCCCAACCCGCTGACGCGGTGGCACCACGGAAAATTGCGATTCCACGTTTGGGGGAACCGCTTCAGCATCGTCGGGAGATCCCTTCTGATAGTTACTCATCGGGTACTCGGCACCCTGATGCGCCCCGCGATGATTTCTGCCTCAAGTTGCAGCAGACGCGTGCGCACCGAATCGGGAATGAGCGCCTTGTTATTGGCGTCATACACGTATCCAACGCCTTTTTCTTTCAAACCGAATTGCTGAATGCCGCCTTTGAACGTGCCTTCCTTGACCGCCTTGATGGCTTGAAAGACCGATTCGTCAATACCCTTCACCATGGATGTCAAAATGTGTCCCGGTGCTTCGGCGTATTGATCGGCGTCAACACCAATCGCGAGTTTGTTGGATGATCGCGCCGCTTCAAACACCCCGAGTCCGGTAGAACCGGCTGCCTGAAAGATCACGTTCACGCCCTGCGCGTATTGGCTGAGGGCGAGCTCTTTGCCGCGACCCGGATTTCGAAACGCTTCCGGTGTCACCCCCGCGTACTGCACAACGACTTCGCAATCGGGACAGACATGTTGTACGCCCGCCTTGTAACCGGCCTCAAACTTGTGAATGAGGGCGATGTCCATGCCGCCTATAAATCCAACTTTCTTCGATCCACCTGTTAACGCGGCCAGCGCACCAACAATAAACGACCCCTCTTCTTCGCGAAACTTGAGAGCCACGAGATTGGGCGGCATCGGCAACGGATTGCCTGCGGCATCGACCGACACCGAATAGTCGACGTCGGCGAAACGAACGTTGGGATATTCTTTCGCGAGTGTGTTGATGTCATCGCTGAAGATGAAGCCAACGCCAATGACGAGATCCATCCCTTCAGCGGCGAGCAGTCGCAAACCAGATTCGCGATCGGAACCTTCACCGGGTTCGACGTATCGCACGCGTGCGCCGAGATCGCGCACGGCGCGCGCGCCCCCCAGGAACGCACCGTCATTGAACGATTTGTCGCCGCGTCCACCAACGTCGAAAACGATTCCGACATCAAGCCCTTCTCCCGTAGGGGCCACCGTAGCGCCGCTCGGCTCCACAAGCAGCAACGCGATGTGGGCAACGAGCAGCACCGCAATCAGAAGGAGGGTTCGCCGCATGGAAGTGAAGAATCGCGTAGCGCAGCGATGCGGGGAAGGGTTAGGGCAGTGCGAACTTCCACAGTCCCGTTAACATGTCGCTTGCGTACAGCGCACCGGGTTGCCAGTGCACACCCCAGACATACGCAAGCCCGTTGGTCGAGGTATTCGCAAAGGCCGCGAGCCGCCCCATTTTCGCAAGGTCACACCGACCATCGGTAGTCTTCTGGTCTGCTGTGCAGCTGGAGAGGTCACCGCGCACGTTCAGCACCTTCACGCCGCCATTGTAATACGCAGCGTACAGCCGACCATTGGCTTCATCCATCGAGAAATTATGCACGCCAGCACCAGTGACCGAAAAGACGGCCACTTCTTTCGGAACGGCGCGGTTGCTGATGTCCACCACATGAATGTCACCGACCGACGAAGAACCAACCGAACCCGGACCTTCCTGTCCAACAAACACGTACCGCTTCTCGCTCGTGGTGGGATCGTTGAACCACCACAGGTTGTGCACCTGTCCGCCCACGGTTTTCACGCGGCCGATGAATTTCGGCGCCGCCACCGATCCACTGATGGCTCCAATGTCGTAAATGGCCACCCCATCGTTCCACTCGGCCGCGAACAGCAGGCCGTCGCGCACAAATACATCGTGGATCAACGGGTTCCCGATGGTCAGGGCGCTGACTTCAACCGGATTCGCTGGATCGGCGAGGCTCACGATCACCAATTGCGCCGGCACGTTGCTGGCCGGGTCAATTGAACAAAATGCGTACAGGATGCCGTTTACGCGTGCGAGTTCGGCGGTGTGCACGCCCCATTGCAAGCGAGCCGACGAGTAGCGGGTGATCAGTTGCGGTTTACGCGGACTGGCGAGCGAATAAATCGCCAATCCTCCGTTCGGACGCGGTTCGATCGCGACTGCGAGAATGGTTCCGTCGTCGCTGACTTGTACGTCACCCGTGGTACCAGCGTTGGCGACAATGACGGAATCCACGAGCAGCGGAGTGCTGCCGCTGACATCCCAGATCTTCACCGCGTTACCGGGGATTACGCCGCGAGTGCCCCAGCTGCTTGTGTACGCAGTGGTGCCGCGCACCCACAATTCCGATGTGTAACGTTCGGCAATGGTGCCCTGGCCAAGGACGACCAGCGGAGCCGCGCTGACCGGGGCAATGGACGGTGTCGTATCCTTCGGCACAGTCACGATTGGTGTAACGGGAGTCGCGCTGTCGCTACCGCAACCCACGACGCACAACAGCGCCATGATCGACAGACCGCGGCTACTCGTCATGATGCATTCCGTGATTCATGCCTGCTCCCGAAAACGGATCTGACAACACCCCATATCGTCCCATGCGCGCGCGCATCGTACCTGTATGAACACGCAAGCCCACCGATACACTCCACAACGTTGACGCTCCGTAAAAATCAGCGGGTTCAAAAACGGTGGGACGATTACGCGGAGTCGGTACAGCCCGGGCCACTTCGACAAAGGGCGCGAGGTGGGACCCAACGCCACGGGGCACCAACCTGAGCGGCGGTGCCTTGAGCGCAACCGTCACGACGCGCCACTGCGTCACACCGAGATTCTGAAAGTCGACGTGACCCAATGGCGCACGAAAGGGATCGGCGAGCCGAGTTTGTTCGCCGCGGTCGGTGCTTTCGAGTCGCAGGGCCGCCGCTGCGCGACGCCAACCGTACTCACCCTCGACCAGGTTTGATCGATACTGAAACGCCGTTTTCCCGTTCGTAATTTCGTCCGTCCGTGCCAATTCCGCGAGTATGTAGCGAGCATCACCCCGCGGGTTCGGTCGGTCAATCCGCAATGACGCGTGATGCTGGCGATGATCAAACGCGCCGCCCTGCTGCAGCTCGGGTGAAATCAGGCTGGCCTCGCTCGCCGAAAGCTCCAGGCCACGCACTAATTGGCCGCTTGCACGAATCGACCAGGAGTCACCAAACCGCGACCAGCGGGGACCGTGAAACGGACCGGTCGGTTCATCGCCGTTGTACGTTGCTCCTTCGATGGTGACGGCTTGTTGTCCTCGCGCAACTCGGGCCGCACCAATGGCCTGAATACGTTCCAGGATTTGGGCGTGATGATGATTGACGGGATATTTCTCGAGCGGACGCATCATCGGATCGTCGCTGCCAAACGGTACAAATCCGCGTCCGGCGGCCAACGATACGGAGAAGGCCGTTGGTGTGGTGGCGGCCCCGCGCCGCACTGTCGGCGATTGCCATGCCACCATTGCTTCGTGCACGAGCGTGTGCGGATGGCGACGATCCACGTAACCCTCGCCCCAAATCCCGGCATTCAGTTCGCCACGTTTGAGGGTGTATCCTTCAGCATTCAATGCGCCCAGAAATGTCACGCTGCGCAGACTCAGCGAGGCCATGAGCACCGGTTGTATCAATTGCAGTTCGGTAAACGTGCGATGATTGTACGCGGGTGCGGCGCGCGTGATCACGCCGGTTCCCATCACACCAATCTGCGCGTGAACAGACGACGGTTTCGTCGTTGAATCCGATTGCGCAGGGATCACGCGGGCCAACAGACCCATCCAAAGAAGCGCGCTCGCTGCCAGCGGAAAAATTCGGCCGCGCAGTGACGTGCTGGTGCGGAAATGCGTTGCAGGGGGCAGGTGCGCACCAGGTGCATGTTGGAACCGCTACTTGATCACGTCCCGAAGAAACCGATCTACTTCGGCGAAGCCCAGCGTGCCCAGGCCGTGTTGGTTGTACACCGGATCAGAAAACCCATGCACAACGCGTCCGGTCCGCGCGCCGCCCTGCGCAAGGTAATCAATAATCGGGTCGTTCGACTTGACCGGAAAACAGCACGGGTCATTGGCGTTCCACACCATCAGCGCACCCTTGCTCCCCGCCGAGACCATGAGATCTTCGTGGCGCATGACCGAGAAGATTTCCGGGGCGGATTGTTCCGGGTCACCAATGTCAAATACACCGTACCGCGAGTTCAGGCGCTGGGACATGGGGCGGCCCGGCGCAATCGCCACCACGGCCGTGATGCGCGGATCGAGCGCTCCATACATGTACGACATCAGCCCACCACCAGATCGTCCCATCATCACGATTGCTGTCGCCGCCGGCCGCGTGCGCACGATGAAATCAACCACTCGTTTGATGGGCAGCATGTGAAACCCCAGAATGCTGGTAACGCCGTCGTCATGCTGCGGAAAAGTAAAATGATCCTGATCCGGCGACGTGCGATCCACTTCATTCGCGCCATACCACACCATGTCCATCGTGTACACTTCGAACCCACGCGCGAGCAGCGAGTCAATCATTGCGCTCGCGATGTCCGTGCCTCGGCCGCTGTGCCCTTCGTGATAAATGGCGTAATGCCCCGGGACGGGAGTGAGGGGCATGAAGCGCGTCACGCGCGATTTCGAAAGTGCACCACCGTCGAACACAAAGGTTACGGCGCTGCTGTATTGCCGGACTGAGCCCGTCAGTGCGACTGGTAATTCGGTTGGGATCACGCGATCACTGCCGACATACGGATCGCCGCCCGGCCAGATCGCGTGCCGAAACATGTTGCGCGTGTCCGTTACCGTTGGTGGCGTGGCGGACGGACGAAACGTGCTGTCGCCTGTGCGCAACAACAACATGTGAAAGTTATTGGCCGCGGTGTACAAACAATCCGGCGAGTCCGGCCCCCAATTGAGTACTGGACGATTGCGACACCGGAGATCGGCGACGGTCACTTCCTCCGAGCGCATGTACCCCTCAAAGGCGTTACGCGAACAGGCGAATGTTTGCGAATTACCGTAACCCGCATAGCCGCACACGCCGCGATCACGGGGTGTTTCTTCCAATGTGTCGGCCGACAGAACGTTGTGTCCGCGCATGACCGACACGATGAACTTGTGTGGAACACCAAGCGGCAATTGCGGCACAAACACGTGGTTCACATTCCCCAGTCCGCGCTCATTCCACAGCGTCGAATTGCTGGCACGCCATCGAACGCTGTACGAATAAGTTCCCGGCATTGGCACCCAGGCCAACGACATTCCGCTGTCGGCCGGAGCCGCGACCACGTTAATGCGCCACGGAGTCGCTGTGCTGATCGGTTGTTGATCCAGCGTGCGACCAACTTCGGTAGTGGGTCGGTCGCAGCCGGCCAACAGAAGTGTCGCAAGCAAGCAGCACTTCAGTGATGGGCGCGACTGGCCACGCATACGAAACTCGCTGCGGCGAGAATTGGCGGAGGCTGTGACGTGCATTGGTTTAAAAGAAAGAGACGCAAACAGATTTACCGGATCATTCAGCAGACGACTGAAATAGAAAAAGCTTTCATTCCCCCATCGAACAGGTGCAGCGATGACCCGGGCATTACGCGGACATTACAGCGGAACGCAAAACGGGCCGCGCTCTGACAGCGCGGCCAGTTCTGTTCCTCAGTGCTGAACGAAATCAGCCCAGCGGTTTGTAGCGGAACGCGACAATGCCCGCGCCCGTCGCCTTTATCGTGACGGCCTTCTTTTCTCCCTTGGCGATTGGTCCAACCGACTCTGTGGTGGTGGCCACCACTGAGCCGCTCTTGTCCAGGAACTCCATCGTGATCGAGTACGTCCCGGACCCGGCGGCCGATTGCTCAACCTGCAAAGCGACTTCCGCGTTTTCAGCATTGCGAGTGAAGCCCAGTACTTCAACGCGCGCCTTCAGCGCTTCAGCAACAGCGTTGTATTTCACGAGCGTATCGTCCCACGCCTTTTTCTCCGGGCCGGGCTTCAGTGGTTTTTCCAGTTCAGACGCTGCAAACGCGAAGTACATCCAGCCGTCGTAGTTGTTCGGATCAATCTCGACCAGACGCTTCGCGATGGGAAATACTTCCAGGTATTTCTTTTCCGTATATAACGTCGACGCCAGATTGCGAAGTCCGTCGCGCGACCGCGGGTTCACCATAACCAACCCCGCGAACAGCTTGGCCGCACCGGCGTTGTCGTTGGCATCGACAGAGGCGGTCACACCAGCTGTAGCGAGCGCCGTCTCGCTGTATTTGGTAGGATTGGCAATCATGTCGGCGTACGTCGCCTTCACCCCTTCCATATCGCCCGCCAGCTTGAGCGCCTGCGCCAGGTTGCCAACCACCAGGGGCGCGTCGGCGCTCGTCGGATTAACCGCCAGATATTGCTTGAAGTAATCGGCCGCCACTTTCGCCTGGGTCTTCTGTGCGTCACCACTGATCTTGGCTGCCGCTTTGAGTTCTTCGGTGCCCAGGTAGAACAGCGCGATCTGCTTGATCTCCCCGTACAGCGTATCGGAGCCGACGAACTTGACGACATCTTTCCACTCCGGCATGGCCGCAGCCATGTCGTTCCTGGTGGTGTTCACTTGCCCGAGGATGTAATGCGCCATCGGGTGAGTGGGCGACAACAGGATCGAACGATTGGCGAAATACACCGCGCTGTCGGCCGGCCCCTTGCCCAGAAACGCAAAGGACTTGTTGGTCACGGCCAGCCACGCTTCGCCATTGCGCGCGTTGGCAATATCTGCGGCGCAGCCGGGAATGGCGGCTTCCCAGCGCTTGAAGGCACTATCCATTTCGGCAATCACGTCGAACTGGTCGCCCGGCCGCGACAGGAGACCCATCGCGCCACGCGTTTTTGGCGTGAGGCCATCGGGCTGCGACGCCGCCATGCCCAGCACGGACGACAAGATGTAGTTGTACCCGGCCGGATTGCTCGCAAATTTTTCCGGCTTGTCCATCAAGTCTTTCAACAGCGTCTTGATGAGCGGATCGCGAGCGGGTCCAGCTGGTTGTCCATTCACGCGGGTAAAAGTCAAATACGCGAGCGTTAATTCCTTGGGCTTGTTCTGGTCGACTGCGCAGGTGGACGGCGCCGCTTGGGCCGACAGCTGCGAGAGCGCAGGCGAGAGCGCGAACAAACCACCGATCAGAGCAGCCGTATTGGCCAGCACCGCTTGACGCATGAGCAAGATTCTCCGGGCCCCGAATCGGGGCGTTTGGGGCAGGGGTGAGAAGTGGAAACCGGCCACGAGATAAAATGCACCACTCGGAGAGTGATCGCGACTCTGGCTTGAATGATGCGTTTCCGATTGATTGAAAACTATATGACCGAACGAATTCGTACCCGGTTCCTTGTAGTTGGTAGCGGCGTTGCCGGATTACATGCCGCTTGGCGAGCGTCAGCGCACGGAGAGGTGATCCTGCTCACAAAACGATCGCTCTTCGATTCTGCCACCGCCTACGCCCAGGGAGGCATCGCCGCCGCCCTCGGTGCTGGAGACTCGCCGTCGCTGCACCGGTTGGATACGCTCGCGGCTGGGGCAGCGTTGTGTGATGCCGAGGCCGTCCAGGTGCTGGTCGAGGAAGGGCCAGCCCGCGTCCGAGAGCTCCAGGCCGCCGGTGCGCACTTTGACCTGGAACCCGACGGCGATTTCAAACTTGGCAAAGAAGCCGCCCACAGCCGACATCGCATCGTGCACGCCCACGGCGATCAGACCGGCGCCGAAGTCGCGCGCGCCCTCGTGGCGAAGGTACGGGAGCATCCCAACATTCGCGTGATGGAGACTGCGCGTGTGCTCGATCTCCTCCTCTACGACGACGGGAACGGCGTCCAATGCTCCGGCGTCAAAGCCAGCATCGCCGGCAACGCCATCGAAGTCACCGCCGACGCCACGGTGTTGGCCACGGGCGGTTGCGGCCAGATCTACCGCTACACCACGAATCCGCAGGTCGCGACGGGCGACGGCTTTGCGATCGCGCAGCGCGCCGGCGTTCGCCTCGCCGATATGGAATTCGTGCAGTTCCATCCGACGGCGCTCGACACGTCCGAGAATCCACTGGCGCTGATCTCCGAGGCGGTACGCGGCGAAGGCGCCACCCTCCTCAACGCCCTCGGCGAACGCTTCATGCAAAAGCGGCATAAGCTGGCCGAGCTGGCGCCGCGTGACATCGTCGCCCGAGAAATTTTTCGCGAGCAGCAGGCGTACGGAACCGTCCATCTGGACGCGCGAAAACTCGGCAAGGCGTTTTTCACCCGATTTCCGGGTATTACCGCGTTGTGCCGGGCGCGCGGCATCAACCCAGCGCGCGATCTCATTCCGGTCACTCCCGCCGCGCATTACATGATGGGCGGCGTCGTCACCGATCTGGCCGGCCGATCCAGTCTGCCGCGACTCTACGCCGTTGGAGAAGTGGCGCGCACCGGCGTTCACGGCGCCAATCGTCTCGCTTCCAATTCGCTGCTGGAGGGCTTGGTTTTCGCCGAGCGGGCTGCCCGCGATTTGATTCAGACCCCCAAGCGACTCCCGGCCCCTCGCACGACACGCTGGAAAGTGCCCGAACTCGAAGATCGAGGCGCCGCCCAGGTCGCCGCCGACGAAGTGCGCCGGTTGATGTGGGAGCATGCAAGTATCGCACGCACGGCCCGTGGCCTCCGAAAGTGCATCGCCGCGCTGGATGAAATCGCCCCACGCCTGCCCGTTGGCGCGACCGAAGAACGCAATCTCGTGGAAACCGCGAGACTGGTGGCCGAAGCAGCACTTTTGCGCAAGGAGTCGCGTGGCGGGCACTTCCGAAGCGATTTTCCAAAGGCCCGCCGCAAATGGCAGGGTCGCCACATAACCTGGTAGCGATGACCCAACTCGAAACACACAACGATCCCAAGCTGCACGCCGCGATTCGCAAACTGGCCGCCGAAAAAGGCGCGGTGATTCTCGCGCACAATTACGAACGTCCGGAGGTGCAGGACGTCGCGGATTTCGTCGGCGATTCCCTGGGACTTTCGCGCGAAGCGGCCGCGACCGATGCGAAGATCATCGTGTTTTGTGGCGTGCACTTCATGGCCGAAACCGCGGCAATCCTGTCGCCGGAGAAAACGGTGCTGCTGCCCGATCTCGCCGCCGGTTGTTCGCTAGCCAGCACGATAAACGCCGAGCAACTGCGCGAATGGAAAGCCGAGCATCCGGGCGCGATTGTGGTGTCGTATGTGAATACGACGGCCGAAGTGAAAGCGGAGACGGATTATTGCTGCACGTCGGGCAACGCGGTCGAAGTGATCAACGCCATTCCGGCCGACACAGAGATCCTGTTTCTCCCCGACATGTTTCTCGGCGCCCATGTGCGTCGAATCACGGGACGCAAAAACATCCGCGTGTGGATGGGTGAGTGCCATGTGCACGCGGGTATCGATCCGGAGCACATCACGCGCACGCGCGCGGCGTATCCAGGCGCCGAGTTCTTGATTCATCCCGAGTGCGGTTGCGCGACATCGGTAGTGGAAGCAATGTCTGCTGGTGATGTGGACCCCGCCGGTGCACACATTCTCTCCACTGAGGGAATGATTCGCCGCCCCGCGCAATCGCACGCGGACACGTTCATCGTCGCGACCGAAATTGGCATCCTGCATCGGTTGCGCCGCGAGAACCCCGGTAAAAAGTTTGTCGCGGCCAACGATTCCGCACAGTGCGCGTACATGAAGGTCACGACGTTGCGAAAAGTGCTGCGCGCGCTGGAGAACATGGAGCACCGCATTACTGTACCACCCGACATCGCTGCACGCGCTCGAACTGCCATCGAACGTATGGTCGCCATTGGGGGCGCACCCCAACATGCTGCTGTGGCCGAGGATCCTGGTGAATGAGTGATTACCATCCGCCGTTGCGGCCAACCCCGCCGCACGCGCGTCCCGCTATCAAACGGCCCACCACGCCGCTCAATAACGCGATCGTTTCGGCCGTGCCTGACGGATTTCCGCTTTCCGCCGAGGAATTGACGAGCGTCGTGCGTGCGGCGCTGGATGAAGATCAAGCGTTTAACGACGTTTCCACGCTGTCGACCGTCGCCTCCACGCGTAGCGTGAACAGTGCAATTGTTGCGCGTGGCAATGGTGTGATTTGCGGACTGCCGCTCGCGCAGGAAGCGTTTCGCCAGCTCGACGCACGATTGATGCAACACGTGGGGGTTGTAGACGGCTCACGCGTCAATCGCGGCACGGAAGTGTTGTGTTTGTCGGGACACGCGCGCGGCATGTTGTCGGCCGAACGCGTGGCGCTGAATTACATGCAGCGGTTGTCCGGAATTGCGACGCTCACGGCCCAGTTTGTCGATCTCGTGCGCGGCACCGACGTCAAGGTGCTGGACACGCGCAAAACCACACCCGGTTGGCGTCGGCTCGAGAAATACGCCGTACGCTGCGGTGGCGGAACGAATCATCGGCTCGATCTGCAAGCCGGTGTGTTGATCAAGGACAACCACCTCGCGGCCCTGGGCGGTGATATCGCCGCGGCGATTTCGCGCGCGCGCGCATTGGTGGCTCCGGGCGTTCCCGTGGAAGTGGAGTGCGATTCACTCGATCAGGTGCGCGATGCGATCAACGCCGGTGCCGATTGGGTGTTGCTCGACAACATGACAATCGCGCAACTCGAAACAGCCGTGGAAATGTGCCGCGGCAAAGCCATCACCGAAGCCTCGGGAGGCGTGGCACTCGAAACCGTTCGCCGTATCGCCGAAACGGGGGTGGATCGCATCTCGATCGGCGCCCTCACACACTCGGCACCGGCGCTCGATCTCGCACTCGATTTCGCACCAGAGTAGAAGTTGCAATTTCAATTACGCTGGTTCCGCTTCACGTCTTGAAGTCTCAGGCAAAACGTCATGCCCGTTCGACAACCCCCGGTCACTGATTTCGCAGTTCGCGTGCTGTTGGACAGTATCGTCGACTACGCCGGTCTGTTCCCGCCGACCAGCGTCGCGATGGCGACCGCCGTGCGCAACTTTGCACACTATCGGGCCAGTGAAAGCGGCTGGATGCTGGGTCGATTTGTTTGTCCGGCGAAATCGTTGGACCAGTTTTCACGCGAGGCCGAATTGTACCTGCCGCGCGATGCCGGCGCGATTGCCTGGCACATTTCGGTGACCGGCAGCGGCGACATCGAGGCCGATATGGCCGCCATCATCGCGTTCAATTCGCGGCATCACGTGTGTTTCGATGAATACAGCGCCGTCGCCGACGCGTACGAGATAAAGGCCAACAGCGTCGAAGACGTGGACGATATCCACACACGCGTTCCTGTTACGCTGCGCACGTTTATCGAAGTGCCACTGGTCGATAATCCCACTCCAATAGTAGACGCCATTGCGCGCACGGGTCGTCGTGCAAAAATGCGAGTGGGTGGCATCACGGCCGATGCGTTTCCTGCCAGCGAACAGATCGCCCGGTTTTTGATTGCGTGTGCGCAGTCCGGTGTAGTTGCCAAGGCGACCGCGGGTTTGCACCATCCGCTGCGTGACGCCTATCGGCTCACATACGATGACGACGCACAACAAGCGGTCATGTACGGCTACCTGAACGTGTTTCTTGCAACGGCGCTGGTGGGTTCGGGTGCCTCGACGCGCGACGTCGTCGCGATGCTTGAGGAGCGCGACGCCAGTCACATCACCTTTGATGCCACGCACTGTTATTGGGCCGGTGGTTCGAAACCGTACGCGCTCGACCGATCATTCCTCGCGCAAATGCGCGATCGAGGCCTTGTGAGTTTTGGGTCCTGTTCATTTACCGAACCTGTTACCGAAACACGCGCCTTGGGGTGGTTGTGAATTCCAGCACCGTGAACAACGACAATATCATGCCGGTCGGCGGCGACGCGACACACAGTCCGTCTTTGCGCAGCTGGGTCGAGTCGGCCAACGTCGCGGGTTGTGACTTCCCGATTCAAAATTTGCCGTTCGGTGCATTTCGCCGGCGTGGTTCGAGCGAACGCGTGCGTATAGGCGTCGCGATTGGTGACAGCATCCTCGACGTCTCCGCGTGTTTGGCCGCGAATCTGTTTGCCGAGAGTGACGACGTTGCGCGTGATGCTGCTACGCTTTGTGCCGAACCCACCCTGAATGCGTTGATGGCCGGTGGACGGGCTCCCGCGCGGGCGTTGCGCGCCGCAATCTCCGCGCTGTTGTCCGAACAAGCCGCTCCGGGTTCGCAACAAACCGCTCAGCACGCACTGGTCGCACAACACGAAGCGGAACTGTTCCTGCCCGCGCAGATTGGCGACTATACCGACTTCTACGCCTCCGTGTATCACGCCACCAACGTCGGCGCGTTGTTTCGTCCCGACAGCCCGTTGCTGCCGAATTACAAATGGGTGCCGATTGGATATCACGGTCGTGCGTCGTCAATCGTGATTTCGGACACGCCAATTCATCGGCCGAAAGGTCAACGCATGGCGCCGAATGCAACCGAGCCGGTGTTCGGCGCGGCGCGCTCGCTCGACTACGAACTCGAACTCGGACTCTTTGTATCCGGAGAAAACGCATTGGGCGACACTATCGCGATCGATGCCGTCGAATCACGCATGTTTGGTGTGTGTTTGTTGAACGACTGGTCGGCGCGAGACGTGCAGACGTGGGAATACCAACCCCTCGGACCATTTCTCGCGAAGAATTTTGGCAGCACGATTAGCCCATGGGTCGTCACCCTTGATGCGCTCGCGCCATTTCGCGCAGCGCTCACCGCACGGGCTGCAGGTGATCCCAAACCATTGCCGTACCTCACGAGTGACACCGACGCGACGCACGGTGGGTTTGATATTACCGTCGAAGTGTGGCTGCGTACGGCCGCGATGCGCGCGCAAAATACCGATGCGGTGAAGATTTCTCAGGCGAACTCGCTGGATCTGTACTGGACGTTTGGGCAAATGCTGGCACATCACGCCAGCAATGGGTGCAACATGCGCCCCGGCGATTTACTCGGCAGCGGAACCATCTCCGGACCACAACCCGACAATCGTGGCTGCCTCCTGGAACTCACGCGTCGTGGTGCCGATCCCTTACAACTTCCCAACGGCGAGAAACGCGCGTTCCTCGAAGATGGCGACGAAATAGTCCTTCGTGCCTTTGCCAACCGCGACGGTAGTGTGCGCATCGGTTTTGGCGAGTGTCGCGGCGTGTTGATGCCCGCGATGTGATCGCATGAATGACTTGCTGGCGGCTCGTTCACAGATGGCGATGTCGCTGGCGTTCCACATCATATTTGCCGTTGTGGGAATGGGCATGCCGGCGTTGATGGTGATATCCGAATGGCGGTGGTATCGCACGCGCGATCCCGTCCTGCTCGATCTCGCGAAGCGTTGGGCCCGGGGCACCGCCATTCTGTTCGCAGTTGGCGCGGTTTCCGGAACGGTGCTGTCGTTCGAACTTGGGCTGTTGTGGCCCACGTTCATGAAACACGCGGGCCCTGTCGTCAGCATGCCGTTTTCACTCGAAGGGTTCGCGTTTTTCACCGAAGCCATTTTTCTCGGCATCTACCTCTACGCGTGGAAGCGCATTTCAGCCCGGGCGCATTTGGCGGCCGGAGTGGTGGTTGCGATCAGTGGTGCGTTGTCGGGCGCGTTTGTCGTGTGTGCCAACGCGTGGATGAACGCACCCACCGGATTCACAATGACGGATGGCGTGCTGACGGACGTAGACCCCATTGCGGCGATGTTCAACGACGCGGCTCCTGCCGAAGTGGTGCACATGATGTTGGCCGCCTACGCGGCAACTGCGATGATGGTGGCTGGCATCCACGCCTACGCACTGCTACGTGGTACGTTGCGTCCCGCGTTCCATCGCGCGGCGGTGCAAACGGCGCTTTTCGTAGCGGTGCCTGCCGTTCTGCTGCAACCGCTGTCTGGCGATTTTTCGGCGCGCGATGTGGCGAAGCGTCAGCCAATCAAGTTTGCTGCGCTTGACGCGCACTTGCACACCGGACCGGCGGCACTCGTCCTGGGCGGATGGGTTGATGAAAAAACATTGACCACGCGCGGCGCCATTGAAGTACCCGGTGCAGTTTCGGCCGTGTTGCACTTTGACCCGAACGCGATCGTTCCTGGCCTCGCCTCCGTTCCCGTAAGTGATCGACCGCCCGCGGGTATCGTGCACATGGCTTTTCAGATCATGGTGGGTTGTGGCCTGGCCCTGGCGCTGGTCGGCGCGTGGGGCGCCTGGCGCAGTTGGCGGCGTCGGCGTGGCTACGGAGTTCCGCTACCCGCCGATCGCAAATTTCTGCTTGCGCTGATTGCGACATCACCGCTTGGTTTTATCGCGATCGAGGCCGGATGGACCGTGACAGAAGTTGGTCGGCAGCCGTGGATCGTTCAGGACTTTCTGCGCACGGCCGAAGCTGTTACCCCAATGCCGGGGCTCGTAATTCCATTTGTGGGATTCACGCTCCTGTACATCGGGCTCGCGGCCATCGTGACGTACCTGCTGTGGCGACAGATTTTGAAAACTGGCGTGACGCCGTTGAGCGGTGAGTCCCCCGTTATTTCGGCCACCACCGAATACAGCGTACGCCAGTGATCTGGACGTTACCGCACATCGTGGCGGGAACGATGGTGTTGTCCATCACCGCGTACGTACTGCTGGCCGGTGCCGATTTTGGTGGTGGCGTCTGGGATCTTCTGGCAACGGGTTCGCGCAGAGACGACCAGCGGGCGCTCATCGCGAATGCGATCGGTCCGGTCTGGGAAGCCAATCACGTCTGGCTCATTCTCGTCGTGGTCATGCTGTTCAGCTGTTTTCCCGCCGCGTTCGCGCATTTGTCGACGGAACTGCACGTACCGCTCACGCTGATGCTGGTTGGAATTGTGTTGCGCGGCTCGGCGTTCACATTTCGCGCGTACGACCGCAAAGACGACATCGTGCAACAGCGATGGGGCTTGATCTTCTCCATCGCGAGTGTGCTCACGCCGGTGCTCCTCGGCATGTGTGTGGGCACCGTTGCGGCCGGCAATGTTCCACTGCATCAATCGCCCGAAGCGGCCGTCATAGCAGCGCCAACATTTGTTGCGCGTTACGTCAGCCCGTGGTGGCGGCCGTTTCCGATTTCGGTGGGGATACTCACGCTCACGCTCTTCTCCTTGTTGGCCGCCACGTACCTCACGGTCGAGGCGCAGCAACCTGAAACCCGAGAAGGGTTTCGAACGCGCGCGCTTGGCGCCTCAGTGGCGGTCGCGGTCGCGGCGCTTGTTGCGGCGCTACTCGCTCAGCGCGATGCCCCCTTGGTGTTCGCGGCGCTCACCCGTGGTGTGCGCGCGATTGTGTTGTTGAGTGTGACCACCCTATTCGCACTCACGGCCATTGTTTCATTGTGGAAGCGTTGGTTCCAGGTCGCTCGCGTGGCCGTAGCGGCCGAGGCGAGTTTTATCGTGTGGGGCTGGGCGTGGTCGCAGTATCCGTTCATGTTGCCACCAACACACACTATCGAGTCGCTCGCGGCTCCGCGTTCGACGTTGTTGTGGGTGCTGGGAACGCTCATTGTCGGCACGTTCATTCTGCTGCCGTCGTTCTTCTATCTGTTTCGGATTTTCAAGCGCGGAGATGTTCTGGAGATTGAGCACTAGTGTGGAATTCAGTGCGCGCTGAATGTTGGTCCCGTGCGCGACCCGAATCCATGCGAGTGATTGTGAAGCAGGTGGGGCGTGCGAACTCTGGGCCAGAGCGCGTGCTTGGTGAAGCTGGTTTCACGCGGCGCCCGCGGCGCTGACCCGGTATACCGTGCACGGGCGCGGGAGGGGAGACGCGGAGGGTCACGCAACGCAATCGGCGTCGCAAACGAATGACAACCACCCTAAACTTATTTCTGGTTAACGGCGCGCGAGTTTCACGAGTTGCAGGGAATTCGAGCAGCCTTTCGCCCAACGTGTTGTTAACCAAACAATCGATCTCATATGCGGCTGAGGTGCAGGTAAATCCAGGGGCAGTCCTCCGCGACTCCCCTCACACGCAAGGCGCATGCCCCCGCGCTGCTCCGCGTTCTCCGCGTGAAAAACAGCTTCGCTACCAATCCACACCGGGCCCGTCAAAGTGCACGCAGTTCCCTCAACAGCGTCACTCCAAACCCACACCACCCTCCGTTAACGCGCGCAGTTTCCGTGTAATTCGTAAACTCCGCCACATCCGCGTCATGCAGTACGCTGTCGTCGTTGCCGTCTCCGCAGTTCTCAGCATTCTCGGCGTTCCGGGAGTTGCAGGTGCAGGTGCAGGTGCAGGTGCAGGTGCCGTTGCCGTTGCCGTTGCCGTTGCCGTTGCAGCTATTGAAACGTACTACGCGGTCCCAGCTAATCCCCCAGAATCAGCCTGAACGCGGGCAACGGCGGCGCAGGCGCGTCAAACATCGCA
>Ga0105047_10001765_pt1 | contig 38967 bp, 37 predicted proteins | sample MAT04_FD_78384 | JGI IMG/M metagenome (GOLD analysis project Ga0105047, IMG submission 78384) | Freshwater microbial communities from Lake Fryxell liftoff mats and glacier meltwater in Antarctica - MAT-04 (megahit assembly) | ecosystem: Environmental > Aquatic > Freshwater > Ice > Liftoff...
AGCGATGTCGTCGTTTTGCAGCCCGGAATTTTGAAAGCATTTCCAACTTCCGAAGCAGTCAACGAGGTTTCGGCAAGCCGATTGGCTTTTGCAGCGGATGCCCAGCGTTTGACGGCTCGCTCGAGCCGGACGCCGCGCAAGCGCGTCGCCGAGTAGATTGAACGACCAAGGCTTGTGCCCAATACGACTGGCATGAACATTCGGCGCACCGTCCTCTGCCCCGCATTGCTACTGACTACGTTCGCAGTGGCAGCACAGGCGCAAACCCCGCTTCCCGCTTTCTCGGCTATGACCACCGGCACGCCCGCCGCGCCTTGGCGTGTCGCCGGATTACCGGGCCAGAAGCCGCCACTGACGCAGTTCGGCGTCCAGCCGGGCGACGGCCGCCAGGTGCTGCGGGTGGCTACCGACGCTTCCTACGGCAACCTGGTATTGGACACACCCAGGCTGCCTCCGGGCCCTGACAGCCTGCTGCGCTGGAGCTGGTCACTGGAGCGCGGCTTGCCCGCCAGCGATCTGCGTACCCGGGCCGGTGACGATTCGCCGCTCAAGGTGTGTGCGCTGTTCGACATGCCGCTGGACGGGCTGCCGCTGGGCGAGCGCACCCGGATGCGCATGGCGCGCAGCATTTCCGGCGAAGCACTGCCGGCGGCGACCCTGTGTTACGTCTGGGACCGCCTGCTGCCGGTGGGCACCCAGCGGGCCAACGCCTTCAGCCCGCGGGTGCGCTTCATCGTGGTCAGCAGCGGGGAGGCTCGGCCTGGCCAATGGACTGCATTCGAGCGCCGTATCGCCAGCGATTTTCGGCAGGCTTTTGGCCATGAGTCGGCCACCGTGCCGCCCTTGATGGCGATCGTTGTGGGTGGTGACGCCGACAACACCGGGGGCCAGAGTCTGGGTTATGTGGGAGACGTCATACTGCGGCCTTGATGCGGGTGATGCCTTGCCGCACTGGAATGCCGTTGCGTCAATGTAAGAATTCGATGGCCGCATCGACCATGACAGCAGTCTGACCACCAGACACCCAGACACTTACACAACAGGACCGACCGTTGACCGCCAAGAAGATCACCCTCCTCGCCCTGCTGGTCGCTGCCATCGCCGCTTTCTTCCTGTTCGATCTGGGCCAGTACTTCCACCTGTCCTATCTCAAGGAGAGCCAGCAGAGGTTCACCGCGCTGCATGCCCAGCGGCCGGTGCTCGTGACGGCGGTGTACTTCGGGCTGTACGTGGCCGTCACTGCCTTGTCACTTCCGGGCGCGGTGATCCTGACACTGGCAGGTGGCGCCATCTTCGGCCTGTGGTGGGGCACCCTGGTGGTGTCCTTCGCCTCCACCGTGGGTGCCACGCTGGCCATGCTGGTAGCCCGCACCTTGCTGCGCGACAGCATCGAGAAACGCTTTGGCAAGCGGCTGGGCGAGCTGAACAAGGGCATCGAGCGTGAGGGTCCGTTCTACCTGTTCACGCTGCGGCTGATCCCGGCCATGCCGTTCTTCGTGCTCAACCTGCTGATGGGCCTGACGCGCATGAAGGTGGTCACCTTTTTCTGGGTCAGCCAGCTCGGCATGCTGGCCGGCACGCTGGTTTATGTGTATGCAGGTACCGCACTGGCCCGGGTGGATTCGGTGCGGGACATCGCCTCACCAGGCCTGATCGGTGCATTTGTGCTGCTGGGCCTCTTTCCCCTGTTAGCCCGCAAAATCGTCGACGTGGTGCAGCAGCGCAAGGTCTACGCGCGCTGGCGAGCGGTCCGACCCCGCAGCTTCGACCGCAACCTGGTGGTCATCGGCGCCGGTGCCGGCGGGCTGGTCAGCGCCTATATTGCGGCGGCCGTCAAGGCCAAGGTCACGCTGGTCGAGTCACAGGCGATGGGCGGCGACTGCCTGAATTTCGGCTGCGTGCCCAGCAAAGCGCTGATACGCACGGCCAGGCTGCGCCACCAGATTCTTCACTCGAAGCAATACGGCCTGGCCAGATCCAGCACCGAATTCAGCTTCCGCGAGGTCATGGTGCGCATCCAGCAGGTGATTGCCGACATTGCGCCACACGACAGTGTGGAACGCTACACCGGCCTGGGTGTGGACGTGGTGCAAGGCCACGCGCGCATCGTGAACCCCTGGACGGTCGAGATCGCCCTCAACGGCGGCGGCAGCCGCACCCTAACCACCCGCAGCATCGTGATCGCCGCCGGCGCTCGCCCGATGGTGCCACCGCTTCCCGGTCTGGACAGCGTCGGCTATTTGACCAGCGACACCCTGTGGGAGCGCTTCGCGCAGCTCGACACCCTGCCCCGTCGCATCGTGGTGCTGGGCGGCGGGCCGATCGGCTGCGAGCTGTCGCAGGCGTTTGTCCGCCTGGGTGCCGAGGTGACCCAGATCGAAATGGGCCCGCGCATCATGGTGCGCGAGGATGTGGAAGTGTCCGAGCTTGCCCGTGCCGCGCTGCAGGCCGACGGCGTCCAGGTACTCACCGGCCACAAGGCGCTGCGCTGCGAACGTACCGGCGACACCCGCGCCATCATCGCGGAGCATTCCGGCCAGGAGAAACGCATTGAATTCGACGCCCTGATCTGCGCCGTGGGCCGGGTGGCGCGCCTCAATGGCTACGGCCTGGAGGAGCTCGGCATTCCGACCGGCCGCACGATCGAGACCAACGCGTACCTGCAGACCCTGTACCCCAATATCTACGCTGCTGGAGACGTGGCCGGTCCCTACCAGTTCACCCATGTGGCAGCCCACCAGGCTTGGTATGCAGCGGTCAACGCGCTGTTTGGCGACCTGCGCAAGTTCAAGGCCGATTATTCCGTGATCCCCTGGGCTACCTTCATCGACCCCGAGGTGGCGCGCGTCGGCCTGAACGAGCAGGAGGCCCGCGAACAAGGCATTGCCTTCGAGGTGGTGAAGTACGGCATCGACGACCTCGACCGTGCCATCGCCGACAGCGAAGCCCGCGGCTTCGTGAAGGTGCTTACGGTGCCGGGGCGGGACCGCATCCTGGGCGTGACGATCGTCGGCACCCATGCCGGTGACCTGCTGGCCGAGTATGTGCTGGCCATGAAGCACGGTCTGGGCCTGAACAAGATCCTGAGCACCATCCACACCTACCCCACACTGTCAGAGGCCAACAAGTACGCAGCCGGCGAATGGAAGCGCGCCCACCAGCCGCTGCGCCTGCTGGAGTGGGTGCGCAAATACCACGACTGGAAAAGGAGCTGACAGCCATGCAACGACGACTCTTTTTGGGTGCAGGGGCAAGCGGCATGCTGGGCCTGTGGGTGGGTCACGCCGTGCACGCCCAGACTGGCGCTGCGCTGGACCCCAGCTACGCCGGCTGGGACGCCCTGCTGCGCAAGCACGTTCGCTGGCTGCCCGACAACAAACAGTCACGGGCCGACTACAAGGGGTTGCGCGCCGACCGCGCCGCACTCAAGGCAGTTCTGGCGGAGTGGTCCGGGGTGTCGGCTGCCAACTTTGCAACGTTCAGCCGCGAGCAGCAGATGGTCTTTCTGATCAACGCCTACAACGGCTTCACCGTCGAGCTGATCCTGACCAAATACCCGGATCTGCAATCGATCAAGGATCTGGGCAGCCTGATCCAGAGCCCCTGGAAAAAGAAATTCTTCACTTTGCTGGGCGAAGAGCGCCACCTCGACTGGATCGAACACGAACAGCTGCGCCCGCGGTATGCCGACCCGCGGATCCATGCCGCCGTGAACTGCGCCTCGATCGGTTGCCCCGCTTTGCGGCCGGAGGCCTTCACCGCGACGCGGCTCGAGGCCCAGCTCGACGACGGCATGCTGCGCTTCATGGGCGACCGCACACGCAACCGGTATGCCAATGGCCGCGCCGAAATCAGCGCCATCTTCAAGTGGTTCCGCGAAGACTTCGAAAAGGGCCACCAGGGCTTTCGCAAGATCGACGATCTGCTGGCCCGGTATGCCCATCAACTGACCGACGCGCCCGCGGACCGGGAGCGGCTCAAGGCCGGTGGCCTCACGGTCAGCCACCTGGACTACGACTGGTCGCTCAACGACACGGGGCGCTGAGCCAGCCGATCGCCATAGGCGTCAGGGCTTCAGGTCCTGCAGCCGCTCCGCCAGCGTGGCACTGGACAACTCGCCGACACGCAAGCCCACCAGGCGGCCCTGCGCGTCGAAAAACAGCGTGGTCGGAAGCGCGCTTTGCTTGAAGGCAGCACCGGCCTGGCCAGAGACATCGAGCAGCATGTTGTTCAGGCGCCAGTTGCGCGCCTGCAGCCAGGCTGCCACCCGGCTGGCCGGCTCGCCCTGGTTCAGAAACACGAAATGGATACCGGGATTGTCGACCTGCGCCCGCTGCAGCACCGGCATCTCGCGCACACAGGGTGGGCACCAGGTGGCCCACAGGTTGACCACCGTCGGCTGGCCCTTGAAATCGGTCAGCTGCACCATGCGCCCATCGAGCGTCGACAAGGTGAGCTCCGGCATCGTCTGACCACTGGTACCCCGCAAAGACAATGCCAGTGCCACACTGCCCGCCAGCCAGAGTACCGACGCCGTCAGCAGGGCACCCTGCAAGGGCCGGCGCCAGGCGGCGAGGCGGCCCTGGCGGCTGAGCACGAACAGCCAGGCACCCACGAATCCGGCAGTCGCGTTCCATCCGCCATCGCGGATATCGATGATGCTCACGGGTGCGGCGAAGTAGGCCGGGCGGAACTCCCAGACAAAGGCCAGGCGCGCGACCAGCAAACCCACGAGCAAGGCCCTCCAGAGAACCGGCTCGACGGCGACCCCGACCTTGCGCGCCAGACGGTCACCGACGAAGAACGCCGATCCGACCGCCGCAAACAACAGCAACATCGCGTACGGAAACGCGAACGGACCGATGACCAGGCTGTGGTTCATGCTGGCGCTGCGCGGGGCTAGAACCGCTCACCCGGCAGCAGGTAGCGCCACTGCCCGGGCGGCAGGTTCGCCAGCGGCACCCGACCGATGCGAATGCGCCGCAGGCCGGCGATCCGCAGACCGGCCTGGTCACACATCTGCGCCACCTGCCCCTGATGGCAACCTTTCATGGCAAAACGCAGTCGGCTGCCCGCACCGGCATCACCCGCCAGGCTGACCTTGACCGGCAGCATCGCTCGGCCATCCACCACCGGCGTGCGGCGCAATCGGGCCAGCGACTCGTCGGTGACCTTTTCGTGCACGTCGACGTTGAGCTCGAACTCGACCAGCGCCGCGTCTTCGAGCAACTTGCGCAGAATCGGCCGCTCCTGCGAGAAAACCAGCAGGCCGCTGGCCGCATGCTCCAGCGGCGTGGCGCACCGCTGGTCGATCAGGTGGCGGCGCAGCATGCGGATACCCGAGCGGTCCGGTCCCCAGTGGTTTTGCGGCACCAGCCACTGCGCAGCAGGCCGCGGGCCGGAGGCGTCCCAATCGTAGCCTGGTGGCTTGTGCAGCAGCAGGGTCACCGGCAGCAAGGGCGCCAGTTGCGCCTTGGGATCGACGTCGACCTGCTGGCCGTCGGCCACACGCGACTGCGGCAGCTCCACCACCTGGCCCTGCACCCGCACCCAGCCGCCCTCGATGTACTGCTCGGCCTCCCGGCGGGAGCAGGACCGCATTTCGGCAACGCGTTTGGACAAGCGGACAGGTTCGATCATGGGACGCAATGAAAAGCGGGGCGCTCAGTTGCCGAACCCCATGCGCGGGCCATTGCCGGGCGCAAAGGGACTCAGGGCCTGGCGGCAGGGAGCACGAGCATAACCTGTGTGCCGCCGCCCGGGCCGCTGCGCACCGAGACCCCACCGCCGTGCAGCTCGGCAATGCGCTTGACAATGGCCAGGCCGAGCCCCTTGCCGCCCTCCCCCGTGGCTGGCGCGACCGTCGCGCGGCTTTGGTAGAAGCGGTCGAACAGATGCGGCAACTCGGCAGTCGCGATACCCGGCCCGGTGTCGGCCACGATCACCTCGACCCGCGCGTCGATGCGGCAGGCGGACAGCCGGATGGCGTCGCCGCCGGCGCAGAACTTCAACGCGTTGTCCACCAGGTTGGCCACCGCGCGTTCGAACAGCTCGATATCGACCACCGCCACCGGGGCCGGGCAATCCGGCGACGGTGGGTCCGCCTGCAGCGACACGCCCTGGGCTTGCGCGCGCGGGCCAAAGCGCACGACGATGTCGTCGAGCAGCTCACCGACATCCAGTACCTCGGTGCGCAGCTTGAATTCGGGTTCATCCAACTGGGCCAGATCCCCCAGCGACTGCACCAGCCGAGCAGCGTTGCGGGTATTGCGCAACGCCATCGACACCAGGGCCTGGTCAGAGGCCCGCTGTGGATCCTGCGCCCAGCGCGATTCCAGGGTTTCCAGGCAGGCCACCGTCGCTGTGAGCGGCGAGCGCAGATCGTGCGACAGGTTGCTGACCCCTTCGCGGCGGAAGTGGTCGAGCCGTTGCAACGAGGCCCATTGCCGGCGCAGGGTGTCGAGCATGTTCCTGAAGGCCTGCGTGAGCTGGCCGAATTCGTCGGACGACGCTGCCGGCAGCACCGACTCGGCCACCCCCGGCGTGCCGGACTCCAGCCCCTGCTGCGACAGGCTGGCGGCTGCCAGTGTGAGCTGACGCAACGGGCGGGTTACCGAAACGATGATCCAGGCCGCCAGCAGCGTGGCTACCAGCACCACCGCCAGAATCGCCAGCAGGGCCGGGCCCGCGAAGGTGCTGCCGAAGATCCGCAGCCGGCCGGTCACATCGACCGGGTGGTGGCACACCAGGTAGAGGTAGCCTGTCACGGCAGCTCCGGGTGCGATGCGGGTGGAACGCAATGCGCGCGCCGCAATCACCGTATCGGTATTCATGCGCTCGGGGTCGTCCCCCATCACGTAGGGCATGTCGCTTCCGGAGGCGGCCTGCTTGACCGGGCCCAGCGCCACCCGAAAGCCCGGCGGCAGCCGCACGCTGCCGGTCGACGACAACACCATGCCCGTGGCGTCCAGCAGATACAGCTGCGTGTCGGGTTCGAACAACACCAGGTTGCGCAGGAACCGGTTGAACTGCTCGGGCTGCTGCGTATGCGTATCGACCATGTTGTCGTACATGGCCACGACCCGCTGCAGGAACATGTCGGCGCGGTAATAGGCGGTTTCGTGTTCGAAGCGCTGGAACGCCAGCAGCACGGTGGCGATCACGCCCAATGCCGTCAGCGCGCCCGTGACAGCGATCGTCAACGCCAGCTTGAAGCGAACGCTCACGCCCACACCCAGGCCTGGTTCAACGCGGCGCCTCGCGCATCTTGTAGCCGGCGCCGCGCACCGTCAGGATGAGCTCGGGATGCATCGGGTCGGCCTCCAGCTTGGCACGCAGCCGGTTGATGTGGGTGGTGACGGTGTGTTCGTAGCCATCGTGGGTGTAGCCCCACACGGCGTTGAGCAATTGCCCGCGCGAAAAAACGAGGCCCGGCGACTGGGCGAAATGCAGCAGCAGATCGAACTCGAGTGCAGTGAATTCCAGCGGTTCGCCGCGGTACCGCACGCTGCGTTTGCCGGGCTGAATCTCCAGGTCGCCATTGCGCACCCCGCCGGCCTGCTGCTGGCCCTGGGACTGTGCCACTCGCAGCAGATCGGCGCGCCGCAGCAGCGCCTTCACCCGGGCCAGCAGTTCGGCCAGCGAAAACGGTTTGGTCAGGTAATCGTCGGCGCCCAGCTCCAGGCCCAGCACCCGGTCGAGCTCGGTCGACTTGGCGGTGAGCATCAGGATCGGTGTATTGCGGCCACGCGCGCGCAGGGCCTTGCACACCTCCAGGCCATCCATGCCCGGCATCATCAGGTCGAGGATCAGCAGGTCGCTGGCGGATTCGTTCTGGCTTGCCAGGGCGGCCGTACCGTCGGCCACGGCCGTCACCTCGTAGGCGGCATTGCGCAGGTTCATGACCAGCAGCTCGCGGATGTCGGCCTGGTCTTCGGCAACAAGGATGGTGGACGGCATGGCTGGATTGTCGGCGGCAGCACGGCTTTCTTACGCAAATGTTATCTGGCTGTGAGCTTTCGCGAGATTGGCGCGAGGTGGGCGCGCCACAGTGGAGGCACCCCACCCCACCCGAACCGGAGCCGCCATGACTGCCACCGCCCTCGCCCCCTCGTTTTGTGACAGCAACAGCCCGGTGCCAGTGGCCTGGAGCGAGATGCTCTCGCACCGCAGCGCCCTGGTGCGCTTTGCCCGGTCCCGGCTGCACGACCCGCTGCTGGCCGAGGACGTGGTGCATGACGTGTTCGAGGCGGTATTGTCCGGCCGCGCTGCGTTCGCCGGTCGCGCCGCGCTGCGCTCCTGGCTCACTGCCATACTGAAACACAAGATCGTCGACCTGGTCCGGCAGCGCGCCGGCACCGACAGCCTGGATGTGGACGACGAGGACGGGCAGGCACTGGCCCTGGAGTGCCCGCTGCCCAAGCCCGACGAACTGGCCGAGCAGCGCGAACGGCTGGCACACACACTGGCGCGTATCGAAGCGCTGCCGACCAGCCTGCGCGAGGTGGTGCGGCTGCGGGTGCTCGAAGATGCGTCTACCAAATCCGTCTGCGCGGCCCTGTCGATCAGCGAAGAGAACCTGTTTGTGCGCCTGCACCGGGCGCGCAAGGCTTTGCTGATGTGATGGCCGGCGCGCGCCACGCAGGCTCGGTGCACCAGCAGGCTCAGACGGGCATGAACATCGGCACCCGGGTCGCGCCGTCCTCGCTGGTCTGCATGACCACGCGCAACCGGTCGCCGATGCGCAGAGACTCGAAATCGCAATCGACGATGTTGCTCAGCATCGTGACGCCTTCGTCCAGCCGCACATAGGCAATCACGTACGGTACCGGGCCAACGCGCCGGCAGACGCTGAAGCTGTAAATGCGGCCCAGGCCGCTGGCGTCCTTCCAGCATGTCTGGTCGCCCATGCACAGCGGACATTGGGGGCGCGGGTACCAATGCGGCCTGGCGCAACTGGCGCAATAGCGCAGCCGCAACACGCCGACGGCGGTGCCGGCCCAGAACTCCAGGTTGTCCGGGTACTGCTGCGGCGCCTGGATCACGCGCGCCGCTTGCGGTGGTTTCGGGCTGGTGGTCATGCCCGCTCCAGGATCAGGGTGGCACTGGCATGGCGCGCGCCCAGCACACCGCCCAGGCCCTGCACCAGTGCCAGGCTGCAGCCGGGCACTTGCACCGCGGGATGGGCTTCGCCGCGCAGTTGGCGCACCGCCTCGATCACCTTGGTGATGCCACCGCGGTTGGCCGGGTGGTTGTTGCACAGACCGCCGCCATCGGTGTTGAAGGGCAGCCGGCCGACGCCCGAGATCAGGTTGCCATCGGCCACAAAGCGGCCACCCGCACCCTTGGCGCAGAAGCCCAGGTCTTCGAGCTGCATCAGCACCGTGATCGTGAAGCTGTCGTAGATCGAGGCGTACTGGATTTCGGATGGGGTGACGCCGGCCTCGGCAAAGGCACGCGGGCCGGACCAGGCTGCCGCCGAGAACGACAGGTCGATCTGGCCGCTTTCCTGGCCTTTGAGCGCCTCGCCGGCGCCCAGCACAGGGATGATCGGCCGCCCCAGCGAGCGCGCGATTTCAGGGCGCGTGACTACCAGCGCGCCGCCGCCGTCGCTGACCACGCAGCAGTCAAGCCGGCGCAGCGGGTCCGAGATCATCGGCGACGCCAACACGTCGTCGACCGTGACCACCTCGCGCAGCATCGCCTGCGGGTTGTGCTGGGCATGGTGCGAGGCAGCCACCTTGATCCAGGCCAGCTGCTCGGGCGTGGTACCCCAGTCGTGCATGTGCCGCATGGCCACCATCGCATACATATTGACCGTGACGGCGCCAAACGGCGCCTCGAACGGCGCATCGGGCACATTCGGGCCCCAGTTGCGCGGCTGGGTGCCACTGGAGGCCTCGGAGCGCGGCCGGCCCGCCAGCGTGACCAACGCCACATCGCACTTGCCGGCGGCAATGGCCTGCGCCGCGTGCGCCACGTGGACCAGGTAAGAGGCGCCGCCCACATCGGTCGAATCGACATGCCGCGGATGCAGACCCATGTAGTCCGCCATGCTCAGCGGGCCCAGGCCGGGGGCATCGCCGGCGCAGAAGTAGCCATCGACATCCTGCAGCGTCAACCCGGCGTCCAGCAAGGCACCCCGCGCCGACTCTGCATGCAGCTGCGCCACGGTCTTGTCGGGCGCCTTGCGCGTGGGGTGCTCGTAGGCGCCCGCGATACAGGCTTTGCGCCGGAGGCTCATGGTCGGGGCCCTGGAAACGTTTAGGATGCTTGCATGGAGTCAATCGAATATACCTGCGTCGACGGCGTGGCCACACTCACGCTCAACCGCCCGCAGGCGCGGAACGCATTGAATGCCACCCTGGTGGGGGAGCTTGATGCGCTGCTCGGGCAGATCACGCGCGACGACAGCGTCCGCGCGCTGATTCTCACGGGTGCTGGTGGCGCCTTCTGCGCCGGCGGCGACGTGCGCAGCATGAACGACGCGCCCCGCGACGCACAGGCCTGGCGCTCCCACATGCGCCGCGGGCACCGCATCGTACGTGCCTTGCACGGCATGGACCGCCCGGTCATCGCCGCCGTGGACGGTGTGGCCTTTGGTGCCGGGTTCTCGCTCACGCTGCTGGCCGACATCGTGCTGGTCTCCCGCCGGGCGCGCTTTTGCATGGCCTTCGGGCGCATCGGCCTGGTACCCGACTATGGCGCGCTGTACACGCTGCCCCGCCTGGTGGGCCTGCAACGTGCCAAGGAGCTGATGCTGTCGACGCGAGAGGTCGGTGCCGATGAAGCGCGTGCGATCGGGCTGGCACTCGAAGTGCACGCACCCGAAGCCCTGCTGCCTCGTGCGCAGGCCCTGGCGCAGTCGCTGTGCGCCGCCTCACCGGAAGCAGTGGCGATCACCAAGGACGCGCTCAATGCCTCGCTGGGCAACGAGCTCGAGGCCATGCTGCAGCTGGAAGCCAATGCGCAGGGCATTGCAGGTACCACCGACTACGCACGCGATGCCTTCCGGCGCTTTGCCGACAAGCAGCCGACGCGTTTTCACTGGCCAGCGGACCCCACCGGCAAAACCTGAAGTTCCATGGCCTGCATCGACACCCGCATCGACCCGCACAGCGAGGCTTTCGCCACCAACCGCGCGCACATGCTGCGCCTGCTCGACGAGGTGCGCGCACTCGAGCAGCGCACGCGCGACCGGTCGGCCCAGAGCCAGCCGCTGTTCGACAAGCGCGCCCAGTTGCTGCCGCGCGATCGTATCGCGCTGCTGCTCGACCCGGGCAGCGACTACCTGGAGCTTTCCGCACTGGCCGGCTTCGGCATGGACCACCCGGACCCCGCCCGCTGTGTGCCGGGTGCCGGTGTCATCACCGGCATCGGCATGGTCGGCGGCACGCGCTGCATGGTGGTGGCCTCGGACTCCGGCATCGAGGCCGGGTCGATCCGCGCCATGGGCCTGGAAAAGATGCTGCGCGCGCAGCAGTTGGCACTCGAGAATCGGCTTCCGTTCGTGCACCTGGTCGAAAGTGCGGGCGCCAACCTGCTGCGCTACAAGGTCGAGGGCTTCGTGCGCGGCGGTTCGATCTTCCGCAACCTGGCACGCCTGTCGGCTGCCGGGCTGCCGGTGGTTACCGTGGTGCATGGCTCGTCGACGGCCGGCGGCGCCTACATGCCCGGCCTGTCAGATTATGTGATCATGGTGCGCGGCCGCGCCCGCGCCTTCCTGGCCGGCCCGCCGCTGCTCAAAGCGGCCACCGGCGAGATTGCCACCGAGGAAGAACTCGGCGGTGCCGAAATGCACACCCAGGTCTCCGGCCTGGGTGAGTACCTGGCCGAGGACGATGCCGACGGGGTGCGCCTGGCACGCGAGGTGGTGCAGCGCCTGCACTGGCAGAGGCACCTGACGCCGGCCGCGCGCAATGGGCCGGGCCTGCCGCCGCGCCTCGATGCAGCGGAATTGCTGGGCATTCTTTCCGCCGATGGCCGCAAGCCGGCCGACATGCGCGAGGTCATTGCGCGGATCGTCGACGACTCGGACTTCCTGGAATTCAAGCCGCTGTTTGGTGCCGCCACCGTGACTGGCCATGCGACGCTGCACGGCCATCCGCTCGGGGTCATCAGCAACAACGGCCCGCTCGACCCGGACGGCGCCAACAAGGCCACCCATTTCATCCAGGCCTGCTGCCAGAGCGGCACGCCGCTGCTCTACCTGCAGAACACCACCGGCTACATGGTCGGCCAGGCCTACGAGCGCGGTGGCATGATCAAGCACGGCTCGAAGATGATCCAGGCGGTGTCGAATGCCACCGTGCCGCAAATCACGGTGATGTGCGGCGCGTCTTTCGGCGCCGGCAACTACGGCATGTGCGGGCGCGGCTATGAGCCGCGTTTCCTGTTCGCGTGGCCGAATGCTCGTACCGCCGTGATGGGCGGCGAGCAGGCGGCCACCACCATGCGTATCGTGGCCGAGGCCGGTGCCCGGCGCAAAGGCGTCGAGGTCGACACAGCCGCACTGGCCACCCAGGAGAAAGCCATCATCGACACCTTCGAGCGCCAGCAGGGCGCGATCGCCACCTCGGCCCTGATGCTCGACGACGGCGTGATCGACCCGCGCGACACCCGCGCCGTGCTCGGCCTGTGCCTGCGCCTGTGCGACGAAGCCGCGCGCCGCAGCCTGCGGCCGATGCAGTTCGGAGTAGCCCGGCCATGAGCGCCGCGCCGGGCCGCCCCCAGCAAGCTCGCACCGCCGTGCGCAGCGTGAAGGTACTCCTGTGAGCGCCGCACGGCCGTTTGATTCCCTGCTGATTGCCAACCGCGGCGAGATCGCCGTGCGCATCGCCCGCAGCGCCCGCCGCATGGGCCTGCGGGTGGTGGCGGTGTATTCCGATGCCGACGCCGGTGCGCTGCATATGCGGCAGGCCGACCACGCGGTGCGCATCGGCGGGCCCGCGCCGCGCGATTCCTACCTGTCGGTTCCGGCCATCCTGCAGGCCGCCCAGGAGAGCGGCGCCCAGGCGGTGCATCCGGGCTACGGCTTCCTGGCCGAGAACGCCGAGTTTGCGCAGGCCGTGCTCGACTCCGGGCTGGTGTGGGTCGGGCCGCCACCGGCCGCCATGCGCGCCATGGGGGACAAGGCCCGCGCCAGGCAACTGATGCAGGTGGCCGGCGTGCCGTGCATTCCCGGCTACGACGGCGACGATCAGTCCGACGGCACGTTGCGCCAGGAGGCAGCGCGTGTCGGTTACCCGTTGATGGTCAAGGCCACGGCGGGTGGCGGCGGTCGCGGCATGCGGCTGGTACCCAACGCCGAGGCCCTGGACGCGGCGCTGGCCAGCGCCCGCTCGGAGGCCCTGGCCGCATTTGGCGCCTCGACCCTGCTGCTGGAGCAGGCCATCGACCAGCCGCGGCATGTCGAGATCCAGGTCTTCGCCGACAGCCGCGGGCATGCCGTGCACCTGGGCGAGCGCGACTGTTCGGTGCAGCGCCGGCACCAGAAGATCATCGAGGAAGCGCCCTCGCCGGCGCTGGCCGGCGCCGCGGGGCAGCGTCTGCGCCGGCGCATGGGCGACATGGCCGTGGCGGCGACGCGGGCCATCGGCTACTGCGGCGCGGGCACCATCGAGTGCCTGCTCGACGGCCAGGGCCAGTTCTACTTCATGGAAATGAACACCCGGCTGCAAGTCGAACACCCGGTGACCGAGGCCCTGACCGGTTATGACCTGGTCGAATGGCAACTGCGCGTCGCCCGCGGCGAATCCTTGCCCGAAACATCGCAGGACGCCATCCTGCAGCGCTTCGAAAACGGTGGCCATGCGATCGAGGTGCGGCTGTGCGCCGAAGACCCGGCGCACGACTTTTTGCCGCAAAGCGGAATACTACAGGCTTGGCAGCCTGCCGCGCAGGTGCGCGTAGACCACGCGCTGGAGCCAGGCAGCGCAATCTCGCCGTATTACGACTCGATGGTCGCCAAGCTCATCGCCCAGGCTGCCGACCGCGCCAGTGCCTGTGCCGCGCTGGCAGCGGCCCTCGACGGCACCGTGGCACTAGGGGTGCGGACCAACCAGGCTTTCCTGGCCGCCTGCCTGCGCCATCCGGCCTTCACGGGCGGCAGCGCCACCACGGCCTTCATCGGCACGCACGGCGCGGAATTGCTGGCCGCGACGCCCCCCTTGGACTCGGCGATCGCAGCACTGGCGCTGGTCGCAAGCCGAGCCCTGTGCCTGGGCCATGACCCCTGCCATGTGGCATTGCCATCCGCGTGGCCGCTGCCGATGCGGTTCGCGGTGGACGGCGTGCCGCAGCGGGCCCGCCTGCAGGCGCTCGGCGGCGATCGCTACCGGGTCAGCACCGACCAGGGAACCCAGGACCTCCGCCTCGCGCTCTGCAGCCCGCAGCGCCTGATCGTGTACAGGGCAGGCCGCCAGTGGCAGCTCACCTGGGTCACAGCGCAAGACCGCCTGACCCTGCAAAGCGGCGCCCGCCAGACCGTGGTGGAAGACCACACCCTGCAAGCGACTGCCGCCGCGGGATCCGCTACCGCCAGCCAGGTGCGTGCCCCCATGGCCGGGCGCATTGTGGCGGTGCAGGTGGCCGCCGGCCAGGCCGTCGACAAGGGCGCAGCCTTGGTGGTGCTGGAGGCGATGAAGATGGAACACCCGGCATTCGCGCCGGTGGCCGGCACGGTGCAACGGGTCTGCGTGGCGGTGGGTGCGCAGGTGGCGGCCGGCACCGTGCTGGTCGAATTCGTCTGATCTGCCGCCCGGGCCTCCCCTCACCAGGGCAGGCGCTCGCCGTTCCAGGATACGAAAGCACCGCTGTCGGCTGGTGTCAGGCGATTGATCACGTCCAGCATCTCGCCCACGGCCTGCGCGGGTGGCCGGCCGGCCTCTGCGCCACCAAACGGGCGCGACAGGGCAGATTGCACGGTACCGGGGTGCAGCGCCGCAACCACCAGTTGCGGCCGCGATCGCGCCAGCTCGATGGCGGCGGTGTGTACCAGCATGTTGAGTGCGGCCTTGGAGGCGCGGTAGCTGTACCAGCCGCCGAGCCGGTTGTCGCCGATGCTGCCCACCCGGGCCGACAGCATCACCAGCAGCGCCCGGCCAGGTGCCATCAGCCCGTGGAAGTGGCGCAGCACCAGTGCCGGGCCGAAGGTGTTGGCGCGGAAGGTCGCCTCCAGCTGCGCATAGTTGAGGCTGCCAAGCTTCTTTTCGGGCATGAAGCCATCGCCATGCAACAGGCCGGCGGCATTGACCAGCAGATGATATGGGCCCTGGCCGGCCATGGCCGCCGCCGCGGCGCCCAGGCTGTCCTCCCGGTCGAAATCGAGCGCCGGGCGGGACCGCCGGTGCAGGCCTGACACGCCGGCGCAACGCGGGTCGGCCTGCAGACGCTGCACAAGCGCCGCACCGATCGCACCGGTTGCGCCCAACACCAAAGCCCGGTAGCCGTCTGGCAAGGAATCCATGGCGTCAGCATACCCTGGTGCGCTGCCTGCTGTGCGGTATGCTGGTCAATGACCGCCCACCAGGAGCCCGCCATGACAGTCCAGCCGATCCGTTCGATCCTGATCGCCAACCGCTCCGAGATCGCGATCCGCGTCATGCGCGCAGCCTCCGAGATGCGCATCCGCACCGTGGCCATCTATTCCCAGCAGGACCGCCAGGCGCTGCACCGATTCAAGGCCGACGAGAGCTACCTGGTGGGCGAAGGCAAAAAGCCGCTGGCCGCTTACCTCGATGGCGATGACATCCTGCGCATCGCCCGCCAGGCTGGGGTGGACGCCATCCACCCGGGCTACGGCTTTCTGTCCGAGAACCCCGACTTCGCCGACGCCGTGATCGCCGCCGGATTGCGCTGGATCGGCCCCCGGCCGGACGTGATGCGTACCCTGGGCAACAAGGTGGCAGCGCGACACGCCGCCGTGGCCGCAGGCGTGGCGGTGATGCCGGCCACGGCGCCACTGCCCAGGCACAACGCCGAATGCGCCCGCCTGGCCGCCGGCATCGGTTTCCCCGTGATGCTCAAGGCCAGCTGGGGCGGCGGCGGGCGCGGCATGCGCATGATCGAGAACGCCGACGAACTGCCCGGCGCCCTGGAGGCCTCGCGCCGCGAGGCGCTGGCAGCCTTCGGCAATGACGAGGTCTACTTCGAAAAGCTGATCCGCAGGGCGCGTCATGTCGAGGTGCAGATCCTGGGCGACCAGCACGGCAACGTGGTGCACCTGCATGAACGCGATTGCACGGTGCAGCGGCGCAACCAGAAAGTGGTCGAACGCGCACCGGCTCCCTACCTGGACGCCGCCGGCCGCGCTGCACTGTGCGACAGCGCGCTATCGCTCATGCGCTCGGTCGCCTATACCCATGCCGGAACGGTCGAGTTCCTCATGGACGCCGACGACGGCCGCTGCTACTTCATCGAGGTCAACCCGCGCATCCAGGTCGAACACACGGTCACCGAGATGGTCACCGGCGTGGACATCGTCAAAGCCCAGATCCGCATCACGGAAGGCGGGTACATCGGGGTGACCGAAGGGCCGAACGGCCCGCAGCCCGGCGCACCCCATCCGACGGGCGTGCCGGCACAGGCGCTGATTCCGCTCAACGGCCATGCGCTGCAATGCCGGGTCACCACCGAAGACCCCGAAAACGGCTTCCTGCCCGACTACGGGCGTCTGGCGGCCTACCGCAGTGCCGCCGGCTTCGGCATCCGGCTGGATGCCGGCACGGCCTACGGCGGCGCGGTGATCACGCCTTACTACGATTCTCTGCTGGTCAAGGTGACGGCCTGGGCACCCACCGCACGCGAGACGATCCAGCGCATGGACCGTGCCCTGCGCGAATTCCGCATCCGCGGCGTGGCCACCAACCTGCAGTTCCTCGAGAACCTGATCAACCATCCGGCCTTCGCTACCGGTGCGCTCACCACCCGCTTCATCGAGAACACCCCCGAGCTGCTGGCCTTCACCGCGCGCCGCGACCGCGCCAGCAAGCTGCTGCGCTTTCTGGGCGAGGTGGTGGTCAACGGCAACCCGGAGGTCAAGGACCGTGTGCTGCCGGCCCTGCCGCTGCCACAACCGGTGCTGCCACGGCCTACGCCTGCTGCCGCCATTCCCGACGGCACGCGCCAGCGCTTGCAGGCGCTGGGCCCGGCCGGCTTCGCGCAGTGGATGCTGGCACAGGAGCGGGTGCTGGTGACCGACACCACGCTGCGTGACGCGCACCAGTCGCTGCTGGCCACGCGCATGCGCACCGCCGACATGCTGCCGATTGCGCCGTGGTACGCCAGCGCATTGCCGCAATTGTTCTCGCTGGAATGCTGGGGTGGTGCCACCTTCGACGTGGCGCTGCGCTTCCTCAAGGAAGACCCCTGGCAGCGGCTGGACCAGTTGCGCAGCCGCATCCCCAACATTCTGTTCCAGATGCTGCTGCGCGGCTCCAATGGCGTGGGCTACACCAACTACGCCGACAACGTGGTGCAGCATTTCGTGCGCCAGGCCGCGGCGGGCGGCATCGACCTGTTCCGCGTGTTCGACGCCCTGAACTGGGTACAGAACATGCGCGTGGCGATCGATGCCGTAGTCGATACCGGCGCCCTGTGCGAAGGGGCCATCTGCTACTCGGGCGACTTGTTCGACGCAAAACGGGACAAGTACAACCTGAAGTACTACACCGGCATCGCGCGCGAGCTGCAGCAGTCCGGCGTGCACCTGCTGGCGATCAAGGACATGGCCGGCATCTGCCGCCCGCGTGCCGCCGCGGCGCTGGTGCGTGCGCTCAAGCACGAGACCGGCCTGCCGGTGCACTTCCATACCCATGACACCAGCGGCGCGTCGGCGGCATCGGTGCTGGCTGCGGTGGAAGCCGGCTGCGATGCGGTCGACGGGGCGCTGGACGCGATGAGCGGCCTGACCTCGCAGGCCAACCTGTCGGCCATTGCCGCCGCCCTGGAAGGCACGCCGCGCGACCCCGGCCTGTCGCAGGACGCGCTGCATGCAGCCTCGACCTACTGGGAGGGGGTGCGCCGCTTCTATCTGCCCTTCGAGTCGGACATTCGCTCCGGTACGGCCGACGTCTACCGCCACGAGATGCCGGGCGGCCAGTACACCAACCTGCGCGAACAGGCCCGCGGCATGGGCCTGGCGCACCGGTGGAGCGAGGTCTCACAGACCTATGCCGACGTGAACCGGATGTTTGGCGACATCGTGAAGGTCACGCCGACCTCCAAGGTGGTGGGTGACATGGCGCTGATGATGGTCGCCAGCGACCTGACGCCGCAGGAGGTGCTGGACCCGCAGCGCGAAGTGGCCTTTCCGGAATCGGTGGTGGCGCTGTTCAAGGGCGAGCTGGGCTTTCCGCCCGACGGCTTCCCGCAGGCGCTCTCGCGCAAGGTATTGAAGCTGGGCGACACCGAATCACCCCCTGCCGCCTACCGCCCCGGCGACCGCCTGCCGGCTGTCGACCTGGACGCCGCGCGGGCCCAGGCCGAGGGCGAATGCGGACAGCCGCTGGACGAACGCCAGCTCGCGTCCTGGCTGATGTACCCCAAGGTGATGCGCGACTTCTGCGCCCACACGGCGCAATTCGGTGATACCTCGATGCTGCCCACGCCGGTGTTCTTCTACGGTGCGCAACTGCAGCAGGAGCTGACGGTCGAGATCGACCCCGGCAAGACCCTGCTGGTGGTGCTGCAGTCGGTGGCGGCCGACGGCGAGGGTGCGCGCAAGGTGCAGTTCGAACTGAACGGCCAGTCCCGCACGGTGCGGGTGGCGCGGCCTGACGCCGGGGATGCGGCGCGCAGCCGGCCGGTGGCAGATCCGGCCAATCCCTGGCAAGTGGCAGCGCCCATGCCTGGCGGCATCGTCAGCGTGGCGGTGCAGCCGGGTCAGCGTGTACACGCCGGCAGCACGCTGCTGGCGCTGGAGGCCATGAAGATGGAAACCCATGTGACCGCCGACCGCGATGCGGAAGTGGCTTCGGTGCACGTGGCACCGGGCGACCGGGTGCAGGCCAAGGACCTGCTGGTGGTGCTGAAGCCGCTATCGCCCTGAGGCCCCTGGGTCAGCCGAGCTTCTGCAGCCCGCTGCGGAAGCGCCGCGCATTCTGCACGTAGCTCTCGGCACTGCGACGCAGGCCGGCGATCTCGTCCTCGCGCAGTGGCCGCACCACCTTGGCCGGGCTGCCCAGGATCATCGAGCCGTCAGGGAACTCCTTGCCCTCGGTCACCAGCGCGCGGGCACCCACCAGGCAGTTCTTGCCGATGCGGGCGCCATTGAGCACCACCGCGCCGATACCGACCAGGCTGTCATCGCCGATGGTGCAACCATGCAGCATGACCTGATGGCCAACCGTCACCCCGTCGCCCACGATGAGCGGCTTGCCATGGTCGGCGTGTAGCACACTGCCGTCCTGGATGTTGGAGCCGCGGCCGATACGGATGGTGTCGGTATCGCCCCGCAAGACCGTACCGAACCAGATACTCACGTCCTCGGCCAGCTCGACAGAACCCATCACCTGCGCGCTGTCCGCGACCCAGGCCGATGCCGCCATGCGGGGCGCCACGCCATCCAATGCATAAATTGCCATTGCACATGCTCCTTTGCAAGACATTGTAGAAATGCAATGCGACCGCAACGGGCAAAATCAGGGGATGACTGCATCGACTGCTACCGCTACCGCTACGCCCCTGCGCATCGGCGTCGCCGGTCTGGGCCGGGCGTTCACGCTCATGCTTCCGACCCTCCGGCACGACTCGCGGGTGCAGCTGGTCGCCGCGGCCGACCCCTCCGAGCCGGCCCGTCGACAGTTCAGTGGCGACTTCGGCAGCCCGGCCTATGCATCGGTGCAGGAACTGTGCGACGACCCGCAGGTGCAGGTGGTCTATGTCGCCACGCCGCACCAGTTCCACCGCGCGCATGTGGCCCTGGCGGCGGCAGCCGGCAAACATGTGCTGGTCGAGAAGCCGATGGCGATTACCCTGGAGGAATGCCAGGCGATGGTGCAGGCCTGCGCCAGCGCCGGTGTGCATATGGTCGTCGGCCACAGCCACAGTTTCGATGCGCCCATTTTGCGTCTGCGGGCCCTGATCACCAGTGGGCGGTATGGTCGCCTGCGCATGGTCACCGCGATGAATTACACCGACTTCCTGTACCGCCCGCGCCGCCCGGAGGAGCTCGACACCCGCGCCGGCGGCGGTGTGGTGTTCAGCCAGGGTGCGCACCAGATCGACATCCTGCGCCTGCTCTGCGGCGGGCGTCTGCGCAGCGTGCGCGCCTACACCGGCCGCTGGGACGCCGCCCGGCCCACCGAGGGCGCCTACAGTGCGCTGCTCGGCTTCGAGGACGGCAGCTTCTGCTCGGCTACCTACAGCGGTTATGCACACTATGACAGTGATGTGCTGATGGACCACATTGGCGAAATGGGCCAGACCAAGGATCCGGCCGACTACGGCACCGCGCGCAGGCGCCTGCACCACGCCTCCACCGGGCAGGAGGAAGCCGCCCTGAAGGCCGCTCGGAACTACGGCGGCAGCCAGTCGGCGGCCAGCGACGCGCTGCCCGCCGGGCTGGCGCACCAGCATTTCGGCTTTCTCGTCGCCAGCTGCGACGGCGCCGACCTGCGCCCGACCGCTACCGGCATCGAGATCTTCGCGGACCAGTCCCGCGAGGTCTTACCCTTGCCCGCGCCCGCGATTCCGCGCTCGGAGGTCATCGACGAACTGGTGGCCGCCGTGGTGCACGGCCAAGCACCGCTGCACAGCGGCGCCTGGGCGCTGGCCAGCACCGAGGCCTGCCTGGCCATCCTCGAATCCGCCCGCACCGGCACCGACTGCCTGTTGCAGCACCAGATCGAAACACCGTGACCAACCCCACCACTTTCCAATGGGACGACTCCCTGCTGCTCGGCGAGCCGCAAATGGACCGTGTCCACCAGGAGTTCGTCGAGATCGTCGCCCGCCTGCAAGCCGCCGACGACGAGGCACTCACGCCGCTGCTCGAGGAGTTCGCGACCCACACCCGGGCGCACTTCGAAATGGAAAATCAATGGATGGTGGAGTTGGCCTTCCCGCCGCGCGAGTGCCATATCGACGAACACGCCGCCGTGATGAAGTCGGTGGATGACGTCCGCGCACTGCTGGCCCAAGGCAACACCGAGGTCTGCCGCCGCCTGGTGCAGGAACTCGTACAGTGGTTTCCCTCGCACGCACACCACCTCGACTCTGCCCTGTCGCATTGGGTCAGCAAGCGGCGCACCGGTGGCAAGCCGGTGGTGATCCGGCGCGGGCTGAGCCTGCGCTGAGTGGCGCGGCGGCTACTCTGGCCTTACCGGCACTCGATGCGGTCGCCGTTGCGCATGCAGACCGCACCCCCAGGCCCGCTGTATACCGGCCCGGTACCACGGTAGCGGCGGCCCTGGCTGTCCCAGCAGCCGCCGGCATCGCACTGGGTCAGGACGCCAGGGGCCGACGGCAGGACAATATCGGGCATTGCCGGAGTAACCGGCGCAGTGACCGCGGGACGGGTGCTGTCCACCACGAGGGGCGCTTGCAGTACAGGTGCGCGGCCCGAGCCGGCGAAACAGGCCCGCTGCAGACTGCGCTGCGACTCGGCGCTTTGCCAGTCCGCCCGGTAGGCGTGGATTGCCAACTGGCACTGCTCGGAACGTACAGGCGGAGACTCCGCACGCGCCAGTTGGCACCCACCGCCCAACAGCAACACCTGCAACACCAGCACTGACCCGAATCGCATGGCGCCAGTCTACGCCCGCAACACAATGCGCGCACGCGCCCTACTGACCAAAGGGGGCAGCCATGCCGCCTTCCTGCATGCACGCGGCGCCCACCGCAACGACCTGCAGTCGGCAATGACCCGTTGGGGCAGCGTGGCGCAGCAAGGCCTCTCGCCCTGGGACGGCTTCATCGGAACCGGCCTGTTGTCACGCAGAACCTGGGCAGAAGCAGGCGTTTGTACTGGTGACAGGGCCTATCCGGTCATGCCGGGTCTTGGGCAGGTGTCGCGAAATCAATAGCCGCGTGGCGCTCGGGCAATTGTTCCGCCGGGTCACCCGTCACGCAGTTGACCCGGCGCCCGCGCTGCACCGCCGGCCGCTGCGCAATCGCGTCGGTCCAGCGCTGGATATGCAGGTAGCTCTGCACCTGGAGAAACTCGCCCGCGCCATAGACCAGCCCCTTGGCCAATGCCCCGTACCAGGGCCACACGGCGATGTCGGCGATGGTGTAGGCATCGCCCGCCAGATAGGGGCTTTCGGACAGGCGACGGTCGAGCACATCGAGCTGGCGCTTGACCTCCATGGCAAAGCGGTCGATCGCGTATTCGATCTTGAAGGGCGCATACGCATAGAAATGGCCAAAACCGCCGCCGAGGTACGGTGCGCTGCCCATCTGCCAGAAAAGCCACGACAGGCATTCGGCGCGCTCTGCTGGCGTCGTGGGCAGGAAGGCGCCGAATTTCTCGGCCAGGTACAGCAGGATGGCGCCGGATTCGAAAACCCGGATCGGTGTCGACCCGCTGCGGTCCATCAGGGCCGGAATCTTGGAGTTGGGGTTGACGGCCACAAAACCGCTGCTGAACTGCTGGCCCTCGTTGATACGGATCAGCCAAGCGTCGTATTCGGCACCCGCATGGCCCAGTGCCAGCAGTTCCTCCAGCAGAACCGTGACCTTCACGCCATTGGGCGTGGCCAGCGAGTACAGCTGTAGGGGATGGCGCCCGACCGGCAGCTCCTTGTCGTGCGTCGGCCCGGAAACGGGGCGGTTGATATTGGCGAAGCGGCCGCCGTTTTCCTGGTTCCAGACCCATACCGGGGGTGGGGTGTAAGCGATGGTGTCGGTCATGGGGCGTCTCCAGGAACAGGATGGCGGGCACCGCCATTCAGCGCCCATCCAAGGCCACCACTGTACCGGCATTGCGACAAAGGTGTTGCGCACCAGATTCCGGGTCTTGCGGTTCGCCCGCCGCATACGACGGCCGCCGAAACCGGGTGGCGAGCGGGGTTTCTCAGGGCGTCAGCGCCTTGCAGCTGTTCGGCTTGGCGGGCGTGCAACCCGACGTGCACACCGCCTTGTTATAACGGTCCAGCGCGGCGCTGCCATGTTTCTCGACCGAACAACGCACATCGCCATAGAAGTCGGTCACACACCGGCCGGCGCCACAGACCGGGGCCCCGTGGCGGTCGAGCACGGCATCGCCGCCGGCTGCAGAACAGAACCATTCACCATACCGGTCGGCGACGCAGCGAGTTTGGGCTGGCGAGCAAAGGGTCGCCCCCGTGCGGGTGGTCACACAGTCTGCACGCGCTGCGAGCGGCAAGGCGAACAGAGTCAGTAGGCCGAGACAGAACGACACGGGGGCCGAGGCGGGCATGCACGTCTCCTTCCTTTAATTGCGAAACGAAAGCATTTTGCCGAACCCCATAGTAACGAAATGTGACCACACGCGGATCGGCGCTTTGGGGGGCATAGGCAAAGCGCTGTGCGCCGCAGGCCTCAGATGCTGCGCTGGTTGACCCGCTTGGACAGTTGCTCCGCCGTTTCCTTGCGCTCGCTGTAGCGGTCGACCAGGTGGGGGGATGCATCACGCGTCAGCAGCGTGAATTTCATGAGTTCTTCCATCACATCCACCACACGGTCGAAGTAGCTTGACGGCTTCATCCGGTCGTGATCGTCGAACTCCATGAAAGCCTTGGCCACAGAGCTCTGGTTTGGAATGGTGAGCATGCGCATCCAGCGTCCCAGCACACGCATCTGGTTCACAGCATTGAACGATTGCGAACCGCCGCTCACTTGCATGACTGCCAGCGTCTTGCCTTGTGTGGGCCGCACGGCGCCGATGGCCAACGGTATCCAGTCGATCTGCGCTTTCATGATCCCGGTCATGGCGCCGTGGCGCTCCGGTGAGGTCCACACCATACCCTCGGCCCAGGCACACGCATCGCGTAGTTCCTGCACTTGGGGATGTGACTCCGGCGCATCGTCGGGAAGTGGCAGCCCGCTTGGATTGAACACCCGCGTTTCCGCGCCCATGGCCAGGAGGAGCCGCTCGGCCTCAAAGGTCAGCAGGCGGCTGAACGAGCGCGGTCGAACAGAACCATAGAGCAGCAAAATGCGCGGCGGATGCCGCGACAGCGCCGAGGGTTGCAGTGGCTCTGGCCACAGGGCTTGCAACAGCGACGCATCCAATTGGGGAATGTCGGGTAGGTGGGTCATGGAATTCCGCACGCGAAAGTATGAAGGGTCGCGACGGTGCCCCTGCATTGTCCCCGGGGGCGGATCAGGTGCGCTCGTACCAGCCCTTGGACCCATTGACGACACGCACGACCAACAGCATGGCCGGCACCTCGATCAGTACACCCACAACGGTGGCCAGTGCTGCGCCAGAATGGGAAACCAAACAGGCTGATGGCGGCGGCGACCGCCAATTCAAAGAAGTTGCAGGCGCCAATCAATGCCGAAGGGCCGGCTATGTCGTGCTTCTCGCCCGCGGCCCGGTTCAACCCGTAGGCCAAGGCGGAGTTGAAAAACACCTGAATAACGATCGGCACCGCCAGCATGGCGATGATCAGTTGCTGCTGGGTGATGGCCTCGCCCTGAAAGGCAAACAACAGCACCAATGTCGCCAGCAGCGCAGCGACAGACCAGGGACCGATCTTTGCGAGCGTTGCCTCGAAGGCCGATGGTCCGCGGGCCACAAGCGCCTTGCGTGCCAACTGCGCAATCACGACCGGGATCACGATGTACAGCACCAGCGACGTCAGCAGCGTGTCCCACGGGACAATGATGGACGACAGGCCCAGCAGCAACGCAACGATGGGTGCGAATGCAAACACCATGATGGCATCGTTCAACGCCACCTGGGACAGCGTGAACAAGGGGTTTCCACCAGTCATTAGATCAATAAGCCAACCGGCAGATTGACCTTGGCAAACTCCATCCCACCCACCATTTCAATGGGCTCAGGGAACCACCGCCCCAGTGCAATGCCCACCACAATGCACAGAAAAATCCAGACGGTCAGATACCGCTCTAAAATGTTTATCGTCAGTCCCCGGTTCTGCCGATCTGGTCGAGTTCCTTTTGCAACGCGAGCTTTTCAAGCTTGTCAAAGGGCAGGTTCAACAGCAGCGCAATCCGGCGCTGCAGCACGATGAACGCGGCATTGAACGCTCTCGACTTCGGCCGGTGTGCCGACCACTGCCGCAGGATCTTCGACACCCCAGTGTGCCGACATCGGCTGCCCAGGCGAGAGGGGGCAGACTTCGCCCGCCGCCCAGTTGATCGAGCGACTCGGCGATGATGCTCCTGGCCGAATTGGCAGTGCAGATAAACAAGACGTTCATGTGGGCTTTGGACATCAGGATGCTCCGCGGGATTGATTGGAATTCGGCGGCGAACCAATGGCCGCACGTGGCTTCAGCAGTCCGGGCAAATGGTGGTGGCGCTCACGAGTTCGCAGGCTTGCCCCTCGCAGCAATGGGCCGTCAGGTACGACAGAAGTTCATTCATGGTCGCGAAGGCGGCGCGGTAGATCAGGTGACGGCCAGCGCGCTGCTGGGTGACCAATCCGGCATGGTTGAGCTCTTTCAAGTGGAAGGACAAGGCCGTTGGCGGCAGGCCCAGTTGTTCCGAGAGTCTGGAGGGCGTCATTCCTTGCGGCCCCGCAACGACCAGTTGCCTGAAGATCTGTAATCGGGATTGTTGTGCCAACGCCGACAAAGCGCGAACCACGGCGGTTTCATTCATGGTGCCATCCGTTCCAAGGGTTTAGACACAGGGAGGGCAAGGGTCACGAGCCAGCAGAGGGTCAGCATGACAGCGGACCCGACCAACGCATAAAGCAAGCCACCCCATTGGTAGAGCAGCCCCGACAACAGGGTGCCCATAAAGCGTCCCACGGCATTGGCTGCGTAATAGAAGCCCACGTCTTCGGCAGCCTTCTCCGATCCCGCATACGCCAGCACCAGGTACGAGTGCACCGACGAATTGACCGCAAAGGCGAACCCGAAGATCGCCAGGCCTGCAACGACGACCCATTCCAGGTGCGGCACCTGAATGGCCACCAGAGCGGCGAGGCACGTCGTGACCACGACAAGCACCGCCGACCAGGTGCGCGCCGCAGGCACCTCGTGGCTCAGGCCATCGGCACTGCGCCTGACGAGGTGGGGCGCCAAGGCTTGCACCAATCCGTAGCCGATCGTCCACAGCGCCAGAAAGGCCCCGACCATGGGACGCGACCAACCGGAGGCATACAGGAACACCGGAACACCCACCACAAACCACACATCGCGTGCGCCGAACAAAACGACACGGGCGGCAGCCAGCAAGTTGATGCCCCGGTTCTTGGCGAACAACTCCTTGGCCGATTTCGACGCTCTGCTTTTGCCCATCAACGGCGGTACATAGATCACCACACCTGCAAGAACCAGGGCCAACACGCCAGCCATGGCCCACAGAGACACGCGAAAGCCGAGCACTTCGAGCAAAACGCCCCCCAGGAAGAACCCCATGCCCTTCATGGCATTCTTGCTGCCGGTGAACCAGGCCACCCATTGGAACAGCTGCCCTGACGCCTGCCCCGCCGTGAGTTTGATGGCGGATTTGCTGGCCGTTTTAGTCAGGTCTTTGGCGACCCCACACACGCCTTGCGACAGCACAACCCATGCCACCGACAGGGCCCCGGTCCAATCCGGAGAGAGCGCAGACAGCAGCAGGAAACCGGCGATCTGGGTCGTCAACCCCACTGCCAGCATGCGGGCAATGCCAAAACGCGTGGCCAGCCAGCCACCGATCAGATTGGCGACGATGCCTGCAGCTTCGTAGAGCAGAAACAGCAAGGCCAGCGTGAACGGCGAATAGCCGAGCTTGTAGAAATGGAGCAGCACCAGCATGCGCAGCGCGCCGTCGGTCAGCGTGAAACCCCAATAGGCCGAGGTCACGATGGCGTAATTGCGCGCCCCGCTGGCGCCCGCGGTAGTCATCCGTTCAAATACCCGCCGATTGCATGTGGCAGGCCAGATCCACCATGCGGCAGGCGTAGGCCATTTCATTGTCATACCAGGCGTAGATCTTGAGCAAGCTGCCATCGGTCACCAGGGTGGAGAGTGCGTCCACGATCGCGCTGCGGGTATCGCCTGCATAGTCGGCACTGACCAAGGGGCGATCCTCATAACCCAGGATCCCTGCCAAAGGCCCCCGGGCAGCCGCTGCAAACAAGTCGTTCACTTCCTGCGCAGTGGTTTCGCGCTGCATCTCGAATACGCAGTCGGTCAACGACGCGTTGAGCACGGGTGCGCGAACCGCATGGCCGTTGAGCTTGCCGCGGAGCTCGGGATAAATCAGGGCAATGGCGGTGGCGCTGCCGGTGGTGGTTGGGGCCAGGCTGAGCATGGCACTGCGGGCGCGCCGCAGGTCCTTGTGGGGTGCATCCACCATCAGGTTGGTGTTGGTGGGGTCGTGGATGGTGGTGATCTGGCCATGGCGGATGCCGATCGCCTCGTGCACGACCTTCACCACCGGCGCCAGACAGTTGGTGGTACAGGATGCCGCGGTCACGATGGCGTGTTGTGCCGGGTCGTACAGGTGGTGATTGACGCCCACCACCACATTAAGCACAGGGCCCACCTTGACGGGCGCCGCCACGATCACGCGTCTGGCGCCCCGGTCCAGGTGACCCTGCAGGGTCTCGGGCGTGAGGAACTTGCCCGTGCACTCGAGAACCACGTCGACCCCCCAGTCGCCCCAGGGAATTTCAGCGGCAGTGGCATGGGAAGAAAAGGACAGCCGTTGTTTGCCGATCCGGATTGTGCGCTCATCTTCGGCCTGGATGTCTTCGCGCCAACGACCCTGCACGCTGTCAAAGGCCAGCAGATGCGCCGCCACCGCGGCTCCGCCTTTCAGCTCATTGAGGTGCACCACCTCCAGACGATTGCCTGCACGGGGATCATCAGGCGGGCGCTGGGCTGCACCCATCGCAGCCCGCACAGCCAGGCGGCCGATACGGCCCATGCCATTGATACCTACACGCATACGGAACCCCCTCTGCAGCGACGATTCATTAGATCAACAATTATTGAAATATAGGTTGTACTTGTGACATTCGTATGACGCGCGTGCCGCGCAATCCAATACCCAAAAAAATGCCCCCTGCGAACTGGGTCACCTGCATTGCAGGATATCTTGGTCGGCTCTCCTTCATGACACCCGAACAATGCCGTGAAGTGATTTTTCCATGGTTGCGCTCCTGCGACACGACCCCGGTCAGCAAAACATCCATGCGAGCCATGCCGGATCGTCCAACATGTTGAGCAGCACGCAGCTGCCGATCCGGTAGACCCATAGCTGGAACAGCTACCAGGCCGATGCACTCGGCTTCCTCTTCGCTGACCGATTCACACAACCACTGGGGATACTGGGTCTTCACCATGCTGCACAGCAAGCGCTGATCCGCAATTGCGCCGGCAACTCCGCGCCGGTGCTCAAGATGTCAACGCGGCGGCGCGCTGTGTACCCGCTTTCAGGGTCGGCAAGCTAGTCGCGGGTCCACTCGCAGAGTGCCCACGGGCGCTATTGCAGCGCCAGCGACAGGCTGCAGTCGCTTGTATATTTTGAAAATACACGTGTATGGTCGACCTGCCAGCCATCCTCGGCCTCGACTGGGACAATGGCAACGCCTGAAAGAACGACAAGCACGGCGTCAGCCAGTCGAACGCCGAAGAGATTTTTTCAACCAGTCGATACTGCTGCTGCAAGATGCCCGACATGGCGGACACGAACTGCGGTGTCACGCGCTCGGTAAAACCGATGAAGGGCGCAGGCTGCACTTCACATTCACCCTGCGCGAAGACGGCACGCTGATTCGCGTGATCTCGGCGCGCGACATGCGCCGCAAGGAAAGGACCATCCATGAGCAAGCAGACTCAACCGCTGCCCAGGTTCAAGACCGAGGCAGCGAGCGCGCGTACTGAGAAGCCAAGGACCGCGACTCAACGCAATACCAGGACTGGGCAAAGGCCCGCACGCAGTGCTGCCGAACCTGAAACCCTCGACGAAGACGATCTCGTTGCGTCTACCACAGCACTTGCTTGATTCGATCAAGGCGGCGGCCAGCAGCCCATGCGCCGGATACGGTTCAGGCGGTGGAAGCGCTACCGTGTTTTGCTGGTACGAAAGATTCCCTGGTGGACGGCCGCTTGCCGGACGATGTGTTTCCGGTCACTGTGGCCCGGATCAGGCTCTACGACGGTCAGCTGGAGTTTGCCGACCTGGGCTTGCGGCCACAGTTCGGCACCCGCATGCACGAACCCAAGGGGGTCATCACCGGGCTAGGCACCGACGCCAACCGCAGCGCCCAGTTGCAACCCGATGCCCGCGTCGACCAACTCGGTTCCGCGCGCATCCGAGGCCAGGCCAGCCTGTTGCGTCCGGTTGCAGCCTGAGCGGCTGACCGACATCGAGATGGTCTTCCGCAACCTGGACATGACCGGGTTGTCGCCTTGTGCGATCAGGTTTGCAGGCTATCGGATCGTGTCAGGGCGGCTGTCGCTGGATCTGCAGTACCAGGTGCGCCAGGGCCCGTTGCTGGGTGAAAAAAAGGTCGTGCTGAACAAGGTCGGCACGCCATGCGCCAGCTGTTTTCGACGCGCTGCGACAACGTGCGGTGCAGGCACTTGCTGCAGATGCTTCCAAAGAAGCCACACGGACACCGCAGCCGTCGGCGCGCCCGGCAGCTGGCGCAACTGGGTACCCGACGCGAACGAGCGATCGTTCTGGTCATCACCGGCGAGGACGGCGGCATGCCACTCACGCGGGTGACGTCGTGAGCGTTGCGCCAAGCCTCTAACGAGAGCGAGAGAGTGCTACCTTTGAAGCTGGAACTCAAGCTGACGAAGTGACCGGCCAGCACCGCGGGTCGACTGCGGCGACGGCCTGGAACGCCGGTCTCGCAAACAGATAACCCTGCATCAGGTTGACACCGGCGTCTTGCAGGAAATCGCGTTCGCCCGGTGTCTCGATGCCTTCTGCGATGACGCGGATGGCCATGTCGTGGCAAATCCGCAGCAAACCGCGAACGATGGCCTGGCGCGGCCGGCTGGTATCGACATCGCGCACCAGGTCCATGTCGATCTTGATCAGGTCCGGCTGAAAATCGGCCAGCAACTTGAGCCCGGCGTAACCGGCGCCGAAGTCGTCGATTGCAGTCAGGAAGCCGCAGCGCTTGTACTCGCGCAGTATTTCGGTCAGCCAGTTGCCGTCTTCAACGCGCTCGCCCTCGGTGACCTCGAAAATAATCCGGTTGGTCGGGAAACCGTACATACGCGCAGCCTCGAGCGTTGTGCGAATACAGACTTCGGGCTTGTAAATGGCATTGGGCAGAAAGTTGATCGACAGGTAATCCGTCATGCCCAGCCGCGCCGCACTCTTGATCGCCTTGACGCGACAGGCTTGGTCGAAGCGATAACGGTTGCGCTCGTGCACCTGCGCCAGTACCGACGCTGCCGACTCACCGGCCGGGCCGCGCACCAGCGCCTCATGCGCGAAGACATTATGGCGATCCAGGTCGACGATCGGCTGAAATGCATAGTCGAACTGGAAACCGACCCGGGCGGCCGAACCGCAGTCGCGGCAATCCGCCGGGGTGCCTTCGAGTGGCATGAAATCGGAGGGGAAGGGAGTTCGAGTAGACATGGTCGATAGGGACTGTGAAAGGTCGAAGGCACATACTGCATTTTCGCAAACGCGAGGCGGCTGGTTGCCATGATGGCCGGACAACCCGACAGTGCCGGCCAAGCCTGATTGTGCCATGGCCCGATGCTGCGGCCCCCCACAGGACCCCCGTGGGCCTCGCCTGTGAACAGGCAGGCACGGGCGGGCCCATGATGGGTTCCTTTTCAGGTCAAACTAGACTTTTTCTATGGCGCGTACGCCTGGCTTTTCAACCAAGCTTTTTTTGCGTTCTACCGCCTGCGGTTTGTTGGTGTCCGCTCGCTGTTGGCTCGCTACAAAGTCGGGCCCGAACGCTGGCCGGTTGATGTATTTGCCGGCTCCTGGTTTGGCGCGCAGCTCACCTTCGATGTAGAGCAGCTCACCGCGGCTGATGGTGTGGCTCGGTAGGCCGCGAACGTGGCGTCCCTCAAAAACATTGAAGTCGCCCTTGCTATGCTGCGTTTTGACTGAAATTGTCTTGGTCGCCTCGGGATCCCAGACCACGATGTCGGCATCTGCACCGACGGAAATGCTGCCTTTTTGCGGATAAATATTGAACAGTTTGGCCGTGTTGGCAGACGTCACCGCGACAAACTCGCTGGGCGTCAAACGCCCGGTGTTCACGCCCTCTTCCCACACCACTGCCAGGCGTTCTTCAATGCCGCCGCAGCCATTGGGGATTTTCGAAAAGTCGTCTTTGCCAGCGGCCTTTTGAGCGGCGCAGAACGTACAGTGGTCAGTGGCGGTGGTGTGCAAGTTGCCGCTCTGCAGCCCGCGCCACAAAAATTCCTGGTTGCTCTTGGCCCTGAAGGGCGGACTCATCACGTGGGCGGCTGCGGTGGCAAAGTCGGGGTGGCGGTACACGCTGTCGTCCAGCACCAGGTGACCGGCCAGCACTTCACCGTACACGCGCTGGCCGCGGGCGCGTGCGCGGGCAATGGTCTCGGCGGCTTCCACGCAGCTCACGTGCACGACGTAGATAGGCACATTCAGCACATCGGCAATGGCAATGGCGCGGTTGGCCGCTTCAGCCTCAACCATCGGCGGGCGGGACAGCGGGTGGCCTTCGGGGCCTTTGATGCCCATGTCGGCGACAGTCTTTTGCAGCAGGTAAACAAGCTCGCCGTTTTCGGCGTGCACGGTGGGCATGGCGCCCAGCTCCAGGCAGCGCTTAAAGCTGTTGACCAGCGTTTCGTCGTCGCACATGATGGCGTTTTTGTAGGCCATGAAATGCTTGAAGCTGTTCACGCCTTCGTTTTGTACCAGCAAGCCCATGTCGCGACTGACTGACTCGTCCCACCAGGTCACCGCGACGTGAAAGCTGTAGTCGCATGCAGACTTCTCGGCCCAGCCGCGCCACTTTCGAAAGGCGTCCATCAGCGGCTCCTTCGGATTCGGGATCACAAAGTCAATGATCATCGTGGTGCCGCCAGCCAGACCAGCCGCCGTGCCACTATAAAAATCGTCCATTGTCACCGTGCCCATGAAGGGCAGCTGCATGTGTGTGTGCGGGTCAATGCCGCCGGGCATCACGTACTGGCCGCCTGCATCAATAATCGTGGCGCCGGCCGGGGCGGTCAGGTCAGCGCCCACAGCGGTGATCAGGCCGTCAATGCACAGCACGTCGGCCTTGACCGCACGGTCAGCGTTGACGACGGTGCCACCCTTGATTAAAAGTGTTGTCATGATGAATCCTTCGCGTTTAAAAAAATTAAACCTCTGCAGCCACCCGCATCGGGTTGTTCGGGTGCGTTGTCCAATCGGCGTGGCCTGCCTGTACTTTTTTGTGGGTCCGCAAATCGATGTCTCCAATCTCCACTGTGCGCATCGTGATGCATTCTGGCACGGGACACACGGTTACGCACAAGTTGCAGCCCACACATTCGCTTTCCATCACTTCAAACTTGCGCGCGCCATCCACCAGGTTGGTAATGGCCTGGTGTGACGTGTCTTCACAGGCAATGTGACAGCGGCCGCAACCAATGCAGGCGTCCTGGTTGATGACGGCTTTGCTCACATGATTGAAGTTGAGATAACGCCAGTCAGACACGGTGGGCACGGCTTTGCCGACGATTTCTCTCACTGATTCAAAACCCATTTCGTCCATGTAGTTGGACAAGCCGTCTTTCATCTCCTGCACAATTTTGAAGCCGTAAACCATGGCGGCGGTGCACACTTGAACAGTGCCCGAGCCGAGCGCGATGTAGTCGAGTGCATCGCGCCAGGTGCCGATGCCGCCAATGCCTGAAATCGGCATGCCTGCCGTTAGCGGGTCACGCGCTATTTCAGCCACCATGTTGAGTGCAATCGGCTTGACCGCCGGGCCGCAATAGCCACCGTGCGAGCCTTTGTTGCCCACCGCCGGACTCATGGTGAGTGTGGCCGGGTCCACGCCCATGATGGAGTTGATGGTGTTGATCAGTGACACCGCATCAGCCCCCCCGTTTTTGGCGGCGCGGGCGGGTTGGCGAATGTCGGTGATGTTGGGCGTCAGCTTGACGATGACCGGCAGTTTTGAATACTGCTTGCACCACGCAGTGACCATTTGAATGTACTCAGGCACCTGGCCCACAGCGGCGCCCATGCCCCGCTCGCTCATGCCGTGCGGGCAGCCAAAGTTCAGCTCAATGCCGTCTGCGCCAGTATCTTCGACCCGCGCCAAAATCGCCTTCCACGAGGCTTCTTGGCATGGCACCATGAGCGACACGATCATGGCGCGATCCGCCCATTCGCGTTTCACTTCGCGGATCTCACGCAGATTGATTTCCAGATCGCGGTCAGTGATCAGTTCAATGTTGTTAAAGCCCATCAGGCGGCGGTCGGGCGTGAGCAGCGCGCCGTAGCGCGGGCCGTTGACGTTGACAACCGGCGGACCCGCTTCGCCGAGTGTCTTCCACACCACGCCGCCCCAACCGGCTTCAAATGCGCGGTTGACGTTGTACGCCTTGTCGGTCGGCGGCGCGGACGCCAGCCAAAACGGGTTGGGGCTCTTGATGCCTGCAAAATCGACGCTTAAATCGGCCATGGTGTGCTTTCGTTGTGCTTTCTCTATTGGGGGCTGAGCGATGCGTGAATGGCTCGTGCAGACAGCTTGCCGTGCTCCACCGCCTCGACCGTCAGGTCTTGCCCGCCCGCCCGGCAGTCACCGCCCGCCCAAACGCCGGGCAGGTTGGTGGCACCGTCTTCAGCGGTCACGATGCGCCCGCCTTCCAGTCTCAGGCCCGATTCGGCGAGCACCGGGTTACCAAGCTTCTGGCCGATGGCTTTGAACACCATGTCGGCCTCGATCACTTCGAACTCGCCGGTGGCTTGCAATTTGCCATTGACCATGGCTTGCCGGGCAAATTCAACGCCGCCGACATGGCCGGGCTGGCCACTGGCGGCCAGGATTTCAACTGGAGCCAGAAAGTGGTGAATCGTCACGCCGTTGGTTTGCGCCCACTCTTGCTCAACGCTCGACGAGCTCATGGTCTCCGGCCCGCGCCGGTATACCATGTGGACGTTTTCAGCCCCAAGCAGCGCAGACTGCACCGATGCATCGACAGCGGTCATGCCGCCGCCAACCACCACCACGCGGCGGCCGATCGGCAGCGTGGCCAGGTCAGCGCATTGGCGCAAGCGGGCGATGAAGTCCACCGCGTCTTCCACACCGTCGAGGTCTTCGCCCGGCACACCCAGCGGCTGGGTGGTGGCCAGGCCCATGCCCAAAAACACAGCTGCGTAATTCTTGCTGAGCGACGCCAGCGAAGCGCCTGAGTTGGCGGCAAAAACATTGCCTTGAAACATCGCTGAGTACTCCTGGCGCAGGGCGTAGATTTCGTCCGCCGTTTGCAGCTTCCAGTTGTTGCGCACCTCGATGCCACCAATTGCCAGCAGCCACTGGAGCTCGCGCTGCGCAAAGTTGTCGGGCGTCTTGTAGGAAGCCAGTCCGTATTCGTTCAGGCCGCCGGCTTTCGGCTTTGCGTCGAACACCACCACGTCGTGGCCGAGCCGCGCCAGCGTGTAGGCGCACGCCAGGCCAGCTGGCCCGGCACCCACCACCGCCACCTTTTTGCCTGTGCTGGCGGCACGGGTAAAAATTTGTGGGCGATCACTCTCCATCAGTGCATCGACCGCGTGGCGCTGAAGTTTGCCGATAGCGACAGGCTTGCCCTCCTGCGCCACCTTGACGCACACCGCCTCGCACAGATTTTCGGTCGGGCAGACCCGCGCGCACATGCCGCCGAGCGGGTTGGAGTCCAGAATAGTGCGCGCTGCACCGCGCAGGTTTGCGTCGGAAATGCGTTTGATAAAGGACGGCACGTCGATGCTGGTCGGGCAGGCCGTGGCGCATGGCGCGTCGTAGCAGTACAGGCAGCGCTCGGCCTCGAGCACCGCTTGGGCCTGCGTGAAGCGCGGCGTGGCATCGGCAAACCGCGATGCATAGTCAGCAGCGTTCAAGCGGCCAGCGCGAACGTCTGGGGTCATCAAAGTGGTTGGCATGGGCTCTCTGGCTCCTGTCGTCGGGCAATTCGTGCGGTCAGGCTGCGGATTCAATTCCGATAACTGACCATTCAGTCAAGTTTCAGCCGTCCAATCTAGCAAACCACGTGCCACTGTGTATACAGGGTTTGTGCTGAGAGAGCCTGCCAAGGACTCATGCAGCCCGACGGGAACCGGTGCGCACGTTGGTGTGACCGTGCCAGAAATGCTGGCGATACATCATCTGCCAGAGGTGCTCGACCCGGGTCGGATCTTCACCGACGAGGAGAGAGGAAAGATCCTCGATCGCCCCGACGAAGCTGCGGGTGTGCCACTCCAGCTTCGCCTCGCCCCAGCCGATCAATCCGGGCTGATCGGTGACGACTTTGACAAAGATCCAGTTCCGCATTCGTGCGTGGCACACGAGGGTTTCGATGGCGGTGTTTTTAATGAAATGAGACGGGAGGCGATGGAGTCGATGAGTTGCTCGAGGCTGCCGGCGGCGACCACGGCAATGCTTTCCTGGTAAATACCGGTGTTGTAGAGCTCGCGCGGCGGCAGGTAAGAGGCACCCCAGTCGGCGGCGACGGAGGCGACGATGAGGGTTTTGCCAGGGAAGCGCCGTCGCAGTTCCGTCTGCAGCAGGCTGTAGCTTTCGCCCTGAACGCCGATCCAGACCGCGTCGCCGATTTGCCAGAGGGCGACCTGGAGCGGGTAGTGATCGCCCTGCGGGAGCTCGCTGAGACGATGGAGGAGGCGCGACTTTCGCTCCGCGAGGGCTCGGCATTCGGCGGCTCGCGTCTCGTCTCTGGCGGCGCGCGCGGTGGATTCTTCGGCGTGAAGTGAGGCAAGGGACTTCTCTATTTCCGCGATGGTGGGCTGGCCCGGGCGATAGGGAAGTGGCTCGTGCCAGCGCTCGCGACTCCAGCGGGCCTTTGTCGCGAGTTCCTCGGAGGAAAGAGGGACGTGTTTCCACGCGCCCAGCGTCGCCCCGGAGACGACCGGGCCAGCGTAGGCGAACTTCGTGCCCGATTTTGGCAGCGATGTCAGGGTGGAAAGGGCGGCGTAGGCGAGCTCGCGACCGTTGCGGTCCGCCACGGCGGGGTCGCCGACAAATCCCTCGCGGGGACCGAGCTCCGCGCTCGCTCCCTGGAGGAAGAGGCAGGGCGCGCCTGTCTCGCGCTCGACGAGCTCGCGCATCGCCCCGATGTAGTCGGGGCTGATGAGGGTGTTTTCCCACGCAAGCGTCGTAGGATGGCAGGCGTAGTTCACCACCGTGGCGAGGAGGGCTCTGCTCTCGTTGCTGACCCTCGCGACAACGAGCGTATCGTCCGCCGCCACTCCCGGGTTGTGCCCGCAAACATATTGTGTTCCGTCCCAGGAGTCGCGATGAGAGGCGAGGGCGCATTTTCCCGTCCCGTAAACGATCATGGCCGGCACGAGGGCCAGCAGCGCTTCTTTCACCAGTGCTCCCGCCGTTTCGCCGAGGTGGTCAAGATAGGGCGGGATAAGCTCACCACCGGGGAGGTCGGCTCGCTCGAGCCCCATTAGTCCGGCCCCATGGGTATGAGAAAAGACGACGAGGGTTTCCTCTGCGGCGACTCCGCTGATCGCGGCAATCACTGAGACGAGCTTGCCGTGCTCGGACGCGCCCATGACGCAATGGTCGAGGGCGAGGATGATCTGGCGTCCCGCGCCCGCAAGGGGCGCAAAGATCGCGACGGTTGCCCGGAGCGGTCGATGCACGCCCGTGGCTCGCTCGTGCTTCGCCGCGCCCCACATGCGGTGGTAGATGCCCGGCGGCGGAGTGATGTCCGAGTGCGCGAGCGCAAAGCGACAACGGCTCTGCGGCGAGGGGTCTTCGGAGCGGGAAAGCACGGGCATTTCGAGGAATTGAACCGGATTGCGAGGGCGGCGTCAAGAGTCCCGGCGGCGGTTTTGTGCCATGGCGGGGGGGGGAAGGTAGCCGCGACTTCCGTCGCAGGAGCGCGGGCAGCGCGATTCGGCTAAGGTTCGGCCCATCCAACACCGCGCCGGATCGAGGGCGGATCCGACCCATGGATCTGCAACGCCTGCGAGAATAGTCGAACGCACTGACGTTGCACCGCTGGCAGGTGTGGATGGGGCTCATGTAAACATCGTCCACCCCAGCCCCATTGACGGTCTTGTAAACCATAGACTGACCGCTGTCGACCACTTAGCTCAAACGTTAACGCGCTGACAATGTTCGTGGTAATCTGCTTTTCATGACCCATATTTCTACGGCAGAAATTCTGGCGCTCCCGGTTCAAGAACGAATTGATCTCGTAAAGTTGATTTGGGAGAGTGCTGCTGCCGTGCCGCAGGCGATTGAGGTTTCTCCTGAAGTAAAGGCTGATCTTGCCGCCCGGTTGGTCGAGTTTGAGCGCGATCCCGACGCCGGCTACTCATGGGATCAGGTGAAGGAGAAGTTGAAGAACGGATCGTGGCATACCGCCTGACGTTTTCTGGCCGGGCCGTTCGTGAGGTCGGCGAAGCGCACGAATGGTATGAGGCGCAAAGTAGAGGTTTGGGCCTGGAATATGAAGCTGCCCTTGAGTTGCAGGTCAGGCGGCTTGAACAGGCGCCGTTGCTGTATCAAGAGATCGTTCCGGGCGTGCACAGAACCTTGCTTCCTCGATTTCCGTATGCAGTTTTCTTCATAGTCAAGGGCGACTTGGTGCACATTCTTGCTTGAATTTACCATGCGCGAAATCCCAAGCGTTGGCCAGCACGTAAGTCCCGTTAACTGTTCGTCCCAGTGGGACGCCGTCGGCGCCGCTGGCCTTCGACGTTGAATTTCGATAAAGTCCCCCTGGGCATCCTACATTTTGTAGATACGATTAAGTATGCTCACTTGGGACGAATCCAAACGAAAGCTAAACCTCAAGAACCACGGGCTGGACTTCGCCGAATGCGATGCAACATGCGACCACTTCACCGTCACGCGTGAGGACAAGCGGCAGGACTATGACGAGGCGCGACAGGTCTGCTTTGGCCAGTTGTCTGGCGAGGTGGTTGTGTTGGTTTACACGGAGCGCCCACGCGGACCGCACGTGATTTCGCCGCGAAAGGCAGAAAAGCATGAAGCTCGCTACTACCGCCAAGTTGCCAAAGAAAACCTCGGCTAAGGTGGACGACCCCGACAACCCTGCATGGACGGAAGGAATCCTTGGCGCACCGGTCTTCAAGCGTGGCAGAGGGCCGCAAACTACGGCCACCAAAGTACTTATGTCGATTCGTCTGGATGCTGATGTCGTTGCCTACTTCAAGTCACAGGGCGAGGGATATCAATCGCGCATCAATGAGACCCTGCGCAAGGAACTGAATCGAAATTTGACTGATCGTCCAAGCACGACAACGCGCAAGCGCGTTGCGTCTTGACTTCGACGTTAGGCCCCACAAACGCACAGTGACCTTGCCCCTGTTTTCCGGACTCCATAAACTGCCCACTATGCGGATTTCCTGGCTTGCTGCTGACCGCGATCCAGCGTTGCTCGAACGTCATGGGACTGACGTAGTCCAACGTAGAGTGCAGTCTTCTGTGATTGTAAAAAGTGAGCCAGTCGATTACCTCGTCCATGGCCTGTCTCCTGGTGGTAAACCGCCTGCCGTACAGCCGGCCAACTTTCAGGCGACCCCACAGACTCGGCGTCGGTGCATTGTCCCAGCAGTCGCCCTTGCGGCTCATGGAGGAGCGCATGCCGTAGCCCTTGAGGGCGTCTTGGAAGGCCTCGCTGCAATACTGGCTACCCCGATCAGAATGAAAGATCA
>Ga0105047_10001767_pt1 | contig 38936 bp, 39 predicted proteins | sample MAT04_FD_78384 | JGI IMG/M metagenome (GOLD analysis project Ga0105047, IMG submission 78384) | Freshwater microbial communities from Lake Fryxell liftoff mats and glacier meltwater in Antarctica - MAT-04 (megahit assembly) | ecosystem: Environmental > Aquatic > Freshwater > Ice > Liftoff...
CATGAGAAAGATGCCCATGCCGACCGCGCCGGTCAGGTGGTAGACGAAATCGTTCGCCCGCTCGGGATGGGCCCGGCGATCGTGCTTCATCCAGCGCAAGTTCATCCAGAAAAAACAGAGGATCATGCCGAACGTCATGATCCCGGCCGTGCCCATCTCGCCCATGATCTGCCCGTAAAGATTGTGTGATTCGAGCTTGCTGTGGGTGGCGGGCCGCCAGGCGCCCGGGCCGCATCCGGTAGCGGGGTTTTGCATCCAGAGTTCGAGACCTTTGGTGAGCCCTTCCAGCCGGTTTTCGCCCGAGACGCGAGCGTTCTCGGGTCCCACCTCGGGATTCACGATCGTCTCGAAGCGATTTTGCAAACTGTCCGGCAGTGCGATAAAGAGGAGCGGACTGGCAATCATAGCGAAGCCCATCCCCATCCAGCGATACCGGCTGCGCCAGATGGCGATCAAGCTCCACAGCACCAATCCCAGTAGCGAGGAGCGTGAACCGGTCAGCAGAATACAGAGTGTCGATAGTCCCAGGTAAGAGATCACGCCCAGCTTCATCCACTTCGACGTGGAGGTCTTCCAGAAAAGGGCCGCGAACGGCAGGGCGAAAACGATGCTGGCCCCGAACGAGTTCGGATCGCCCTGCGACGTATCGATGCCAATCATGCGGGCGATGCCCATGCGGTACGTGTGCCGGCCGGCCATGTATTCCTTCAGTGAATGGGTCATGTAAATGCCCATCACGAATACGAAGCCGAGGGCCAATTTTCGAAGAGAGCGTTCATCGTGAACGACGGTTACGAACAGGCAATAGAAAAAGACGATCTTGAACCAGTCTTCGACGACCCGTTCGCCCTTGTCCGCGTAGGGCGACATGATCCAGCAGAGCAACACCGTGAACGCGAATGCGGCATAGGCCAGGTGTTGACCGTTTGGCAGCCAGCGTTTGGGTTGCAGCATCCAGACGAGAAAGAGGCCGCCGATATAGAGACGTTCAAAATGAAGGTCGCCCAGCAACGGCCAAAACTCGAAGGGCCGGTGGATAAACAGGAACATGTAGCCGATCAACAGCCAGACCATGACGACATCCATGTCGAGTAACGGAGAGCGCATTACACGTCGGGCTTACGCCTCGACGCTCGCCAAGAGTCTACCGAATTCAAACGCCCTTCGACTACTCCAACTGCGCATTTTGTAACGATTGTGGCAATCTTGCGGGTCCGGGAGGGTGAATCTTCATCGCTTTTCCCGATGTTGGATCAGAACCATTTCATCCCTGCGGCAGAATAGGTAGTCTGGGTATCTTTAGCACTACGCCGCGACTTTCTCGACTGATTAGGTTTCAACATGTCACGCACCCTGGCCGGAAAACGCGTCCTACTAACCGGAGCCTCCTCCGGGATCGGGCGAGCGCTTGCCGAGCAACTCGCGAAGGCGGGCGCCCACTTGGTTTTGGCTGCCCGCTCGGCCGAGAAATTGGACGAAGTGGCTCGCGGTCTATCATCCAGTTCTGGGAAGATCCATGTCGTTCCGACCGATCTGGCCATGGCGGATCAACGCGAACGGCTGGTGAAGACCGCGGTCGAAAAACTGGGTGGGCTCGATTTGCTCATCAACAATGCCGGCATCGCCAGTTGGGGCCACTTCGCGAACTCGGACGAAGCGATCATGCGGCAGGTGATGGAGATCAATTTCTTCGCGCCGGCCGATCTGATCCGCTTGGCGATCCCACACTTGACCATGGGCAGCGAGTCAGCCATCGTGAATGTTTCGTCCATGTGTGGCCGGCGCGGCATGCCCGCCTGGCCCGAGTATTCCGCCAGCAAGTTCGCCCTCAGCGGGTTGACCGAATCGCTCCGCAGCGAGATGGCCCGCTTCGAAATTGACGTGCTGATGATGGTGCCCGGCATGACGAAAACGAACCTGCGCGAGAACATGCCGCGCAACGAGGGGAAAGCCAAGATTGATTTTGAAGCCGGCCTGCCCGCCGCCGACGTCGCCGCGCAGATTATCTCGGGCATCGAACGAAACAAGACGGAAGTCGTCATCGGCTCCGACGCGAAGCGGATGCTTCGCATGCACCGCTGGTTCCCGCGCCTGCTCGACTGGATGATCCGCCGCCGGGTCAAGAAGCTTTACGCGAACGAGGCCAAGTCATGACCGCCGCCACGGAAACCCCTACCCTGCGCTCCCTGCAAGGTCCGGAACTCAAGGCCACGCTTCAGCAATTGCGCCAGACCGACAACTGGACCAACTGGTACTACCTCATTCGGTCGTACCTCTTTCTCGCGCTCGTCATCGGCGGCACGGTTTGGTTCTGGTCCTATCGCGAGACCGAGGGAATTTCCTTCTGGTGGAACGTGCCGGTCACGATCCTGTCGATCATCCTGATCGGCGCCGGCCAGCATCAGCTCAGCGGGCTCTCCCATGAAGGGGTGCACCACATTCTCTTCCGCAACCGCAAACTCAACGACATCGTCTCCGACCTATTCACGATGTTCCCGCTCTTTAGCAGCACGCACCACTATCGCTTGCAGCACCTCGCTCACCATCAGTTCGTCAACGATCCGGATCGCGATCCCGATATTTCGCAGTTGAAGACCTCGGGTCACTGGCTGACATTCCCCATCGCCCGCAAGGCGCTGATGCTCACGTTCCTCAAGCAACTTTGGATCCCGCGACTCATTCGCTTCATGCGCGTGCGCGCCGCCTACAACGCGACGGGCACTGGTAAGAATCCCTACCTGTTGAAGGGACAAAAGCCCTCGAAGGTCGCGGTCCGCATCGGCCTGCTCTACATTGTCTCGCTGACCGGCACGCTCGTCGGCCTGTTCTACAATCGCGATCCCGGGGTCCTCGCCATCGTCCCGGCGGCGATGTGGGCGCTAATCTCGATTGTCTATTATCGCCTGCCAGCCGAAAAGTTCCATCGCAGCCGGGTCCATCCGGTCATCCCGCTCCGCTACATGACCATGTTGCGGCTCGGTTACATTACCGTCCTGTTCACAACGCTGGCCGAGATCACGCTACTCACGGGGCACATGGCGGCCGCCTACTATCTTTTGCTCTGGATCGTGCCGCTCTTCACGTCGTTTTCGTTCTTCATGATTCTGCGGCAACTTGTCCAGCACGGCAACGGCGACCGCGGTCTGCTTACGAATACGCGCACCTTCATCCTGGCGCCGCTCATTCGCTTCGCGATCTTCCCGATGGGGCAGGACTATCATCTGCCTCACCACGTCTACGCGACCATCCCGCATTATCGACTGAAGAAGTTGCACGCGGCCCTGATGGAATACCCGGAATACCGGCAGCACGCTGTCGTCGTTGAAGGTTATTTCCTGCCGCCGCGCAACCCGCAGACCAACCCGACAGTGCTCGACATCCTCGGGCCTGACACAACCGCCAAGCACACGCGCGAAGTCCACATCGACAACAGTGTGATGGACGGCGACGCCTTCGAAGGCAAGGACGACCTGCTCGCCGAGGGGCGGCGGTTGCAGGAGAGTACACGGTAATTTGAGGAGAAAGTCTCCTCACGCCCGGCGTGAGGAGAATCGGCATATTCACTACATTCGCTGCCCGCAGATTCTTCCCATCTTTACATACATTCCGCACCATTCCGATATTCCGCACTCTCGTTACGACCCACATCTTGTCGATGAAGAGACCATGTGTCCGTGCTTTTCACTCCGCCGCTGGCCTCTACGGAAATGGGCTGCGTCCCCTTTGATTTACCCTGATCGAGGAGCGAACCATGCGCATCGTCGGCATCACCGCGGTCAAGAATGAGAGTGACATCATCGAATCGTTCGTGCGCCACACGCTGGCGTACACGTGCCGGCTGGTCGTGCTCGACAACGGCAGCACGGACGGGACGCTCGACATCTTGCGCGCGTTGGTTGACGAGGGCCTGCCGCTCGACATCCTGGAGGACCCCACGCCAGGGCAATTCCAATCGCGGCGCATGACTCGGCTGATGCGCGATCACGCCTTGGGCCGGCTTCACGCTGACTGGATCTTGCCGCTCGACGCGGACGAATTGGTCGCCACCGACGAAGCGTCACTCGTGCATGACAGCGCCGACCCCGCTCGGCCGATTGCCATTCCGTGGCGCGAATATGTTCCCGATCCGAGCGACGACCCGGCTCAGGTCAACCCGGTCGTGCGCATGGGCAATCGCCTGGTGACTGGGTGCGGCGCGCAGATTGTACTCGTGCCGCGCCGGCTGGCTGCGCTGCCCGACGCTGAGCTGCCGCAGGGGCATCATCAATTAAACGTGGCCGGCCGTCCGGTGGAATCGGGCCGCGGTTCAGCTTATCTGGGGCATTTTCCGATTCGCAGCCCCGGGCAGTTCCTGGCCAAGATGGCCATCACGCGCCTTCAATATCAGACGATGGGGAACCGACATCCTGATTGGGGATTTCATTACCGCGAGCCGTTCGAATTGCTGAAGCGCGACCCGGAGGCGTTCCTCGCGAGTTTTCACACCGCGGCGCTATCTTACATGCGCTTGCCCGGCGCGGAGAAGGATACGCGGACGGTAGCTGCTCCATTCCCATACCGAGGCGGACCGCTGCGCTACACGGCGGCGCGTGGCGATGTCAACTTCGGCTGGCGAGCGATCCTCGACTATGCCGAATCGCTGGCGGTGCAGTTCGCCGTCCTCAGTGCCGGCGACCGCGAGGTTTTGGCGACCGGCGCCTGCCTGGTGGCGACCCCGCGTGCCGAGGTGGATCGGCAGGTGCTGCTGCGGCAAAAATGCGAAGCGGAGAAGGAACACGTCATCCAGGAACAGCAAGCCTTCCTGAAGTATCAGGAACAGCTCCTGCTCGAATACAAGGCGGAATTGCAAGACGCCCGGAAACATCAGGAACGGATCGTGAGCGAACACGAGGCGGAATTGCAAGTCGCCCGGAGACATCAGGAACGGCTCCCGCGCGAATACGAGGCGAAATTGCAGAACCGTAGCCCCGGTTCGCCGCTTCTGCGACGCAGCCTGCGGCACCTGGCCAGCAAATTGCTTCGCGGCCTGGCCGTAAAATGCTAAAAAAGTCAATGAGGATGCAGCTTATTTCTGAAATGAGTTGCGTCCCCTTCGGTCGCCCGAGCGCGAAAGCGATGGGAAAGAGCTAGTTCCAACGATCCGAGGATAGCCCGCAGGACTTTGCCTTTCCAGCCCAAGAAACTATTGTATTTCCTTGGATTCCCGCTCGATCATTTTCTCCATGCCATCTGCCCATTGCAGGACACGATCCAAAATCATATCGACCGCTGATTTGTCTAGCTTCGTCATCTCTAGGATTTCCACTGGGGTTAATCGGGGATCCTCGTTAGGTGGGGTGTAAGGCTCCACTAGCCAGGAGAAATATCCCTTGTCGTTCGATGTGGAAAAGAGAAAAACCACAACGGGGAATAAGAAGTATCCGCTGGCCCTCTGATGCTTCCATTTGCGATTGGCATAACGATTGGCTACCTGCATCGAGAGGAGATTATCGTCTGTTCCAAGAACTTGAACGCCGAAACAAGGAACAGCTTTGGATGGCTTATTTCCGATACGTACGAACAGGTCAATGCCCAGGTCTGGGCCGTTGTTTAAATCAACGACATACACGTCCTTGCGCCTCGTCAGAACGAGGTGAGCGAGCATTTCCGCTCGCAGAGAGTCGTATTCGGCCACTTCCGGCATAAAAAAACCCCTACTCCAGGAATGATTTCTTCGCGAGCATGTTCCGCTTCGCCCAGTACCGATCTACCTTGCTCCAAAGCTTTTTGATCAGCGTGCAATCGATCGGATGAGTACAAGGTATCGCGTTAAGGGTGTCCCCGCACTTGGCTGTAATCGCGTACAAATATCCGACTCCTGTCTCGATATCGATTCCTGCGACGAACGTGGGTCCTGGTTGCCTTTTCAGCTTCGCTACATCTGCTTTGCTTACCTTGGCCTTCAGCTTCCTTTTGGCACCCTTGCCGCTGTAACCTCGGGTAGTTCCCTTGACCTGCACGTAAAACACGGCGTAGGTAGAAGTCGGCTCCACGAGGTTCACGGTGAAGTCCTTGGTTTCCGCCTTGGCCCCCTCGAAATCGCCCTCGAACCAACGCTGATTGTCGCACTTCCCTGTGATCAGGAGGGAGAAGTACAGCTCGCCTCGCTTGCCTATCCAGTCATTATCGCTCATTCAAGGCATCCGCGTGTAGTCCTGGTTTCTTCCTCGTTTCTGTCCAAGTTATCCGGAAATGGGGTACAGGACAAGCGGGAACCAGCTAGTCCTTCAGAATGCGGACGGTGATGTCCCCGAGGTCGAGCTTCGGGTCCTTCCAGGCGCCAGCATAATCCCCGACGAAGAAAAAGGAGACGCCGCCGCGAGAACCCTCCGGTGGTGCTTGATCAACGCGGAAAGTTTGTGATGAGAGGTCGTGCCTCGATGTGTAACCAACGCTAAAGTCGAATGCAGAGGGGTCGATCTACAGAAAGAGGTCGTAGTTCACCTGACCGAAAGACCTGCTCCATTACTCCCCCGAAGAGGATTCTCGCAGTTGATGTTGCGAGTGGCAATGAACGTGCAAGCACCAAGCAAACCTCGCACACCGGCAGCGGCGGCGTGCAGGTGAATTGGTGATGGGATGACACTTCGGGCTCGTGGGGCTACAATAACCTTGCCCTCGATTTACCTGCGAGTCCGCTCATGCGTTCCTGGTTCCGCAATATACGGTTGGCGACTAGCACCATCGCGAAGGGGATGTACGTCACCCTCGACACGATGATCCAGACTTTTCGTCGGCAATCGTTCACCAAGCACTTCGAGTACCCGGAGCGGCCGGTGCCCATCCGGCCGCGCTATCGCGGCTTCCACCGCTTCGATCTCACGACCTGCATTGGTTGCGACAAGTGCGCCCGCGCCTGCCCCGTCGATTGCATTTACATCGAAAAAGAGAAGGCGAAGCCGCCGTTGAAGGGCTTCCTGGTCTCCGGCTTCAAGATCGATTACACGAAGTGCATGTTCTGCGCCCTGTGTGTCGACCCGTGCCCCGTCGATTGCATCTTCATGGGGTCCAATTTCGACCTGAGTTGCTTCGGACGCGACGGCTGCATCGTCGATTACGCCAAGCTGCCGCTGGAAGTCGCATACGGGCAGGCGACGCTCAGCCCGAAGGTCGTCTCTGAATCGAAGACGGTCGCCCTGCCTGTCTGGGTGAAAACGCCAGAACCGCCCGCGCCGAAACCGGAACCTGCCGTGAAAACCGAGACCGCCTCCTAACCTGAGCTCCGCCCGACCGAGAACGACGATGGCTATCACAGAACCACCTACCGACAAAAAATACTTCACGATTGACGAAGCGAACAAGATGCTGCCCCTTGTTCGCGCGATCGTCGCCGACATCTCCACGCTCGCGCATTCCATGAAGGAACGCCACGACCGCCTGGATGAACTGACCGGCCCGGCGCGGGAAACGCTCGAAGACGAGATCCAGGTCGACCATGATCGCATGCAGGAACTGGTCGAGGAAGTCGCGGATCTTGGCATCGAACTCAAGGACTTCTTCACTGGCCTGATCGATTTCCCCTGCTGGACGAATGACCGCGAGATCTATCTCTGCTGGAAGCTCGGCGAGCCGACCATTGGCCACTGGCACGAGACCTGGGCCGGCTTCTCCGGACGTCGGAAGATTCGTCAAGCAGACGTTCATTAGGGCGCTATTTGTAGCCGCGTTCGCCAGAACGCTGGGTGCGCCTCGGCCCGCGTTCTGGCGAACACGGCTACGGGAATGGTTTGAGACGAACGCGGCTACCAGGATCATTCGAGAGATTCATGACTGAACTTGTCACCTTACTGTTGATCTTCGTTGCCGTCGGCGTCGGCTTCCTGACGGTCAATATGTTCGTTGGCAAGCTCATCCGCCCGAATCGGCCCTCCCCGGAGAAGCAAACGATCTACGAATGCGGCGAGCCGACGATCGGCAGTTCCTGGATCCAGTTCGACGTCCGCTTCTACGTCGTGGCACTCCTGTTCGTCGTCTTCGACGTGGAAATGGCCTTCTTCTTCCCGTGGGGAACGGTCTTCGGCAACGCCAACACGCTCTCGCAAAGCGATGTGCCCGAAGTCCAACGCATCGAAGCGCAGAACGGCATCCTCCCCGGCCAGCCGACATCAGGCGTCGACATCGCCGAGCAGCAAGTAGCCGCCAAGAAGCTCGCTTGGTTTGCGTTCGGCGACATTCTCTTTTTCTTCGGCGTCTTGCTCGTCGGCTTCGCCTACTTGTGGAAGCGAGGCGACCTCGAGTGGGTCCGCAGCACGATCGCCCAGGGCGAAAACAACAACAATCAAATACCAACCACCAACCTCCCGAGAACGATCTGATTTCTCTTGAGTGTTGGTTCTTCGAATTTGAAATTTCACCGGAGGTGTCATGGGTATGTTGGAAGGAAGCCTGGAAGAAGGCTTCGTAACCACGACGTTGGAGTCGGCCGTGAACTGGGCCCGGCAGGCGTCGCTGTGGCCGATGACCTTCGGTCTCGCCTGTTGCGCTATCGAGATGATGGCGACCGGCGCCTCGCGATTCGACATTGATCGCTTCGGGGCCGGCGCCTTTCGCGCCACGCCGCGGCAGGCCGACTTGATGATCGTCGCGGGGACGGTCAATCACAAGATGGCCGCGCGGGTGCGCCGGCTTTATAACCAGATGCCCGACCCCAAGTTCGTCATCGCCATGGGCGCATGCACCTGTGGCGGCGGTCCCTACTACAAGTATGGCTACAACGTCGTCAAGGGCGTCGACCTTGTCGTCCCGGTTGACGTCTACGTCCCCGGTTGCCCGCCCCGGCCGGAGGCGCTTCTCGAAGGCCTGATGCGCATCCAGGATAAAGTGAAGGCGATGCAAGAATTGACGAAGGGCCAGCCGCTTCAGCTGCCGATGCCGATGCGGACCGGCTCGGTGCTCCTGCCCGACGAGATCAGCACGCAGGAGAAGGCCAACGACTTCGCGGTCAAGAACAAGGAACGCGCCAAGGCGGCGAAGGCATAAGGAATGACGACATGACGGCTGCCGAGATCACCGCGCTACTGGAAGAACGCTTCACCAGCGCCGTCACGGGCAAGAAGCTGGACGCCATCGATCCGTGGGTTTCCGTCGAACCGGCCCGGCTGGCCGAGATCGCCTTGTTTCTGCGCGATGAACCGCGATTGAAGTTCGACCTATTGAACTGCATCACCGGCGTCGATTACCTGGAAACGGACGCCAAAAAGGCCCCGAAGGCCGGTTACGAGCCTCATCTGGAAGTGGTTTATCATCTCTCGAGTTTCACGCACAAACATCGCTTCGTCGTCAAGCTGATGCTGCCGCGCTGGCGTGAGAACAAGCCCGGCGAGCTGCCGGAAGTGCCGAGCGTTGCCGGCATCTGGAACACGGCCGACTGGCACGAGCGTGAGACGTACGATCTGTGCGGCGTGATGTTCACGGGCCACCCCGATCTGCGTCGTATCTTGCTCGCCGAGGATTGGGAAGGCTATCCGTTGCGGAAGGATTACGAGTTCCCGCTCGAGTATCACGGCATCCGCTGCCGGTGACACTGTTCTGTCGCCTGGGCCTCAAGAATTTTCACTTTTCACCAAAACACTGCTGGCGAATCGGTGATCGAGCCATTACGATCGTGGGCGATTCCATCCGTCCACACCTCTTGGGAGTTTGCCAATGGGCGCATTGATCGGCAGCGCAATCGTCGGCTACATTCTTCTCTTCTTTGTCCCTGTCGTCGCAATTTGTCTCGCCTATCCCTACTTGGGGCTGCGGTTGCGCGACAGCCGGGAAGAGGTGCGCGATAACGAAATCGGCGCGAAGGCCGCCTACTACCTACTACTTTCCGCCGCGATCTTGATGGTGCTGCTCGGCCTCACCGTCTCGGCCTGCGACGTCATGGAAGGGACATTTCAGAAAGAGAAAGAGAAACAGGCGCCGGTCTTCGGCAAAGAGCAAGACAAGGAGATCAAGGAACGCATTCAGCGCGTCGCGCTGTCCATCATCACCTCGGGCGTGCTCATCTCGCTCGTGATCATCATCCTGCTGAAGTTCACGACGAACGATGCCCGTTTCCCCTCGGCCAAACGCATCTTCGTGGGCGGCCGCATGGCGGTCGCCGGCATGGTGTGCATGATCACCGTGACCACGCTCATCGCGCTACTCTTCCAGAAAGACATCAAGGACAACACGCCCTATGAAGTGATCACGGGCGTGCTGATGGTCTGGGCGCCGGCTCTCGCCATCCACATCGTGCTGATGAAAGTTTACAGTTCCGCGGGTTATCACGTCGCAAGCGAATCGGGCCGGCGCATTTCACGCCGCGCGATCGAGGAAGATGATGAGTAAGGAGAAACGTTCCGCGCCTTGTTGTTTGGCGTCTTTACCCCTTCGGGGGTAAAGAGAATGCCGATCTCCGCGAGGTCCGACACGGCCAGCCATTCCTTGTCAGAAACGATAACCCAGGGTGCGCGAAGCGCGACCCTGGGCTGTGGGATACAACCCCTTCGGGGGTAAAGAAAATGCCGATCTCCGCGAGGTCCGACACGGCCAGCCATTCCTTGTCAATGATTCAACCGAAATTCCGCACTATTCAGCAGCATCCAGAAGACATCGGATAGGCGTCGATTCTCTTCCGCTCGTCCATTCCGGGAAACGTAGCTTTCCAGTTTCTCGCGTTCATTCGCGGTCGGTTTGCGGCTGAACGTGATCAAATACAACGAATCGATTTTCTGAGTCGTCGTCGCGATCGGCATCTCACAGATGGCCGTCAGCGTGGGGCTTTTCGCCAGCGTGGTCGCATCGTTGATGAACTTGCCGTTCATCAGCGTCAGCGCCTGCAGGATCGAGGTCTCCGGATCGCTGAGCTTGCCGCGCGGGGCGAATTGTTCGAGAAACTGGGTCCGGATCGTGGTTCGCTCACGCCCAAAGCCGCGGTCGTTGGGCGATTCGCGATAGCCGGTGGCCAGTGCCAGATTGTCGAAGAACTGCTCGCCTGATAGGCCTTTTACTGTCATCTTGGCGAAGTGCCGCGGCTCGTCCTGGCTGGCATGCGAACGAACACTTGAGCGCTGATAGGCCTCGCTCAGGCAGATGGCGCGGAGCATGAAGCGCACGTCGAACTTGGCGGCTGCAAACGCCTGGGCCAACTCGTCAAGCAACTCCGGATGGCTCGGCTTGTTTTCGTCGTTGAAGTCGTCCACTGGTTCGACAATGCCCCGGCCCATCAACTGGCCCCAGAGGCGGTTGACCGTGGCCTTCGCGAAATAGGGGTTCTCCGCCGTGGTGATCCACGCAGCCAGAGCGACGCGCGGGCTCGTCTTTTCTTTCCATTCGGGCGACTTCTGATCGAGGAACAGCGCCTTGGCGATCTTCTTCGAGTCGGCGATCGCGATTTCGCGCCGTTCGACTGCTTCGCTCAGCGGGGCGAAGATACCGTCGCCCTGGCGCTCGATGCCGGCAAAGAAAGCCGCCTGATTCCAGAACTGTTCCCGGCTCCAACTGGCGAAGGGATGATCGTGGCACTGGGCGCATTCGATCTGGATGCCGAGAAACAGTCGAGTCGTCGTGGCAGCCAGGTTGGCCGGGCTGGCATCCTTCACCGCGAAGAACGCCAACGGGTTCGGCCGCTCCGGATGCTTCAAAACCGATTCGGGTGACTGCTGCTCGACGGCGATCGGCGTGCTCAGCAATTCCTTCACCACCTGATCGAAGGAAACGTTCGCCCGCAGCTTTTGATTCAACCACGCCTCGAAACCGATCTGGAAAACGCGAGCCTCCGCACTCGCGGCCACTTCGGGAATCAAGAGCGCCCGCCAAACATTCGCGAAGTGCGTGGAATGACGCGGGCTATCCAGCAAATCATCCACAAGCTGCCGTCGCTTGTCGGGATCCTTGTCGGCCAGAAAGTCGTGAACATCGCGCGGCAGCGGGATGCGGCCGGTCAGATCGAGATAAACGCGGCGCAGAAACTCGGCGTCATCCGCAAGCGGGGCGGGTTGAACCTTGTCGGCTTTCCAGTGTTGCGCGAGATGATGGTCGATGCGCTGGGCGAGGGCGCGCGGTTCCGCAGCCGTTAGCGGCGTCGCGAGAGTGACGAGGACAATCAGATTGATCCAGAATCGATTCATATTTACCCCAGCAGGAACGCGAACTGTTCCACGGCAGGCCCCTTCTGCAGATTCTCGGCCGCGGCGGGTGTCACCCGTTTCGAAACGCCGCGTTGGAAGGTCGTTCCGTCTTCGCCGACGACCTCGGCGAACGGACCTTTGTACATAACCAGTGTCGTCGGAAGTCCCGTGGATCGCAATACCTTTCGGCCGGTGAGACGCATTTCGCGCAACTCGACGCCGTTGACGTGGAAGCAGTGGATGTCGCCGAGCTTCTCGAAGGCGAGGGAGCCGAAGCCGGCTGTTTCGAGCAGCTGCAGGGCGTCGGTTTCGACGGGGACGTGTTGAACCAGCGACGCCAGCCCCGGCAGCTTGGGCGTGCCAGGGAACGGTTTGTCGCCAACCAGGCCGTGGGCCGAGATCTTGCCGCCGGTCTTGAGGACGCGCGAACATTCCTTCAAGAAAGTCGTCAGCGCCTCGGGGGCGACGGCGGCGTTGAAGGTCCCTTCGAGAATCACTTCATCCAGGCTGTCGGGTTCGTGCGGGATGTGCTCTGGCAGCGGAACGGTCAGGCGATGCTGCCAGACCAAATCGGCAGCCGCGTCGGGCGACACGGGCGGGTCTTCGAAGCCGGAATGGTCGATGTCCTCGTGCAGCGTGTAGATTTCCCAGAGCGTCTTGTCGGGATCGGTCACCCAAAATTTAGTCTGCCGGGCGTAGCAGCACTCGACGCCTTCCTGCCGCTGCGTGGCGATGCCGGCCTCCTCCAGGCGGCGCTGAACATCGACGAGTGCTTCCGAATTGGGGAACCGCAAGCCGGCGTGATTCAACGTGCCGCCTGGAACTTGCGGGCTAGGGTACAGGGCCAGCACCAACGGAGGTTCGTCGACTTCGAACTTGGCGTAGTCGTCGTGATACTTCGCCGGCCCGATGCCGAGCAGAACTCGGTAAAAGCGCACGGCCCGATCGAGGTCGCTGACGTGCAGGCCGATGTGGAAACGGGTGGTTGTCTCAGTAATGGTCATCGTTCATCCGTTCGCCGCTTGCGGCGTCGCGCTTCACACTTATTTATTGCGCGACGCCGCAAGCGGCGGAGTCCGGGTTTGATTCCAGAAACAAGAAACTCTCCGCGGCGGACCCGAGGCGCAGTTGCTCATAAACGTTCATCGGCACCGGCACGCGCCGGCCCCTCGGCAGCACGTAACCACCATCGACAGTCGCCTGGGCGAACGGCCCCTTGTAGAGAACCGGACGCATCTCGTTCTCGGGCGTCGTCGCCGGCTTCCAGGCGATGACTTTCACTTCGCGAAGTTCAACGCCATCGTGCGTGAACCACGGCTTCTCCGTGTATTTGACGATCTGGGCGCCGACGAAATTCGCCTGTTGGAACATCTCGAGCGGTTCCGTCTGTACCGGCACCCGGGACACCATCGCCGCCAAGCCGGGAAGTTTCGGTTGAGCACCGGGGAACGGACGATCGCCCATCAGACCGTGGGTAACGACTTTACCACTGGGCTTCAAGACGCGGTTGGCTTCAGCAAGAACGTGACGCAGTTGGTCGTTCGTGAGACTGGCGTTGAAGCTGCCGGTCAGCCGCACTTCGTCGACCGTGGCGTCGTCGTGCGGGATACGCTCGGGATAGGGGTGAGTGACGTAGTGCTCCCAGATGACTGGGTCCTTTCCGCCGCTCGCGGCGTCGCGCGCAACTACTGTGGCGCGCGACGCCGCGAGCGGCGGAGTGACGTCCTCGATGATGTGGTAGACTTCCCAAAAATTGCCGTCGGGGTCCTTGATCCAGAGCTTGTCTTGTCGGGCGTAGCCGCAGACGGTGCCTTCTTGAACCTGAGTGCAGAGCCCGGCAGCTTCCAGGCGCTCGCGGTAATCATGAATCGACGATTCCTCGGCAACGCGAAGTCCAAGGTGCGACAGCGAACAACCGGGACCCGGCGTGTGCGGCACGAGCGAAAAAATCACCGGCGGATCGTTCAGTTCAAACTTGGCGTAGTCGTCATGAAACTTGGCCGGGGGCATGCCGAAGAACGTGCGATAGAAATCGACGGAGCGCGACAGGTTGGTCACGTTCAGCGACAGGTGAACCTTTACAAGTTGTTCGTGGTCGGTCATGATCTTACTCGTAGGACAGGCCTCCCGGCCTGTCCCGGACCAATGTTCGCGTAGACCCAATATACATGTGTTTCGCCCCACGGGGACAGGCCGGGAGGCCTGTCCTACGAGGTTCGCGTTCGCACCACACCCAAAGCCAGCACCACGGCCAGCGGCGCGGCCACGTAGAAGAATCCGACGTACGATCCCGTTTGATCTTTGCATAGGGCGAGCAGCAACGGGCCGAGCGCCGAAGCGAAGACGCTGGCCACCTGGGCCGCGGCCTGGATCGAACCCAAGTGAAGGCGGCCGAACTCGTGCCCGTAAAAGGCGAAGAAGACAACGGTGACGATGCCGCCCGCGACGCCCAGAAGCGCCCCGTAGATCGACGCATGAGCGTTCGTTTCCAGTTGCGGAAAATAGAGCAACGCGACGGCCATCATCACCATGCCGAACGCCAGGACCTTGCCCATCCCCCAGCGCCGCGATAACCAGCCGCTGATGAAGTTGGCCGGCAACCCGAAGGCGACCATCATCGACATCATCTGAATGTAGGCGTCGTGCCCGATGCCACGGCTGGCCAGCAAGTTCTCGCTCAACAGCGTGATGGCTGACCAGACCAGGTTGAACAGGCAAGCCGCCAGGGTGAAGGCCCAGAACGATCGGGAGCGAAGAGCATCGACCAGCGTCGAGACTCGGGCGTCCGATGGTTCGTGAGCCTCCTCCTCGCGATCGGGGGCGACCCCGATCGATTCCGGTGTGCTTCGTGCGAATAACAGGGCCAATGGAGCCAACCCGACCAGGAGGACCAGCCCTAAACCTGCCCAACTTTCGCGCCAGCCTCGCTCCTTGACGGCCGAGCCGAATACCTGAAAGGAGGCGATGAAGCCGATCGATAAGAGCACGGTGAAGATCGCCATGGCGATCGGCAATCGCCGCGTGAACCACTTGCCGACCATCGCCATGCTGACGACCGAGAGAGCCCCCTGACCCAGCCCGCGGACAAGAGTCAGCGCGATGAACAGCACCACGATTCCGACGGCCTGACTCATCCACAGCACACAAAGGCCCAGGCTCAGGGCGACGCCGGCCAGGACGCGGCGGACGCCGTAACGATCGATCAACCAGCCGATCGGCAGGCAGCAGGCCGAGCCGAGAATGATCGCCCAGAAATTTAGCGTGCTGAACATCACCTCATTGATGTTGAGCGATGCGTCTTCGGTCAGCGGCTTGGCGATGAGTCCGAGCCCATGAGTTCGCCCGGGGAGCGTGGCGGTCATCGCGAACGCGGCGAGGACCAGCATCACCCAGCCGTAGTAGAGCGGCGAAACGTGAAGCCGTGACGCCTGGGCGACATCGGAGCGAAGTGCTTGTTGAGCGATCATCACTCACCCAACTGATAGCAGATCACGTTCTTGTCATCGCGGAGGTACAACCGGCCGTTGGCATACGACGGGTTCGTCAGAGTTCCGCCGCAGACCTTGGCGTTGCTGAGTTCCTTGAGCTCCTTGCCCGTATCCTCGGCCAGGCGCAACGTCCCCGAGTCGCTGAGGATCAAAAGCTTGCCGTCGCCGGTGCGGATCAGGCCGGCGTGGAAGTAGCCGCACGAGGTTTTCCACTGTTCCTTGCCCGTCTTGCGATCGATGCAGCGGAGCGTGGCAGCCGGGATCGGCTTCAAGACATTGGTGATGACGTAGAGCCGATCCTTGATTGCGACGCCGGTCGAGAAATAGCCAGAAAGATCTTTCTCCTGCCAGACTTGTTCGGAAGTCGGTTTGTCGTCCTTGGCGCCCAGTCGAATCAGTGTCGAGCCGTTGGTCATCGTGCTGGTGAGGATTTCGTTGCCCATGATCATCGGGGTCGGGGCCGTGCCGCCCGGCTGGAAAACGAGCGGATGTTCCCAGCTCATGCTGCCGTCGAGCGGGTTGAGGCCGACCAGACGCAGGGTCGTCATGAAGACGGCATCGGGCAGTTTGCCGCCCGCGGCGAAGAGCACGGGCGAAGCGGTTCCCGCCGGCTCATCGAGCGCCTGCCATTGCAGTTCGCCCTTCTCCGTGTCAAAGGCGACGACCGAGGAACCCTTGCCGCCGACTGCGACGATCACCCGGTTGCCGACCACGAGCGGCGAGCAGGTGACACCGAACTTTGGCAGGGTGGCATTCAGCAATTTGTAGGTATCGACCTGCCAGAGCCGTTCGCCTTTTTCGACCTTGTAGCAACTGAGCACACCGGTGATGCCGAAGGTGTACAGCCGATTGCCGGCGGCGGTGGGCGTCGACTGCGGCCCCGTGTTGAGGACGCTAGCATAGGGGGCGCGATCGTAGACGTCACGCCAGAGTTCCGTACCCGTCTTGGCGTCGTAAGCGACCACCTGCTCTTGATTCTTGTCTTTGATGCGATCGTGAACGAAGACGCGCTCGCCGACAATCACGGGGACGCTGTAGCCGGCGCCGATGGGGTGCTCCCACAACTTCTTGGGTGTCTCCTTCCACGCGCCGATCTTCTCGGATGTGCCGCCGTCTCGTTTGGAACCCAGCCATTGAGGCCAGTCATCGGCCCGGCACAATGACGCCAAGAGCAAGAGCAGAATCAAGGCACGTAGACAGGCCATCGGTTTCCCCTCAATCGTCGCCGGAGGCGAGGGATCATGTTGACATCTTGCCAAATGACATTCCGTAGGTATTCGTTATGGTCCCACCTACGGACGTCAAGTGCGCGGGGGACATTCAGGGTTCGGACAGAAAGGGACACGAAAAAGAGAGATGGGATCGCGACGTGACGGTGCTGGCGTTCGCCAACCTTTGATTTGAATTCTGTAATTTCCCTCGAACTCCTTGACCCTGTGCGGGCGATTCTCAGAATGAAAAGCGAACTCCCACGTAACCTTTTCAGGAAGAACTCACATGGATGGCGGCGAACGACCGCCTCCGGGGCCGATGGCGGTTGCCTCCTCGGCCGGGACTTCTCTCGTGGGACCCGTCGTGCTGGGGTTGCTCCTCGACGTCCAGCTCGGATGGACGCCCTGGGCGACTTTGACGGGGATCCTACTTGGGTTGTTCGGCTGCCTGAGCGTTCTCTGGCTCATGTCGAACCGGAGGGACAAATGATCCGCGGGATCGGCTGGCTGGCCCTGGGCACGCTCGCGGGTTTTGCCGTGATGTATTTGCCGATGCGGTTCCTGGCGAAGGAACCGCCCCTTGAGGTGATTGCCCTGGCGGCGGCGATTTGCTTTGTTCCGGGACTGATTGTGTTGATCGCGACGCGGCCGTCGGTGGATCGACCGGTGGAAGTAAAGATCATCAGCATCTTGCTGGCGACCGGGTTTCGCATGACGGCCGTGATTGTCAGTGGAGTACTTCTGTACTTTAGTTTAGAAGTGGTGGAGGATCACGCCGCCCCGTTTATTAGCTGGTCAATCGTGTTTTATCTGGTAACCCTGTTCGTTGAGACCCGATTGCTCTATACCAGATTACTCTGGTTCTGTGAACCCTCCGACAGAAAGCTAGAATAGGCTGCTCAATGGCATCCGAAAAAGAGGCATTTGATCCGTTTAGTCACGTCGTTGACTCGTCCTCATTTGAGTTTTTCGAGACCGCCGATCTGCATAGCGCGATTCATGGCATCCATCTGCCGTCGCCGATCACCAAATTCATGGTGATGGAGCTGCTTGCAGCTGGATTGATCATCTGGGCGTTCCTGTGGGTGGCTCGAAAGATCGCGACCGGCCAACCGCCCAAGGGGAAACTCTGGAATCTTCTTGAGTCACTCTTGATCTTCATTCGTGAAGAAGTGGCCAAGCCTGCTCTGGGCGAACATGACTACAAGCGATTCTTGCCTTACCTGTGGACGATTTTCCTGTTTATCCTCCTCTTGAATCTTCTGGGCATGGTGCCCTTCCTGGCGTCGGCGACTGCCAGCCTCGCGGTCACTGGCACCCTGGCGCTGATCTCGTTCTGCGTGATCCACTATAACGGCATCGTCGCCAATCATGGCTTCACGGGCTATATCAAGTCGTTCATCCCGCACGTCGAAATGGACGAACCCATCATGAAATTGTTGGGGCCGCCGATCGTGGTGGGGATGTTCTTCCTGGAAATCTTGGGCGCCTTTATCCGGGCGATTGTACTGGCGGTTCGATTGTTCGCCAATATGTTGGCCGGGCACACAGTGCTCGTGATCATCCTCTCGTTCATTCGCATCGCCGTCTTCGCCGGGGCCAATGAGATTGTCCTTTCAGGCGTGACGGTCGCGAGCATTGGGCTGGTGGTCTGCCTGAGTTTGCTTGAACTATTCGTCGCTTGCTTGCAAGCATTTGTGTTTACGTTCCTGACAGCGATCTTCATCGGTCTGGCAATGCATCCGGAACACTAAGAAGACATCTCCGCCTATTGTGGGCGGGGCCAACAAAAAACCATTGATTGAACCCTTACAGCAGGAGTGGCCGATTCCATGACCCTCGCTTCCCGTGTCCTGATGGTTCTGGCAATTCTTTTCGTATCGACCTCCACGGCTTCGGCCGCTGACCCTCACTGGGCAGGTTTGGGGGCCGGCATCGGCATGGGCCTCGCCATCGTGGGCGCTGGCATCGGCCTCGGCCTGGTCGGCTTCTCCGCTCTGTCCAGCATCGCCCGCCAGCCGGAGCAGGCTAAAGACATCAAAAATACGATGCTGCTGCTGGCGGCCCTCATCGAAGGCGCCGCGATTATCGCCTTGCTGCTGGGCTTCGCTGTCGCGGCCCGCTTCGTGGGTTGATCCGGTCCCTTAACGTCTTTCCGTTCCACTTGAATGGGGAAGGTCTCCATGAGGACCGTGTCCGTTTGCTTGCTGGCATTGGTTGGCCTGGCTCTTTGCACGAGCCCCATCCTGGCCGAGGCTTCCACGCCGAAAGAAGGCGCCACGGATGCTTACACACCCAAGGACGGGGAAAAGAAAGATGCCGAGAAGAAGGACCCCGTCGAGAAAGACAAGACGGCCTTCATCGGCATCAAGCGTTACGATCTGGCGATCTACACGCTGATTGTCTTCGCCATCTTGTTCTTCGTCCTGGGCAAATATGCCTGGGGGCCGATCATGGATGGTCTGCAGAAGCGGGAAGACACGATCGCCAAGGCTCGGACGGATGCCGAAGAAGCCCGGGCATCAGCCGAAAAAATCTTGGCCGAAGTGAAGGTCCAACGGGCCAAGACGAGCGAGGACGTTGCCGCGATCCTCGCCGAAGCTCGCCGTGATGCCGAAGTCTATCGCGATGCCGAAAAGGCCCGGGCGGCCACGGACATTCAAGCGGAACGCGATCGGCTCAAGCGGGAGATCGAAACCGCCCGCGACCAGGCTCTTCAGGAGATCTGGGACAAGACCGTGCAGTTGGCGACGCTCGTCTCGTCGAAGGCGATCGGCAAGACCGTCTCCGCGGACGATCATCGCCGGCTCGTCGATGAAGCGCTCGGCGAGTTGAACGGTCGTATTTCCGCATCGAAGGCCTGACACCGAAAGGGAATCCCCCATGACGATGCCGGCCTCCGGTGAAACACGCGTCGAGCAACTCTACGAAGAGATTCTGCTGGCGACGAGCCCCGACCGCCTGAGAGTTCGTCTGGCGTCGACGTACGCTGAATCACTTTTGGTGATTGCCGAGAAGGGCAATCAGGTGAAAGAGATCGGCGAGGAGCTTGATTCGCTCGTCAACGACGTCTACGCCGCCAGCCCGGATTTGGAGATGTTCCTCTCCAACCCGGCAATTCATCGTCGCCGTAAGGTCAAGATGATCAACGACGCGATTGTGGGCCATTGTTCACCGTTGCTCGAGGACTTCCTGAAGCTCCTCTGCAAACACGATCGACTCGATCTGCTTCGGCTTATCGCGATCCATTATCAGGCCCTGCGCGACAAAGTCGCCAAGCGCGTCCGCATCCTGGTCGAATCGGCTGTCCCCCTGGACGCGGCCCAGCTGGACCGTCTCCGCGGCATGCTCGTCAAGTCGATGAGCGAGGAACCGATCCTGATTAACCGGGTCAAGCCGGAATTACTCGGCGGACTGTTGTTGCACGTCGGAGACACGGTCTTCGACGCCACGGTTCGCCATCGGCTTGACGCCCTCCGTACACAATTCCTGGCAAGAGGCAGCCATGAGATTCAAACCCGACGAGATTCTTTCAGTTCTAACCGCTGAACTCGGTGCGTTCCGCACCCAGTTCGATACGCGCGAGGTCGGCCGGGTGCTCGAGGTCGGCGACGGCATCGCGCGCGTTTACGGTCTATCGGGCGTCATGGCTGGTGAACTCGTCGAGTTCACCGTCACGGGCGTGCGCGGCCTGGCGTTCAATCTGGAAGAAAGCTCGGTCAGCATCATCATTTTGGGCGACTACCTCAAAATTAATGAAGGCGACGAGGTCCGCACGACCGGTCAGCTGCTGAGCGTGCCCGTAGGCGAAGCAATGGTCGGCCGGGTTGTCGACCCGCTCGGCAATCCGCTGGACGGCAAGGGTCCGATCGTCACCAGTGAGCATCGTCCGCTGGAAACGATCGCGCCGGGCATCGCCGAGCGTCAACCGGTCAAGCAGCCGTTGCAGACGGGCATCAAGGCCGTCGACGCCATGACGCCGATCGGCCGCGGCCAGCGTGAACTCATCATCGGCGACCGCAAGACCGGCAAGACGGCCATCGCGCTCGACACGATCATCAACCAAAAGTCCGAAGGGGTCATCTGCGTTTATGTCGCCTGCGGGCAGATGCAAGCGAAGACGGCCCAGATCGTGGAAGACCTGCGCCGCAACGGCGCCATGGACTACACAATCGTCGTTTGTGCGACCTCCGCCGACGCCGCCCCACTCCAGTACATCGCCCCCTACGCCGGCACGGCAATGGCCGAGTACTTCATGTACAAGGGCAAGGACACGCTCGTCGTTTACGACGACTTGTCGAAGCAGGCGGCCGCGTATCGCCAACTTTCGCTGCTCGTCCGCCGTCCTCCCGGCCGCGAAGCCTATCCGGGCGACGTGTTCTATTGCCATAGCCGACTGCTCGAACGATCCGCCAAGTTGGCCGACCGTTGGGTCATTGTCCCCAACGACGCGAAAGACGACGGTGTGACGGAAGATTGGGGCGTCAACAGCGCCGACGATCCCACCCGCAAGCGCAACCCAGGCGAAAAGGGCCGGGTTTATATCGGGCCTTCGGAACTCGTGGGCAAGGCGTACGCCGAGCATCATGATCTGCCGAAGTTCCCTGGCCACAAGTTGGCCCGCGTCTCGACTTCCGGCGGCTCGCTGACCGCCTTGCCCATCATCGAAACGCTCGAAGGCGAAGTTTCCGCGTACATTCCGACCAACGTGATCTCCATCACCGATGGTCAGATTTACCTGCAGCCGTCGCTGTTCTTCGCGGGCGTTCGGCCCGCCGTCGACGTCGGCATCTCGGTCAGCCGCGTGGGCGGCAACGCCCAGATCGCCGCCATGAAGGATAAGCGAGTCGCCGGCGGCTTGAAGCTGACGCTTGCCGCCTTCCGTGAACTCGAAGCGTTCGCCCAACTTGGCACGGAACTGGACAAGTTCACGCAACAGTCGCTCGACCGCGGCTACCGCATGGTGGAAGTGCTGAAGCAACCGCAATATCACCCGATGAATGTGATCGACCAGATCATGATCATCTACGCGGCCAACGCGGGCGGACTCGACAAGGTCGACCGCAAAAAGGTCCGCGAGTGGGAATCGCAGTTCCTCAAGTTCATGGTGGAACAGAAGCCGGAAGTGCGTAACGCGCTGATCAAAGAAAAGAAATTGACTCCCGAAATCTCGAAGCAGCTCGACGCCGCGATCGAGGTGTTCCAGCCGCAGTTTCGGGGATAAATAACCTCGCCCCTCTCACCCAGGATGAAAGAGAACGTGAGCCATGAGGATCATGGTGGTCCAGTGCGCCGGCGACCTACGTGAAGCCTACGGTCGCTGGAAGCAAGGTGGTCTCGAAACTTATCGTCACCAGTGGCATACGGTTGATACCGTTGTCAACCTGGCGGAGAACTTTAACGCTTCGATCGCAACTGTGGTGTTTCATACCAGCATGGCTTATCGTGAACAGATCGCGCCGAATGTCGAGGCAATCGGAATGGGCTATTCCGTCTACCCACGCGACTTCACGCGCATTCAGGACACGATCCGCGAATGGAACCCGACGCATGTGATCTTCCGTTTCCTCCCGGGGAAGTTGCTCGACTGGTGCTCGCGCCAGAATTTTCGCATGCTCGTCGTCGCCGAGGATATGCTGCCGAGCGGCGGATTCAAAAATTGGTGGCGAAACCGACGGGTCGCTCGGGTTCTGAATCGTCCCGCGGTCGAGTGGGCGGCCCATATCCATTTGAACGCCTCGCGGTGGTTCGTTGAGATCGGTGTGAAGCCGGAACGGGTGATTCCCTACGATTACGAGGAGCTGCAATCACCCGACCAGTTCCCGGTCCGCGAGATGTCTCAACGAACCGGCAAGCGCAAGTTGGCCTTCGTCGGTTCGGTGACGGACGGCAAAGGCGTTCCCGATCTGATTGGCGCCGTGGCGGAACTGTCGGCGGCAGGTTATCCGGTCGATGTTCGAATCGCGGGCGATGGTGACATCGAAAGCTGCCGGGAACATGCCAAGCGATTGCAGATTGCCGACTCGGTCACGTTCCTGGGCCGGATTCCCAATAGCCAGGTCATTGAGCTGCTGCGGGATTCCGATGCGATGGTCGTCCCGAGTCGCCATACGTATTCGGAAAGCTTCGGCCTGGTGGTGCAGGAATCGTTCCTGGCGAGAACTCCGGTGATCACGTCAAACCACAAGGCCTTCAATGGCCGCGTGGTGGACGGCGAGACCGGGCTTGTGTTTCCCGCGGGGAATACCAAGGCACTGGCGACGCAAGTGCGCCGCCTGTTCGACGATCCGACCCTGTATCGAAAGTTGTCAGAGAATAGCTTGAAGGCCTGGGAACGGATGCAGATTCCCGCACGCTGGAAAAAGGTAATTCATAGCTGGTTGCAAGATACCCCCGAGAGCCGGGAATGGCTCCGAGCCCATGCCTGGAGCACTGGCCGCTACGACCCGAACGCCATCCCGAAGGACGCTTGATCATCCATGGCTCAACTTCGCTTACTCGTTCAACGCCGCAAGGCGGTTCGCAACATCCGCAAGATCACGCGGACGATGGAACTGATCGCGACGGCGCGCTTCAAGAAGGCGCTCGATCGCGCGACGATGGCGGAAGCCTATACCCGCAAAATCGCCGAGATCGCCGCCGACTTGACCAAGACCGGCGGCGATGTCAGCCATCCACTGCTCGCCGTGCGCCCGGTGAAGAGGAGCCTGCTGCTGGTCATCAGTTCCAATCGCGGCCTGTGCGGCGGCTACAACGGCGGCATTCTCCGCGAGGCGACGATCCGCACACGGCAGATGAATTCCGAGAACATTCCCATCGAGATGGAGCTTTCCGGCAAGCGGGCCATCGCCTTCTATCGCTACCAGGGCATTCGCGTTGCCCAGAATTTCACCCATTTCGAAGATAAGCCATCGTTTGCCGAGGTCGAGGTGATCGCCGACCGCTACATCCAGATGTACACGGAAGGCAAGATCGATCGCGTCGAAGTGGCCTACACGAAGTTCCTGAATGCCGCCCGTCAGCAGGCCGTCGTCGAGACACTGTTGCCGCTCTCGGGCGTGGCGGAGGACATCAGCCGGCATAAGAGCGCCGCCGGCAGCGACAACACTTCGTATGAATTCATCCCGAGCGCGGGGGAGATTCTCGATGAAATCGTCCCGGCCGCGTTCAAGGCCCGGCTTTTCAAATGTTTCCTCGATGCCGCCGTGAGCGAACAGATCGCCCGCCGCGTCGCCATGAAGGCGGCCACGGAGAACGCCGCCGACCTCATCAAGGCCCTGAGTCAGAAATACAACCGTGCCCGCCAGGCGAATATCACGAAGGAGATTTCGGAACTCATCGCGGGGGCGGAGGCGCTGAAGTAGTACAGATCCGTGGTAACATACAATGGCAACAACAGTCCGAACCACAGGGATTGTCTACCGGAGGGGCGGTTTTTCGCAAAAGAACTTCACTCCCCGACCAGGGATTGATGAGGTTGCAAGATCCGGCCAAGAAGCGGGATTATCAACCTCTCTCCGGATCGCACGGGGAGAAAGGGCTCAGGCCGTCGATCTCTCGCTGCTGCCGCCGAAATTGAGAGCTTTTGAGGATGATCCCACGATTGGCGGAACTACCGGGCATGTGACCATCACGCCCGTAGACGAAGATGGACGGATCGATTTACAATCGCTAGAGGATTGGGCCGCCGCTCGGGAAACGGATTCGGTCCATTTGCTGACAGTACAATTGATGAAATCCGTCGTTGAACGAGATATCAGGGGATAACCATGAATCCGATTGCTTCATCGGCCGACATCGGAATGGTTTCCGCGAGCGCCCTTAATGGAAAGGGGCCCGCAACTTCTCTTTCGTCCACGGAGAGTCACTCCACGCAGTCTGTCGATTGGAAGCAAGTGTACGCGGCGTTGCACCCGATTTGGGAGGAAATGATTCTCAAAGTGACAAGGCAATGGCCTGAGTACATCGCCCACATTCGAGAACCTGAGATTCGGGGATGTGTATTTGTAACGTCCTATTGCGATTTTGAGGTTCCGACGGATCACGCGATTGATCCAGTCCTAGCTGAGGTTGCTTTTCGACCAACCACGGTGGGAGACTGCATATTTCTTTCCTGTGACATTTTGGGAGAATCTTCCGGAAAGGTGTTTTTCGAAGGCCCTCAGCGAGTGGTCTCGAATTCCCTGCCAGAGATCATAGCCGAAGCAGTGGACTTAGCGAAAACCCTATGTGAGCGTCACGAGATCATCCATGAAGCGCTGCGACAACCCGAGTGCCCGTCGGAAATTTTGAGCGGTGATGAACGATAAAAAAGAGCGCCGCCGCTTGACCCTCCCGAATCTCGATGCCGTTCTCGCCGATATCGAGAACCTGCGATCGAAGGGTTATGACCGGGTCGGCAACTGGAACCTTGCCCAGGTGTGCGGGCACATGGCGGAGTGGATTCGCTTCCCGATGGACGGATTCCCGAAGGCCGGCTGTGCGATGGGAGCGGTCCTGGGACTGATGCGAATGACCATCGGCGCTCATTTGCGGAAGAAGATCCTGAGAACTGGGAAGCTCCCGGCGAATGGCCCAACGTTCAAGGAGACGGTGCCGCCGAGCGATTTGGACGAAGCAACGGCGGTTCAACGTCTGACGGCCGAGATCGAGCGGTTCAAGCCATATACGGGGGATCTGCATCCCTCGCCGCTGTTGGGCCGCATGGATAAACAGACGTGGGAACGCATCCAAGTGGTGCATTGTGCCCACCACCTGAGTTTTCTCATTCCGAGAATGGGATAGTCCCTTCGATCGGGCCGTCAGTGGTCGCGAGGGAATCATGGCAGCGCCCGATCCATCCGTGGTGAATCCGTGGCTGCGGTTGCACCTTCGATATTCCGCGTTGACGCCGACAACGATGGAAGAAGCAGCCGTTGCGGGACAGTACTTGAACGAGCGTGTGACTCTAACCGAAAGTGTGCCTCCCGGAAGATACCTTTATGTTGTCGATGAGCAAGGAGCAATTTGGCTGGGATCGATTGCTGGTATAATTCGGACGGAGGGCAACCCGAGTTTGGAATGGGAGATCAGACACAGCTCTCTCGTTCCGGTGGGAGAGCCAGTACGAGCGGCGGGGATGCTCGTGTTGGACCATCGAGGCAACGCCGCGGTGAATTCCGCGTCGGGCCATTTTATGGCTTACCATCCCTTGCTTGGAATTGAGGCGAAGAGCCGGCGGGATTCAATGAAGGACGAATTGGCACGATGCGGATTCACGTTGGTGGAAGCTCATGCCTCGATTCAACGAATTCGATTGCAACCGGTTTAAGGGTTCAGGGATGGTTGAAACACTACCGCTTCTTGACCGGCTTTTGCATCCCGTCGAATGCTACGACGCATTCGATGAACTTGATACGTTAAGTCGAGAGAGCCCGCTGGATGCCTCGGCCATTGCCTGGAACTACTTGATGAAAGTAGATCCGTGGCTCTCAGATATGGGAATCGATGCGTTAGTCGTCAAAGTGTTTCTGGAGTCGACTCCAGATGGGTCGGAACGATTGTTGGCCGAGTGGCCGCAAATAGACGAATCTCCGAAGCACGCCATCTGCTACGGAGCTTACCTTGCGGAAGCGATGCCGGAATCGTTGGTTGTCACACTGTTTTTTGCGCATGGCAGCGGAGTCAGCGAAAGGCATTTGCTTGTTGCGGGTCTGGCCTCGACCGCGGAAGCTCGCAGATGCGAAAGAACTATCGCGCGATTGATCGATCAAGTGGGTGCCTATCCGCCCCATTTTGAGCATCGACAGGAGAGCTTGAATGGGCTCCGGAACGATCTTCGAAAAGGCTTAGTTCGAGACGCCGATGGTGCGAACGGTACAGTTTGATCAGAAGCAACGTTGCCCGAATGGGCAGAATCATTAGGATTTTTCTAACTTACTACCTCCAACCGGACAGCGACAAAACATGGTAGCTACCGCAGTGAAGAAGGGTACGATCATCCAGGTGATCGGTTCGACGTTCGACGTCGAATTCGAAGAGGGCCACCTTCCGGCTATCTACAACGCCGCCACGGTCGATGGCGACAATAAGGGCGTGAAGATCCATCTGACCGGCGAGGTGCAGCAGCACCTGGGCGGCAGCCGCGTCCGTTGCGTCGCCCTCGGCTCGACCGACGGCTTGATGCGCGGCATGAGCGTTCACGACACCGGCAAACCGGTGCAGGTTCCGGTCGGCTTCGAGACCCTGGGCCGCGTGTTTAACTTGCTGGGCGTTCCGATCGACGGGCGCGGACCGATCGAAGCCAAGGAACATCGGTCGATCCACCAAAATCCCCCGAAGTTCTCCGACCTTTCGCCGAAGTCCGAAATTCTCGAAACCGGCATCAAGGTTATCGACCTGTTGACCCCGCTCGTCCGCGGCGGCAAGGCCGGCTTGTTCGGCGGGGCTGGTCTCGGCAAGACCGTTATTCTCACGGAACTGATCGCCCGCATCGCGAAAGTGTACAAGGGCTACTCCGTGTTCGCCGGCGTCGGCGAGCGCACGCGTGAAGGCAATGACTTGTGGCTCGAAATGCAGGAGACGAAGGCCGGCGTCGGCGCCGATGCCAAGTCGGTCATCGATAGCACGGCCATGGTCTTCGGCCAGATGAACGAACCGCCTGGCGCCCGCCTCCGCGTCGCCCTGTCGGCCCTGACGATGGCCGAGTGGTTCCGCGACACCACGGGCGCCGAGACGCTGCTGTTCGTGGATAACGTCTTCCGCTTCTCGCAGGCCGGTTCGGAAGTGTCGGCTCTTCTGGGCCGTATGCCCAGCGCCGTCGGTTACCAGCCGACGCTCGCTACCGAGATGGGCGCGTTGCAGGAACGCATCACGTCGACGTCGCGCGGGGCCATTACTTCGGTGCAAGCCGTGTACGTGCCGGCCGACGACCCGACCGACCCGGCTCCCGCCAATACCTTCCAGCACCTCGACGCATTCATCTATCTCGAACGTTCGATCTCCGAGAAGGGCATCTACCCGGCCGTCGATCCGTTGGCGTCCAACAGCCGTTTGCTCGACGCTCAGTACATCGGCGAGCGGCACTTTACGGTCGCCCGCCGCGTGCAGACGATCCTCCAGCGCAGCCGCGAACTGCAGGACATCATCGCCATCCTCGGCACGGAGGAGCTCTCGGAGGAAGATCGCCAAAACGTCTATCGCGCTCGCCGCATCGAGCGCTTCCTCTCGCAGCCGTTCATCGTGGCCGAGCCGTTCACCGGCAAGCCCGGCAACGTGACGCCGCTCGTGGACACCATCCGCAGCTTCGAGGAAATCTGCGACGGCAAATGGGATCATCTTCCCGAAGCGGCGTTCATGTACGTCGGCTCCATCGAGGAAGCCGAAGAAGCAGCGAAGAAGATGGCCAAGTAAGTCGGCATTGAAAAATGAAAATTGAAAATTAACAATTGAAAATTGTGAGAAGTCACTCGTTCTTCAGTTGTTAATTTTCAATTTTCAATTTTCAATTTTCAATTCTCTTCCTTTATAGATCGTGGTTCCATGGCCAGCACCGATAAAAGCCTGAGGGTGGTGATCGTTACCCCCGAAAAAGCGGTCCTTGACGACAAGGCCGAGTTCATCGTTCTACCGATGGTAGACGGCGAACTCGGCGTGCTTCCCGCGCACGCGCCGTTCATCGGCCGGCTCGGCAAGGGTGAACTGCGCATCACCCATGCGGGCGTTATTCAAAAGTGGCAAGTTAGCGGCGGTTTCGCCCAAGTTCGTTCCAACGTCGTGACGGTTTTGACGTCCAAGGCGGCGGCTGAAACGGCGTAAATAGTTTGCCCGAAAGAGATCGGGTCTCGAATCGCCACCTGGAATTCTTGTAAGGCACTTCCCCCGAGTGTTCGCTCCGCGCGTTAAATCTCCTCTAATTGTTCAATTCGGATTTGCTCACCTTCCATTCGTGTTACAGAATTGATTGTCGCCCCTCCACACATCGTTCGTCTCTAAAATCGAGACCTTGAAATGGGCATTCTACGTCTACCGGGGCGGGTCTATGATCACGTCTACGCCGGATACGGTTGGTTCGGTGTGGCCTTTGGCGCACTGGGCCTGATCGTCTTCGTCATCGCGGTGATGATCTGGTTCGATCGCCGGAGGTAAGCGAGCTTTCCTTTCTCGCGTTTTGCGGAAGGTTAAGCCGCACTCTTGCATCGGCTTCGGAACTGTGCGATGCTTTGTCTCAGCATCAACCATGTTCTGGAGCGTTTCATGATCATCGCGCTGGCCTGGCAGGACCATCTCGTCATCGCTCTGTATCTGGCCGCGGTCATCGGCATCGGCTGGTATTCCGCACGGCGGCAAAAAAGCGGGGATGAGTTCTTCCTCGCTTCACGATCGCTGCCCTGGTGGGCGGTTGGCATCAGCATCATGGCGACGCTGATGTCGAGCCTCACTTACCTCTCGGAACCGGGCGAGGTCTGGAAATCCGGCGTCACCAATTTGCTCGGCAAGCTCCTGGCGATCGCTCTCGAACTGTATCTGGTCCTCTATCTCCTCATTCCCTTTTTGATGCGATTCCGCTTCACCTCCGCCTACGAATATCTTGAGTATCGCTTCAATCTGATCGCGCGCCGGCTGGGCGCGGCGTTGTTCTGCATTTTGATGATCACCTGGCTCGGCTTCGTCGTCCTTTCGGTGGCCCGCTCGTTGACGCATGCTTCCGGCATGCCGCTTTATGCCGTCATCGCCACGGTCGGGGTAATTGGCACCGTCAGCACCGCGGCCGGCGGACTGCGTGCCGTCATCTGGACGGAAGTCGCTCAGTTCTCCTTGATGCTGGGGGGATGCGTCATCACCATCGGCTACATCGTCTGGGCCACCCATAGCGGTCTGGGCGACTGGGTGCGGGCAAGCAATGATTTCCTCGCGAACTCCGGACAGGCGTCGGTCCGCTGGGCCAACATCGATCCCTTCGCGCGGACATCGGTTTTGACCGTGGCCATCTCGATGTTCGTTTGGAATCTTGTAACCCACATCGGCAATCAGATGATGGTGCAGCGCTATTTCTCACTGAGCGATGCCCGAGCCGCCCGGCGGAGCTTTCTCCTCGCCCAGGTTTTTCACGTCCTGATCGCCGTGCTGCTAACTATCACGGGGCTGGCGATCGTTTACTATTACTCGGCGGGACCTGGACGACTCTCGCTCAACCCCCTGACAGAGGCCGACCTGGTCTTTCCGCATTTCATGGTCGAAGTGCTGCCGCCCGGGCTCACTGGCGCCGTCCTGGCCGCAGTCCTCGCCGCGGCCATGTCGATGATGGATTCGGGCGTCAACGCGTTGGCCACGGTCATCTCCGTCGAACGGCGTTCCTGGAATCGCGGCGATTCTTTGCAACAGAAGCAAGCATCGCGAGGAACCGAGGTCTCGTTCGCGCGCGTGATCACTATCTCCGCCGGCACTCTTATTACCTTGGCCGCGTTCGTGCTTGAACCGATTACGCGCGACGGCAACATCCTGGAACTACTCCCGCGCACGTTCAATTTGTTCGTGGTACCCATGGGTGGTCTGTTCTTGCTCGGCATCTTCGTCCCTTGCTGCAACGGGCGGGCCGCGGTCGTCGCCGCCTTCGCGGGTCTTGCTGCCAGCTTCAACATCGCGTATGCCCATCTCCTTTACGACGTACCCAAAGTCAGTTTCACCTGGGTGTTGCCCTGCACGCTGGGGGTGATGTTGATCGTCGCGTTGCTGATGAGTTTGCTCGGCCGTCCGGAAGAGCGCCGGCTGCGCGGCTTGACCTGGTCGCGCAGGCATCAACGGCCGGAGATTGACGAGAGCTTGATTGCGCCTGGAGTAACGAAGAATGCCTAGTCCTCTCCGCCTAGCGTTTATCGGCATCGATCACCCGCATGGCGCGGGTTGGCGGGAATCGTTGCAGTTGTTGGCGCCGGAAATCGAGATCGTCGCGCTCGTGCCCGCTTTCGATGGCGGTGTAGCCAGCCTCGAAGAACGCTACGCGCGCTTGCCGCGATTCGAGACTGTCGAGGCGTTGCTGGAATTTGGTGAGTTCGACGCGGCCATGATCTGTTTGCCGAATCGCGACACGCCGGCCGCCTGTGTCGCGTTGGCTCATGCCCGAAAACACCTCGCTGTTGAAAAACCGGGAGCACGCTCCGTCGGCGAGTTCCAACCAGTTGTCGACGCCGTCCGCGAATCGGGGGTCGCTTTCCAGGCTGGTTACTTGTGGCGCTACGACGTGCTCTCGAACCGCCTGCGTGAGATGGTGGCCGACGGACGGTTTGGCAAGCTCATCAGCATCGAAATGTCGATGGTGACGAGTGACCTCAATCGTCGCGGACCCGGACACTATTTGTTCGACCGCGAACTCAGCGGCAGTGGCTTTTTTAGCTGGCTGGGTTGTCACTGGCTCGATCTGTTGCCTTATGTCGTTCAACAAAAAATCGTCGGCGTGACCGCCCGCATTGGCGTGTTCGGCGACGTGCCCACGAGCGTGGAGGACGGCGGCACGATCATCCTGGAACTCGAAGGCGGCGGCATCGCGACCCTGATCGGCGGCTACTGGCTGCCACGCTGGGTGACCGAAAGCGGCTGGACGATGCGCGGCAGTCAACGCTGGTTGAAATGGGATCCATCGCGGCCCGGCACGGGCGGCGCCCTCGTCATTCACGGCCCGCAACCGCAGTTCCACGCCATGGAAGAAACCTTTTCGCTGCCACCCGACACGACACCCGGTTACGGCGGCCCGCGCACGCAGCATCTGTTCCGCGATTGGCTGACCGAGGTTCGTGGGGAAGGAAAGATCTGCCGCAACGACGTCACGTCAGCCATGCAGTTCCTGCAATTGCTGGAAGCGATCGAGCGTTCTTCCGATGAGCGACGGCGCGTCGAGCTTTCCTATTAGGGCATCGAGATCCAAGTTAGGAACAACGAATGGTTTTTCTGAAATCGATCAAGCTCGGGGGATTTCTCTCCTTCGCGCCCGACTCGCCTGCCATCGAACTGACTCCGCTCAACGTGCTGATCGGTCCGAACGGCGCCGGGAAGTCGAATTTGATTGAAGCAATCGAGGTTCTGCACGCTACCCCAACATCACTTTCGTCATTAGTTCGTGCAGGAGGGTCGGCACAGGAATGGATTTGGAAGGGAGTGCCATCAGCGAAACTCGCGAGTATCGAAGTCGACATCGAGGGGACGCGCAAGCAAGCAAGAGGGCATGCATACCGCTTGGTATTTCCCGAAATGAGCTACCGTTTGCGATTTGCCGCATCCAACCTGAGTTTGGAGGTAATCGAGGAATCAATCGTCTCCGCGGCGAAGGGCGCTTCGGTCGGATCGGAGAAGGACTTCTATTACAACCTCAAGAGAAAGGGATCGCATTTTTCGGCTACAGGTCGCGGCTTGCAGCATCGCCGAACCCTTCCTAAGGGCAACGATCTTGTGTTGGACGAATCGATCCTGTCCCAACGCAAAGACCCGGACACATACCCGGAACTTAGCTGGCTTGCGCCGCAGTTTGGTCGCATTCAAACTTTTCGTGACTGGACGTTCGGCCACTCCGCACCGTTGCGGAAACCACAGCGCGGCGATCTGCCCGTGGATGAACTACTATCCAACTCTGACAACTTAGGCTTGGTTTTGAACGAGCTTCAGCATCACTCCGTGATCGAGCGGTTCAATCAACTAATGACACGGTTCCTTTCTCGCTATGAACGCTTCAGCACGCGAATCTATGGTGGAGCGGTACAGTTTTTCTTGCATGAACGCGGCTTTAAGACCCCTGTACCGGCCACGCGCCTTTCGGACGGGACAATCCGGTTCATGGCTATCCTAGCCCTGATATTGTCACCCACTCCGCCGCCGCTTCTGTGTATCGAAGAACCTGAACTCGGCCTCCATCCCGACGCGGTATGCCTGCTTGCCGATTTGCTTGTAGAAGCGTCGTCACGCATGCAGATTATCGTCACGACTCATTCCGACGCACTAGTATCAGCGTTGACGGAGGAAGCAGGGTCGGTTCTTGTCTGCGACAACCGTGGCGGCACCGTTTTCGAACGCGTCAATCCTTCGCGGCTCAAGCGCTGGTTGGGCAAGTACCGCCTCGGCGAGATTTGGCGCATTGGAGAACTGGGGGGCAACCCATGAAGAAGATTGCCATCTATGTCGAGGGCGGCGGTGACAGGGTCCCTCAGCGAGCGGCACTGCGTGTCGGCTTCGATGCATTGCTTGACAAACAAAAGCAGAGCGCCCGACAAAAGAATCTTGGTTGGAAGCTCGTCCCTTGTGGCGGTCGCAATCAGACATACGAGGCTTTCGTGGATCATTTTCAGGAGGCGGATCCTGAAGTCCTTGTCGTTTTGCTGGTTGATGCGGAAGACGCAATTGCCGCCGAGTTGCCGACTCCGAAAGGTGAAACTCCTGAAGCAGCGGAGAATCGAGAATTAGCCGATGCCGAGGTTCGCAAGAAGCACCTTCAGATTCGGGAGAAGCATTGGAAGAACGTCGGTGGTGCGTCGCCGCTTCAGATCCATCTGATGGTGCGGTGTGGAGAGGCGTGGATTGCTTCCGACCCCGATACGGTCGCTTCGTACTACGGCAAGGGCTTCTTGCCCAAGCGAATGCCGAGCACCGTGAATCTCGAAGGTCAGTCAAGGCACGACCTTTTTGACAAGCTAAAAGGGGCATCTGCGAAGACGAAAAAAGGCGCCTACGAGAAAATCACCCATGCAAGCAAGTTACTTCAATTGATCATAACATCCGAGGTCGCCAAACTATGCCCACGATTCGCCACGTTTACCGAATGGCTCGATGACCAGATTGCAAAGGCTTGAACCATGCCCACGTTAGCACGCGAATTGCGACAAAAACTCGAACGCACGGTCAAGGATGCTCGGGATGAAAAGGAGGAGGAATAGGGAAAAGAGGACATCGAAGTTTATCGGTCTACGGATCGTCACTAAATAAAGAGGGCTCTGTGGCCGACTCTTTATCGGTCGACCGCAAGGGCTTAGACTGGCTTCGAGTCCTAAACGCTTGGCATTTTCCTTTGTCTAGGTCTCGGCGCGATGACAGAAACGCGAGGAAAATCTACGATATCTCCTTTTCCTCGTCTTTTCCTCTCTCGCTCACGTGCACGGCCTAAAAAGGAGCCGAACGAACCGGATCCTTCCTGAAAACAACTGCGTCCCCTTTTTTTTCTAGCGATGACAGAGCTCTAGGGGGGTAAGAAACCTACCAACATTCATTATCAAACCTTCATCTCTTCTTTACTTGCCTTCCACGATCGAGCCGATTAGCCTCATCTCTTTCCGTCGGCGGCACGACGCCGTCGCGGACTTCTGTTTCGAGACGACGGCAATTCCATGCAGATCTCCATTCCGCATCGTCGGTTTTTCGGCATTCTGTTCGGCCTTGCACTGCTGTCGGCGCGAGGGATGGCGGCAGAGCCGTTCATGATCGTCGCCCTGCCCGATACGCAGATATACGCCCAAAAGTTCCCGGCGACGTTCCACACGCAGACTCGCTGGATTGTCGATAACCGCGAACGCGAAAATATCGTGTTCGTCACCCAAGAGGGCGACATCGTTCAGAGCGCCGAGGGCGGCAATCAACGCAATCTCGAACAGTGGAAAGTTGCCGATGCCGCCATCTCGCGTCTCGATGGCGACTTGAAGTCTCACCCCAACGGGCTGGTCCCTTACTCCGTCGCTATTGGCAATCACGACTATGGCCGCATCGGCGTCAAATCCGCCGGGACGGATCGCTATTTGGAATTCTTCGGACCCGACCGTTACAAGGGGCGCAGTTGGTACGGCGGGCATTCACCGGATGGATTGAGCCACTTCCAGATCTTCCAGGCCGGCGGCCGCAAGTTCCTGCACTTCGCCCTCGAGTGGGAGCCGGACAAGTCTGTGGTCGCGTGGGCGTAATCGGTCATCACCGCCCACCCGGGATTGCCGACATTCATCACCACTCACGCTTACCTGACGCCGGCACACGGCCGATCCAAGAACGCTGAGTCGAAAGGCGGCTTCAGCGGCGAGCAGTTGTTCCAAACCTTGGTGCGGCCGAACGCCCAAGTCTTCCTCGTGATGAACGGGCACTTCAGCGGCGAGAATCACCAGACTTCGACGAATGCCGCGGGCCAGCCGGTGTTCGAGATGGTGACCGATTACCAAAGTCGGCCCAATGGCGGTGATGGTTTCATGCCCCTGTTGACATTCGACGAAGATGCCGGCGAGATACGCGTCCGCACCTACTCACCGTTATTGAAGAAATTCGAGATCGACAAGAAAAGCGAGTTCACGTTCAAGGTCAATTTCAAAGCCCGCCTCGGGCCTGTCACGGTCGCGCCGCTTGCGCCGCCTTCGGTGAAGGTGGCTGCCTTTCGCCAGGGCGAGAACGGCTATCTCGGCTGCGTCGACACCTGCCTGAAAGAAAAGAAACCGACCACTTCATATGGAACATCCACGGGCGACCTGCTCTCGGACGCGGCGACCGAGAACCTCGGCAACACCAGCCACGTCCTGATCCGTTTCGATAATCTGTTCGGCGTCGGCGGAGGCCGGATCCCGGCCGGCGCGACGATCCTATCGGCCGAGTTGGTGACGCACACGTACGAACCGGATCCGGCCTGACTGAAAATAGCTGCGTCCCCTTTTCTTTCCCTTCTCATAGCCCTCTCTATTTACTGACGATCCGTAGACCGATAAACTACGATGTCCCCTTTACTTTCCCGAAAGGTAATTTCGGGGCTCAATCACACGGCATCGGCACTGGCTGTCTACGCTTCGCAGTGCGGCTCTCACCGCCCCACGCAAGACTCGCTTCTGGCTAATCGCCAAACTCTACCAGGCTCGATTGGCTACCCGCAGAGTTCCGACAATAGGTTTCCTTGATGTTTCTTACATCGCTTTCTCCTCTCCAAGCTTCTTGGCGCAGACGATGTCCCCTTTTCCTGTATTAGGTTCTTCGCCGCTCGTTCCTGTACGAAGTTCGTTTTACGAGGTAGGAGTTCATACAACACCGGAAACGTGTCATTGGCGAGCGTCGAGCCGTAAGGCCGAGGTGAATGCGCTTCCACGTTGGCCTTACGGCTCGACGCTCGTCGGCATCCCAAGCTTGAATCAAGTAACCCAAGAAATACCTCCACGCATGTCTGATTCCACGAAAACGCGAATTCCCATGCCGCTCTTGATTGGGACGGCCGCGGTCGTCTTTCTCGCAAATGCGGGACTCCTGGTGTTGCAATTGGCGGCGGGTCGATACCTCGCGCCGTTTATCGGTTCGTCCGTGGAAACCTGGACCAGTGTGATCGGTGTCTTCTTGACGGGCATCGCGCTGGGCAACTGGATCGGCGGTCGCATCGCTGACCGCTTTCCTTCGCCGAAGACGGTCGGCGTGCTTCTGCTTCTCGGCGGCATTTCGTCGCTCGGCATGATCGGCTGCTACGAGTACACTCTGAGTTCCGGATTTTACAAGTCGCTGCCTCTCGGTCCGCGGATCCCAATCCTGGCCTTCATTTTCTGCCTCCTACCCGCCTTTTCCCTGAGTTTGCTGACACCGGTGACGATCAAACTCTTGCTCCCCGATGTTGGCAGTGCGGGGCGAATCGCCGGCCTCATCTTCGCGATCAGCACGCTGGGTTGCCTGATTGGCAATTACCTCACCGGCTTCTGGCTGATGGCTTTCTTGACCCTGAATGAAATGACGATGGGTGTCGGTGGCGGCCTGATTGCTTTGGCTGTTCCCGCATTCTTTTTTCGCCGCGCCAAGTCCGCCTCCGAGGGTGCCGATACGGACGCCAACGCGATTCCCGAAGCACCGGATGGCGGCTGGGATTTCCGGAATAATCTACCGCTTGCGAAGGCGATCGTCTTTTTCTCCAGTTTTTGCGGGATGTCGCTGGAACTGGCCGGGGTGCGGGTGCTCGCTCCGATTCTCGGCGTTTCTCTTTACACCTGGACGGGAATCATCGGCGTGATGCTCGCGGGGACGGCGTCGGGCAATTATCTCGGCGGCATCTTGGCCGATCGCGGAATTGGGCCGGCCGTACGCCGCTTCGCGCTCTTGATCGCGATTCTGATCGGTGCCGCCTCGGCCCCGGTGATTGCCCGAGAGTTGTTCCCGACGTTCAATGCCGACCAGATTGAATGGATTGAATTGCTCAGCCGGCTCATCGGGGCAATCCTTGGTGGTCTACTTGTTGTTACTGGGCTTTGGCTCGCCAAACGCCGTTCGGGTGGTCTGGCCATCACGGCCGTGGTTGGCGGACTGATCGGAACGGTCGTTGCCCATACCGCGGGCCGAGCCATTGATAAAGTCTTTAAGTTTCAGGCGTTTACGGATTTCCACGAAAATCTCGCTCGTCAACTCGGCTTCGATATTGGTCCCTGGCTCATCCACGGGCTCGGCTTGCTCGTCGGCGTGATCATCGCTGTCTTGTTCGCCCGGGACGCTCCTCGCAAAGTGGAATTCGTCACGCGCTCAGGTGCTTTGTCAGGGACATTTTTCCTCGCTGCCATGCTGACGCTCGCGATCCTACTCCTCTCCGGGATCTACATCCAGTACGTTTTCATGATGAACGCGCGGGACGTGGTGCAGAAAGTGCTCGGCTGGACCTTCGGCCTGTTCTTTTTGCCGATGTTGTTGCTCGGCACGATCTCGCCGCAAGTGATTCGCCTTAGCGTCTCCGATGTCAAGCACGCCGGCCGAGTGGCCGGGAGTATTTACGCATGGTCGACAACCGGGGCGATCATCGGCACCTTCGCCACCGGTTATTTTCTGATCTCGTCTCTCGGCACCTTCCGGGTTCTGATAGTGCTCTCTTTCGTGCTGATTTTGATCGCTTTCTTCGTCGGCCGTTTGTGGAAGAACAACGCGATGCTCTATGCCACCTGCATCATCGCCGGCGCGGCGATTTTCGGTCTGTTCGCCATCGATCACGGTTCGAACCGCTACGACCGCGAGACCAAGTATTACGCCATTAAAGTCATTAACTCGGAAATCGAAGGAAAGCGGCGTGTCAAGCTCGTGCTCGACCATCTCACCCATTCAATCGTCGATCTCGATGACCCGACCTGGCTCGGCTATCCGCACGAGTACGTGCAAGGCGAACTCCTGCAAGCGGCCCGCTTGGGCAATAAGGATACGCGACTGCTCGTCATTGGCGGGGGTGGCTACACGTTCCCGCGATCTGCCGAATTCGCGATGCCAGATGTCCAAATCGATGTCGTCGAAATTGATCCGGGTGTCACGGATATCGCGTTCGAAAAACTCGCCCTGCGCCGCGATACCGCTATTCGCTCGCACCACATGGATGGCCGGCAGTACGTCAGCGAGCGTGCCGGCAAGGGACAATATCGCCTCGTGATGCAGGATGCCGTCAACGATCTTTCGGTTCCGTACCATCTGATGACAAAAGAGTACAACGACGCCGTCAAGCAAACGCTGACGCCGGACGGCGCCTATCTGCTGACGCTGATCGATTCCATCCGCGACGGTAAGCTCTGGCGCGCGGCCGTTCACACCATGCGGCAGACATTCAAGTACGTCTATCTGGTCTCGCCCGACTCGTTTCACCTTCACGGGGCGATCCGTGCCGACCGCCAGGTTTACATCGTCTACGGTTCGGATCAGCCCCTTGATGTGAGCGCGGTGCAACTCGCCCAGCAAAAAGACATTCGCCAAATTGCCGATGGCGTCGATCCTGCCGCGCCGATGGTCCCTGTCCAAGACAAGACCCGGCCGCCCTTGTGGAAGGAAACATACATCAAGGTTCTCGACAATGCGACGCTCGATCAATTGGTCAATCAGGGGAAAAAGATCATGCTGACCGACCAGTATTGCCCGGTCGACAACTTGATGGCCGAGGTATTCCGCGACCGCGAACGGGACCAACGGTAGGAAGGGGAAAAGGGGACATCGTCTGCGCCAAGAAGCTTGGGAGAGGGGGAAATCAAAGGTGTCAGGAACCTTCGATAGGCGACTTCTGACATCAAAGGTTCCTGACACCTTTGATTCCACCTATGATTTCCACCCGTTTCGGCCATTCAAAGGTTCCTGACACCTTTTCCACCTATCACCTTTTCCACCTATCGCATGATGGTGACCATTCCCTC
>Ga0105047_10001769_pt1 | contig 38924 bp, 41 predicted proteins | sample MAT04_FD_78384 | JGI IMG/M metagenome (GOLD analysis project Ga0105047, IMG submission 78384) | Freshwater microbial communities from Lake Fryxell liftoff mats and glacier meltwater in Antarctica - MAT-04 (megahit assembly) | ecosystem: Environmental > Aquatic > Freshwater > Ice > Liftoff...
GCCTCGTCGCGCAGGTAAAACGGCACATTCATGCGCGAGCGGCAGTGTTTCTCGACCCGGTTGAGGTACAGCGCAGAACTGTCAATCGCACCATAGAGCAACTCAGCCTTGGTGATGTTGCGCGCTTCCATGGCGGCTATACCACCCTGGCGCTTGAGCCACTTGAAGACCAGTCCGGCGATGTAGATTGAGTAGGTTGGCGGCGTGTTGTACATCGAGGCGTTGTCGGCCACCGTTTTATAGGTGAAGGCACTCGGGCAGATGGGCAAAGCGCGGTCCAGCAGATCGTCACGCATAACCACCAGCGTCAAGCCCGCAGGACCGAGGTTTTTTTGTGCGCCACCAAAAGCCAGCCCAACGCGGCTCCAGTCCACCGGGCGCGAGGCCACGTGGGACGAAAAATCAATCACCAGAGGCGCGTCACAACCCAGCGCCTTGAGGTTAGGCAAGGCCTGGTACTCCACGCCGTTGATGGTTTCGTTGCTACAAAGATGCACATAGGCGGGCTGCTTGCTGAGCTGCCAGCTGGCAGGGTCGGCCAGCATGGTGAAGCCGCTCGACTGAGTGTTTGCGGCTTCGTGCGCGGTGCAATAGCGCGCTGCTTCCTGTGCCGACTTCTGGCTCCAGCTGCCGGTGACGACAAAGTCTGCCGTTTCGCCACGCGACAGGTTCAGCGGCACGATGGCGTTTTCCGCCAAGCCGCCGCCTTGCATGAACAGCAACTTGAAATGGCTTGGCACGGCCAGTAACTCACGCAAATCGGCTTCGGCCTCGGTAGCAATTTGGCCAAACTCTTTGCCACGGTGGCTCATTTCCATCACGCTCATGCCGCTGCCGTGCCAGTCCAGCATCTCGGCGGCAGCCTGCGCCAGCACCTCCTCAGGCATGACGGCCGGGCCAGCGGAGAAATTAAAAGGTCTGTTCATGCTGAAAATTTATAAGAAATTAGCCTCTAGCCCTTATAGATAGAGCGCAAGAAGCTATTTATTTGATAGTTATTGCGTATCCGGCGTGGGCGTGTCATCGGGGGATTCATCTGGTGACGCATCCGATGTGTCATCTGCTACGTCGTCCACTGCCTCATCAGCCAGCTTGGTAATGGCGTCGTTTTCCACAATGCGCTGCAGACCGCTGAGCTGCGAGCCTTCATCGAGCCCGATCAGGGTCACACCTTGCGTGGCGCGGCCAAGTTCGCGGATCTCGCTGACGCGGGTGCGCACCAGAACGCCCTTGTCGGTGATCAGCATGATTTCGTCGTCGGCGTGCACCAGCGTGGCAGCAACGACCTTGCCATTGCGCTCAGACTGCTGAATGGCGATCATGCCCTTGGTGCCGCGGCCGTGGCGGGTGTACTCGGTGATGCTGGTGCGTTTGCCGTAGCCGTTTTGGGTGGCAGTCAGCACGCTCTGCGATTCGTCTTCAGCCACCAGCATGGCGATCACGCCCTGACCCTCATCGAGCATCATGCCGCGCACACCGCGTGCCTGGCGACCCATCGGGCGCACATCGTTTTCATCAAAACGCACGGCCTTGCCACCGTCGCTGAACAGCATCACATCATGCTCGCCGTCGGTCAAGGCGGCGCCAATCAAAAAGTCGCCGTCGTCCAGGTCCACGGCAATGATGCCGGCTTTGCGTGGGTTGCTGAATTCGACCAACGCCGTCTTCTTGACTGTGCCCATGCTGGTGGCCATGAACACATACTGGTCTGCCGGGAAGGTGCGCTTTTCACCGGTGAGCGCCAGCACCACGGTGATTTTTTCGCCCTCAGCCAGCGGGAACATGTTGACGATGGGGCGCCCACGCGAGCCGCGTGAACCTTGCGGCACTTCCCAGACTTTCAGCCAGTACATGCGGCCACGGTTGCTAAAGCACAGCAGGTAATCGTGGGTATTGGCAATGAAAAGCTGGTCAACCCAGTCGTCTTCCTTGGTGGCGGTGGCTTGTTTGCCACGGCCACCGCGCTTTTGCGAGCGGTATTCACTCAGTGGCTGACTCTTGATGTAGCCGCTGTGGCTCAGGGTGACCACCATGTCGGTCGGGGTAATCAGGTCCTCGGTGGAGAGGTCAAACGAGCTATGCTCGACCAGGCTGCGACGCGCGCCAATTTTGGTCATGCCAAACTCGGTTTTGATGGCGGTGAGTTCGTCGCTGATGATGGTGGAGACGCGCTCCGGGCGGGCCAGGATGTCCAGCAGGTCGTCAATCTCGGCCATGACCTCTTTGTATTCAGCAACGATCTTGTCCTGCTCCAGGCCGGTGAGGCGCTGCAGGCGCATTTGCAAAATTTCCTGGGCTTGGGTATCCGACAGGCGGTACAGGCCGTCTTTACCCATGCCGTATTGCATCTCCAGCCCGCCCGGGCGATAGTCGTCGGCATTCACCAGCGCGCCATCGGCGCGGGTGCGGGTGAGCATTTCGCGCACCAGCTTGCTGTCCCAGGGACGCGTCATCAACTCCAGCTTGGCCACGGGCGGCGTGGGTGACTCGCGGATGATGCGAATGAAATCGTCAATGTTGGCCAAAGCAACCGCCAGGCCTTCCAGCACATGGCCGCGTTCGCGCGCCTTGCGCAGGTTGAACACGGTGCGGCGTGTAACCACTTCACGGCGGTGGTTGATGAAGACTTCAATCAGGTCTTTCAGGTTGCACAGCTTGGGCTGACCATTGATCAGCGCCACCATGTTCATGCCAAAGGTGTCCTGCAACTGCGTCTGCTTGTACAGGTTATTGAGCACCACCTCGGGCACTTCGCCACGTTTGAGCTCAATCACCAGGCGCATGCCGGATTTGTCAGACTCGTCCTGAATGTGGCTGATGCCCTCGATCTTTTTCTCATGCACCAGCTCGGCCATGCGTTCCTGCAAGGTCTTTTTGTTGACCTGATACGGCAGCTCGTCGACGATGATCGACTGGCGTTGGCCCTTGTCGATGTCTTCAAAATGGCACTTGGCGCGCATCACCACCCGGCCACGCCCGGTGCGGTAGCCGTCTTTCACACCATTGATGCCGTAGATGATGCCGGCGGTGGGGAAATCAGGCGCTGGAATGATTTCCATCAGCTCGTCAATCGACGCCTGTGGGTTCTTCAGCAGGTGCAGGCAGGCGTCTACCACCTCGTTCAGGTTATGTGGCGGAATGTTGGTGGCCATGCCCACCGCAATACCGCCGGAGCCGTTGACCAGCAGATTGGGCAGGCGCGTGGGCAGCACCAGCGGTTCTTTTTCAGAGCCGTCATAGTTCGGGCCGAAGTCGACGGTTTCCTTGTCCAGATCGGCCAACAACTCATGGGCGATCTTGGCGAGACGGATTTCGGTGTACCGCATAGCGGCTGCGTTGTCGCCATCGACCGAGCCGAAGTTGCCCTGACCATCAACCAGCATGTGGCGCATGGAAAAGTCCTGCGCCATTCGCACGATGGTGTCGTACACCGACTGATCACCGTGCGGGTGGTATTTACCAATCACGTCGCCAACAATACGCGCCGACTTCTTGTAAGCCTTGTTCCAGTCGTTACTAAGTTCGTGCATGGCGAACAACACGCGACGGTGCACGGGTTTCAACCCGTCGCGCGCGTCTGGCAAAGCCCGCCCGACAATCACGCTCATGGCGTAATCCAGGTAGCTGCGACGCATTTCATCCGCAAGACTGGTGGGCAAGGTTTCTTTGGCGAATTGGGTCATGGGGAGTTGATGCGAGGCAAAAGCGATGGAGATCGGAGATTTTATGCGTTCAGACTGTGGCTGCACCGCAACGAAACCACCAATTAGTTCACACGCGGGCTGAAAGCGCCGCTGTCAGATCCAGCGCTGCCTTATTTGATCCAACTGTCTGTGGCACAATTCATTGAACGGTTCACGTGATAGGCCCCGTGAATCGTCAGTTTTAGTATCGCCGCGTCGCTGCGGCCTTTTTCATTCAGGAGAATCATGAAAAAATTGAACAAATTAGCGATGCTGATCGCTACCGCAGCCATCGCTTCCGCCGCTGGTGCACAAACCGTTGACAACTGGCGCGCTACCGACGGTACCGTTTGGAAAAACGGCACTAGCGAACTCTGCTGGCGTGACAATTTCTGGACTCCCGCTACTGCGGCCGTTGGCTGCGATGGCGCCATTGTGGCCGCTAAGGCAGCACCCGCACCCGCACCCGCACCCGCTGCTGCTCCCGCACCAGCAGCTGCTCCGGTAGCTGCACCCGCTCCGGCACCCGTCGCTGCTGCCAAGGTCACTTATGCCGCTGATGCTTTCTTTGACTTCGACAAGGCTGTTCTGAAGCCGGAAGGCAAAGCCAAGCTCGATGACCTCGCAGCCAAGGTGAAGGACGTCAACCTTGAAGTCATCATTGCTGTGGGTCACACCGACGCCGTGGGTTCCGATGCCTACAACCAAGGTCTGTCAGTGAAGCGTTCTGAGGCCGTCAAGGCTTATTTGGTGTCCAAGGGCATCGAAAAGAGCCGTGTTTATACCGAAGGCAAGGGCGAAAAACAACCGGTGGCTGACAATAAGACATCTGCTGGCCGTGCCAAGAACCGCCGTGTAGAAGTTGAAGTCGTGGGAACTCGCAACAAGTAAATTGTTATAGCCTTACCGGACAATAAAAAACCCGCTTCGGCGGGTTTTTTATTGTCTTTCTGCCAGGGGCTGATCGGGTTGTTTGCTGTCGGACAAGCGCTGCGGCATGTTCAGTTCTGGTCGCTTTGTGGAAAGCAGTTGTCTCTTCAATTGAAGCGTCAGTCGCTGGCTGGTCATTCTCAGTCAAACAAGGCGTTTACCCTAGAATTGCTCACTGTCTAGGCGCCGGGTGGCCTGGCTGTCAAACCCGCAGGTCAGCTCGCGATAGTCCCCGGTTCGGTTGCAAGCCATGTTTAAATGAAAGTAGGTCAATGATGCAGATTCAAGATGGGCATGCGCAGCGCCTGAGTGCGTCACTAGAGTCCTTGAGCGAGCGTATTGCACGCCTGGCGATCGGCCTTGGCATCCGGCTGGATGACCAGCAGGCTATTCAAAAACTCATGGATCAGCCGCAGATTCCACCGATTGAGAAAGAGCGCAGAACTGCCCTGGCCGACGGCAAGATGAGCTTTTCAGCACCGTCAGGAGACCGGCGGGCGGCTCACCTGCGGGAGGAGCTTCGCGGCTTGCTGGTGTTGCGCTACCACCTTGAAACCGTCATCCTGACCGACAACGGGCTGCCCTTGACCAGACAAATCATCGAACAAGCGGAAGAGCATCTGGTGCACAAGGGCTTCAAGCCCGGTGCCAACGGGCTGGATCTCGACAATTTTTTCAACGTAAAGTAAGCCACTATGAATCACCCACCGGACAACGAACTTATTGAAAACTATGTTTTCGACGAAATAAGCATTGGCCAAAGTGCACGTTTGTTGCGCGTGCTCAAGCTGGAAGACATCCGGGCGTTTGCAGCGGTGTCGGGAGACACCAATCCAGCACACCTGGACCCTGAGTACGCCAACGACACGCTTTTCCATGGTGTGATTGCGCACGGCATGTGGAGCGGCGCGCTCATTTCTGCCCTGCTGGGAACGCAGTTTCCCGGCCCCGGCACGATCTACCAGGACCAGGCCATGCATTTTGTCAAACCTGTCCGGGTGGGCGACACACTCACGGTAACTGTGACGGTGACCTCGAAAAATGCAGAGAACCACAGCGTCGAGCTCGATTGCCAAGTGGTCAATCAAAAGGGCACCTGTGTGCTGAGTGGCACTGCTCGTGTGCTGGCACCGGCGATCAAGGTGCGGTTGCCGCGCGTCGCAGCGCCACAGATTCAGTTGTATGACCCGCAGGCACGCTTTAATCACCTGCTCTCGATGGGAGACAAGCTCGAAGCGGTTCGCTGCGCGGTGGTGCACCCCTGTGACGATGCTTCCTTGAGTGGGGCCATGGACTCAGCCCGTTACGGACTGATCGTTCCGGTGTTGATTGGCCCGGAGGTGCGCATTCGCCATGTGGCCGCTGAGTCGGGTATCGACCTGACGGGCGCCGAGATCATCAACCAGCCGCACAGCCATGCTGCTGCCGAGACCGCAGCAGAGCTGGCAGCCACCGGCAATGTAGAGATGCTCATGAAGGGCAGCCTGCATACCGACGAGCTGATTCACGCGGTGTTGTCCAAAGCCGTGTTGCGCACCGGACGGCGTATGTCGCACGTTTTCCGGTTTGATGTGCCGCTCTACCACAAGCCCCTGCTGATCACCGATGCTGCGCTGAACATCCGGCCAACCTTGCAGGAAAAAATCGACATCATTCAAAACGCCATTGATTTCGCCCGCATCATGGGCGTGACCACGCCCAAGGTGGCTATTTTGTCGGCGGTGGAAACGGTCAATCCGAATATTCCATCAACGATCGATGCTGCTGCGCTGTGCAAAATGGCCGATCGTGGACAAATCACTGGCGGGGTGTTGGATGGCCCGCTAGCCTTTGACAACGCCATTTCGATGCACGCGGCGCAGATGAAACACATCACCTCGGCCGTCGCTGGGCACGCCGATATTCTGGCGGTGCCGGATCTGGAAAGTGGCAATATGCTCGCCAAGCAACTGGAATATCTGGCCGGAGCGAGTGGCTCGGGGCTGGTGGTGGGTGCGCGCGTGCCGATTGCCTTGACCAGCCGCGCTGAAGCTCCGTCCAACCGGGTGGCTTCCGCACTTTTGGGCTTGCTGGCTGCGCACAATGCGCGCCGCGGCCAACCTCGAACCGCCTGGTAGGAGTTTTCATGGCCATTCTTTCGGTGAATGCGGGCTCGTCTTCGCTTAAATTTTCTTTGTACCCCTTGCTCAACGGTGAGGTGCAGCCACAAATTCTCTCCGGGCTGATCGAAGGACTGGAGCCGGGTGGCGCGCCCCAGATGAGTTGGACATATAAAGGCCAAAGCCAGAAGCGGGCGCTGGTCCTGATGGGCGCGCATGTGTTCGCGCAAGCCCTGCTCAGCCTGCGCGATTTGCTGGTGCAGCTACCGGGGGTGCCCGCCCTCAGCGCAGTCAGCCACCGGGTGGTGCACGGTGCCGCCATGTACCGCGCCAGCATGCTGGTGACCGACGAGGTGCTGGCCCAGTTGATGCAGTTCAATTCTTTGGCACCGCTGCACCAGCCACACAACCTGGAGGGTATTCGCGCCTTTCGCGAGGCGTTTGTCGGCTTGCCTCAGGTGGCCTGCTTTGACACGGCTTTCCATGCCACGCTGCCTGAGGTGGATTACCGGTTTGCCTTGCCCGAATCGCTCTACCAGCAAGGCTTGCGTCGCTACGGTTTTCATGGGTTGTCGTACCAGTATGTGATGGGCACGCTGCTGGAGCATAGTCGGCGCGCGCCAGGCCGGGTGCTGATGGCGCACCTGGGCAATGGCGCCAGTCTGTGCGCTGCACGTGAGGGCAAAAGTTGTGCCACCACCATGGGGTTTTCAGCGTTGGATGGCTTGATGATGGGCACACGTACCGGCTCGTTGGACCCCGGTGTGCTGCTCTACTTGCTGGAACAGGGCTGGGACCACGCCCGGCTGCAAACACTGCTGTACAAACAAAGTGGCCTCTTGGGCATGTCGGGCATTTCGGCGGACATGCGACGCCTGCGCACTGAAACCGGTGACGCTGCGAAACTGGCGATTCAAGTTTTCACCTACCGGGTGGTGCGTGAAAGCGGTGCATTGGTAGCCTGCATGCAGGGCCTGGATCTCTTGGCTTTCAGCGGTGGCATCGGCGAGCATGATGTGGTGTTGCGTGCAGAGGTAGGGCAGCGTCTGGCCTGGCTGGGCGTGGTCATTGACCCGGTGCTCAATGCGCAGGCCACCGGCACGGCGGTCATGGCCATTCACGCCCCAACCAGCCAGATTGAAGTATGGGTAGTTCCCACCGACGAAGGTGTGGTGGCAGCCCGGGAGGCGGCCGCGTTGATCGACCAGTAACGTGCGCCGCGCATGCAACTGCAAGACATTCTCTACACCCAGGGCTTTGGTACGCGGCGCGTTTGCGCTGGTTTGATTCAGCAGGGTCTGGTTCAGGTTTATAAGGAAAATGAGCCTCTAGCCCCCGTCATCACTGCGCAAGCCGCTATGGAATTCGAAGCGACTGGCTTGCGCTTCAGGGTTCAGGGCATCGACTGGCCTTACGCGGAAAAAGCCTACATCCTGTTGCACAAGCCGGTAGCCACTGAGTGTTCGCAAAAGCCTTCAACCTACCCCAGCATCTACACCCTGCTGCCAGCACCGCTGCGCCAGCGGCCGCAAAAAGGGGCCGTGCAGGGGGTGCAGGCCGTTGGCAGGCTTGATCAGGACACCACCGGTATGCTGCTGCTGACCGATGACGGCCAGTTCATTCACCGCATGAGTTCGCCACGGCACCATGTGCCCAAGGTGTATGAGGTCACCGTCAAACATCCACTCGATGAGCGCCAGGTGAGTCAGTTGCTGGCCGGCGTGGTGCTCGATGACGACCCCAAGCCAGTGCGTGCCGCTGCGTGTGAGGCGGTGTCCGAGTTTCACCTTCGCTTGACGCTCACCGAAGGCAAATACCATCAGGTCAAACGCATGCTGGCGGCGGTGAGCAATCGGGTGGAGGGCTTGCACCGTTCGCAAATAGGCGGCCTGCGCTTGCCAGGTGACTTGCTGCCCGGCCAGTGGCGCTGGCTCGATGCTGCCGACCTGGCGCTGATCCAGCAGTCAGCTGTGCGTTGAGCCTGCAGTGCCGGTATCCGCCTGCTTTTGGCTGCGGGCGAGCGGCTGGGCATTGGGCCATGCATACGCCTGACTGGGGGACGTGGTGCAGCCCTCGGGTATGCTCGCGCCATGACTCTGCTCTTTGATTCCCTTTGGCGCGCCATGCTCGACTGCTTTCGGCCCCGCGTGATGCTGCTGTCTTTGGCGCCGCTATTGCTGACGGCGGTGCTGTCATATCTGCTGGGTAGCCTGTATTGGGATGCCAGCTTGGCCTGGGTGCGGTCCAGTCTGGAGGCGTCGAACATCGTTAGTGTGGTCTCGGGCTGGATGCAGGCGATGGGGCTGAGTGGCATCACGGCGTTTTTGGCGCCGCTGATCGTGATCTTTGCGGTCATGCCGGTGGTGGTGGTGCTGTCGCTGCTGTCTGTGGCGCTGCTGATGACCCCGGCGCTGACATCGCTGATTGCTGAAAAGCGTTTTCCGGCGCTGGAACGCAAGGAGGGTGGTTCCTTGCTGCTGGGCTTGGTCTGGTCGCTTTTTTCCACGCTGCTGGCACTGCTGGCTTTGGTGGTGTCCATCCCCCTGTGGTTTATTCCGCCGTTGATTTTGCTGCTGCCGCCACTGATATGGGGCTGGCTCACCTACCGTGTGATGGCGTTTGACGCACTGGCATCGCACGCCAGCTCTGAGGAGCGGCGGGAATTGTTTCGCCGGCATCGGCTTACCCTGTTGGGCATTGGTGTGTTTTGCGGCTATCTGGGTGCCGCGCCGAGTGTCATCTGGGCTTCGGGGGTGCTGTTTGCCGCAGCTTTTGTGGTGTTGGTGCCGTTGGGCATCTGGCTCTATACCTGGATTTTCGCTTTGTCTTCTGCGTGGTTTGCGCACTACTGCCTGGCAGCGTTGCAGGCTCTGCGCGATGAACGACAAGGGTTTACGCAGCCTCTCGCCGAAGCGTTACTATCGGGCCATGAATCCCGGCCCAACCTCCCCCCCGACCTGTAGTCAGCGTCCTGGTTTTCGCCTGATCATTGTTGGCGATGAAATTTTGTCTGGCAAGCGTGCTGACAAACACCTGTCCAAAGTGATCGATCTGCTCAAAGCGCGCGGCTTGGCTCTGGACCATGCCGAGTATGTGGGCGACGATCCTGAGCGCATCACGGCGGTGCTCCAACGCGCTTTTGAATCCGGTGATGTGGTGTTTTCGACTGGTGGCATTGGCGCCACGCCGGATGACCACACCCGCCAGTGCGCGGCGCGTGCCTTGGGCGTTGCGCTGGCGTTGCACCCGCAGGCAAAAGATCTCATCGAGCAGCGCATGCAGGACATGGCGCTGGAGCAGGGCAAGGTCTATGACGCCGCTGCTTCTGAGAATTTGCACCGTCTCAACATGGGCGTTTTTCCGCTGGGCGCCAGACTGATTCCCAACCCTTACAACAAAATTCCAGGCTTTAGCATGGTGCAGGTGCATTTTGTACCGGGTTTTCCAGTGATGGCTTGGCCCATGATCGAGTGGGTGTTGGACACTTACTATGCCGACTTGTTTCAGACTCGGGCCTGGCTGGAGCGCTCGGTGATTGTTTTTGGTGCCATGGAGGCCACGCTGACTCCGCTGATGGAGCGCCTGGAACATGAACATCCCGGCATCAAGGTTTTCAGCCTTCCCAGCGTGGATCACCCGCAATGGGGCCGACACATTGAACTGGGCGTCAAAGGCGCCCCTGGCTTGGTCGCTCTGGCCTATGTCGCTTTGCTGGCTGGTTTGGCGCCTTTTCATCTCAAGCTTGGCCCCGAATTGGTGCAAAGTTGATTCTTTTGTTTTGGTGCAAACAAATGCACTGTGTTGGTGCGGTCTTCGTTAAAAATGTGCTCGAAGTCGCCCTTTGATTCGCCTGAAGCTTCACCGCCTTTGTATATAGTCAGTGGGAAATATCGGATTTATCCCGGCAAATTCACAACCCTCAGGACTGGCATAAAACCTGCATTCGTTTCCTCAGACCTTTTTCTCAACAGTAACTAGGAGTATTTGATGGCCAAGACCGTCGCAGATGTCATGAAGATGGTGAAAGACAACGAAGTCAAGTTTGTTGACTTCCGTTTCACCGATACCCGTGGCCAGGAACAGCATGTGACCGTACCGGTTTCGCATTTTGACGAAGACAAGTTCATTTCCGGCCACGCCTTTGACGGTTCTTCCGTGGCCGGCTGGAAAGGCATTGAAGCCTCAGACATGCAACTCATGCCCGACCCAAACACCGCCAATATCGATCCGTTTTTTGAGGAGACCACCATCTTCATGAGTTGTGACGTGATCGAACCCAGCGACGGCAAGGCTTATGAGCGTGATCCGCGCTCGGTGGCGCGCCGAGCCGAAGCTTATCTAAAAGCCTCCGGCATGGGCGATGCGGCTTATTTCGGCCCGGAACCAGAGTTTTTCCTGTTTGACGATGTCCGCTGGCACACCGATCCCTCCGGCACCTTCTTCAAGATCGACGACTACGAAGCGCCCTGGAATTCCGGCAAAAAAATCGAAGGTGGCAACCGTGGCCACCGTCCCACCACCAAGGGCGGCTACTTTCCTGTGCCCCCGGTCGACAGCACGCAAGACATGCGTGCCGAAATGTCCCTGATTCTGGAGGCGATGGGCATCCCGGTTGAAGTCTTTCACCACGAGGTGGCAGCCCCCGGCCAGTGCGAGCTGGGCACCAAATTCAGCACCCTGGTTGAACGTGCCGACTGGACCCAGGTGCTCAAATATGTGGTGCAAAACGTCGCCAATTCCTATGGCAAGACCGCTACCTTCATGCCCAAGCCCATCGTTGGTGACAATGGCAGCGGTTGCCACGTCCACATGTCAATCTGGAAGGAAGGCAAGAACCTGATTGCTGGCGACGGCTATGCCGGTTTGAGTGATTTTGCGCTGTATTACATTGGTGGCATCATCAAGCACGCCCGCGCCCTCAACGCCATCACCAACCCTGGCACCAACAGCTACAAGCGTCTGGTGCCTGGTTTTGAGGCCCCGGTCAAGCTGGCTTACTCGGCCAAAAACCGCTCGGCTTCGATCCGCATTCCTTATGTGGCCAACCCCAAGGGTCGCCGCATCGAGGCCCGTTTCCCTGATCCGCTGATGAACCCCTACCTGGGTTTTTCAGCTTTGATGATGGCGGGCCTGGACGGTGTCGAAAACAAAATTCACCCCGGCGAAGCTGCCACCAAAGACCTGTACCATCTGCCGCCCGAAGAAAACGCCTTGATCCCTACGGTCTGCCACAGCCTTGATCAGGCACTTGACTGCCTGGATGCCGACCGCAGCTTCCTAACCAAGGGTGGCGTGTTCACCGACGGCCTGCTCGATGCCTACTTTGAACTCAAGATGACGGAAGTCACGCGCCTGCGCATGGCCACCCACCCGATTGAGTTTGACATGTATTACTCGCTCTGATCGGGCAAGAAGCCGAGGTGGTCAGCCATGACACCCTCGCTCAAAAAAGGACGGCTGGTGCCGTCCTTTTTTATTATGGGAAACTATACCGATGGGGTGTGCGGCCAAGGTTTGGTTGTGCACCATGTATGGTCACGATTGACGAAGTGAAATTCCTATGAAACGACTGTGGATGCTGATGGCCTTGGTGGGGGCGGTAGTTGCCCCAAGTCGGGCGCAGGACGCAATTTACCGTTGCGGTAACGAATACACCAATACCAAGCCCGATGCGCGCTCCAGCAAAGGCTGCAAGTTGGTGGAGGGCGGTAACGTGACGGTGGTTCAGGGCACGGCTGTGCCCAAGTCTTCAGCGCCCAAGGCGACTGCAGCGCAAGGCAATAACACGTCGCGAGTAGATGCTGTGCAGCAAAAGTCACGCGACTCCGATATGCGCCGGATCCTGCAGGACGAGCTTAAAAAAGCCCAGACCCGTCTGGAAGAGCTGAAGCAGGAATACAACAATGGCGAGCCCGAAAAGTTGGGCCCGGAAACCCGCAACCACCAGAAGTATCTGGACCGTGTGGCTGAACTCAAGGCCAGCCTGGCGCGCACCGAGAGTGACATTGCCGGCATTCGCCGCGAGATGGATCGCCTGCCTGCCGCTGTGGCCCAATAGCGCCGCTTTTTTTATGAACGCACCTGTCCCCACGAACGCCGAGCGTTACAAGGCTTTCGATTTGCTGGCCACGTTGGTCGCCGTAGTGCGCAGTGATGGCACCGTCCTTTTTGTCAATGCGGCCATGGAGGATGCGCTGGGCATGTCGCGGCGCATCATGGTAGGGGCACACTTTCCCGATTGCTTTACCCAGCCTGAATATTTGCGAACTATTCTGAATAGTGTGGGGGGCAACGACTTTTCGGCCTTGCGCTACGACGCCGGGTTATTGCGTGTGAATCGTGACCCCCTGCCGGTGCATGTGATCGTGACCTTGAACGAAGGCCCGGAGATCATTGTGGAACTGCTCCCGCTGGAACAGCAGGCCCGACAAGACCGTGAGGAACGCTTGGCCGAGCAGGCCCTGGCCAACAAGGAACTCATTCGCAACCTGGCGCACGAGATCAAGAACCCGCTTGGCGGCATTCGCGGAGCGGCACAGTTGCTGGAGATGGAGCTAGCCTCGCCCGACTTGAACGAATACACCCAGGTCATCATTCACGAGGCGGACCGGCTGCAGTCGCTGGTAGACCGTCTGCTGGCACCCCACCGTAAGGCGCATGTGGTGGGTGACGTGAACATTCACGAAGTGTGTGAGCGGGTGCGCTCGCTGATTCTGGCCGAGTTTCCCAAGGGCCTGCAGGTGGTACAGGACTACGACGCCTCCATCCCCGAGTTTCGCGGTGACCGCGAGCAACTCATTCAGACGGTGCTTAACGTCGCCCACAACGCCTGCCAAGCACTCTGCGAGCGCATCATCCAGGGCGATGCGCGTTTGACTTTTCGCACCCGGGTGGCGCGTCAGACCACGTTTGGCAAGCAGCGTTACCGGTTGGCATTGGAATTGCATGTGATCGACAACGGGCCTGGCGTGCCAGACTCGATCAAGGACCGCATTTTTTACCCGCTGGTGTCCGGTCGGGAGGGCGGTTCTGGTTTGGGGCTGACATTGGCGCAAACCTTTGTGCAGCAGCACCAAGGCCTGATCGAGTGTGACAGCGCGCCCGGACTGACGGATTTCAAAATACTGATCCCTCTGCCTTGAGCTGCAGAACGGCGCGCCGCAAGGCGCTCTGTACCCAGCCCAAGCCCGAGGTATTTAATGAGGTAAGCCAAAGATATGAAGCCCATCTGGATTGTTGACGATGACCAGTCCATCCGCTTCGTGCTTGAAAAAGCGCTGCTGCGAGAAAACTTGCCCACGCGCAGCTTTACCAACGCACGCGACGTCCTGACGGCTCTTGACGATGAGAACGACCGTGGACCGCAATTGCTGGTCAGCGACATCCGCATGCCCGGTGGCTCAGGGCTGGACCTGCTGGAAAAGGTCAAGGCCAAGCTGCCCGGTCTGCCGGTCATCATCATGACCGCTTACTCCGATCTGGACAGCGCCGTGTCGGCCTTTCAGGGCGGTGCGTTTGAATACCTGCCCAAGCCTTTTGATCTGCCCAAAGCGGTGGAGTTGATTCGCCGCGCGGTGGAAGAAAGCCAGCGTGAGGAAGTGGCCGAAGAACGCCTTGCCGACGCGCCAGAAATGCTCGGCCAGGCGCCTGCCATGCAGGACGTGTTTCGGGCCATTGGCCGCCTGAGCCAGAGCAATGTCACGGTGATGATCACCGGCGAGTCGGGTTCTGGCAAAGAGCTGGTGGCCAGAGCACTCCACAAGCACTCACCCCGCGCCAAGGGGCCATTTGTAGCTATCAATACCGCAGCAATCCCGAAAGATTTGCTGGAGTCCGAGCTGTTTGGCCATGAGCGCGGAGCCTTCACCGGGGCGCAAACCATGCGCCGTGGCCGTTTTGAGCAGGCCGACGGCGGCACATTGTTTCTGGATGAAATTGGCGACATGCCGTTTGACTTGCAAACCCGTTTGCTGCGCGTATTGTCGGACGGACATTTTTACCGTGTGGGCGGACATGGCGCGGTTAAAACCAATGTGCGGGTGATTGCGGCGACCCACCAGAACCTGGAGCAGCGGGTCAGGGAAGGCGTGTTCCGCGAAGACCTGTTTCACCGCCTGAACGTCATCCGCCTGCGCTTGCCCGCGCTGCGCGAGCGTCGTGAAGACATCCCGGCGCTGACCCGGCACTTTTTGCAGCAAAGTGCTGCGCAACTTGGCGTGGACCCAAAGCGAATTTCCGAGGCAGCGCTGGTCGGACTCAGTGAGTTTGGCTTTCCCGGCAACGTGCGCCAGTTGGAGAACATTTGCCATTGGTTGACCGTGATGGCCCCAGCACAGTTGATCGAGCCCAAGGATTTGCCACCTGAAGTTGAGATCACCCTGCCTGCCAGTTGGCCGACAGCGTCAGAGACGCAACGTGCGCCGCAGTCTTTGCCGACCGACTTGGTAGCCAGCGTTACCCAACCGGGCTCAGCGCTAGGCGAGTCATCCGCTTTGCCCGCCGTGTCTGCTCGATCTGAGGAGACCCTAGCTGCAGCCGCTGAACCCTTGGCTGCGCATACCTCGTTGGCTACCTGGGAGCTGGGGCTGGAGGCAGATGCCCATGCTTTATTGGCTACCGACCGTTGCGATGTATGGGACGAACTAAGTCGCCGCTTTGAGTCGTGTCTGATCCGGGCAGCGTTGGCCAGCACGCGTGGGCGGCGGATTGAAGCGGCGCAAAAACTGGGTATTGGCCGCAACACCATTACCCGCAAGATTCAGGAACTGGGCCTGGAATAGCCGCTGGGGGTGAGCTGGTGCGGCGCAGCCGCTTTTGGGGTCTCTGCGGATAAGTGCACAATCAACCTAGTCACGAATCACGTAAAGGGAGCCATCCATGACGACACAACATCAAACCATCACGCTTGGCGGTGGCTGTTTCTGGTGCACGGAAGCGGTTTACGTCAAGGTCAAAGGCATCCTGGATGTGGAATCCGGCTACAGCAACGGCCAGGTCGTGCAGCCCAGCTACGAACAAGTCTGCACTGGTCGCACCGGGCATGCCGAGGTCGTCAAGCTGATGTTTGACCCGGCCCAGATCAGCCTGCGTGAAATTCTGGAGATTTTCTTTGTCATCCATGACCCCACCACACTCAATGCGCAGGGCAATGACCAGGGTACCCAATACCGCAGCGGCATTTATTTTTCCATCCCGGATCAGCAGCAGGTGGCGCAGGAGGTGATCAACGACATGGCGGCCAGTGGCGTCTACCGCCGACCCATCATTACGGAGGTACTGCCTCTGAGCAACTATTGGCCAGCCGAGGACTACCATCAGGATTTCTTTGCGCGTAACCCGCACCAAGGTTACTGTCTGGCGGTGGCTGCACCCAAGGTTACCAAGTTCAAGAAAACTTTTGCCCGCTTGGCGCTGGATTAAGCGGCTATCCAGCCACTTGATTCAAAGTCTGGCTGTTGCCGTTTGCGAGGCGATCGTGGAAAATGTCAATGAGACCAGCCCCTCTTGAGAAGGTGACCCCATGGACCTCAAAAGTCTGATTGACGACCCTAGCAAGCTTCCCACCATTTCCAAGCTGGGTCGGCAGCTCATCGCCAGTTTTAGCTCGGAAGATGTGTCGGTAACCGAGATCGGCCATCAATTGGCGGCTGACCCGGTCCTGAGCGTCAAACTGCTCAAGCTGGCCAATTCGGCATACTTTCAGGTGTCGCGCACCATCGGCACGGTCGACGCGGCGCTGCAAATGCTGGGCCTGGTGATGGTGCGCAACCTGGTGCTGGGCAGCAGCATGGCGGGTGCATTCCGCAGCACCACCGGCATCGATCTGCCACAGTTTTGGCGCTACAACCTGTATACCGCCTGCGTCGCGCGCTGGCTGGCCCAACGCACTGAAGTCAATGCGGATCGGGCCTTTACCCTGGCTTTGCTGCACGCTGTTGGGCAGTTGCAAATGCATGTCATCATGCCGCAAGCCATGGCCCCGCTGGATCAGCAAATGAACGTGCTGGCACCGGGCCGCGCGCAGCTTGAACAGCAGATCTTTGGTTTCAATTACGGTGATGTGTCTGCCGAATTGGCTTGGGCCTGGAAACTTCCGCTCCCGCTGACCGAGGCGCTGCGTCACATTGCGCAGCCGCTGGCTGCGCCTGAATTCCTGGAAGCTGCAGCGCTGGTGCATCTGGGTGCCTGGCGTGCCCGCGCTGAGGTGCTGGGCTGGAGCGATGCTGAGCAGCTGGCCAGTTACCCGGCTGAGGTCGCTGAGCGGTTGAACCTGCAGCCCACCTGGGCACCCGCGCTGGCGGCCCGCGCGCACCAAGATAGATCCCAGCCGATGATGCCGCCGCTGGGCGAACTGAGCGATGGTCTGGAAGCCTTGTTTGAGTGACTGGAACGACCTGTTGGGTCTTACCTGTTGTGTTTCTCCCGCCATGAGGCCAAAGCGCCCGGGCTTGTTTGACCGGCATTTTTGTTGCCGCCCTTTTTGGTGAAAGCGATCTGATGAAACTCAAACACCTGATTGACCAGCCCGGAAAGCTACCTACCATTCCTAAAGTGGGGCAACAGCTGATTGCCAGCCTTAGCGACGACGACGTGTCCGTGGTTCGGGTAGCTGAACTGCTGGCGCTTGACCCGGTGCTGAGCGCCAGGCTACTGCGGCTGGCCAACTCGGCTTATTTCCGTGTCTCGCACACTATTGGCACAGTGGACGGCGCCCTGCAGATTCTTGGTCTGATGATGGCGCGCAACCTGGTAATTGGCGCCAGCATGGCCGCAGCCTTCAAGCTCACGCCGGGCCTTGATCTGAAACAGTTCTGGCGCTACACGCTTTACACCTCCTGCGCGTCGCGATGGCTGGCTTGTCGGGCCGATGTGGACGCCGATGCGGTGTTCACCCTGGGTGTGCTGCACGGTATTGGTCAGTTGCACATGCATGCGGTCATGCCCTACGAATTGGCGGGCCTCAACTGGCAGATGGGCGTGCTGGATGGCGGACGAGCCCAGCGCGAGCTGGATCTGTTTGGTTTCCACTACGGCGATGTGTCTGCCGAACTGGCCCAGGTGTGGAATTTCCCGCTGTCGCTGGTGGACGCCTTGCGCCATGTCGCCCAACCTCTGGCATCGCCCAACTTCTCGGAGCCAGCGGCCTGGGTGCACATGGGGGCGTGGCATGCCCGTGGGAATGTGCTGGGCCTGCGTGACCAGGAGCATATCGCCAGCTACCCGGCTGAGGTGGCGCGGCGGCTATTTCTGGCACCTGACTGGGCGCTAGCGCTGGCAGAACCGGGCCGACACAACAACCACCTGTTGATGCCACCCCTGGTCAAGCTAAGCGACGGCCTAGAAGCCATGTTTGACTAAGGCCGTCTGCTGCCGATCGCAGCGTTGTCGTGGTTAATTGACTTGTATAAACCACAGCAGTTCTAAAATCGAGAGGCTGCATGACTCTACGCGCACCCTCTACCAGCCACCCTGTTCCTCCGCCCAACGAGCCCGTCAGATCGGGTTTGACCCTGCCATTGGAACCCTGCCATGACCACTGTTTGCCTCAGTATCTTTCACTTTGAATCCACCCTGGATCGGTTGTGGGTGATCGGCCAGATGGCCTACGCGCGTGCTCCGTTGTCGCGCATGCCCGACCTGCAGTTCTACAAACTGCTGGGCTCCGGCACTGGCGAGGGCTTCACGCCCAAGCCCAATACCGCCGTCTGGGGCATCTTAACTGTCTGGCTGGATGAGGCCACGGCGCGGCGACATCTGGCAGATGAACCCGTGTTCAAAAAGTGGCGTGCCAAGGCTGATGAGCAGTGGACGGTATATTTGAACCCGATCGCCGCCAAAGGCATGTGGGGCGGCAAGGTACCGTTTACCTCTGAAAAATACGAGTCCAACGCCACGCCAGAGGGCCCGATCGTGGCGCTGACCCGTGCGCAGGTCAGGCTGGGTGCGGCCACCCGTTTCTGGAGTCGGGTGCCCAATATCTCGCAGATGGTTGGCTCTGACCCCAACGTGGTGTTCAAGATCGGTATGGGCGAGACACCGCTGTTTTATCAGATGACATTCTCCATCTGGCCAGACGGTGAATGCATGTCAGCCTTTGCGCGCGGCAACACCTATCACGGCAATGCCATCAAGTCCGCGTTTTCCGAAAAGTGGCTGGTGGAGTATTTCTTTGCCCGGTTTAGGTTGTTGGGCAGCGAGGGGAGCTGGCAGGGCAAAGACCCGCTGGCCGGTCTGGCCAAGGCTGCGCCGGCCAAACCGGTGCAAGCGCCCATGGAGATGGAGCCTGCCTGAGCGTTACTGAATCGTTCCTTTTTATACATGAGGCCCCAAGGTTTCGAGTGGCGCGGGCGTAGGCATCAAAGTCGCGCACCGGTAAGGAGGGAGTGAGGCTGCAGAATGGATCGTGAGGCGGTTGGTTGGGCTTGCTCCGCGAAGTGGGTTCGTCCAACCCCGCGCAGGGCGTCCAACCCAACCTTCTCCTTGAACTCCGGCATGTGGACTTTGCGCTACTGTGTTTCACTCATGATGACTCCAATTCTTGGGACAGCATTCTGCTCAAAGTACCGTCTCAGATTCGGAGTCCACTTTATTCAAGATTCGTATGCGGATTTGATTTGCGTAGTGGCGGACCGGAATCAGATGGCGATTGCGACAACCGATGGCGACTTTGCGCAGTTTTCCTGCAGTCTGCCCATTCAGCTTTATGCGCCCAGTTAGGTCGCTCGCGCTTTGTGCGCCTGCGGCCAGCGCCCCTACACCTGCATATTCATAATGTCGGTGTAAGCCTGCACCATGCGGTTGCGTACGTGCAACGTGGCTTGAAAACCGATTTGGGCCTTCTGAATGGCTACCATGGTTTCTTCCAGGCTGACTTTGGGGTTTTCCAGTTGCACTTCTCTTTGCAGCCGGGCGGAGTCGTTTTGTGCGGCGCTCACCGAGCTCAGAGCACTTTTCAGCGCACCGGCAAAGCCTTCGGACTCGGCACCAGTCACCTGACCCGCAGCCCGCCCGCTAAGCAAGCCGGGCCGTAGGCCGACCGGCATGGTGTTGGGAGTGAGTCTGAGGTCCATGGATTGAATACTAGCAACGCCACTGGCAAAACATAAATTTGAAGTGAGGGGTAAAACCGGCTCTTTTCAGCCTCATGTTTTCTGGGGTACGTCAAATAATCATCTGCATCCGAGTTGCGATACACCCTGTATTGAGCACCCCTAACGGAAGAACCCCATGCCAGCCGCCATTGCATTGCCCGCCATCTCTGTGAACCCCAGCATCAGCCAGCGCCTGGCTGCGCTGGATCAGGGCCAAAAAATGCGTTTGGCCGTGGGCATTGTGCTGTTTGTGGTGATTGGCGTGGTGGGGTTGGTGATGGGACGCCAAGCCGAGTACCGTGTGCTGTATGCCAATCTGGCTGAAAAGGACGGAGGCGCCATCGTGGCGCAGCTCACCACCATGAACGTGCCCTATAAATATGCTGACGGTGGCGGTGCCATTCTTGTTCCTGCCGACAAGGTGTATGACACCCGCTTGAAACTGGCTTCCCAAGGCCTGCCCAAGGGTGCGGTCACGGGCTTTGAACTGATGGACACGGCCAGCCGCTTTGGCATGACGCAGTTTCAGGAGCGGCTGACCTTTCAGCGCGGGCTGGAAGGGGAACTCACGCGCTCTATTCAGGCGCTGTCGTCGGTGGCCAGCGCCCGGGTGCATTTGGCGCTGCCGAATCAAAATGGTTTTTTCCGCGAGCAGCAAAAACCCACAGCCTCGGTGGTGGTGGGCATGAACGCTGGGCGCTCGCTGGACCGTGGGCAACTAGCAGGCATCATCCACCTGGTGTCTTCCAGCGTGCCAGAGATGGACCCCAAATCGGTCAGCGTGCTGGATGACACTGGCAAACTGCTCTCCACCCCGCCCGAGGGCGAAATGGGCATGGGCGGTGACGCGCAGCAGCTGCAGCATGTGCAGCAGTTGGAGCAGCTGTATACCAAGCGCATTCTGGACATTCTGGAGCCTGTGGTGGGGCGGCAAAACGTGCGTGCCCAGGTGACCGCTGAGCTGGATTTCTCGCAGACTGAGTCCACCTCCGAGCTGTTCAAGCCGAACCAGACGCCCGATGCCATTGCCATCCGCAGCCAACAGCTGATGGAAAGCACTACCGCTAACTCTGGCCTGGCCACCGGTGTGCCGGGTGCAGTGACCAACCAGCCCCCTGGCCCTTCGGCAGCGCCAATCAACGGCGCAGCGCAAACACCCGCCGCAGCCAACGGCGCCAACGCCACTGCCGCCGGCGGTGGCCGCAAAGAGTCGATCATCAATTACGAAGTGGACAAAACCGTGCGGGTCGTGCGTGGCAGCACCGGCATGGTCAAGCGCATCAGCGCGGCCGTGGTGCTCAACCACCAGACCAATACTGACGCCAAAGGCAAGACCACTACCGTGCCTTTGAGCGAGGCGCAGTTGGCAAAAATGACCGCGCTGGTGCGTGAAACCATTGGTTTCAGCCAGGATCGGGGTGACTCTGTGAATGTGGTCAACGCGCCGTTCACATCTGAAAAAATCATACCAGCGGATGTGCCAGTGTGGCAACAACCCGAATTGCTGGACCTGGCCCGCAGCTTTGCCTGGCCAGTCGGCACCCTTCTGTTTGGTGCTTTGGTGCTGCTGGGGGCGATTCGCCCAGCGCTCAAGGTAATGGCGCAACCGTTGCCAGCGCGTGCCACGGCTGCCAACACGGGTCGCGCTTTGGATGCCATTGAGTCAGACGAGCCGACCCGACCTTTGCTGGCGGGCCCATCCTCCAGCAGCCAGTCCGCAGGGCCAACAGCCAGCGACTTGGCTCTGGAAGAGGCGCGAAAATTAACCCGTGACAACCCCGCTGCAGTTGCTAACATCGTCAGAACTTGGATCAACGGCGAGGCCCCGGCCTGATGGCGCTGCCCGCCAAACACCAGGCATTGAACGGGGACGCCTAAATCATGTCGCAAACTGACGGTCTGGAAGACGCTGCCATCCTGATGATGTCTCTGGGCGAAGCCGAGGCCTCAGAGGTGTTCAAGCACCTTTCGCCCAAAGAGGTGCAGAAACTTGGTGAGGCTATTGCCAAAACCAAAGCTATCACCCGCGAGCGTGTCAATGATGTGGTGGACAAGTTCACTGGCATTGCCGCCGCGCAAAGTTTGTTGGTGTCCAACTCGGGTGACTATGTGCGCTCGGTCTTGAAACGCGCACTGGGTGACGACAAAGCCGCGCTGCTGATTGACCGCATCTTGCAGGGCGGCGACGTCTCGGGCATTGAAAGCCTCAAGTGGATGGAGCCCGCCAGTGTGGCAGAACTGCTGCGCAACGAGCACCCGCAGATCATCGCAGCCATTTTGGTGCACCTGGACTTTGACCAGGCCGCCGACATCCTTAAATTTTTCAATGAGCGCCAGCGCAACGAGGTGATGTTGCGCGTGGCCACCATGGAGGGTATCCAGCCCTCGGCCCTGAAAGACCTGAATGAAGTGTTGTTCAAGGTGCTCGCCGGTGGCGACAAGATGCGCAAGTCATCCTTGGGGGGTATCAAGGCCGCGGCAGAGATGATCAACCTGATGGGCACCGCGATTGAAGGCACGGTGATCGAGTCCATTCGCAACCATGACCCGGATCTGGCGCAGAAGATCATGGACAAGATGTTTGTGTTTGACGACGTGATCAAGCTCGACGACAAGTCCATCCAGACGGTGCTCAAAGAAGTGTCGAGCGACGTGCTGATCGTGGCGCTCAAAGGCGCGCAACCCGAGCTCAAGGAAAAGTTTCTTTCGAATATGTCCACTCGCGCCGCCGAGTCGCTACGCGAAGACCTGGAGTCGCGCGGGCCGATGCGCCTGTCCGAAGTGGAGGCGCAGCAAAAGGAAATTCTCAAGACCGTGCGGCGACTGGCCGACGAGGGCGTCATCGTCATTGGCGGTGGTGCAGATGATGCGATGGTGTAGCCATGCGTAACTACACCCGTTTTATCCCTGGTGAAGAAATCGACGCGGTCGAGCAGTGGCAGTTTGGCTCCATTGACACCACCTCCCAGTTGCTGGCCGCTCGGGTCAAGGCGCGTGAGGTAGAAGAAACGGCGGTCCAGACCGAGTCGCAGATGCAGCAGGTGTATCAGGACGGCTATGCGGCTGGCGTGGAGCAGGGCAAGCTGCAGGCGCAAGCTGAATCGCAGCGCCAGATGCAGGCGTTCATGAACAACCAGGCGCAGGAAGCAGCCGCCAGATTTGCTGAACTTTTTGCGGCAGCTCAACGCGCTCTGGAAGCCGCTGAGCAGGCGATGGCGCAGGGTGTTTTGTCACTGTCTTGCGAACTGGCGCGCCAGGTCTTGCGCCATGAACTGCTCGTCAACCCGCAAGTGGTCATGCCGGTGGTAAGTGAGGCCATTGGTCTGCTGGGGACCGAGTTCAAAACGGCGGTGGTCAAGCTGCACCCGCAAGACCTGGCGGCGCTGGGTGAGCAAATCCAGGCTGACTTTGCCGGCTTGGGGCTGAGCCTGCGTGCCGACGCAGAGGTGTTGCAGGGCGGTTGCCTGGTGGAGTCTGCGGGCTGCGTGATTGATGGGACGCTACAGAAAAGATGGCAAAGAGCCGTTGCTACGCTTGGGCTAAGTAGCGTTTGGGAGGTGGCTGATGATCCAGATTGACGTTGCCCTCAAGTGGTCCAACTTTCTGGCAGATGCACAGAAAAGAGTGCAAACGGGCACCCAACTGGAGACGCGCGGTACGCTGACGCGCCTGGCCGGTCTGGTGCTCGAAGCAGTGGGCATTCGGGTGCCGGTGGGTTCGCAGTGCTGGATTCGCTCCAAATCGCAGCCGCCGGTATTGACCGAGGTGGTGGGGTTTGCCGGTGATCACGCCTTTTTGATGCCTGCGGGCGACGTGCATGGCCTGTCCAGCGGCGCCAGTGTGGAGCCCGCGCCGGCCTATGTGGTGGTGCCCCGCCTCGGTGAGCGCCGCCAGACTGACCGCGTGCGCAGCCTGGGCGTGTTGCGCCTGCCGCTGGGTGAGGGGTTGCTGGGCCGGGTGGTAGACGCGCATGGCGCGCCGATGGATTACAAGGGGCCGCTGCAAAACGTGACCTCGATCCCGCTGGACCGCAAACCCATCAACGCCATGGACCGCGCCCCGGTGCGTGAAACCCTTGACACCGGCATCCGCGCCATCAACGCCTTGCTCACCGTGGGGCGGGGCCAACGGCTCGGCCTGTTTGCTGGATCAGGCGTGGGTAAAAGTGTGCTGATGGGCATGATGGCGCGCTATACCCAGGCGGATGTGATTGTGGTCGGGTTGATTGGTGAGCGGGGTCGCGAGGTCAAGGAATTCATTGAAGACATTCTGGGTGAAGAGGGTCGCGCCCGCTCGGTGGTGGTGGCCGCTCCGGCGGATGCGCCGCCGCTGTTGCGCATGCAAGGTGCCGCCTACGCCACCGCTGTGGCGGAGAGCTTTCGTGACAAAGGCAAGCATGTGCTGCTGCTGATGGATTCGCTCACCCGCTACGCCATGGCGCAACGCGAGATTGCGCTGGCCATTGGCGAGCCGCCCGCCACCAAAGGCTATCCGCCGTCGTGCTTTGCCAAGATGCCGCAATTGGTGGAGCGCAGTGGCAACGGGCTGCACGGTATTGGGTCGATTACCGCTTTTTATACCGTGCTGTCGGAGGGGGACGATCAGCAGGACCCGATTGCCGACGCAGCGCGCGCTATTTTGGATGGTCACATCGTGCTGTCACGTTCTCTGGCTGAGGCCGGGCACTTTCCGGCCATTGACATTGAGCAGTCTGCCTCGCGGGTGATGCACAACGTGGTGTCGCGGGAGCATTTTGAGCTGGCGCGCAATTTCAAGGCCACTTATTCGCGCTACGAGAAAGCTCGTGATCTGGTGCAAATTGGTGCCTACGCCAGCGGGTCCGACCCGGCGCTGGACGAGGCCATCGCCCTGCATGAGCCCATGGAGAAATTTCTGCAGCAGGACATGTTTGAGGCCGCGCCCATGGCTGCGAGTCTGGACGGTATGCGTGACTCCCTGACCCCGGTGAACCGAAGGTAGCACCATGGCTGGCCAAAAAACTTTGTTACTTGCCATCGACCTGGCCACTGCCCAGCGCGATCAGGCACAGGCGCAGTTGCAGAAAAACCTGCACGCAGAGGCCTTTGCGCAAGACCAGATGCAGCAGTTACAGCAATACGCCCAGGAGACCGAACAACGCTGGATGCAGGGTGCGCAGGTCAGCGCAGCGCCCGAGATGCTGCACCACCATTACCAGTTCATGTCGCGGCTGAATCAGGCGATTCAACTGCAAGACGGTGTGCTGGCCAGCAACCGGCAGCGCGTGGACGCGGCACGGCAAGGGCTGCTGAGCGCCGAATCCCGGCTGGCGAGTTTTAAACAGGTGGTGGCCACCCGGCAAGCTACTGTCACCAAGGCGCGCCAACGCCAGGAGCAAAAGCAGATGGACGAGTTCGCCAGCCTGCAGTCACAGCGCCAACAGCGCCTTCACGCGGAGAATGAAACATGACAATCGAAACAACCCGTGCCCCGGAGGGTGCTAAGAACGCGTCTTCCGGCGCTAATCGTGCCACAGCATCAGCTCGCGCTGGCGCTGCAGGCGCGCCAGCGGACGCCAGTGCTGGCGCTGGTTTTGCTAACTTGATGAGTTTGTTGTCATCATCAGATGCGCCTGTGGAGCCTGCAGATGCCAGCTTGGCCGGAGGTGATGCCGCACTGTTGGCACCTGATGTCACAGAAAATAAAGAACAAAATGTGCCTCTAGCCCTTGATTTACAAGGGCTAATAGCTCCTAATTCAATATCGAATGCACTGCCTGCAGCGCCTGCGGATGCAGCAGGGCGATCAGCCTCAGTCGGCGCGTCCTTGGCAGCTCAGCTGGTTTCCAAATCACGTTCGGCGACCGAGACCAAGCTTGATCTGGGTGATGCTGGCTCACAAACTGCCGCGACAAACACCGACGTGGCAACCCTGCTGAACCATCGCCGGGTGTCTCAGTCACACGCCGCTGTTCAGGCGCAAGTGGAACTTCGCCAGGCCAGCTTGCAGCCGACGGGCCATCAAGCCGCTGTGGCGGCGCTGGACGCCAGCCGCGCGGCGCCGATCCTCCTGAATGCTGATGTGTTGCCGGGCTCGGCAGAACGCCGGGAGGGCAGGCCGACCACAGGGCAACTGCGCACTGGTCTGGAAGGTGCTCTGGGCAGCACTGTGGCCGATCGTCTGGGCATCAACCCCACGTATGAAGTGGCTGCAGCGTCTGCCGTGGTGGCCGACACCCAGGTGGCCGAGACGGTGAGTTACTGGGCCACGCAGGGTGTGCAAAGCGCCGAGCTGACGCTGGACGGCTTGGGTGACGAGCCGGTGGAGGTGCGGATCTCTGTCGAAGGTGACCAGGCGCAGATTGATTTCAGAAGCAATCAGCCTGAAGTGCGCCAGGTGCTGGAGAGTGCGTCTGCGCAGCTCAAGGCCATGCTGTCGGGCGAGGGTTTGCAATTGACGGGCATGTCGGTGGGCACCTCTGGCCGGGGTGGCGCCCAGGACAATGGCCGCCAGCCCAAGCCTGGCGCGCGCCAGACCACGTTGGTGTCGCTGGAGCCCGCGCGCTCCAGCAGCACGCGGGTGTCCAATGCCACCGTTGGGCAAGCGCTTGACCTGTACGTCTGACGTTAGACTCTCTAGCAGGACAGATGCGCTGTCGTTGGGCCGCTTTTCAGTGGATCACGACAACCGCCGTGTCAAATAATGTCCTTGTCTAATGTATCGAAGGAACCACCGTGGCCACCAAACCTGAAGCAGTCGAGGCAGAAGCTGCCAAGCCCGCCAAGCCTGCCAAGAGCAAGAAGATGTTGATCATCATCATCGCTGCGGTGGTGGTGCTGGCACTCGGCGCCGGCGGTGCTTATTTTTACATCAGCAAGCAACGCGCTGCAGCTGCAGCGGCGGCCGAAGAAGACGGTGGCGAGGCTGCCGCGCCTGCCGCAGCGTCTCACGACGCTAAAAAGACACCGCCGGTGTATCTGCCCATGGACAACCTGGTGGTCAATTTGGCCGACGAGGGTGGCGAGCGGGTGGCGCAGGTGGGTATCACCTTGCAGGTGCGCGACGCGCATGCGTCCGATAACGTCAAGTTGTACATGCCGACGATTCGCAGTGGCGTGCTGATGTTGTTGTCTCAGCGCACAGCGGCCGAGATGCTGTCCGCCGAGGGCAAACAAAAGTTGATTGATGACATTTTGCTGGAAGCTTCCCGTCCCTATGGCGGCGGTAGCGAAGCGGAGCCAGAGCCGGGTAAAAAGGTGCGCAAAAAAGCCAAGGTGGAGTACCCGGTGGTGGGTGTGTTGTTTTCCAGCTTGATCGTTCAGTAGAGTGTTGGCTTAGCCATGAGTGAATCTTTCCTGTCGCAAGAAGAAGTAGACGCCCTGCTGGAAGGCGTCACCGGTGAGAGCCAGAAGCTCGCCGAGGAGGTTGCCGAAAGCGGTGAGGTTCGCGCCTACAACATTTCCAGCCAGGAGCGCATCGTACGTGGGCGCATGCCCACCATGGAAATTGTCAATGAGCGATTTGCCCGCAACCTGCGCGTCGGGCTGTTCAACTTTGTCCGCCGCAGCCCGGAGATTTCAGTAGGCCCGGTGACGGTGCAGCGCTACAGCGCCTTCTTGCGTGAACTGGCGGTGCCTACCAATTTCAATATCGTGGCGATACGCCCGCTGCGCGGTAGCGGCATGATTGTGTGTGAGCCGGCGCTGGTGTTTGGCGTGATCGAGTCGCTTTATGGCGGCATTGGCAAGTTTCAAACCCGCATTGAAGGGCGTGATTTTTCTGCCACCGAGCAGCGGGTGATCAACCGGCTGGTGGATGTGATCACCGACGAATACAAAAAGGCCTGGGTTGGCATCTACCCGCTGGAGCTGGATTACCAGCGCTCGGAGATGCAACCGCAGTTTGCCAACATCGCCACGCCGAGCGAAATTGTGGTGTCGACCTCGTTTCAGCTCGAAATTGGTGAGATCACGGGCGCTATCCACTTTTGCATGCCCTATGCCACGCTGGAGCCGATCCGCGATGTGTTGTACTCGTCCACCCAGGGTGACTCGATAGAGGTGGACAAGCGCTGGGTGAATGTGTTGACGCAGGAAATTCAGGCCGCTGAAGTGGTGCTGGTCGCCGAACTGGCGCACGCTGACGCCACGGTGGAGCAGTTGCTGGCCATGAAGCCGGGTGACTTTATTGAACTGGATCGCCAGCCGCGTATTCAGGCCAAGGTGGATGGTGTACCGCTTTTTGAGTGCCAATACGGCACCCACAATGCAAAATATGCTCTCAAAATTGACAGATGTTTGAGGAGCAACGACCTCAACTGGAAAGGTGAACGACATGGCAACTGACGACAAACCCGCTGAAGACGACGGCCTGGCCGACTGGGCCGAAGCCCTGTTGGAGCAAAAAGCGGCGGACGCCACGCCCGAGCCTGGCGGGGTGCTGTCAGAGGATCACTCGCGGTCGTTTTCATCCTCTGGCAGCCATAACGACATCCCTATCAATGACATCAACCGCGTGCTGGACATCCCGGTGCTGCTGTCGGTAGAACTGGGCCGCACCAAGGTGCCGATCAAGCACATTTTGCAACTCGGTCAGGGCTCGGTGGTGGAACTGGACGCACTGGCGGGCGAGCCCATGGATGTGCTGGTCAACGGCTACCTGATCGCCCAGGGCGAGGTGGTGGTGGTGAATGACAAGTTTGGTATCCGCCTGACCGATGTAGTGACGCCTTCAGAGCGCCTGCGCCGGGTCAGCAAAGGCTAGGACGCAGCCATGTTGTCAGCGTGGTTGCCCCTTGTTTTGGCCATGGGTGTTCTGGCGGCTATTCCGTTTGGGCTGAAATGGCTGCAGCGCCGCATGGGTGCGGGGGTGACCGGCACTGGTGCGGCGTCCAAGGTGATTTCTGCGGTGGCGGTAGGGCCGCATCAGCGGGTGGTGACCGTTGAGGTGGGGCCTCAAGACGCGCGGGTTTGGCTCACCCTGGGAGTCACGGCGCAAAACATCACCTGCCTGCACACCATGGCCGTAGCGCCCGGCACCCTGGACACGGCCCGCCTGCAAGACGCGTCGGCTAATCCGCCTGGCCCATAGCTCCAACCATGGCTGTAAATAAAAGTCATAGCATGTCAGGCAGCCTACATAAGGGCTTGACGGCCATTTCTTTGTTAACTGTTCAGGCAGTCGCGCTGGCACAAAACAACGCGCAACTGCCGCTGCTGGTGGGTACTGGTGGCACAGGAACGAGTTTTTCGGTGCCGATCCAGACGCTGCTGTTTTTTACGGCACTGTCTTTTTTGCCCGCCATGTTGCTGATGATGACGGGGTTTACCCGCATCGTGATCGTTTTGTCACTGCTGCGCCAGGCACTGGGCACACAGTCCGCCCCGCCCAATCAAGTGGTAGTGGGGTTGTCCCTGTTTCTGACGCTGTTTGTCATGGGCCCGACGCTGGACAAGGTGTATGCCGACGCCTATCTGCCCTATACCAACAACACGCTGACTTTTGAGCAGGCCTTGCCCAAGGCAGAGGCGCCGATGCGCAATTTCATGAGCAAACAGACGCGGCAGTCAGACTTGGCGCTGTTTGTCAAACTGGCCAAGCTGGATGTTAAAACCGATGCTGGCACCGCGCCGATGCGGGTACTGATTCCGGCGTTTGTCATCAGCGAACTGAAATCGGCATTCCAGATCGGTTTCATGATCTTCATCCCTTTTTTGGTGATTGATATTGTGGTGGCCAGTGTGTTGATGTCTTTGGGCATGATGATGTTGTCACCGGTGCTGGTGGCGCTGCCTTTCAAGCTGATGATCTTTGTGCTGGCTGATGGCTGGAACCTGCTGATTGGGTCCCTGGCCGCCAGTTTTGTAACCTGAGGGCAGACAATGAACGCGCAAATGGTGCTAACCATGGGGCAGGATGCCCTGATCATGATGCTGATGGTGTCAGCACCCGTGTTGGGGGTGATCTTGGTGGTGGGTTTGTTGATCAGCCTGTTTCAGGCGGTGACCCAGATCAACGAGGCAACCCTGGCGTTTGTTCCTAAATTAATAGCGGCTATGGCAGTGTTCGCGCTGGCTGGGCCCTGGATGTTGACGACCTTGGTGGATTACATCCGGCGTACCTTCGAGTCCATTCCGTCGGCGGTGATGTAGGCTGGGCAGGGGCGTGATCACTTTTTCAGAAGCGCAGTTGACAGCCTGGCTGTCGCCCCTGATCTGGCCGTTTTTGCGCACCCTGGCGGTGTTTACCTCGGCGCCGGTGCTGTCTTCCAAGGCGTTTCCAGTGCGTGCCCGCATTGGGCTGGCCTTTTTTGTGGCCCTGGCTGCGCAGCCTACCCTGGGTCAGCAGCCGGTGATCAGCATCACCGACAACGCCGCTTTGGGCGCTGTTTTTCAGCAGGTGGTGGTTGGGTTGGCCATTGGGTTTGCCATCCGGGTGGTGTTTTCCGCCGTGGAGTTGGCCGGTGAAGTGGTCGGCTTTCAGATGGGCTTGAGCTTTGCCTCGTTTTTTGACCCGTCGATTGGGGGGCAAGCCAGTGCCGTGGGTCGGTTTTTCAGCCAAATGACTTTGTTTATGTTCGTCGTGATGAATGGTCATCTGCTGGTGCTGATGGCGGTGATCAAGAGTTTTCAGAATTTTCCGGTCGATCAGAACTTTCTGGAAGCCCTGAAACAAATGAAGGTGCTGGATTTGGGGGTGGATATTTTCGCCAGCGGTTTGTGGATCGCCCTGCCCATGGTTGGCATGTTGCTGTTTGCCAATCTGGCGCTGGGCATTGTGTCACGGGTGGCGCCACAGATGAACATCTACGCGATCGGCTTCCCGGTCACCTTGTCGGTGGGGCTGATTGGCATGGCGGCCACCTTGCCGATGATCGATACGCCGGTGATGGCCCTGATGCAGCGTGCCATCGACGTTTTTGCCATCAAATAGATGGTGCGGTCAGACCAGTCCGTTGCGAATGGCGTAAACCGTCAGCTCAGCGTTATTGGTGAGTCTGAGCTTCTCCAGCACCCGCGCCCGGTAGACGCTGACCGTTTTGGGGCTCAGCATGAGTTCTTCGGCAATGTCCGACAGGCGCTTGCCCGAAGCGATCTTCAGCAAGGTTTGCAACTCGCGCTCTGACAAACTGGCGTGCAGGCTGGTGTTTTCCGGGGCATTGAGGTTGTCCACCAGCATTTGGGCGACGCTAGGCGTGACGTATTTGCGCCCCTGGGCCACGGTGCGCACGGCGGTGACCAGGTCTGCCGGGTCGCCAGCCTTGTTCAGGTAGCCCTGCGCACCGGCTTTCAGGCAGCGAATGGCGTATTGGTCTTCCGGGAACATGGACACCATCAGGACCCTGATAGGTGAGTCAACTTCACGCAAGCTGGCCAGCACTTCAAGTCCACTGCGCCCAGGCAGGTTGATGTCAAGCACCAGCACGTCACACGGGTGGGTTCGCATTGCGTCGCGGACTTCGGAGTACGACCCGGTTTCAGCCACCACCTGAATGTCTACCGCTTCAGCCAGCGTGTCTTTGATGCCGCGCCGGATCATGGCATGGTCGTCACACAAAATCACGCGAATCATGGTGCCACCGTTCTTGTGTCGTCAGGAGGTTGAGAAACTTGGCCGTTGAGGGGAATGGACAGGGTGATGGACGTACCCCTGCCCTTGTGGCTGCTGACATCCAGCCAGCCACCCACGGTTTTGGCGCGCTCTTTGAGCCCGTTCAAGCCGAATCCACCCCCTTGTGGTGCCGCATCTTCGGCCATGCCTTGCCCGTTGTCGGCTATTTCCAGCGTTAAAAAGTGCTCATCCCCCACAAGATCGATTTTGACTTGGGTGCACTGCGCGTACTTGCTGGCGTTGGTGAGCGCTTCCTGGGCGGTCCTGTAGGCGGCCAACTGGATCGCTTTGGGAAGCTGCTCAGATTGCAGTTGGGCCTTGATTTGGGTTGCGATGCCTGTTCGGCGGGAGAAACTGTCGCCAAGCCACTGCATGGCCGCCCCCAGCCCTTGGTCAAGGATGGCCGGGCGAAGGTTCATCATGATGCGCTGGCTGGCTTGCACTGCATGCTGCAGCATGTCGGTGGCGGCATCGACATGCGTCAGCGTGGTGGTATCCATGGTGTGTCTGCTGATCCAGGCCAGGTCAAAGCGTATGGCCGCCAGCGAGCCACCGATGTCATCGTGAATTTCGCGGGCGATGGCAGCACGCTCCTGCTCGATGGTGAGTTGGAGCTGCTCGGCAAAGCTGGCCAATTGCCGCTGGGACTGCAGCAGTTCAGCGTCGGCGTGTTCCCGGGCCAGCACGATGCGATGCGTCTCGATGGCGCGCTGTGTCACATGACGCAGCTTAACCAGGTCTTCTTTGGGCAGGTAATCGCTAATGCCCGCCTGAATCGCCTGGACAGCGGCAGTCTCGCCAATGGCGCCAGAGAGCAAGATGAAAGGCAGGCGAATTGCCAAGCGCTGCATGACCTGCCAGGCGTCCAAGGCAGTGAAGCCCGGCAAGCGGTAGTCGGCCAACACCACGTCGAAGCGTGTCGCTGACAACGCTTGTTCAAAGGCAGGCAGATTTTCAACGCACAAGATATCAACCGGTTCCCCGGATTTCTGGAACTCCCGTTTGACCAAAAGGTGGTCTTCTACAGAGTCTTCCAGATGGAGGACCCGCAATGCAGGGTGTTGTTGGTCGTCTTCGTCGGGCATGATTGGCGCTATGATCGTCTGTAGGTTTGATTCTGCTTGTTTTAAGGTGCCTTGAGCGGAGATTTCATTGCAAACGTCACTTCAACCAACATTTTCAACCCCGACAGTGGTTTTGCCTGTAATGCTGGTGGCTGAGGTGCAGGATTCGTTATTGGTGGTTGTGCATGATTTGAAGCGGCTTGATGGCTTGCTGGCACACACGATGGACAACTTGATGCAGAGGTTTACATCAGTGAGTGCAGACTTGTCGGACCCGGCTTTGGCAACGCTGCGTGAACTGGAAAGCGTTCGCGCGACTTTGAATGCTGCTGTGACCGAACTGCAGTTCCAGGACATGGCCTCACAGCTTATCGTGCACACCTCGAAGATCCTGCAAGGCTGCGCCTATCGTCTGGCCTCGGACGCGATGGGGTCTGAAGACGGTGAGGCTGTGCCGTTTGTGGAAGATGTGCCGGACCGTCCCAACCCGGTGACGCAAGACGAGATGCAGGCGGGATCAATTGAGTTGTTTTGATATTGTTGGAGTTACCCATGCCTGTCATTCTCACTGTTGATGATTCTCCATCCATGCGCAAGATGGTGTCATTTACCTTGATTGGCGCGGGGTATAAGGTCATTGAGGCGATTGACGGCGTCGATGCCTTTGAGAAAGCACAGGATCAACCCATTGATCTGGTGCTGACTGACCAGAACATGCCCCGCATGGACGGGCTGGGCCTGACGCGAAAGCTGCGCGAACATCCGCACTTCAAAACAGTGCCGATCTTGGTGCTGACCACAGAGTCGAGCGATCTCATGAAGCAGGCTGGCAGGGCTGCAGGTGCGACCGGCTGGTTGGTCAAGCCGTTTGACCCAAGCAGACTCATTGAGGTCATCAAAAAAGTCATCAAGTAGCGGCGGTTTTTCGCCAGTTCACAACATTCGATTTCTGGAGACGGATATGGCTGAAGTGCATCATGAGAGCAGTGGGTCGGGCGCAGACTTTGACCTGAGCCAGTTTTATCAGATCTTCTTTGAAGAGGCCGGTGAAAATTTGGACTTGATGGAGCAGATGCTGCTGAGTTTGAATCTGGAAACAGCAGATGATGAAGAACTCAATGGTATTTTTCGCTGCGCGCATTCGGTCAAAGGCGGTGCAGCAACCTTTGGTTTTTCTGATGTTGCCGAACTGACGCATCAGATGGAGTCGTTGTTGGACAAGCTGCGGCGCCATGAGCTCAAGCCAAATGCATCAATGGTCGATGTGCTGCTTGAGTCTGCGGACTCTTCCCGGGCGCTTCTGGCATGCCATCAGTCAGGGCAGGTTGGGCAGGGCCCGGCGACCGCCAATCTGGTCAGCCGGATTCGTGCCTTGGTGGCAGGTGAAATACCACCACCGCCCGCGGCGATCAAGGTGGCAGAGCTAGCCAAACCCGTAGTCGATTCACCAGCCTCTGCTACTGCACCTGCGGAATTGGCCGAGAGCGCTAGCGGGGGTATGCGCCATCTTGAAGTTCGCTTCATCAATCTCGATCAACCGGCCCAGGCAGACGCTGTTGTTGAGTTGTTTCGTGATATCGCCGGACTGGGCGAGATCAAACCCCACACGTCCGGCGAAGTCGCTGCTGACTCCCGTGTCTTTGAGGTTGAGACCACTTCCAGCAACGAGGACCTGCTTGACTTATTTGCTTTTCATGTGTCCAGAGAGCATGTGGTCATCCGCGATATGGTCTCCCCAGAACTCTTAGGTGATCCGCAGGGGCCTGCCGGCGAGCAGTCTTTGCCCGCTCAGGACGCTGCAACGGCATCGCCAGGCTTTGGTTTCTTCGATGGCGCGCCAGGCGCACCGCCAGCGCATGACCAGACGCCAGAATCTGCGCTGCTAGCAACTCAGCCGATGGATTCGGGTGTTGCCAAGTCCTCGCCAAGCGCCGCCAAGGTGCCAGTTGCTGGCAATATGCAGCCTGAGGCGGCGACTATTCGCGTCGCGATCAGCAAGGTGGATCAACTCATCAACTTGGTGGGAGAGTTGGTCATCACGCAGGCCATGTTGGCGCAGAATAGCCGGGCATTGGATCCGGCTGTATACCAGCAGTTGCTGACGGGTTTGACCGATTTGGATCGCAATACACGTGACTTGCAAGAGTCGGTGATGTCCATTCGGATGATTCCAATGTCAATCGTGTTTAGTCGTTTCCCCCGGATGTTGCGAGATTTGGCAGGAAAGCTTGGAAAGAAAGTGGATTTTGTGACTCAAGGCGAGGCCACTGAATTGGACAAGGGGTTGGTTGAAAAAATTACCGATCCGCTGACGCATCTGGTGAGAAACAGTTGTGATCACGGCATTGAGAGTCCGCAAGACCGAATTCATGCTGGCAAACCAGAGACGGGCACGATCACCCTGTCAGCGGCGCATCAGGGAGGCTCGATCGTCATTGAGGTTCGAGATGACGGCAAAGGCATGTCACGGCAGAAAATTCTGACCAAGGCCCGTGAGCGTGGTCTCGATGTGTCAGATCAGATGTCAGATGCTGAGGTATGGCAACTGATCTTCGCGCCAGGCTTCTCTACGGCTGAGGTGGTGACGGATGTGTCGGGTCGCGGTGTTGGGATGGACGTGGTCAAGCGAAACATTGCTTCGTTGAATGGCACGGTCGAGATTGAGTCTTCGGAAGGTTATGGCATGAAGGTGTCGGTGCGCCTGCCTTTGACACTGGCCATCATGGACGGCATGTCGGTCGGTGTTGGCAATGAAGTCTACATCTTGCCGCTGTCTTCAGTGGTGGAGTCCTTCCAGGTTAGGTCTGATGCGGTGAGTACTGTTGGGCAGGGGGCCCAGTTGGTCAAGGTTCGCGACGAATATATGCCAGTGATTGAGTTGGAGAAAGTTTTTCAAGTTCCGAGGTACGACTCTGACAAGACCAGCGACATCATGGTGGTGATCGAGGCGGACGGCAGTAGGGTCGTTTTGTTGGTGGATGAGTTGCTCGGGCAGCAACAGGTGGTTGTCAAGAATCTCGAGTCAAACTATCGAAAGGTTCCCAACGTCTCAGGTGCGACGATTCTTGGGGATGGCAAGGTTGCGCTCATCCTGGACACCGGTGCTTTGGTTCGCCGTTCGCGTCATTAACTTTTCAGTGGCCCAAGTCATGAAGGATTCAAACGGTATGGACAAAACAAATGAGGAGTCAAATGCCAAGCTTTGCGAGTATTTGACCTTTCGCCTCGATCGTGAGGAATACGGCATCGATATCTTGAAGGTTCAGGAAATTCGCGGGTACGAACCGCCGACCCGCATAGCCAACGCACCACCCTTCATTAAGGGCGTTGTTAACCTGCGTGGCACCATTGTTCCAATTGTGGAAATGCGCCTGAAATTCAATTGTGCCAACGCGCAATACGACGACTTTACGGTCGTCATCATTCTGAACCTGCACAAACGCATCGTTGGCATCGTGGTTGACTCGGTCAGCGATGTGATGGGATTGGTGCCCGAGCAGATGCGGGCTGCGCCAGAAATTGAAAGCATCATCAACTCAGACGCCATCATCGGGCTGGGCTCGCTCTCGGATCGGATGCTGATTCTTCTTGATATCGAAAAGTTGATGTCTGACGCTGATATGGGTTTGGTCGCTGACGTGTAATCACTGAGAACATACTCCTCATGATCGATTCTGTGGCTTTGTCGGCCGGGCAAGCTAACAACCCGGCCGACATGCAGAGCCGGGAGTTTTCTTGGTCAGATGCTGATTTTGACCGTGTCCAAAAGCTCATCTACCAACGCGCCGGCATCAGCCTACACAATGGCAAGCATGCAATGGTCTACAGTCGGTTGTCGCGTCGCTTGCGTGAGACCGGGCATAAAAGTTTCAATGAATATTTATCTTGGCTGGAGTCAAGTGAGGGCCCTGAATGGCAGGAGTTCATTAACGCTCTGACCACGAACTTGACGTCATTTTTCCGTGAGAATCATCATTTCAAGATCTTTCACGATCACCTGATGGCTAACCGACAAAAAAGCAAATGGCACGTCTGGTGTTGCGCAGCCTCAACGGGTGAAGAGCCTTATTCAATACTGATGACTGCGATGGACGCTTTAGGGGCGCATCCCAACTTGTCCCTTGTCGCGAGTGATATCGATTCAAAAGTCCTTGCCACGGCCGCTGATGGCGTGTACCGGGTTGAAAATTTGAAAAACATCACGGATGCCCAGTTCAAAGAATTCTTTCTACGTGGGAAAGGCTCTAATGCGGGCATGGTGCGGGTTAAGTCAGACTTGCAAAAGTTGGTCGAGTTCAAAATTGTTAATTTAGTGCGGGACTCATGGCCATTTCAGGACTTGTTCGATGTCGTGTTCTGCCGGAATGTCATGATTTATTTTGATGGCCCGACGCAGCGCAAGGTTCTCGAACGAATTCACCGGGTCATGTCTCCAGGGGGGCTGCTGTTTGTAGGGCATGCTGAAAATTTCAGCGAGTCACGAGACCTCTTTGTTCTGAAAGGCAAGACGGTATATGAGCGAACATAAACTGGGTATGCAGCCCTTTTCATTGGTCTTTTTTTCATCTGGTGACCGGTTGCTGGCTCACCTATGAGCGGGTCTTTATCGGCTTTAAGTCTGGTTTCTGCACAGGCGCCGGAATCGCTAAGGAGTTCCATGAGTGCACGTGTGCCCCAATTGGAGCGGTTGAAGGCCCTGCCGCGTGGCCCAGGCGAGGCGTCATTCTTTTATGCTGATCACCACTTTCAGTACGACGCAGTGAAGGTTTTGCCTGGGGAGTACTTTGTTTCCAATCAGGATCTGATGGTGATGACAGTGCTTGGGTCATGCATTGCGGCATGTATTTGGGATGGCCGTATCCGCGCTGGCGGTATGAATCACTTTATGCTCCCGGAGGGGGATGGCGCTGAAGGCGGCGGACGGTACGGATCCTACGCCATGGAGTTGTTGATCAATCATTTGTTGAAGTTGGGTGCCAGGAGAGAGTCCATGCAAGCCAAGGTGTTCGGCGGGGCTCAGGTCATGGCTGGTTTTTCATCGATGAACGTTGGCGAGCGAAATACCAAATTTGTGCTCGATTATTTGGCAACTGAGCGCATTCCTGTGGTCTCTCAAGACGTTCTGGATATCCATCCGCGAAAGGTTTGCTTCTTTCCGATATCAGGAAAGGCATTGGTCAAGCGTTTGGCGCATGCGCATCCCGAGACCCTGGCGGTCGAGGAGCGCAAAGGCAGTGCAGCGGCGGTGGTGCGTTCAACGTCTGGTGGCTCTGTTGATTTGTTTTGAGGAACTAGGTTGAAAACGATTCGCGTCCTCGTCGTTGATGACTCGGCTTTGGTTCGTAGCTTGCTTTCAGAAATCATCAACCGTCAATCTGACATGGAATGTGTTGGGGTCGCCAACGACCCATTGATAGCTCGCGAGATGATCAGGGGGCTCAGTCCCGATGTGGTCACCTTGGATATTGAAATGCCTCGCATGGATGGCCTTGATTTTCTAGGTCGCCTGATGCGGCTTCGCCCCACACCAGTGGTCATGATCTCTACCCTGACGGAGCGAGGCGCTGAGGCGACATTGAAGGCGCTCGAGTTAGGCGCTGTTGATTTTGTTTCAAAGCCGCGGCTCGGCCTGGCTGATGGGCTGCGCGAACTCTCTGATCAAATAGTCGACAAAGTTAGAGCAGCGTCTCAGGCAAATGTTCGGAGGATCGCGCCCGCATCGGCGGCTAGTTCGACGGCACAGAAAGACACAGCACCTATCACTCCATCAGTGCGGGCGACAGGGGCGAGCTTTTCGACTGAAAAGTTGGTTTTTATTGGCGCTTCCACGGGGGGAACCGAGGCCATCAAAGAGATTTTGGTTAGGTTGCCTGCAAATTTTCCTGCAGTGCTTGTCACCCAGCACATGCCACCCGGATTTACCAAGACTTTTGCCGCCAGGTTGAACGGGCTAAGCAAACTTTCTGTGCGGGAAGCTGTCAACGGTGAGCGGCTGTTACCAGGGCATGTTTATATTGCGCCAGGTGGCACGCAGTTCCGTGTAGATCGAAGCGGTGCAAATTACCTCGCAGTCGTGGAAGATGGACCGCCTGTGAACCGGCACAAGCCATCTGTCGAGGTGCTTTTCAAATCAGCAGCCAAATTGGTAGGGCGCAACGCTTGCGGGGTTTTGCTCACTGGTATGGGTAACGACGGTGCCCAAGCGTTGCGAGAGATGAAAGACGCAGGTAGCTATAACTATGCTCAGGACGAAGCGTCGTGCATTGTGTTCGGCATGCCAAGGGAGGCGATGCTTTGTGGCGCTGCTGATGAAGTTTTACCGCCAGCAGCAATCGCTGAGGGCCTGATTCAGCGGCTTAGATTGGTTCCTGACCGGTATCGGATCTTGGAATCCGAAACTTTGGGCCTCGCAAATCGAAAATAGCTCAAAAGAACTTTGCGAAGGTCAGAAGTTGTGCAATAATACGA
>Ga0105047_10001771_pt1 | contig 38903 bp, 34 predicted proteins | sample MAT04_FD_78384 | JGI IMG/M metagenome (GOLD analysis project Ga0105047, IMG submission 78384) | Freshwater microbial communities from Lake Fryxell liftoff mats and glacier meltwater in Antarctica - MAT-04 (megahit assembly) | ecosystem: Environmental > Aquatic > Freshwater > Ice > Liftoff...
AATGATTTTCATAGTCGAAGAGTGAACGCCGGTCGCCCGAAGGCGACCGGCACTCTGCTGTTTCGCAGGCCGGATCAGGGCCGGCCTCAATTCATTGGTCGCTCAAGCTTTGACGAGTGGAGCGAACCGGGCGCGCTCCGACCAAAGGACGAAGAGCGCGAGCACGGCGGCCAGCGTGCTCACCGGATTGAAGGCCTTCGCGAGGAACAGATCGAAGAACAGGATGTTCAGGATGATCGGTCCGAGGATGAGCAGGCCCACGGCCGTGAAGCGACCGCTGGCGACGAGCAAACCACCGAGGACTTCGAGCACTTTCACCGCGGCCAGGTAGCCGGTGGGGAAGAAGGTGGCGAAGAACAGGCCGACGGGCGTATCAGCGGGCGGTGACGGCGGCATCGGGATGAAGTTCAGCCAGAAGTTCAGGCCGAAGACGACGAAGATGAGCGCGAGCAATAGGCGCGCGATGATGATGGCGTATTTCATAGGGACGAGGATGGAATGGCGTGAGAATCAGGCTTTCAGTTTCGCGGCGATCTTCGCGACATGCGCTCCTTGGAACTTTGCCTGCGCGAGTTCCTTCACGCTCGGCTGGCGGGAGCCGTCCGCGCCGGCGATGGTCGCGGCGCCCCATGGTGAACCGCCTTTCACCTCGCTGATGTCGGCGAGTTCCGGGCAGGAATACGGCAGGCCGACATAGACCAGGCCGTGGTGCATGAGTGTGGTCACGAAACTGATGATCGTGCTCTCGTTGCCCCCGCCGGTTCCGGTGCTCGTGAAGACGCTGCCGACTTTGCCGACGAGCGCTCCGGCCATCCAGAGGCCGCCGGTCTGGTCGAGGAAGTTGCGCATCTGCGCGGCCATGTTGCCGAAGCGCGTGGGCGTGCCGAAGATGATCGCATCGTAGTCGCCGAGTTCCTTCGGCGAAGCCACCGGCGCGGCCCGGTCGAGCTTGGCGCCGTATTGTTTGGCCACTTCGGGTGGCATGGTTTCCGGCACGCGCTTGATGGTCACTTCGACGCCTTCGACGCTGCGCGCGCCTTCGGCGATGGCCCCGGCGAGCGTTTCGACGTGGCCGTAGGTGGAGTAATAGAGGACGAGTAGTTTGGGCATGGGATGTTCGGTGTTTGGTTTTGTTTGGTGGTTGTTAGTTGAGGTCGAAGAGCAGGACTTGGGAAGCTTTCGCAACGTGCAATGCGAGCACGTGCTCGTCGCTGACTGCCACGGCATCGCCGCCGCAGAGCGTCTGGCCATTCAGCGTCACTTCACCTTCGGCGACATGCAGCCAGGCGTGGCGTCCGGGTGCGAGGGTGTGCGTCAGGTTTTGGTTGGCGTCGAGTTTGCCGAGGTAAAGATCCGCGTCCTGATGGATCGCGATCGAGTCGTCGCGGCCTTCTTTACTCGTAATGAGGTGGAACGCGCCGGTCGCCGCGTCCTTCATCGACTTCTCGGCATAGCGGGGCTTAACGCCTTTTTCATCGGGCATGATCCAGACTTGGAGCAGATGGACCGCTTCCGTTCCAGACGGGTTTTGCTCGCTGTGCTGCACGCCGCTGCCCGCGGCCATGTATTGGAATTCGCCCGCGGCAATGGTCCGCCCGTTGCCCATCGAATCCTGATGCGCGAGTTGGCCGCTAAGGATGTAGGTAATGATTTCCATGTCGCGATGCGGATGTTTGCCGAAGCCCATCCGCGGCATCACCAGGTCGTCGTTGATGACGCGCAGGCTGCGGAAGCCCATCCATTTCGGGTCGTAGTAATCGCCGAAGCTGAAGGAGTGATACGTGTCGAGCCAGCCATGTTCGGCATGGCCGCGTTCGTTGGCTTTGCGGGTAGTGATCATGGGCGCAGCTTACGCCCGCCCGGCAGAGCTTCGGAAATACCATGTTCCTTGCCTAACCATGCCGCACAGGCATGCTCGCCCGCGCATGGAACTCCGCCACCTCCGTTACTTCGTCGCCGTGGCCGAAGCGGAGAACGTCACGCGCGCCGCGAAAAAACTGCACGTCGCCCAGCCCGCGATCAGCCGGCAGATTCGCGATCTGGAAGAAGAACTCGGCCTCGCCCTGCTTGAGCGCACGGCCAGGGCAGTGCGGCTGACCGAAGCCGGTCGCGTCTTGCTCGCGGAAGCCCGCGCCGTCCTGCAACGCGCCGACGATGCGGTCGCCGCGGTGCGGGCCGTGGCGGGCGGCGTGCGTGGGGAACTGCACGTCGGCTACGCGCCATCGCTCACCGTGCAAATTCTCCCGCGCGCCCTGCGTCGATTCCAAGCCGAGTTTCCCGGTGTGCGCGTCTCGCTGCACGATCTTTCGACCGGGGAAATGCTCGCCGGTTTGCGCGACAACCGCCTGCACGTCGCGCTCATGGTCGCGCCGGCGGGCAAGGAATTGCGCGGCCTGCGGTTCCACGAACTCGCACGTTATCCGATGTGCGTCGCCCTCGCGCCGGGGCATCGCCTCGCGCGCAGTCGATCACTCTCGCTGAGCAAAATCGCCGCCGAACCGCTCATCGGTTACAGCCGCGCCGACTATCCCGAATACCACGCCGCACTCGCGAAAATCTTCGCGCCCAGCGGCCGCACCCCGACGATCGTCGAGGAACACGACAGCGTGACCAGCCTCATCGCCGCCGTCGAATCCGGCCGCGGGATCGCCCTCGTCCCGAGCGCTCTGACGTGCATGGTCGGTGCGCGCCTGAAGATTCTTTCGATCACTCCGTCGCTGGCGCCCATCGTCGTGGGTGCGGTGTGCCGGAAAAGCAGCGACTCCGTCGTCGCGGAAAAATTCATCGCTGCCGCGACGGCCGGCGAAAGCGAGGCAACTTTGGAGACGTCATCAAAAGGTAGAAAACGCGTGTCATTCTGAGCGGAGTGACCTTGCGGGCGCAGGCGGGAAGGTCGCGGAGTCGAAGAATCCCGTCGCTCCGTCAGCGCTGATCGCCGGTTGTTTCACCGGATTCTTCGACTCCTTTCCGGCCCGCCTACGCCCACCCGGAACTCCGCTCAGAATGACCGGGGATATGAATGCAGACCGTGATTCAGCGCCCAAGCTCACTGCCCTGCGGCGTTCGGGCTGACGTCGCCGGAGCGGACGATGTCGAAGCCGTCGCGCCGCCACCACGAAGGGCGAGCTTTTCCGCCGTCTGCTCGATCCACGCGCGGTCGGGCGCGGCGTAGGGGCGGAAGGTTTCGAGCGTGCCGGCCTGTTCGTTGTAAAAAAGTGCGCGGTGCAGGCCGAGATTGCTGGCTTTGGGCGAGTCGATGAGGCTGGCGGAATCGTTGGCGCTCATCTGAAAGACGACGCGCATTTCAAATTCGCTCAGTGCCTTGCGGTTCATCGAGCGGTTCACGTTGTTGTAGGTGTCGAGGCTCACGATGAGATGCAGGCCGAGGCTGCTGCCTTCGGTGATGATCTCCTGAAACTGCGCCGCGGCACTCGCACCCGCATCCTCGCCGCTCGTCGAGAAACTGAAGTCGTCCTCCTGGCGGAGCTTTTTGAACCGGTGCAGTCCGTGGATGAAGACGAAGACTCTCGGTGCGTCTGCCGGAGCTTCGCCACTGGCGCGGGCTTTCAGCTCGGCGGTGAGGTCGGTCATGATCTGCGGAATTTCCGGGCCGCGGGTGACGGTGACGTCGTGCGGGAGGGCCGCGATGATGTGGTCGAGTTGTTCGGCATCGGACGATCCGGGCGTGGTGTTTTGAATCAGGACGAACTTCGCGGTGCCGCGCGGATATTGCGCGGCGAGGGAGAGCATGGAGACACCGAGGAGCGTGAGCGCGGCTTCGTCGCGCTGGCCGACGATGAGGAGGTGATTGCCGCTCTGCCGCTGGAAGACGGCTTCCGTTGGGCCTTTGATCGAATTGGGCGCGCCGAACCACGCGCGGGCGGCGCCGGGAGCCGCGGTGGGTGCCGTGTCGAGCGCCGCCTGGAGGAGATCGTTTTCGCGGAGATCGGCGGGCGCGTTGCCCTCGAAGACGATCGGGCTCGCATGGCGATCATCCTTTTGCACGGCGAGCGCATGCACCTTGTCGAGCCACTCGTCGCGTTCGTCGTCGCCGAGCCAGACGACTTGGAAGGGGCTGTTGCCTTCGACCGCGCCGGCCGCGTCGTTGTAGATGCCTTCGCCGGGGCGCGAGAGCAGACGCGGGGCGGAGTTGTTGTCATCCATGATGAGATACGCGTCGGCTTCGTTGCATTGCAGGGCGACGCGGATGACCATCTGGCCGAGCGTGGCGCGGGCCAGCGAGTAAGCGCCGCCGAGGGTTTGCGAGCCGAGCAGAACGTGAATGCCGAAGGCGCGGCCTTGTCGCACGATGCGGTCGAAAAGCAGCGAAGCGGTCTGCGCGATGGTGTCGTCATCGACAAAGAACTCCTGAAACTCGTCGATGATGAGCAGCGAGCGCGGCATCGGCCCGGTGCCGCCGGCGCGTTTGTAGCCGGGGATGTCCTGCACGCCGAGCTTGCGGAAAATGTCGCCGCGCCGCTTCAGTTCTTCATCCACCCGCTGGAGCACGCTGAGCGCAAACTCGCGGTCGGACTCGATGGCGACGACGCGCGCGTGCGGCAGTCGCTTCTCCGCGTAGCACTTGAACTCGACGCCTTTCTTGAAGTCGATGAGGTAAAACTCGACCTGCTCCGGCGAACACGCGAGGGCGAGATTGGTGATGATAACGTGGAAGAGGGTCGATTTGCCCGAGCCCGTTTTGCCGGCAAAGAGCGCGTGCTGGCGCGTGCCTTTGCCGATCGCGAGATACTGGTGTTTGGTCGCGCCGGTGCGGCCGATGGCGACCTTGAGTTCGTTGGTCGTGTCGCTGGTCCACAACTCGGCGGGCGAGGGCGCGATTTGCGAGAAGGGGACTTCGACACGATTTGAGTCGATGCTCGCCTTGCCGATTTTGTGGACGAATTGGGCCGCCAATTCCGCTGCGGGTGGGGGACCAAAAACGAGTGTCCCGGCGGCGTCGCGCGGCGCGTTGGCGAGGATGAAATCGCCGCCGTTGCCCCGCAGGACGATGCTGCTTTTGCGCAGCTCATCGGCGGCGAAGCCAGCGGGTAATTCCTGCCGGGCGTCCCAATGGATGAGCGTGAACACGCCGCACCGCGCGCCGCTCGTGGCGATGCTTTGCAGCCGCCGCGCGGAGGTTTCGCTGAAGCCCGCCGGGAAGTCCGCAACGACGAGAAAATGATACTTCTCCGCGACGCTGCCCGCCTTCTCGTTGTATTCGGTGATCGAAGCGTACTCGTTGCGGAGATACATCTGGATGACCTTCTCGATGTGCTCGCTCAGGTCGGCGAGGCGCTTCTCGATCTGGTCGCGCTGCGTCCAGATGCGGCGGTTGATGAGCGCCTCCTCGTAATCGCCGAGATGCATCAATCCGGCGAAGCTCTGGCCGAGCCCGACGGGGTCGATGATATTAAAGGCAACCTTGCCCGGCGGCGTCGTGGTGAGGAGCCGCAGGACGATGTTGTTCAAAGCGCCAATGACCGTGGGCCCGGCCGGTTCCTTGGTTTCAAAAAGCAGCGAACCCTCGTCTGGATAGGCCAACGCCAGCGGCAGCGAGAGGTGGGCCGAGCCGGGCAGGGGAAGACGCGGGTCGCGCGGGTGCGCGGCGAGGTCGGCGTCGAGATGGCCGAACTTCGTCGCGGCGGTGAAGCGCGCGGGCGGGTTCCACGCGTCGCGGAATGATTCGCTCCACGCAGGAAAAGTCGCGGACGCCGCGGCGTTCATTTCGTTAAGCGCAGCGTAGAGTGGCGCTATTTCGCGCTGCCAGTCGGCGGCGAGGGCGTCCCAGCGGGACACTTCCTCGTTGGTCAGTTCAGCGGATTTCGTGCGGTGCGTGCTGGTGGCTTGTTCCCGGCGGGCGACGGCCTCGCTTTGGAATTGCGCCTGCAATGCATCGTGATCGGCGGCGAGGCGTGCGAGCTTCGGCGGGAGGAATTGTTCGATTTGCGCCACGATGCGCGGACTCTGCGTTTCGATCTTTTCCCGGGCGGCCTGCGCAAATTCCACCTCGACTTCATCCGCCCGATTCCACTGTTCCATGATCGCGGCGCGGGTGTTTTCGAAATTTTCCTGAAGATCCTGACGATCGCGCTGATGCTGCGCGGCCGCGGTCGAGGCGCAGGTATCATGAAGCTGGCGCGCCTTGGCCAGCGCGGCGGCGGTGATCGCCGCGGCCGCCGTGGATTGTCGATAGCCGAGGTGGTGCAGCCCGGCCAAGACGACCAGCAGCAAGGCCGTCCCGACCACCCCCATGGTGGCGGCGCTGCCCTCGAGGCTGACGGCGAGCACGAAGCCAGTGACGAGCAGCAGCGGAACAAAAATGGCCGGCATCGCGTAGCTGAAAATGCGCGGCAACACCTTCTCCCGGAAGGCGGCGAGCTGGACCTCGGCGTTGGCCAGTTGGTCGTGGAGTTTGCTGAACAGGGCATCGCGATCCGTGGTCGGTGGCGGCGCGGTATGGGGCTGGCGCAACGCGCGCTGGAACGTCCAGTAGCCGGCGAAGGATCGACCGGCGCGGTGCCAAAGGGTGGAAAAGCGCGTCCGCAGTTGCGCCAGCTTCGCACTGAACTCCGCGAGCGCGGCGTCCGCCGCTTTTTGATCGGCCTCGAGCTTTCGCTCCGTCTGGAAATGCTGCAATTGCAGGTCGCCGAGCCAGCGTTCCTTGGTTTGCCGGGCCCGCAGCGGGAGCTTCCGCAGGCCGGCGGTGCCGGCGCGCTGGGCGCGGATCCGGCGGCCTTCGTAGAGCGCGGTGAGGCGCTCCTGCCCGGCGTGCAGGGTGGCGTCCGCCTCGGCACGGAGCGCCGCGAGGCGGGCTTCCGTCTGCTCGATGGCGTCGCGAAAATTTCGGTTGGTGGCGTGGCGACGCGTGGCGATGTCGCGGGTGAGTTGCTCCTCGCGCTGCGCGAAGGCGGCGGTGGTTTGTTGCAGGCGGGCGAGGAGTTCGAGGCTCCGGCTGGTGCGCAGATCGACAGGGCTATTCACAATCGCTCCTGATCTTTTTGAGCAGCACATCGATCTCCTGCATCACGCCCATGGTGCGCTGCACATGGTCGGGCAGGTCTTGCAGGTAATCCCGCTCGAACTGCTGGCTCTTCCCGTCGTGCCAGTGCGCCTTGGTTTCCTGCCAGCGGACGGAGAGTTCCTTGAGCGCCTGGACCAGGTTGGCGCCGCTTTCCCTAGTGCTCATGGGGTGGGGGAGGAGTTGGGATTTGCGGGCGCCGCCGGAGGTGGGTTTGCGGGGGCGGAGGTCTCGGCGTAGGCGTCGAGCGTGCGCTGGGCCTGGACGAGATAGGTGATGCCTTTGGGCAGTTCGTAGTCGAGGAACTGGCGCAGGCCCTCGAGCCGCTTGGCCAGCGGGTCGGCGACGCCTTCGTAATTGCGCGCCCAGCCTTTGACGTTGCGGAGCTTTTCCTCGGCGTGCTCCAGGGCGTGCTTCGCTTTGCGCACGGCGTTTTGCTGAAAGGAAACGTCGTCGCGCAGCCCGGAGAGCTTGGCGCTGAACAGCTCCTGCTCCGCGGCTTCGAGCACGCGCCGGCCTTTGCGGACTTCATTTTCCCAACGCGTCCTCATGTCGTGCTGGAGCCAGAGGCGCGTGCGGCGCAGTTCATCGCCGGCATCATCGAGCGAGCGGCGGGCTTTGGTGAGGAAAATGATCATGGACGCTCGAAGGCTGTCGAGCGCGTCCACCGAAGTGACTTTGGCCTGCGGGGACATCGGTCAGCGCTGGTCGAGGTACTCTTCGATGCGCTGCGCCTTGCGGAGCAGGAAGGGCGTGTGCTTCTCGGAGATCTCGGTGAACTTCTTGATGACCTTCATCGTGGTGATGAATTCCTCGGCGAACTTCTCGTGCTCCTGATCCTGCCAGGTGGCGGAGAGCGCGGCGAAGCGCGCCTGGAGCGCCGAGGCTTTCGTTTGCACTTCGTCGTTGAAGCGCTTGAGTTCCTTCGCGAAACGCCGCACCTCTTCGGGGTCCATGATTGCTTGAGCCATAGTATGTCTCGGGGTTGGAGGATGCGGTGGGGGGATGGAGGCCTGCGCGCGCGTCTCCGTGTTATTGCGAGAGTCTTATACCGTGGGCTGCGGGCAATTCAATCGGGCGATTGGCAGCGGATTGTAAAGAAGGGTGCGGAGCCGCTCGCGCGTCGCAGAGCTCGACATTTCCTCGTCGATTTTGCCCGTCGCCACTATCCCCACGGGTGATGTCCAGAGCCGAGAAGCGACGTTCATTGCCAGCCGAAACCGGCTGCCGCCGATTCGATGAAGAAGCCCGCACATGAGCCACCGATGCCAGACGTGTGGGGAGGAATGGCCCGATCAACCCGCCGCGAAAAATGGATACTCCTGCACCCTGACCGGCCGCGGGGCGCTCGTCCGATTCGTCCCGCCTCCGCCGGAACCACCGCCGCGCGCCAAAACGCTGGAGGAGCAGGCGGTCTGCGCCGGCCTCAGCGGCGTTGTGCCGGCGGGCCTTGTGGCGTCGGGTAGTCGGTGTACGGCGGTGGGCAAACCCGATGGAACGGTGCGGGTGCGCGCAGTGCCGTCGGGCCGCGAGCTGGCGTCTTTCGCCGATTACCGCGGTGCGGTGAATGGCTGCGAATTCTCTCCCGACACCGCGTGGATCGCCTCGGTGTCGGCGGACTTCACGCTGCGCGTGAATTCGTCGGACGCCTCCGGAGCTGGCTATTTTTTCCAAGCGGCAGCGCCGCTTACCGCCGTCGGCTGGCATCCCGATGGCCGGTCGCTCGCCGTCGGCGATGCGCAAGGTCAGCTCTACCTTCTGCGCCTCGAAAATGCCGTGCCGTTCAACGAAGAGGCGCGCCGGTCGCATTCGGCGGAACTTCTTTGATGACTTTGTTGACCAGGTAAACGCCGAGGAGGCCGGGGCGGACTGGCAGGGAGAGCACCTTCCCGCCCCGCCAGACCCGCAGTTCACGTGGCGTCGTGCCGCGCTCTTGGGCGCGGGCGCGCAAAATCTGCATCTCGGAAAGCGCCTCGCCGGCGTAGCTCAGCAGGACGTCGTCGGCGCGCAGGCCGACGCGCTCGCCTTCTCCATTGGGGATCAGCTTCACCACGATGAGGCGCGTTTTCACCGGCCGGCCTGCGGCGTCGAGGTAAGTCTCCGAGAGGATTCGCTCGTTTTGATCGGAACGTTCCTCGCACTTTTCGTAGCCGACCGACACGTCATATCCGCTGAAGAGATCGATCGTCCCGCCGTCGCTCCCATAGGAGCGCTGCATCTCCTGATAACCTCGCACGGTGCGCACCGGCTGATCCTGTGGATCGAAGTATCGGGTCAGCACGAGGCGGTTTCTGCTGTCGAATTCCGAGCGGGCAATGGCGTAGCCGAGCGCTCCCGGGACGGGCTGGCCGTCGGCGTCGAGGTAACGCGCTTCGATCGCGTTCCCAGCCGCGTCGCGCTTCTCCTCGTAGCCCAGGAAGCCGTCGAGTCCATCGTATCCCGTGGCGCGTTGCACCCCGGCGCGGTCCCGGGCGTTTTCGTAGGTGGACACCGCTTCGATGAAGCCGCCGGCACCGCGCGCAGGCTGCCCATCGCGCCCGAAATAAGCGATGCGCTGGAGACGGCCCTGCTCGTCGAAATCCGTGCGGCTGCTCGCATAGCCAGGCGGGAGCTCCACCGGTTGACCGTGGGCGTCGAGGAACTCCTGGGCGACGATGTTCCCCCGCGCGTCGAGCAGATCGACGCGGCCGGCATAGCCTAGCGTCCCGTCGAACCCTTGGAGCACGCGCCGCGTCCTTGCTCCCGGAAGGTCGTAGGTCGAGACGACTCCGGACGGTCGATTGAAAACCGGAGCCGGACTGCCATCGGCGTCGAGCAGGACCATGCTCAGCAGCCGGCCTTTTTCATCGAAGGTGGAACGGCCGATGGCGTATTTGCTCTCATTGCGAACCGGCTTGTTCTCCGCGTCGAGATAACGCTCTTCGATCACCTGGCCCGCGGCATTCAGAAGATCCTCGCGCGTGACGTATCCCTTGCTGCCGTCAAACCCCGAGTAAACGTTGCGCGATGTCCCGTCGGGCAGGCCGTAGGTCGAGACGATTTTCTGTGCTCCATCGGGACCGCGCGCCGGGCTCTCGTCGGCATCGAAGAAAAGCATGCTCAACCGCCGGCCCTGCCCATCGTAGGTCCGGCGGAGCATGGCGTATCCGGCGGCGATGCGGACGAGCTTGTTTTCCGCGTCGAGATACCGCTGTTCCAGCGGTTGTCCGGCGGCATTCAGGAGATCCTCGCGGGTGACATATCCCTTGCTGCCCTCGAACCCGGAGTAAACGTGGCGCGACGTGTCGCCGGGAAGATCGTAGGTCGAGACGACTTTTTGCATTCCATCGGGACTGCGCGCCGGGCTTTCGTCCGCGTCGAGGAAGAGCATGCTCAACCGCCGGCCTTTTGGGTCGTAGTTCAGCCGGATGATGGCGTATCCGTCCGTGCTGCGGACGGGCTGGTCCTTTTCGTCGAGGAAACGCTGCTCAAGCACATTGCCCGCGGCATTCAGCAGATCCAATCGCCCCGTGTATCCGTTTTTCCCGTCGAAGCCCAGGACCCGCCGGCGCTTCGCCGGCATCTGCGCGCGCGAAGCCGGCGGGGAACCCGCGGCTTCCTCCAGGGTGATGACCATCTCCCGGAAACCGACGGAAGTCCGCGTCGGATTGCGGTCGCGGTCGAAGTAGGCGTAACGCGTCCATTGGCCTTTCGGATCGTATTCGATCCTGGAGACGGAATATTTGCTTGGGCCATCGATGGGATCACCCTTCGCGTCGAGGTAGCTCTCTTCCACCATCCTCGATTGGTCATCGAAGCGCACCAGCCTGCTGGCAAAAACATTCTTCGGGTCCGCGCGAAAGAACTGCTTGGTGACGATGCGCCCCTGCTCGTCGCGGGCAAAGCTGATCCGGTGCGCCTCATTCAATTCGACCGGTGTGTCGCTGGCATTGAAGCAGGACTCGGAGGCCACACGGCCCCGGACGTCGTAGGTCATGCGTTTGATGACGTAGCCATCCCGCTGCGGAGCGAGCTGGCCTTTCTCGTCGAAGCAGCGCTCCTCGATCACGCGGCCGCGCTCGTCATACGCGGAGGCTACTTTGGCGACGCGTTCGGCGTTGCGGGCCGGCTTTTCATCGGCATCCAGGTAAGCCTTCTCGACCACGCGCCCGCGCTCGTCCCGGCGCTGACGAAGGATCGCGTAGTAGAAGCCTTGGCGAACGAGTTTGCCTTCGGCGTCGAAGAGTTGGCGCTCGATTTCGCGACCAGCGGGATCGCTGGTGATCGCCACCGCAGCGTGGCCATCCGGACCGCGCGCCGCCGCCTGCTTCGCCGTGAGCCAGCTTTCGCGGACGAGGTCGCCACGGGAATTGTATTCCTGCCGGTACGTGGCGAAGCCGCCGACATCGATGGCGTTGTCGTCGCGATCGAGCGTTGTTTTGCTCGTGCGCCGGCCCGCCTCGTCGTGGGTGAAACTCATTCCCGACACTCCCGTCGGAAGCGCAAACCGCTGGTCATTCTTCGACTCGAAATAGCGGATGGCCGTGAACTTGTCGAATCGTCCGAGGTACTCCCCGCGCAGCACCGGCCCGGCGCCGGGCGCCGTCTTCCCTTCGAGATCCCGCTCGATCGAGGCGACGACCCGCCCCCGCTCGTCGTGCTCGCTCAAGATCCGATGCTGGCCGCGTGGCAGCACCACGCGCCGCCATTCCTTGCCATCGAGAGCGTAGAATTCCTCGACCTTGAGCAAGCCGAAACCCTCCTTGTCGTATTCGTTGAGCTTGCGGCCCCAGCCTTCCGGGGTCATCGCGGGGACGCCAATGTCTTCCTCGCTCGAACTCGCAAATGCCCGGCTCCCGCGCCGCGCGCTCGAACTCTTTTCCGACTGCTGTTGTTTCGTCCCGACACTGCCCCGGGAGGAGTCTTTCACCGCCGAAGAGTTCTCCTCACCGCTTTGCGCTTCGCCCGGAGTCACCGAAGCCGCCCCGGTATTGTCCGCGCCCCGGTAGATCAATTCGACCAGATCTCCGCCGTCGAAACGCTGCGTGACGCGCACGGCATTTTTTGGTCCGGCGATGGGCTGCTCATTCGCATCGAAAAAGGCGACTTCCGACCAATCGAACCGGTTCACCGGATTGATGAAAGCCCAGCGCGCGATGCTGTATCCCTCGTTGTTGAGCGTCGGTTTTCCGTCGGTTCCGAAGTAGCGGCGTTCGATCATTCGTCCGAGTTCATCGTAGCGATAGGCCGTCCAAAATATCCCCTCGTCGGAAAGCGTCGGCAGGGCGTTCTTGTCCCAGTAGGAGGCGCTGATCTTCATCCCGCGCGCATCGTACTCGTTCCGATAATGGGCGTAGCCTTCCTGAAAAGCCGACGCCTGGCCATCGGCGCCCCAGGATGAGCGCCAGCAGGTGTTGCCGCGGTCGTCGTTGACCAGCGTCAGGCGCCAGACCCCATACATATTCGCCGTCGGCTGGTCCTTCTCATCGAAGTAAAAGCGTTCGTTTTCAAATCCATTGGCGTCGTACTTCATCACCCGCCGCGCGTAGCCGCCGGCATCGGTCCCCCGCATGGTCGTCGGCCGGCCGCTGGTATCGAAGTAGGCGCTTTCCGTCTCGAAGCCGTGCTGCTCGCGCTTCGACGTCAACCGATGGATGGCTTCGTCCGTGGTCGTCGGCGCTCCTTTCCGGTCGAAGTATTTCCACTCGATCGTGTTGCCGGCGCTGTCGAACTCGAAGGCACACCGCGCGTAGCCCTTTTTGATCTCCACCGGCTGGTGCTGTTCATCGAAGTAGGCCGTGTTGATGGTGTTCCCGCGCGCGTCGTAGGCCACGTCACGGATGACCCATCCATCCTTGTGCCAGGCCGCTTCGCCGTCGGGGCCCAGCGTCTTGCGGGAGATTTCACGGCCGTTGGGGTCACGCTCGAAGCGATAACCGAAGCTGCGGTTGCTGTCGCGCAGCCGCTGGCCGTTGCCGTCCTCAAAGATCCACTCGGCATCGAAACCGCGCGGATCGCGAACGAAGCGCACGTAGGACGCTCCGGTGGCCGCCTGGGGCAGCACCGTTTTTTTTTCGAGCCAATAACTCGCGCGAATCGCTCCCCCACCGCTCTCATAGACCAGCGAGAAAACGGTGTCGTCATAGGCATTCCACGCGGTCTCGCTGACCAATTCCCCATTTTTGTAGGCAAACTCCCATCTGCATTCCCGCCGCGGGCCGCCCGGCAGGTCGGGCGGACTGATCGAGCGGCTGTATTCATGGTCCGAAGTCAATTTCTCCAGCCCGTTGATCGCCTCCAGGCGCACGAGCGGACCCACCCGTCCGCTGTGGACAAAACGATAGGACGATCTCCGCTGCCGCACCTCGGCCAGGGTGAGTTTGACCTGACCACGAGGAATTGCGTGCACCTTCTCAAAATCGGCGAAGTGCTCGATGAATGGCCACGCCCACAGATATTGATAAAGGCCGGTCGCGAGCAGCGCGATCGCCGCCGCCACGGCCAGCCCGCGCACAAAGGCCCGGCGCTGCCGTCGCTTCTCTCCGTCGGGCATCGCTTTCTCGATCCACGGCGGATCGAAGACCTCCGAATAAATCCGGTTGCGCACTTCCAGCCGTCCCTCGATGGGCCGCACGATTCCAGCCAGCCGCAGATCGCCGACCAGCGGGTTGGCCTCGTCGTTCGGCACGCGCCGGCCTTTGCGAATCCGCCCGTAGAGATCGAGCGAAGCCGTGAGATCCGTGCTCCCGCGCAGCAGCCGGTCGCGGACAAAAATCAAATTGTCATCCTTCTCCCGCGCGCTGCGGGCGAGAAAAAGTTCGCCGCAATGCCGATCGACATCCCCGGCCGTCTTCGCGGCGGGATCCTCGGCCACCGCGCAAGCCAGCCGCTGCGTGAGGTAGGGATGGCCGCCCGTCCAGTGGAGCACGCGTTTCAGGAGCGCCGCCGCCGTGGCATCATCGGTGGAAAATCCGGCGCGCAAGCCCGCCGCTTCCGCCTCGGTGAAATCCCGCAGCTCGACCCGCCGGCCGATGTTGAACGGCGTGACCCGCGTGTCCTTGATCAAGTCCGACGGGCTGGCCACGCCGAGCAGGCAAAAGGTGAGCCGCTCGAAATCCGGGTCGCGGGCGCGGCGGTTGTAGGACTCGCGGATGCCGGCGAAAAATTCGTCCGTCCCGAGCGCGGAGAGTTTCCGCACGTAGTCGATTTCATCGACCATGATGACGAGCCGCTGCGTGGTCGCCTTGAGGACGACATCGCGCACCGTATTCATCAAGCGGTGCATCGGCGCGAGCGATTGCCGCTCCTCCCAATACTTTTCCATCTCCGCCGAAACCTGCAGCCCCTGTCGGTCCAGTTGCTCGCCGAGATGATCGAGCATGCCGAAATACCATTGCTCCGCCTCCTCGCATTCGCCGAGCGCATTCAGATCGATCACCGCCACGAGCACACCCTCCTCGCGCAATCGCGCCGCGGTGCGCGACATGAGCGAAGACTTCCCAAACTGGCGGGTATCGAGCACGTAGCAAAACTCACCGGCCCGCAGCGCCTCGATCAGCTCCCGATCCGCCGCCCGCTCGACGTAGCAGGCGGCATCGCTCGCCAGCGTGCCGCCGATCTTGAAGAACGCTCGCGCGCTGCCGCTCATCCCAGGTGCCGTTTCAGGAAGCGGCCGTAAACTTCGCAGCTCCAGCGCGCTTCCGCCGGCATGTCTCCGGCCAGAATCCCGCTCTTTTGCAGGGCATAAAAGGCGTCCGGCTGAGTGCACGGCCGGCCCGCGAGCACCTCGGCCGCGGCGGCCTTCAGTGATGGATCGCAACTGACCTGCACGAGCGTGCGCTTGAGCTGATCGCCAAAGGGTCCGTTCTCCTGCGCAGCCACGGCCTCGAACATCGCGACGCTCAACTGCCGATCCACCATCTCCCGCAGCCCTCTCCGGACGAGGAACGGATGCCCGCCGGTCAGCCGCTGAAACCGATCCAGCTCGGCCTCGCCCGAGAGCGGGCCGCCGTAGCGAGTATTGAGGTCGGCAGTCTGTTCGCGCGTGAAGCCGCGCATCTCAAAGCGGCGCCCGACATTGAACGGCGATTGGTTCAAGTCCTTGATGAAATGATGCGCCTCGGTCGCGTAGGCGATCGCCATGGTCAGCCGGCCCCACGGCCCCCTCGGATCGAGCGTCGCCGCTTCATGCCAGGAGCGAAGGAGGCCGAAAACCTCGCTGGAAAACTTGCTCGGGAAGATCCGGTCCGCCTCGTCCATCGCCCAGAGCAGCGGCGTCTCCGCGGCTTCGAGGAGGACGGTGCGAAAGTAGCGTTTGATATTTTCGTTGGTGGTGTGCGCCTTGCGCCAGGTGTCGTGCGGAAAATTTTCGAGGCCCAGCTGATCCGCGATCTGCGTGCCGAGCGCCAGCCAGAAGGTCTTCGCCGAGATCAGATCTTCGCCGGACAGCGCCTGAAAATCGGTGATCACCACGCGGAAGCCCGCGCCGCGAGCGTGCTCCAGCGCCCGACTGAGCAGGGAGGTCTTGCCGACCTGCCGCGGCCCCTTGATCAGCAGCATTCTCTCGCCTTCCCCGAGCGCGCTGTAGATGTCGTTATCCGCCCGGCGGACCACATAAAAGCGCGAGTCGATCCGCACCGCGCCGCTTTCCGGTTCGAGCCGCGGCACGCGCGCCCGCGGCGGCTCCTCCGTGGGATTCTCGATCTTGTGTCGCACCTGCTCGATGAGCACCGCATTATCCTGCGGCCCGCTCCAGGTGAATTGCTGCACCGGACCGAGGATCGCCCCGAGTTCGCCCGTCAGCGCATCGGCGAAGCGCACGCGCACCGGCAGCAGCCGCGGCTGGCCGCCCTGCCTCGCCGCAGCGTCGCGCGCGGTGATGACTTCGTGCGCGATCATCTCGCTCTTCAGCGATGCCGCCGAAAGCAGCACGATGACGAATTCCGCGCCGCGAATCTCGCGGTCGATCTCCATCGCCCACTCGACGCCCACGTCGAGATGCCGGTCGATGAACACCGTGCAGCCCCGCGCGCGCAGTTGCGATTCGAGCCAGCGCAAGACCTGCTCATCCGGCTCGCCGCCGCGCTTGTAGAGAATGACCACACGCGTCCCGGTGGGTGGGGCGTTCGTCGCGGGCGATTCGTTGGCCGGCAGGGTGTCCGTCGTCGCGCCCGGCGGCCCTTCGCCGGGGAATTCCGAGAGGCACCAGTCGAGCACCACCTCGAGTTGGTGGAGTGACTCGATGGCGTCGTCCTCGGTCACGACATCGTCGGGTTGGTGATGACAGGCCCGATTGCGCGTCGATTGCACGGAGCGGATTTTATCCAGAACGCGCCGGGGCATGGGAGCGCCCTGGTCTTTCAAAACCCTGGTCACCTGCGTCACGAGATCCTCGATCAGCTTTTGATCGGGATCGCCGCTGATCTTCGCGGCGCGCCAGACATGTTTCAACACCGCCTCCACTGCGATGGCGTTGCAAGTGCAGGTGTTCCGCGGCGAAGTGCGGAGGGTCCCGAGCGATTCGGAAAGATCAACGCCGATGGCGCGCAGGCTGGCGGTGCGCTGGCGCATTTTGGCAATCGTCAGGTCGAGGTCCGGCATGGGAAGGCATGGATTCTGGCCCGCCCCGATCCCCGCGGCGAGTCCATAAATCCAAAGCCTCGCGCGTCAGTGATGAGCGCCGCGCTTCGCCGACCGCATCGCCCGGACGAGAATGAAAATGATCGCGAGGATGAGGACAAACCACCCTGCTTGAAAGGCGAGGGTCAGGGTCGCGGTCGCCTTTTCCACCGCGTGCGGATCGGTCTGCCCGATCTTCGCCACGGCTTTCGCTCCGTGCTTGAACCACTCGGAGGCCGGCTCGATGAGGGCGGCGAGGCCGAGGAACGCGACGAAAGCGATGGCGGTTACGCCGATCTTTTGCCGCTTCGTCGGGAGCACGCCCCAGGCCGTGAGAGCGGCGCCCGCCGCGGCGGCGATGACCGGGACGAGATGCGAGCCGGACCAGATCATGTGGGCCAGCTCGGCGGCATAGACCGAGACGAGGAAAATCTCGATCCACTCCACCATCGTCTGCACATGCGCGATGGTGTGGAGGTTTTCATCCATGCGTGCGGTGGCCGCCGATTCCCGCGCCTGGCGCGCGCGCTCGGCGGCCTGAAGGTGAAGGCCGCGGACGGTCTCGAGAATTTCGCCGAAGCGATTCGCCTCGAAGAAGCGGCGCAGGGCCGTGCGCTCCGGTTGCGCGGCGTTGAGTTGGATCGCGGCGAGGCTGCGCGAAAGTTGCTCGGCGCGAACCAGCAAATCCTCGTTGGCGGTCGCGGGATGCGCGGCCTCCACCCGTTTCACCGCAAGCTGGAGGCCGGCTATGACCGCGACGCGGATGCCGGCCATTTCCCGCACCGTGTCCTCCATCTGCTGGCTCCGGGCCGCGCCCGCTTCGCCCTTGAAAGCGATGGCAAGGCCGCGGCGGTTCCACACGGTGACGCTGTCGCGGTCGATGACGAGATGGCGGCTGATAAAATCGCTGGGGACCGTGGCCACGTCCTTTCTTTCCAGCACTGGCCAGAGCAGCCGGCCGATTTGTTCCGCGGTTTGCGGCTGAAGGAGATCGACGCTTTCCAGCACGGTGATGGAACAAAAGCGCAGGCATTTCGGGGGCGGCTCGTGGTCGATCGCGCGCGTCAGGTCAATCCGGTGCCGGGCGTGTTTGCTCGTCGCCACTTCCGGGTCGGAGGGAATGTCCTCACAGTCGGCAAAGTGTTCCTGAAACCACGAATACTCCAGGCACTCGCGCACGATTCGCGCGACGGCATCGTCGCTGAGATCGCTCTGCCGGCCGGCGGCCAGCGCGCTGCCGCGGCGCGGGGTGTCGAGGATCGTCGCTTCGAAGGCGTTGCCGTCGTACCACGGGTCGGCGCCGCTGTCGCGATCCGCAAAGTCCTTCCTTCCGGCAGACTCGCCGAGCCGGGGATCGCCCGTCTTTTCCCGCGTCCCGAGTTCCGCCGCCTGGAGGGCGGCCCAGACGTTGTAGAGATGACAGCGTTCCGCCCGCGCCCGCTCCATATCCAGCGAGAACCAATACCGCGTGGCGTTCCCAGCGATGGGGTTCGGAATCTCGCCGGAGACGGCGATGGCGGTGAAAAGGAAGCCGCGGCCGGAAGGCGAATTGTCGTGATCCCCGCGCGCCCATTCCTTGAACAGGATGCTCTCGGGGTCGCGCAGATAGAGGCCATCGGCCTGGACCGTGGCCGGGCCCGAGGGCTGGAGATGGACGGGCGCGACCGCGCCGTCGGATCGAAAGGGCTGCGCGGCGACGCGCGCAAACCAGGCGCCGAAGTCCTCGGCGTTGGTCTGCAAATTCACGATGCAGGTCCGGGCGCGCGCGATGTCGCGGCGATAGGCTTCTTCCTCCCGATCCAGCAGCGCCAGTTCCGGCGCGAAGGTCGAACGCTCATCCAGGACGCTGTCGAAAAGCGGATTCAGCCCCTTCGCCGCGAGGGCCGCGCGAGCCTCGTCGAAGAATCCCCTGGCCCCGTCGGAATTCAGGCTGCGGCTGCGCATGATCGCGGCGTAAAGCACCGAATGCAGCGCCCGCGTCCGCGGAGTATTGAGGTGCCGGGCCTGATCCACACAAGCCGCGCAGGCCGCGAGCAGGATGAGTGAACGGAGCGGCTCCTCGATCCCCGCGACGTGCGGATTCAGCCAGGCCGATTTCGGCCATTGCTGGATCCCATGCCGTTCACACGCGGCGGCGATGGCGGGATCCTCGATGATGCAACGGGCAAGATACATCGCGCAAAAGGCGTCGAAATCCGGTTGCTCATGTGCGACCAGCCAGACCACGGGCTGGTTGGCGAAGTGCTCGTGGATGGCGCGAGCGTGGTGCAGGACCGCGGTCGCGGCGGCCGGGAAGTTTTCGGCGGGAGGATCGCGGCGGAAGTGGTGGTCGAAAACAAAAAGCGCCCCGGGGTCTGTGGCGTGATCGTCGGCCAGGCATTGACTGCCGACATCGACCGCAATCTCGTTGCCGTGCAGGGACGACCGATCCGCCGTGGCCTCCAACCGCGCACCGGGTGCGGAGGAAAAGGCCGTGCCGTAGCCGACGTAGCGGTACTGGAAAATCGTTGCTTCAGCGCTCACGAGCGCGGGAGGCTAAAGAGGCGTCCTTGAGTTGAGAAGCGGAAACGCGCGGGCCTGCGCCCCTCGGTCCTAGCCGCGGCGCGGAGACGGCGTGCTGACGGAAACGGCGGGTGGGGGCGCCGAAGTTCCCGGCGTGGGAACGATGGGTGAGAGCGTTCCGGGCGGCAGGTTGAGTTTTTGCACGGGCGCGGGATCGGTGGCGCCGCGCGCCAGGCCCGCGGGGAAACGATTGGTTGTGACCTCCACGCGCGCGCCGACTTCGATTTTCTTGTAAAGCGAGATGACATCGCGCGAGCGCATGCGGATGCAGCCGTAGCTGGCCGGCGTGCCGATGGTGTGCTCCTCGGCGGTGCCGTGGATGTAGATGCCGCGGCCGTAAGCGCGCCGGTTTTTGGCTTCGAGGCCGCGCAGCCAGAGGATGCGCGTGACGATCGGATCGCGACCGGGGGAGTTCGGCCGGACAATTTCGCCGGTCGGCCGGCGGCTCTTAAATTTCATCCCGCTGGGCTGGCCGCCGCCGATTTTTTGCGCGACCTGCATGGTGCCGAGCGGGGTGGCGAAGCTGCCGGGCCGGTCACCGAGGCCGAACTTCGAGGTCGAGCAATCATAGCGCGCCACCTCCACGCCATGTTCGAAGACGAGCATCTTCTGGTCGGGCACGCTGACGCGGACGAGATGCGGGCTGGGTTTGCTGGCGCAAGAGGCGAGGCTGAAGGCGATAACGACGGGCAAAATGCGAACGAGGAACTTCAACACGCGCGCTATTTACCCGCGTCCGGGCGAAGTCTCAAGGGGACAGACGTGCGAATCCGGGCGGACGGCGCCAACGTAATCCCACGATGCCGATTCATGTCTTCCGCGCCACGCAGATTGTTCCCGCGCCCATCTTGGAATGCTGGGCGTTCTTTTCCGATCCGCGCAATCTCGCGGAGATCACGCCCAAAGCGCTCGATTTCCAGGTCCGCAGCGAGCTGCCGCCCGTGATTCAACCGGGAATGATGATCGAGTATCGCGTGCGCCCGCTGCTCGGGGTGCCGATGACGTGGCTGACGGAGATCACGCACGTCGAGCCGGGGCGGCGCTTCGTCGATGAACAGCGGGTCGGCCCCTACGCGATCTGGCATCACGAACACACCTTCACGGCGCTGGCTGGCGGACGAACGGAGATTCGCGATCTGGTCCACTACGTCCTGCCCTTCGGCTGGCTGGGCAATCTCGTCCATCCGTTCCTCGTCGTGCCGGAGTTGCGGAGGATTTTCGCCTTCCGGGAAAAAGCGGTCCGGGAGCGATTCGGCGTTTAGAACTCCACGCTGGTCGTCACGCCCACCCACTGCGTGCTCACTCGGATTTTGCTGTCGGCATAGTCCCCGGCGGCGAGATCGCTCCCGCCGATGTCCACGCCGTGCGGGATCTGCCATTGACAGGCAAGATCGATATTCACGCGCCCCTGGCGGAAGCTCTCGCCCCCGCTCACGGTGCGCTCGGTGATCGCGGCCGTGAGCGGCGTCAGCGTGCGGGCCGGGATGGGATTGCGGTCGTAGATCACGAGGGGCAGTCCGAGTTCGTCGATCTCGTGGTCGCCAAGCCCGCTTCGCTGGCCAAGCTGCGCGCGGCGATCGCCAAGGTGATGGCCTGACCGGCGGGCGAACGCGAGGCGGAGGCGAGAGTCGAACTCGCTCGTAGGGCTTTTGCAGAGCCCGGCCTTCCCACTTGGCTACTCCGCCATTCGCATGAGGGCGATGGGAATAAGCGAACTTCGCGAGGTCGTCAATACCCCACGATGAACGGCGCGGCGACGATGCTGACCCGCGCATCCCGATCGAACGTTCCCTCGGTCTGTTCGAGGGCGGTCACGAGGTTGTTGCCGAAGGTCACGGCGAGCTTGCCGGAGGGCACTTTGATGTAGGTCACGCTGCGGACGATGTTGCCGACGGGATCCCGCCCGATGACTTCCTGCGGCACGCGTTCGTAACGCACAAACTCCCACACATCCTCGCGTCCCTTGGCGTCGAGCCGCGACGTTTTCTTCGCCGGCCGGCCCAGCGCCTGAGTCACTTCTTCGGGGGTCATGTTGATCGCCACCTCGTTTTTCGCGATCAGGGCCAGGACCTCTTTCCGACGGAGGTCGTTCTTCTTGAGGTTTTCGAGGAAGTCCTTCTTCAGCGGGTTCAGCGATTTCGGGTCCACCCACCCGGCGACCTGGCCTTGTTGGGCCATGCCGCGCACGCGATAGGCCGAGTCCGACACCGCCTGCAATTCGACGATCTGTCCCTTTTTCAAAGTGCCCAGATAGCGCTGCATATCGCTGTGGTAGTAGATCGGGGCGTCGGCCACGGTCGCGAGCCGGGCCGGCTTCATGAGGAGGTCTTCGAGATAGATCGAGCCCTCTTCGCGGATCACCGCGCCCGAGGTGGCCGCTTGCGCGCTGACGCTGAAAAGGAGAAGGGCGAGGCAAGGGAGGAACGCTTTCACGGCGCGGAGTTTAGCGCGGAATGGAACGTCTGTCGATGAATGCGTCGGGAGGTTATGACCCGTTCGATCAAGCTCGTCGTCATTCTGCGCAGAACGCCGTCGGAGAATCCCGTCGCTTGCAAGTGCGGCCATTCCCGGTCATGCCACGGGATTCTTCGACTCCTTTACACTCCGCTCAGAATGACCCGCGTTGAAGCAACCGCATTTTGCGGCCCGTTTGCCTCCTTTCGCCTTTCGCCTTTCGCCCTTCGGCTGGTATTTTCCCCGGATGCCCGACCGCTCCCGCTCCCATGCCGCCTTTGCCGAAGCCCGCCGTTTGATCCCGGGCGGTGTCAATTCACCGGTGCGCGCCTTTCGCGGGGTGGGGGGCGAGCCGTTCTTCGTCGAACGCGCGGAGGGGGCGCACATCTGGGACATTGATGGGAATGAATTGATCGACTACGTCGGCACCTGGGGACCGGCGATCCTCGGCCACGCGCCGATGGTGGTGCGCGATGCGATCATGCTGGCGACGGCGAAAGGGGTGAGCTTCGGTATTCCGAATCCGTATGAGATCGAGATGGCGCGGCTGATTTGCGACTGGGTGCCCTCGGTGAAGAAAGTGCGGATGGTCAACAGCGGCACCGAAGCGACGATGTCCTGCATCCGGCTGGCGCGCGGGTTCACTGGCCGCGATTTGATTGTGAAGTTCGAGGGCTGCTACCACGGGCATGTGGACGCGCTGCTGGTCAAGGCCGGGAGCGGGGCGCTGACGCTGGGACAACCGGACAGTGCGGGGGTGCCGAGGGGGTTCGCGGAGCTGACGATCACCCTGCCGTTCAACGATGTCGTGGCGCTGCGCTCGCTCTTCAGGGCGCAGGGCAGCCGGATCGCGGCGGTGATCGTCGAGCCGGTTCCGGCCAATGCGGGGCTGTATCTGCCGCGCGAAGGTTTCCTCGAAGTGCTGCGGCAGCAGTGCTCGGAGGACGGGGTGGTGCTGATCTTCGACGAGGTGATGACCGGTTTCCGCGTGGCGCGCGGCGGCTATCAGGAACGCAGCGGGATCACGCCCGATCTCACCGCGCTCGGTAAAGTGATCGGCGGCGGCCTGCCCGTGGGCGCCTTCGGCGGCAGTGCGGAGATCATGGATTTCCTCGCGCCCGACGGGCCCGTGTATCAGGCAGGGACGCTCTCCGGCAATCCGCTGGCCATGGCCGCGGGCCTCGCGCAACTCCGCGAACTGGAGAGTGTGAATGGCTGGGCGCAGCTCGAGGAAATCGGGGCAGCGTTCGAGGCCGGCACGCGCGCGGCGCTCAAAAAGGCGGGCCGGGATTATGTTTTCCAACGCATCGGCTCGATGTTCTGCCTCTACTTCACGAGCGGCGAAGTCCACAATCTCGCCGAAGCCCAGCGCTCGGACAAAGCGGCCTTCGCGCGCTACTTCCACGCCTGTCTCGACGCCGGCATTTACTTTGCGCCGTCGCAATTCGAGGCCGGCTTCCTTTCGCTCGCGCACACTTCCGGCGATCTCGAGAAGACCGCCGAGGTCGCCACCCGCGCGCTCCTGGCCTGAGGATGATGGAGGAACTGACTTTTTCCTGCCCGGTCTGCGGCGCGGACGTGCCGCGCAAGGCGAAGTCCTGCCCGGAATGCGGCGCATGCGAGAAATCGGGATGGAGCGAGGATCACTATCTGGATGGCATCGATTTGCCGGAGGAGTATTCCGAACGACCGGCGCCCGGGCCGGGCCGGCAACGGATCTGGCAGGTCGCGGCGATCATCCTCCTGCTCGCCTTTCTTTTGCTGATGCTGAACGGGAGGTGGTAGGCGGTTTATCGGTTCGCCGGCGGTCGGCGCGTTTCGCGGCGCCGGGGGCGATGCGGTCGTATCTGGCCGGGGGTGACGGGGGGCTGTGGCCGGAAAAGCAGCCGCGCGAATGAAAGATCCGACCTGATCGCCGCCCAGAAACCGCTTCCCATCGCGTGAGCCACACCGTTACCTAGCGCTCGAATATGGAGCCCGACCCCTCAATCGACCTCGCCGCGGAGATCGAGCTTTTGCGCCGGGTCGCGCAGGGTGACCGGCGGAGTTTCGAGGAGCTTTACGATCGGTTCAGCGGCGTGCTTTTTTCCACGGCCTATCGCGTGCTCAACAACCACCAGGCCGCCGAGGATGTGCTCCAGGATGTCTTCATCCAGATCTGGGACAAGGCGCCGCTCTACGATCCGTCGCGCGGCAAGCCGCTCACTTGGGCGATTACGCTCACGCGCAACAAGGCCATCGACCGCCTCCGCTCGACGCAGCGCCGCAACCGGTTGAGCGACGAACTCGAACACGAAGCGCAAAGCGTCGAGCAGTTCGATGACAAGAGTTCCGTCGAGGTGGTGGAGGCGCTCGAAAAGGGGAAGCTGGTGCGCGAGGCGATCCAAAAGCTTTCCAAGGATCAGCGCGAAGCCATCGAACTGGCCTTCTTTTCCGGCCTCACGCAGACCGAGATCGCCGAGCGGCTCCACGAGCCACTGGGGACGATCAAAGCCCGCATCCGCCGCGGCATGATGAAATTGCGCGACGTTCTCGATTCGGAAACGTAGTTTCACGCGATTCTCGGGCGCGCTGCTTTCTCGCCGCGATCGAGCGCCAACTCGCCGGCGCCACCCCGGCGGCGAAACCGGAGGACGCCGGAGCGGTGGAGAAGAAGCACAAGGAGGCATTCTCCAAGGTGAATGGCGTGAGGTAGCTACTTTTAAAATTGCTTGGCGCGGGTGCAATCCCCGCTCGCCAGAGCGAGCCAATTGAGTTAAGACATGCCGTATGCCGGATACCCAATCCCGTCCCGCCGCCTCGCGAAAGCTTGGCGGAATCCCCCACGACGAAACCGCTTCACCTGGCATCTATCGCAAGCCCGCTGCGTTCAAGATGCGGCCCATCCCGAGACCGGTGGTGCGAAAGAAGGTGCAGCAGCAGCCAAAATCTTCCGGCGGATCGAGCTCCGGTGGCTGGCTGCTGGCTATTCTGGTGTTTGGCGGCGCTGGATATCTGGCCTACCAGAAGCCACCGCAACTCGTGGCGCTTTACCAGCGTCTGACGGCGGCTTCCGCTCGTTCACCCGTCGTCGCGGGAGGCGTGGCTCCGCTGGATACCACCCCGCTGGTGGACGCTTCGCAGGGTTGGGTCTGGCTCTTCGAGGAGGGCGAGTGGCGCGTTCCGAACGATGCCCAGCACGAATCCAGCGGAGGGCTGTTGCGGCTGCGGTCCAGCATGGAAAAGCCCCAGCCGGCGGCGGATGCCACGATTCGCGCGCGCATCGTCATTCGGGATGGCGGCGGGAGCGCCGGGGTGTTTCTGCGCAGCACGCCCGCGGGCGGGCGCTACCGGCTGGCCGTCGATGCCGATCAGCGTTTTGTCCGGCTGGTCCATCAAGGCCCCGCGAGCACGGAGGAACTGGGCAAGCACCGGTTCTTCAAGACGCTCGTCCGTGGCGACCGGCTGCTGCTCGAGTTGCGGGCGACGGGCGACCGACTGGTGGGATCGGTGAATGGGGAGCAGGTGATCGACGTGGACGATACGCGGAGCAAGGAAGCGGGAAGCTGGGGGATCGAGTCCAGCGATGCCTGGTTCGAACTCGTGGAGGTGCCCATCGCGGCTCCGAAGACGATGGCGGAAGCCACGCCGCCCGCCCCGGCGGAGCCTGCTCCGATGCCCGCGGCGCCCATGCCTGTGGCCGCGCCCGCGCCGGTTCCCGCCGCTCCGCCGACCGACACCGGGAAATGGCTCGCGAGCATGGAGCCGCAATGGCAGGCCAGCTTTGAACGCGAAGTGGGCGCGCCTTTTCAGGCCAGTGTGAACGGTCTCAAGAACCAGTTCCTCGGCACGATCGAGACCCAACTCGCCGCCGCCACGCAGGCGCGCAAATTCGAGGACGCCGCCTTTTTCCGCGGCGAGCGCCAGCGCCTCGCGGCGGGGGAAGATGTGCCGATGACGGACGAATCCATCGTCCCGCCCTCCCTGGTCAACCTGCGCAACGGATATCGCAATGAATTTGCCAAGTTCGACAAGGCGCGGGCCGACCGGGCGAAAGCGTTTCATGCGCGCATCGATTCCCTCCTCGCGCAGAGCCAGAATGCACTCGTGCAGCGCCAGCGCGCCGAGGAAGCGGTCGAGATCAAAACGAAGCGCGAGCAACTCGCCGCGCTGTGGGTCCCGCTGGCGGTTCCCCCCGCGGGTATCACGGCACCTCCCGCCGGGACGGTCGCCAGCGCCGCGGCCACGTCTGGCGCGCCTCGTCCCCTGATCGGCACGGCACCGACGGTGTCGGCGTTTGCGAAAATGCCGCCGCGACAGATCGTCGAGAAACTCCTCGCTGTCGGCGCGGGCGTGTGGATCACGCAGAAAACCAACACCCCGCCCGATCCCCGGCGAGCTTACAACAACGGGACCGAGATCAAGGCGATGACTGAGTTGAGCGGCGACAAGTTTGCCGTCACGCGGGTGGACTTCCGCCGCGAAAGCCAGGATGAGAAACCCTTTTCCACCGCCGACCTCGCCATTGTCGAAGCCCTGGGCGACGTCACCGAACTCTCTCTGCGTGGCCCCGGCGTGACCGATGTCATCTTCGACAAGCTGAAGACCCTGCGCCGTCTGGACAGCCTGACGGTCGAGGGCGCGAAAATCACTGCCGTCAGTTACGGCGTCCTGCCCACGCTGCCGGATCTGCGCGAGTTGCGTCTGAACGGATCGGGAGCGAGCGACGATGCGATGAAAAGTGTGGGCCAATGCCGCCGCCTGGAGCGCCTCTCCCTGACCAATACGCCGATCACCGATGCGGGTCTCGCCCCCATCGGCAAGCTGCCCGCGCTTCAGGAATTGGACCTGAGCAATCTGGACAAGCTGACTTCCACCGGCATCGGCTTCCTCGGCGAGTGCCGCACCTTGGACCGCCTGAATCTTAGCGGGATCCGCCTTTCCTCGAATGTGCTCGAAGCCGTGGCGCGCTGCGCCGGACTGCAATCGCTGACGCTCTCCGGCAACCCCTTGAAGGACGACCAGATTGCCGGCCTCAGCGCCCTGACGAAACTCCACACCCTCAATCTCAGCAATACCGGCATCGTCGGCACCGCGTTTGCGAAGTGGCCCACGCGCGGCGCCATGACGACGCTGAATCTGAACAATCAACCCGGAGTGGACGATGCTGCGCTCAAGGCCATCGGTGCCGCATTTCCCAAGCTGGAATCCCTCGACATCAGCGGCGTTCCGCTCGGGGCCACTGCGGCCGGCTTCGCGGCTGTCGGCCGCCTGCGGAACCTGAAGACTTTGCGCGTCGGAGGCCCGGTGGTGAACGACGAAATCATGGAAGAGATCGCCAAATGCCACGACCTCCAGACGCTCGTCATTGCCGACGGCCGCCTCACCGATCCCGGCGTGGTCGCGCTGGCCAAGCTCACGCGGCTGAGCAGCCTGGGCCTCGATTTGCCGCCGGTGACCGATGCCGCCCTCAAGTCCTTCGCCAAATGCAAGGCCCTCAAATCGATTCAGATTGGCGAGGCGGCCCCCGAGGACGTCGAGACAAAGCTGCGCGCGGCTCTCCCGGGCGTGTCGATTCGCAAGTAGGGCCGCACCAGCGGTGGCTGGCGTGAAGCGGCGCTGGGATGAGCGCGGGTCGTGGCTGGGTTAGGAAACCGGACTCACTTCGCTGTGGCTCGAACGTGGATGGTGAATCGGTTTTCACCGGTGAAATGAGGGCGAGGGAAGAAGGTTTCCTTGGTCGAGCCGTCCTTCATGCGCAGGCCGGGGTCATCTTTGAGAAATACCCCGGACTTGCCGTCCCGTATGGCGATGTCATCGATCTCGAAGGCTTCTTCCGTGGTTCCGCTGGTGCCGAGGGCGACGATCATCCAAGTGCCGCGCAACGCTTCGCCTGCGGGCAGCGGGGTGGGGGTGACGAAGGCATTCGCCGGCGCGCCGTCCCACTGGCTCGAGACGGATTGGATCACGCCTTGATAGCTGGCGATCGGTGAAGTGAGACGAAGCGCGCCGGACTTGAGTTCCGTGCCGCCAATGAGGAATGCAGTCGGCTTGCCTTTGCGCGGCGTGGAGATCAAGGCCGCGGCGCCGTTCATCGTCGCGGTATCGGTGCGGATGGCCTGCGCTCCGCCCACGGCGCAATGTTCGACCACGCGTAGCGGACTGACTCGGGCTTCGGTACTTCGGCGCTGGTGACGAGCACGCTGTCGCCGTCGATTATCGCGTCGGCCCAGACGAATTTCCGATCGGGGCCGGCGATCATGAAGCCTTGCAGCTTGTCGCTGTGCCGCGCGGTGAGGCCCTGGCCGGGGTGTGTGAATTTCATGCGAAGCTTGTTTGCGCTTCGTAGAGGTGGCCGACCACTTTCCCGCGGACTCGTGCCGGGTCGATCGAACCGCCGCTAGCTCGCGGTGCCCTGCAAGACCGGGCGCCTGCCGGCTCTCCCGACGCTCGGGACGAGCGCGATCTGCACTTTGTCGCCATCGAACGTGCAGGTCACGGTGTCGTGGTGCGGGGTCTCGTAGTAGCGCCACTTCATCTCGAAGGTGCGCTCATCCTTCCACGCGCCGCACGCGACGAGGGGATGCTCGGTGCCGGGCGCCGGGGTGCCGCCGGCGATGATCCGTGGCGGCGTGCTGGGAAGGGCGGTGTCGCCGCGCACCCATTTGTCGAAGCCGCAGGAAATGCGGTGGGTATCCTGGCCAGCCTGGAAGGCGACGAGCGCGGAATCTTTTCCGAACGTAAACAGGACACTTTCCAAGCCGAGGTCGCTGGCTTCGAGGCGGAAGGTCTTGCCGGAGACGCGCTCCGCGGCGGGCGAAGTGGGTTGTCCTTTGGGCAGCGGCAGGGCGAGGCCTTCGAGCGTCATTTTCAGTCGCGTCTGCGCCGCGGAATCGGTGGGCAACGGGGCGGGCTTCATGGCGGGCAGGAGGTGCTCCCACACGAGATCGAGCTGGGCCTGCATGTTCGAAGCCTCGCCGGTCATTGCGATGACCGCGTCCTGTTCCGGCAGCACGATGGTGTACTGCCCGAAAGCGCCGTCGCCGCGGAAGCCGCCGTGCTGACAGCGCCAGAATTGGTAGCCGTAGCCTTGCAGCCAGTCGTTCGTTTCCTTCGGACGCGCGGGCTTGGCTGGCGCGGGTTGCTGGATGTGAAACGCCGTCGCTTCCTCGATCCACGACGCGGGGATGATCTCGCGTTCCTGCCATTTTCCTTTTTGCAAAAGCACCTGGCCAAACTTCGCAAGCCCCTCGGTTTGGACGCTGAGCCCCCAGCCGCCGGTATTGATGCCGCGCGGACACGCCTCCCACGCCGGCTCCTCGATCCCGAGCGGCTCGAACAACCGCGGCGTGAGATAATCGAGCACCGTCTGCCCGGTGACTTCATTCACGATGGCCGAGCACATGTAAGTGGCGGCGCTGTTGTACATAAACACGCTGCCGGGCGCGTGCGTGATCGAGTGGCCGAGAAAGGAGCGCACCCAATTCTGCTCCTTCACCATGTCGTGGGTCGGCTCCCTCGCGCTGCCGACCGACATCGTGAGCAGGTCCTTGATGCGCAGCGCCGCGAGATTGTCGCTCACCGTTTCCGGCAGGTCTTTCGGGAAAAATGAGACGACGCGGTCCTCGACGGTGAGCTTCTTTTCCGCGACCGCGAAGCCGACCGCGGTCGAAGTGAAGCTCTTGCTCATCGAATACATGGTGTGCCGCAGCTTTGCTTCGTACGGCGCCCACCAACCCTCGGCGATGACCCGCCCGTGCCGCGCGATGATCACGCTGTGCATCTCCTGTTTCGCCGCCGCAAGCCCATCCAGGAAAGCCTGAATGGCTCCCGACGCCACGCCTTCCGCCTCGGGCGTGCTGCGCGGAAGCCCGAGGTTTTCCTTGGCCCAGGCGAGCTGGAAACGCGGTGCGGTAAAGACGAGAGTACCGGCCCCGAGGGCGAGTTGCTGGAGGAATATTCTGCGAGTCGGAGGCATGGCGGAGAGGATTTGACTGCCGCCTCGTGGAACGCAAGGCGGATCACCCCGCGGGTCGCAGATTCGGACGCGCGCTGGCTTCCGGGCAAAACCACGCCGTTCCCATCCCATACCGGCAGGTGTGGCGGATCGGCTGGGGATTGCCGGCCGGGCGCGGTGCCCGATCTCGAAACGGCGCTCTGGCGCATCGCCATTGGCGGCCGCCGGGAACGACATGTTTCGAGCGGAACTGCTTTTGGAAGAATTGAGACAATTTCGGAAGGCCGCCAACGCCGCGGCGATGCGCGAAAACAGTGGCCGGAGCAGCGGCAGCCGATTGGTAGGCAGCTCGACAATCGCCAGCGTGCGCCGGAAAGGATTTGCTGGTAGCGCAGGTTCAGGCCGGTGGTGATACGAACGTCGAAAGCTCTCTCCAATTGGGTAACGCGCCATGGAACGTGCCCACAAGGCGCTGCTCCTGAACCGTGGGGACGGTAGGATGGCGAGGCGGCTGACTGGATATCGGCGTTACCCGCCCGCCGCGCCTTCGCCGCCGGGCTCGGTCATCGCGACGGGGTCGAGCGCCTTCGCGAGTTCGGCTTCGGGGAGGATTTGCATTTCGCGGCAGATTTCGCGGACGGTCTTCCCGGTCTTGGCGCTGGTCTTGGCGATCTCGGCGGCTTTGTCGTAGCCGATGATCGGGGCGAGCGAGGTGACCATGGCCATGGAGTATTCCACGAGTTCGTTGCAGCGGGGCACGTTGGCCTGGATGCCGCTGATGCACTTTTCGCAGAAGACGTTGGCGACGTTGGCGAGGAGGTTGATGGATTCGAGGATGCTGTGCGCGAGGACGGGCATCATCACGTTCAGCTCGAAGTTCCCATTGGCCGCAGCCCAGGTGACTGTCGTGTCGTTGCCGATCACGCGAGCGCAGACCTGCATCACGCTCTCGCACATCACGGGGTTCACTTTTCCCGGCATGATGGAGCTGCCGGGCTGGGTTTCGGGGAGCAGGATTTCGCCGATGCCGCAGCGTGGGCCGCTGCTGAGCCAGCGGATGTCGTTGGCGATCTTGAAGAGTGAGACGGCGATGGTCTTGAGCTGGCCGCTGGCCTGCACGAGACCGTCCTTGGCGGCTTGCGCCTCGAAATGATTGGCGGCTTCGCGGAAGGTGATGCCGGTTTGCTGCGAGACGTGGCGAATGACGATGCCGGGGAAGTCGGGATGGCAGTTGAGCCCGGTCCCGACGGCGGTGCCGCCGAGGGGCAGCTCCTCGATGGCGGCGAGGGCGTTGGCGGCGCGGACTTTGGCGTATTCGATCTGCTGGGCGAAGCCGCCGAATTCCTGGCCGAGGCGGACGGGGGTGGCGTCCATGAGATGGGTGCGGCCGATCTTGATGACGTCCCAGAACTCGACGGCTTTTTTGTCGAGGGCAGCGTGAAGATTGGTTAGCGCGGGGAGGAGGGAGTCATGCAGGAGGGTGCCCACAGCGACGTGAATGGTGGTGGGGATGATGTCGTTGCTCGACTGGCCCATGTTCACGTGGTCATTGCCATGCACGGGCGTCTTGCTGCCGACCGCGGTGCCGGCGAGCTGCGAGCAGCGATTGCCGATGACCTCGTTGATGTTCATGTTCGTCGAGGTGCCGCTGCCGGTCTGGTAGATGTCCACCGGAAAGTGCTGGTCGAGCTGGCCTTCGATGACTTCCTGCGCGGCGCGGCGGATCAGGGCTACGCGCTCCTCAGAGAGGCGGCCGAGTTCGAGATTGGCTTCGGCGCAGCCGAGTTTGATCAGGCCGAGGGCGCGGATGAATTCGCGTCCGAAGCGCTGGCCGGAGACGGGAAAATTGAGGACGGCGCGCTGAGTGGATGCGCCGTAGAGGGCGTCGGAGGGCACTTCCATCGTGCCCATGGAGTCTTTTTCAATGCGGGTGGAGGACATGCCCGCAGCTTGCGCAAAGGGCGAACGAGAAGGGAAGCGGGGAGTGGGCTCGTGTTACAAAAGGAGCGGGTCATTCTGAGCGGAGTTCCGTGCGGGCGGAGGCTTGACGGAACGCAGTCGAAGGGCCGCAAACCGCCGAAGGCAATCCCGCCGGTTCACCAGTGATGTCTCCGGAAATTTTACGGATTCCGATTTGTGAGCGCCGCAGAATGACACGCATCTTTTATGTAACCGCCGCGGCGGCGCGAGCATTTGATCTGGTGAAAACCGCCCGGTCGAACCGCTGCGGTTCCCGCAAAAAACGTTCATCTTATGAAAAAACTCCTGCTCACTCTTGCTCTCGCGCTGGCCGTGGCCGGGCCCTTCGCTTCCGTCCATGCGGAGACGCCCGCGGGTTCATCGTCCGCCGAGGCGCCTCGAAAACCGGGCGAAGACAGTCCGCTCCGACAGACCCTGCGCGAACGGTGGCAGCGCGGGAAGGGCACCGGCGAGAGGCCGCCGCTGACCGCCGAGCAACGGGCGAAGGTGCGGGAATTCTTTCAGGCGCACCGCGAGGAAATCATCGAGCGGATCAAGGCGGCGCGCGCCGGGCGGGGAGGCGTGCGCAAGGCGGGGACGCATGATGCGCCCACCGCACCGGGGCTGTCGCCCCTCGTGCTGTGACTTGCTCTTTTCCGATCACCGGTCTGACGCCATCGCCGCTCGCCGCGGCGGCGCGCGGGTGGCTGGTCTTCGGGTCCGGCATTGGCGAGGATGCTGCTCTCGCCACCGCCGTGCCTTTCGAAACCAGCTCCGATCCCGATCTGCCGCTCATCGCCCGGGCGCAGGCGGGGGAACTGGCGGCGTTCGACGAGATCGTGCGCCGGCATCAGTCGCTGGTCACGGCGCTGCTTTACCGCTTTTGTCCGGGCCGCGCGGATCTCGAAGATCTGGTGCAGGAGACGTTCATCCGCGCTTACCGGCATCTCGCGCAGTGGCGGGCGGAGAAGCCGTTCCTGCATTGGCTGAAGCGCATCGCGGCGAATGTGGGCCTCGATTATTGCCGGAGAAACAAGCGCTCCCCACTCGCGCTCCGGCACGAGTCGGGGCCCGAGGTTGATCCCTTTGCCGGGTTGGCGTCGCCGGTGGAAAGCACCGCTGCGCCCGGCGCGCTGGCCGAAGCGCAGTGGCTGCTCAGCCATCTGGACGCCGACGATCGCGCGCTGCTCACGCTGCTTTATCTCGAGGAAATGCCGCTCGCGGAAATCGCGGAACATTTCGGCTGGAGCCGAGCCAATGCCAAAATTCGCGCTTTCCGGGCGCGGGGCCGTCTCCGCACACTCCTGCAACGCCATGGCTACACCTTCGCCTGATCCCGAACGCCCCTCGTGGCTGCGCCTCGCCGCCGACGCGCGCACTTCGCCGCCGCCGGAGATCGATGTCTGCGCCGCCGTGCGCGCGCAATTGGCCGCCGAAGCGGTGACGACCCCCGCGCTGGATTGGGCGGAGGCGCTGCTCGAAATCATCCGCCTGCCCTGGATGCGCGTCGGTCTGGCCGGAGCCGGCGCCGTGGCTTGCGCGCTCGGCGCAGCCGGCTGGCAGACCTATGTGCGGGAAATGCCCGATCCCGTGCTGCTGGCTTTTGACATGGAAGCCGGCGCGCCGTTTTCTTCCTCTCCGCCATGACTCCTCCCGCTCCCAAACCACCCGGCCGCGGCAAGGCGGCCGCGCTGCTCGCGGCCGTGTATGTGGCGGGAATCGTGACGGGCGTGGGTGGGGGCTTTCTGTTTGTCCGGAAGGAGGTCCGCGCGGCGCTCACGGCGGCCGCGGAGCAGCCGGCGCCGGTGGATCGGCTGCTCGGGCGCATGGAGGCGGAAATTTCCCGCGACGCCGGCCTGACGCCGCTGGAACGCGCGGCTTTGCAGGAACGCATGAAGGTGCTGGCGGTGCGGTTCAAGGATTCGCGGGCGCGGTTTGCCAGAGAGTTGCGGGCGGCGGTGCAACACGAGGCGGAGACCGTCGCCGGGCGGGTGGACCCGGCGCGGCGGGAGCGGGTGCGCGAAGTCATCCGGCATCGCCTGGAGCGCTGGGGTCTCGAACGCCGCGCGCCCGCGACGCCGCGCCCGGCGGAAAATCTGTAACCGCGAGCGGTGAGACAACGTTTGGCTGGTCGAGAGCGGTGCCGATGTGCCGCTCCGCCAATCCCAAAAATCAAACGCATCCTCATCATGAAACTCCAGCTCCTCCTCCTCCTCGCCGGTCTCGGCCTGCTCATCCTCCCTCCGCAGGCCGACGCTCGCGGTCGCAGCGGTTCCTTCACCGGCGGAGGCGGGCGCACTTTCCAGCGCGACATTGTCGGCCAGCGGACGGGCACCGGCTTCAACCGCCAGACCGTCACCACCGCGCCGAAGGGCCGCTCCCTCACCGGCCAGCAAACCGCGACACGCAACAGCGACGGAACGGCGACGGTGAATGGCAGCTACGCGACTTCCGGCGGCAAAAGTGCGACCACATCCCGCCTCGTCTCCCCGACCACTGACGGGCGCACCAGCGCGGGCATGGTCACGACCGGTCAGGGCCAAACCGCGACGACCAATGGCAGCGTGACTCGCGAGGACGGCACTCGCACGGCGACCCGCTCCATCACCGGGCCGAACGGTGAAACCAAGAGTGCGACCAACACCGCGACGAGGAAGTAGTGATCCGGGGGGGCATGAAGACTCCCGGGGATGATTCTCCGGGAGTTTGCTTTTTGAGGAGACGGTGGCTGCCTAGTGCCGCCCGTGGCCGTTTTTGGAGTGTCCGTTCTTGCCGTGGGCGCTGCCGTTCGCCGTCTTGTAATATTTGGTGACGAAGTTCGGCGGAATGTTCTGCAGGCAATACTCGGACTCGACGCGGGGAAAGTGCCGGCAGTGTCCCACGAGTTCGTTGGTGACCTGGTAGATGATGAATGCGGCGCTATCGTGCGGAGCGAGGCAGTTGTAGGTGCTGCGGAGGAGTTCGCGCTTTTTCTCCGGCTCCAGGATGCTGAAGGGGATGCCGGAAACGATGTAGTCGCAGTGGGTGAGACCGCGCTTGAAAAGTGCCTGCGGCAGCAGGGCGCAGTCGTGGTTGAGAATGGTGACGCGCTCGTCGCCGCGGAACTGCTCCTCCAGATGCCGGGCCAGTTCGGCGTCGAGTTCGAAGAGGATGAGCTGCGAGTCGCGGTGCATCTGGCGGACGATCTCCCGCGTGTGGCAGCCTTCGCCGGGACCGTACTCGACGATGACGCGCGGCTGGGTGAGGTCCATCTTGCTCAAGACCCGGCGGATGAGGGCGCGGGAACTGGGAATGATGGAGGCGACCTGAAAGGGCCGTTGGAGAAATCGCTTAAGAAAAATGGCGCTCATTCAGGTGCCTTGGAAAGGAAAGCGGCGACTATCTGCGGCGAGTCGGGGATTGTCCAGCATTGAGGAATGTCCAATGTTGGCATGAGAGCTTTCGCAAAATCGCGAGACTTGCGCGTTGACAGGTGCCTCAAAAATCGTCAGTTTCCTGAAAATTCCGGTTTAAACGTGGTAATTACGAAAAACACTAATCCCATGGCACAAGCGCCCCTGCCCCATAATCTGATGACGGTCAAGGAGACCGCCGAGTATCTGCGGATTCCCCTGCCGACGGTGTATTATCTGGTGCAGCGCGGGCAGCTCCCGGCGATTCAGATTGGCGGACGCTGGCGGGTAAAGAAGGACGCTCTTGATCGTGACGTTTTGCGCGCCGAAGAGCAGGGGCAGCCGACGGTACTGGTCGTCGATGACGACGAGGCGCTCCAGAGCATGTTTAAGCTGTTCTTGAAGAAGGCCAATTTCAGCCGTCTCGTGGTGGGCACGGGTAAGGAAGCCCTGGCCGCGCTGCAAAAGCAGAAGTTCGACTTCTGCTTCCTCGATCTGCAACTGCCCGACATCACCGGTGATGAGATTTACAAATACGCCAAGGAGATCGACCCCGATCTGCCGATCGTCATCATCACCGGCTACCCGGACAGCCAGATGCTCGACAATATTCTCAAGCTTGGCCCGGTAACGGTGCTGAAGAAGCCGCTCCAGGTCGAGCAACTCAATCAGACGCTCCGCATCCTCGGGCACAAGGCCACTGCGACGGCCAAGGCCACTGCGACGGCCAAGGCCGCTTAGCTGGATTCCGTCGGCGGCGGGGCAGGGAATCTAAATCGGCGACTGCTCCCGATGCCACTCGGTGCTTTGCTCGTAGGCGTGGGCAATGCGCAAAAGATTCGCTTCCTCGAAGGGCTTGCCGAGCAGTTGCAGTCCGATTGGAAGCCTCTTCCCGTCCAGGCTGGCGAAGCCGCACGGCAGGCTGAGCCCGCAGATTCCCGCGAGGTTTGCGGCGATCGTGAAAATATCGGCGAGATACATTTTCAGCGGATCATCGCTGCGATCGCCCGCCTTGAAGGCCACCTCCGGCGAAGTCGGACCGATGATCGCATCGACCTTCTCAAATGCGGCCGTGAAATCGCGCCGGATGAGCGTGCGGACTTTCTGCGCACGCAGGTAAAAGGCGTCGTAGTAGCCGCTGCTCAGCACGTAGGTGCCGAGGATGATGCGGCGCTTCACCTCGGGACCGAAACCTTCCGCGCGCGTCCGGCCGTAGTGATCGAGCAGCCCGGTCGCGCCTTCCGCACGGTGGCCGTAGCGGACGCCGTCGAAGCGCGCCAGATTCGCGGAAGCCTCGGCGGTCGCGATGATGTAATAGACGCCGACGGCGTGCTCGGTATTGGGGAGCGAAATTTCCACGATCTCCGCGCCGAGCGATTCGTAATGGCGGACGGCGGCGCGCACGGCGGCGTCCACCTGCGGGTCGATGCCATCGATGAAATACTCGCGCGGCATGCCGAGCTTCACGCCTTTTAGGTCGCGCCCGAGCTGCGCGGTGTAATCGGGCACCGGCTCGGCGAGGCTCGTGGAATCCTGCGGGTCGCGGCCGGAGATGGCGTTGAGCAGCAGACCGGCGTCGCGCACGGTTTTCGTAAAAGGTCCGATCTGGTCGAGCGATGATGCGAAGGCGATGAGCCCGAACCGCGAGACGCGTCCGTAAGTTGGCTTCAGCCCGACGCAGCCGCAAAGCGCCGCGGGCTGCCGGATCGAGCCGCCGGTATCCGAGCCTAGCGCGGCGAACGCTTCATTTGCCGCCACCACCGCCGCCGATCCGCCGCTGGAACCGCCTGGAATGCGCGACGTGTCCCACGGATTGCGCGTATGTCCGAACGCGGAATTTTCCGTCGAGCTGCCCATGGCGAACTCGTCGAGATTGCAGCGCCCAAACGGAATCGCCCCCGCCGCGCGCAGCTTCCTGATCACCGTCGCGTCGTAGTTCGAGCGGTAGCCTTGCAGGATCTTCGACGCCGCGGTGCAGGGTTCGCCGTTCACGTTGATCACGTCTTTGATCGCGATCGGCACGCCGCCGAGCGGCAGGGAAACATCCGCGGTTTCAGCGAGCTTCAGCGCGGCCTCGAAATCGCGCGAGAGATAGCCGCGAATCGCGGGATCGACCTGCGCGATGCGCGACTCCAAGCCCTGCAGAACCTCCACGGGCGACACTTCCTTGTTCCGCAGCTTTTGCTGCAAATCGGCGACGGAAAGGGCAGTGAGTTCCATGCGCTATTCGATCACCTTGGGCACGATGAAGAGTTGGTTCGCGGCGCGCGGCGCATTGGCCAGCGCGTCGTCCGACGTGAACCAATCGCGCGGCACATCGTCGCGAAAGACATTAAAGACCGCATTCGCGTGCGCCGTCGGCTCGACCCCGCTGACATCGACCTGCTCCAGCTTCTCGACGTAGGTCAGCACCTGTGAAATCTGCGCCTGAAACTTGGCGATTTCTTCCTCGCTCAAATGCAGGCGCGCAAGCTGCGCGGTGTAGCGGACATCAAAGGCGGCATTCATAGGGGTGGGCAGTAGATGGCAAATTGCGCGGAGTGAAAAGCGGGGAAATGCCTGGGTTGCGTTGGAAAGTTCGCGGCTCTTGCTAAGAATGCCCATCGCCCGAGTCATCATTGGCCATGATTCCCATTGATCCTCAGACACTGCGCGTGCAGCAGCATTTCGTGCGACATCAACCCGCGCTGAAGGCTTTTGTCCTCGCACTCGCGCCCGGCTTTGCGGACGCCGAAGACGTGTTGCAGGAGGCATTCCTGACGATCACGGCCAAGGCGGCGAAGTATGAGGACGGCACGAGTTTCTTTGCCTGGGCGTGTGCCATCGTGCGCTTCAAATTGCTGGAGCACCAGCGCCGCGGCCGGCGCACGACGGGACTCTCCGCGGAGGTGCTGGCCGCGCTCGAAGCGTCGGCTCCGCCGGTGACATTCTTCGAGGGCCGGCTCGCGCTGCTGGAGGATTGCCTTGATCGCCTGCCGGAGCGGGCGCGCGAGATCGTGCGGCTGCGCTATCACGGCGAGCACGGGGCGGCGGAGATCGCCCGGCTTCTGTCGTGGACTCCGAACTCCGTGAGTGTGGCGCTGAGCCGGGCGCGCGAAGCGCTGCGCATCTGCATGCGTGGGCATCTGGGGGAGGTGGCGGCATGAATGACGAGGCCCTGTCGCGCTCGATCGAGGCGCATCTGGAAGGCGTGCTCGACGAATCAGGTCGCCGGGAACTGGAGAGGATGCTCCTCGAGTCCGAGGCGGCGCGCCGGCAGTTTTGGGAAGAGGCGGCGCTGCACGGCCTGCTGCACGAGGCCGCAAAAGTGAAATGGTCTGCGGCGCGGGAGCTGGCGCCCGTGCGGCGCGACCCCGTGTCCTGGGCGGTGCTCACGTGGCGGATGTTTTGCCGCCCGGTTCCGATGGCGCTCGCGGGGTTGGTCATCGGCCTATTCTCCGCCTCGTGGGGATATGCGCGTTTCGCTGGGGCGACCGGCCAGCTTGTTCCGCTGACCAACGCCAGCTTTGAGGCCCAGGTCATTCCTGGCACCAGCGGGCTGCCGGCGGTGTTCGATGTCTGGGGTGGCGATCTGTGCCGCGTGACGCCCGCCGAGCAGGGCATCTCGCCGGTGCAGGGCCGGCGGATGTTGCGTTTCCTCAGTCCGGTGGCTGAAGGCACGGCACCGCGCCCCGGATACACCGTCTCCGATCAATGGATGCTGGTCGATATGCGGTCGTGGCCGGCGACGGAGGCCCGTACGGTGGTGCTTTCCGCGTGCTTCAATCGGCTCGCCGGAGCCACTCCCGGCAACCAGCGTTTCGGACTCGCAATGTTTGCCTTTCGCGGGCGGGCTGAGGATGGCCCGCGCCTCTGGGCCAACGTCCGGCGGCGCGCCCTGGCCTATGCGGAGACCGAGGTGCAGACGGACCACGATCCTGCGAGTTGGCAACGCGGCGAGACGCGATTGGAGATTCCGGAGGGGACCGAGATGTTGCTGCTCCGT
>Ga0105047_10001772_pt1 | contig 38892 bp, 38 predicted proteins | sample MAT04_FD_78384 | JGI IMG/M metagenome (GOLD analysis project Ga0105047, IMG submission 78384) | Freshwater microbial communities from Lake Fryxell liftoff mats and glacier meltwater in Antarctica - MAT-04 (megahit assembly) | ecosystem: Environmental > Aquatic > Freshwater > Ice > Liftoff...
CGGTCGCTGTCAGGGCGTCATGCTCCAGTTGATCGACGACAGATACCACAGTATCAAGGTCGGAATCAGCACCGGCAACGCAAGGCCCGCAAAAGTCAGTGCCGTCAGCAGGAACGTACCCATATCGTCGATCCAGCGCTTGAACAGCTCGCTCAGGTCGACGTCCCAGAAATTTGGTTGTTTCATCGCGGACCTTTCGACACAACATCGCACCAAACGGATGCGACTTCTCTCGACTTATACACCTTGTCGGCTTCGATGTACAAACCTGGCACCTGCGCCGCGGCGCCCTTCAGACGATATCGATGACATGGATGGACAATTTGCCGGCTTTGCGGTCGGCGAAATAATGCTCCAGTGTCTCCTTGACGGTGCGAAAGGCGATCTCGTCCCACGGTATGTCGGCCTCGCTGTAAAGCCGTGCCTCCATGGTTTCGTGACCCGGGTCCATATGGTCTGACAGCAGTCGCGCCGTGTAGAACAGGTGGACCTGACCGACCCGCGCCACATTGAGCACCGAGAACAGCCCCTCCATCTCGAAATGGGCCCCGGCTTCTTCCACCGTTTCGCGCGCAGCACCTTCTGCCGTGGTTTCTTCCAGCTCCATGAAGCCCGCTGGCAGGGTCCATTTGCCCTTGCGGGGTTCGATATTGCGCTTGCACAGCAATACCTTGTCGCCCAGATGTGGCACGGTTCCCACCACGTTCAGCGGGTTTTCGTAGTGGATGGTGCCGCACTGCGCGCATACCGCGCGCTCGCGGGTGTCCCCATCGTCCGGCACCCGGTAGACGACCGCCGAACCACAGCTGCGGCAATGTTTGATCTGGCCTTTGAGCACGGATGGCTTCTTGCGCGGTCGGGTTCAGACGATTTTCACGGAGATGTCTTGCAGACCCTGCACACTCCCCAATAGCGTGTCACCTGCGACAACCGCTGCGACGCCCTCAGGCGTTCCGGTGAAGATCAGGTCACCGGGTTGCAACTCCCAGGCGGCCGACAGATGTTCGATGGTTTCGGCAACATTCCAGATCAGCTGGGAAACGCTGCTGTGCTGGCGTTGCTGGCCATTGACGTCGAGTGTGATGGTTGCGTCGTTGATGCCCGGAACCTGGTCCGCCATTGTGATGGGGCCCATCGGTGCCGAATGGTCGAACGCCTTGCCGATGCACCAGGGACGGCCCTGCTTCTTCATCTCGCCCTGCAGGTCGCGCCGGGTCATGTCCAGGCCGACGGCATAACCATAGATGTGCTTGTGTGCGTCGGCTGCAGCGATGTTCTTGCCACCCGTGCCGATGGCCACCACGAGTTCGATTTCATGGTGCAGGTTCTTGGTCAGGCTGGGGTAGGGCATGGACGCTGTCTTGCCCGGCTCCACCCAGACCAGCGCGTCGGTGGGCTTGAGAAAAAAGAAGGGCGGTTCACGGCCGGTAAATCCCATTTCCTTGGCATGCTCTTCGTAGTTGCGGCCCACGCAATAGATGCGGTGAACCGGAAAACGGACGTCCTGGCCAAGCACCGGGACCGATACCGGCGCTGGCGGCGGAAACAGAAATTGCATGCAAACCTCCCAAGAATGGATGTCGCGGCGCCGCGAGGCGACCACAGGGTGAAGGAAAGGCGTCAAGGTCCGGGGCCGTCTTACTCGGAGCGTGCCACCAGTTCGAAATGCTCGACATGCGGCGGACCGGCGAAGAACGGTCCGACGATGGCGCGCCACTGCGTGAACCGCTCGGACTGGCGAAATCCGACCGTATGGTCTTCCAGCGAGTCCCAGAAGATCTGCAGGATGTAGCGCTCCGAACTCTCGATGCCCCGGTTGACCGTGAAGCCGCGAAAACCCTTGGACTTGCTGGCCACCGTCGTGATGCCAAGCTGGATCGCTTCTTCAAAGGCAGCATTTTGGCCGGGTTGTATGCGGATATCGGCAAGTTCGAGAATCATCGTTGTTCACTCCTGTGTTTCGGGTTGGATGCGCAGCCGCTCGCTACGGCCGTCGGGATGGGTGGCAAAGCGCCGTACCTCATCGCCATGCACCGGCGCGTCGTCGGGCCAGGGCCAGCCACCGAAGCGCGTTCGCTGGTAGTCGGCAAACGCCTGTTCGATCTCTGCCTGGGTGTTCATGACAAACGGACCGTATTGTGCGACAGCCTGAGCAATCGGCCGGCCCTGCAGCATCAGCAACTGCGCTTGTTGCGGCCCGTTGACCAGGTCCATGTCGTGTTTGCATGCCAGTTCCAGGCCGACACGTTGATCGACATGCTGGCTTCCCACGTCCAGGCTCTGACCTTCGAAAAAATAGAGACTGCGCCGCGTGCCGGGACCCCGCGCAGCCGGCAGGGTCCAGCGGGCGCCGGGCGCCATCGTGATGGTCCAGATGGCCACGTCTGCCTGGTCCTGTGCCGCCCAGGAATCCGGTGGTGGTGTGGGTGGGAGGCCGTCCGGCGCAGCGCCCAGCCGACCCGCGATCACGGTGACCCACGTGGTAGCCCCTGCCTCGTCCTGAAACCGATGCTGCGGCACTTGTTCGGACCAGAACATCTTGAAATGCGGCGCTACCATCTTGTGGCTGGCCGGCAGGTTCAGCCAGATCTGGAACAACTCGAGACGGTTGTGTGCATCGGCGCGCAGCAGGGGGAACATTTCGGAGTGCACGATGCCGCGTCCTGCGGTCAGCCATTGCACATCGCCGCCGCCGAAACGCGCCGATGCGCCGAGTGAATCCGAGTGGTCGATCAGGCCATGGCGCACGATGGTGACCGTCTCGAAACCGCGGTGCGGATGGGCCGGAAATCCAGGTACCACGCTGCCGTGGTACATGCTCCAGCCGTCCTTGCCGGCGAAGTCCTGGCCGATGTCGCGACCGTCCAGGGATGCGGCCGGCCCGAGCCGGGCATTGCCGTGCGGGTAATCGTCATCGTGGTGTACGCAAAACAGAAACGGGTCGATGGTGCTCCATCGGAAACCGAGTTCCTGGGCACTGATGATGGCGTTGGTGTTGGTGTTGGCGTTGGCGTTGGCAGAGGTGGTCATGTCAGGGTTGCGCGGTGGCAATGGCAGCAAGTCTACGTCGATTTGTCGCCCGCCTGTGCCGGTCGCTGCATTGCCCACGCCAGCGCGCGGTGCTCGGGAAGCGAGGCTGTCCGATCTTCGGTATGCTCCAACCTTTGTAAATCCCTGCGGGGCGTGCGCGCCCACGCGACCCGCCCCGCGCGGCTCGCGGGCACAGCCATCCATGAATTCGAGCTTTCTGCGCGTTGCCCTTGTGCTGGGCCTGCTGTCGGCTGTCGGCCCGTTTGCCATCGACATGTACTTGCCGGCATTGCCTTCGATCGGCAAGGACATGGGCGCGTCCATCGGTGCGGTACAGGCAAGCCTTATGGCGTATTTCGTCGCCATGGGCGCCGGGCAGATGATCTACGGGCCAGTCTCCGACATGATTGGCCGCCGGCTGCCGCTGTACTTCGGACTCACGCTGTTTGCGCTGGGCAGCGTCGGTTGCGCGCTGGCGCCGGACGTGCAGAGTCTGGTGGTACTGCGTTTCGTGCAAGGGCTGGGCGCCTGCGCCACGGTGGTGATACCGCGCGCCATCGTGCGCGATCTGTATACGGGTCATGACGCGGCGCGGGTGATGGCGCTTTTGATGCTGGTGTTCAGTGTGTCCCCGATCCTGGCGCCGCTGTCAGGCGCCCTGGTCGTGGAGGCCAGTGGCTGGCGGGCCGTCTTCTGGATCATCGCCGCACTGGCCGTGGCCGCGATGGTGCTGGTGGCGACCAGTCTGCGCGAGACCCGACCACCGGAAAAACGCACGGACAGCGGCCTGCGCAGTGCGCTGCGTTCCTACGGGGTGCTGCTGCGTGACCGGAAATTCCTGGGGCTGGTCGCGATCGGCGCACTCGGTGTATCGAGTTTTTTCACTTACCTGGCGAATTCGCCGTTCGTATTGATCGATCACTTCGGCCTGACCTCGCGCCAGTACGGTTTGGCGTTCGCCGTCAATGCGGCGTCTTTCATCGGGTGTTCGCAATTGACCGGACGGTTCGGCAAGCGACTCGGGCTCGCTTTGCTGGTGAAGCGCGCGATCGTCGGTTATGCCGCGGCGATGACTTCGTTGTTGCTGCTCAACCTGCTGGGTGTGGATCGGTTGTGGCTGATGCTGGTATTGCTGTTCGTCGGTTTTGGCTTCCTGGGCCTGGTGATGCCCAGTACCGCTGTCATGGCGCTGGACCGGCACGGTCCGATCGCCGGCACTGCCTCGGCGCTGATGGGCATGTTCCAGTTTGTCACCGGCGCATTGGTGATGGCGGTTGTGGGTCAGTTCGTCGACGGCAGCAGCCGGCCGATGGTGGTCGGTATCGGCGCCTGTGCGCTGGCTGCGCTGGTGGTGAGTTACAGCACCCTGGGGGCTGGACCCGCCGCAGGGTCAGCTCCGAAAGGCTGAGGAGCGCGCCTGGCCGCGTCAACGCGCCTGGTTTGACAGCATCGAAGGCATGGGCTCATAGTCGAGGGGGCGGTGCGGCCGCTTGTTTTTCGGATAAGGAGGTTCGATGCGACAAGGTTTTATCCAGACGATGGCGTTGGCACTGTGCTGCAGCGTCGGCGCTGCGACCGGCGCCGAGCTCACGGTCGAATTGCGGGCAGCAGATGCAGGTGGACTCTCGCACGGGTCTGTCCGGATTTCCGAGTCGCGTTACGGCCTGGTGTTCCAGCCCGCGCTGACCGGGCTTGCACCGGGTCTGCATGGTTTTCATGTGCATGAGAACCCGTCCTGTGCATCGACTGTGCGCGATGGTGTGGCAATGGCGGCAATGGCGGCTGGCGGGCACTATGACCCGGACAAGACCGGGCGCCATGCAGAGCCCTGGGGCGATGGCCATCTGGGTGACTTGCCACCGCTGTATGTCGCAGCCGATGGCCGGGCCAGCATGCCGGTGCTCGCGCCGCGGCTCAAGCTGTCGGATCTGGCCGGCCGCTCCGTGATGGTGCACGCTGGCGGCGACAACCACGCCGACCATCCGCAGCCGCTGGGCGGCGGCGGTTCGCGCGTTGCGTGCGGCGTGATTGCGCCCTGACGCCGCCTTCGGCCTCGCACCGTTTTCGTACCATGCACGATCGCAGTGGCGGCGCTCAGCGGGCCTGCTTCTTGTCGGTCGCCATGTTGTCGATTGGCGGCAACCACAATTCCAGCACACCCGGCTGAGCCTGCAGCGATGCCGGCAGCGCGCGCAAGCGAACCCGTGAGGTGCCAGTCTCACTGATCCACGGGGCGCCGACTTGCGCGGCAATGGCACGGGCGCAGTCGCCGCTGGCCGGGTCATGCAGCACCAGTGTCGGGTTGGCCCAGGGCACCGGTGGTCGCTGCTGTCGCAGCTCGGCATTGCGTACCACGTTCTCGATGGGTGCCACCAGCAACGGTGCGCCAGCCTCCGGTTGCAGCGCCTGGCGCAGGGCAGTAGCTGCCAGCCGTGAAGTCTCGCTGTAGATGTGGATATACAGTGTGCTGCCGGTTTCACCGCGTGTGCAACTCTGCAGGTGGGGCGAATCCTGCTGCGCCACGACGGTGCCGGCAATGGATCCCAGCGATCCAGATGCCGTCGCTTGACTGCCGGACGCGCCGGCGGCTTGCGGTCCTGGCGTCGAGGCAGGCGCGCGCGGCACGACGACCGGCTCGGCTGCGGCGGGCGAAGCTGGCGATGGCGTCGCCAGCGACGGATCGCCGGCGTCCGGCCTGCCTGGAGTGGTCAGCAGGTCTCCCAGCATCGGGAAGCGGTTGGCCGCAGCTTGCAGCACCTCCTGACCGTCCACCCGTTGTTCCTGTGGTGACGCACCCGGATGCCAGTAGTTCAGCGCGGTGTCCTGGGTTGGCGGTTTGACCACCAGCGCGCACAGGCTGCTTTGCACGCGGCGAAAGTTCGCGCCGCATTGCGCGCTGGCAGCCGGCGCACGCGCACATTCCTCGGTGATGCGCGCGGCCAGGCGCTGCAGACCAGCCTGCTCCAGCGGTCGCATCGAGGGACTGGCGCGCAGGTCGAGCAGCATCGCGGCCTGCGTGACCACGTGCTCAGGTACTTCCGGGCAGCTTCCGTCGAACGACTGCAGGCCGCGAGATACTTCAGTGAACAATTGACGCGCCTCGACCTGCTGGTCGACCTGGTTGCGCTGCAACTGGTCCTGCATCTGCCACAAGGACAACAGCAAGGTGCCAGTGGCGCCCACCCCCAACGTGGTACCGATGGCGGTGGCCCGCATGTTGCGACGCCACAAGGGTTCCTTGCCGGCCACCTCGAGCAGCGGCGTGACGGGCACCAGGCGCGCAGCCACGCGCAATGTGTGCTGTGCCGGTTCCAGCCAGCCAGGCAGCCGGGCAAGCCAGGGTCCGCGCATGGCGCGCCCGAAGTCCTCGCCCAGGCGGTGGTAACTTTCCCACTGTGCTTCGTCGAACGACTGGTCACCGGTGGACTCGTGCGGGAAGCTGGTGTGCTTGCGTGCGTAGGAGAGCAGGTCCAGGTCGAGCGCGTCATGCAGATTGGGCTTGACCACCAGCAGCGTTCCCTCGGGGCGCACCATCGGCCCGGGTGTGCCATCTTGCGCCGCAGGGCCAGGCCGGGCATGGTAACGGATGCGCGCCAGCAGCACGCCGCGACTTGAATGCACGTTGCCCATGTCCTCGGGTGACAACACGGTCAGCTCGCAGCTGTCGTCGGCAAACAGGTTGGCGGCCTGCTCGCGGGTATAGAACTCGATCTCGGCGCCGAAATCGATTCGGGCCTTGCGGATCAGGTTCTCCAGATCGGCGAACTCGTAGCGGGCATCTGCTCCTGCATCCGACAAAATGATGAAGTCGAGCTCGCGCTTGAGCAGGGCATAGACCCCGGTATTCTCGAAATGACCACCGTCCGAGAGATACCACCAGGGCCGCTCCACGCCATAGAAGGTAGCCGAGGCTTCGCTGGTGAGCATCATCGGCTTGGGGATCAGCCGCCAGGACAAGGCACTGAGCCATCTCAGACGTGCGCGTTCCTGCGGCGCGCGCATCCAGTGGCCCAGGCGCACGCCCAGAAAATACAGCAGCAGCGCCAGCCCGCGCGAGGTGTAGGCACCGGCACCGGGGGAGGCCGCTGCGCCGGACACGGCGACCCAGCGCCCGAGCGTTCCGGCGTCATGTTCTTGGCACATCGCGATGAAGTCGCGCGGCCCGACCTCGAAACCGCGCCAGCTCGCGGTGACCGCCGTACCCTTGCGATCGGCGTTGTACAGGCCGCTCTTGTCGTCCCGCGTCTGGTTCAGGCAGGTGTTGACCAGATGGATCGGTCCACCCCGGGATTCCGGCCGGTATTGGTGCAGGCTGGTGTCGTCACCGTCCACGACCTGGGTCACGTCGGAGCGCACGCCGTTGGCATCGGCCAGGTCGCGTTTGCGGTTGCCCACGGCCAGGTAGGCGCGTGCCAGGCGGTCGCGGTAAAAGCTGTGCAATGACGAGGTGTTTGCCATCTGCACATTGCCCGCCGACAATACGGTCCAGGCCAGCCACACACCCGCCAGCAGGCTGGCGCGCATCCATGCCGGCACGCTGCGCATCGCATCGAAGGTGTCGGGCGCAAACACGAACCATTGCAGCAGAACCAGCCACGCCAGCACCAGGATCAGCATGCCGAACATGCTGCCCACTTCGAGCAGCTGCGGCAGCCATTCGCGGGAGCGGCTCGCGCTTTCGGAGGCTATTTTCTGCAAGGGCTGTACCAGGGCACGCAATGCCACCACCACCACGCTGCCGACGCCGACACCGCGCCACAACCATTGGTTGCCGGTCTGGAACTCCGCCAGGATCCACCAGCTGAGCCGGTCCAGCGCGCCAATGCCGGCCAGGGCCAGCGCAACAAGCATGACCCAGCGCAGGTTGTGCGTGAGCACATTGCGTACCTGCGCCACCTTGAGTGCGTGGGGCGTGCGGTCAAGCGTCAGCCAGACCATGGTGCCAACCTGGCCCAGCACAATCGAACCCAGCGCGAGCATGCCGGCGCCTGGCCATGTCAGGCTGTTGTGCACCGGGTCGAGCACACCGTTGATGTACAGGCTGCGCAACAAGGCAAAGGCGCCGACGGCGATGATCAGCACGAACGAGGTGTCTCGCCAGTTCAGGCGCGCCGACTGACGGCTCGGGTCGGCGCCATCGCGCGCGGCCCAGTAACCGGCGATCAGGCCCGGGGCCAAAGCCGTCCACAAGGCCAGCGAAAGGGCCCACCACGCGGTGTACCAGGTCTCCCAGGCATTCGCGTTGAGCACTTGTGCGCTGTGTTGCCACAGGTGCGGCAGGATGACCAGCAGGCCCAGCGCGATGCTGGCAAACATGAATTCGGCATGGATGGCCAGCCAGGCGCGCAGGTATGTGACGATGGCGGTGCCGGAATCGCGCGAGCCGCCCGGCATAAGGTAGCGTCCATTGCGACGCAGCCAGCCCAGCACCGGCGACTGGCTGGCCGCCATCAACTGCTGCGCACGTTGCAAGCCGTAGGTGGCGATCAGTCGTCCGTACATCGCGCCGACATAGCCGCCACCGGACACGGTGGACAAATAGTCGAGCCGCCCGAGCAGGCCGTCGCGGGTGAGGTCGGCCTGTGGCGCATCGGTATCAGATGCCCTGTTCTGCGCCAGGCCCCGCATCAGGCCCAGAGCAAAGGTGGCGCTGCGGATGCCGCCGCCGGACAGGGCCAGCCCGACTCGGGGCAACTGCGCCTGTTTGTCGGCGCCGGCCACGGCGCCATGTGCCAACTCCCGGCGAAGGACGATCGCCTGCTGTTCATGCGCGCTCAAGGCGTGCCAGTCGTCGGACAAGGTGTCGTCTGACGGATTGGCGTCGTCGACGGCGTCAGACCGTTGGGAGGCCGGGTCAGTTGGCATGGTGTTTCCTCCGCAGTGGGGCCATGCGCCAGACGGCGTGCCGGCGCCAACCCTTTATCGGGCCACTTTAACCGCTTCTGCCCGCCGTGGACAACCGCGGTCTCCAGGCACTGCGCGCGAGCATTGGCATCACGAGAGGCGCAGCACCTCTTCGCTGTGGCAGTTCGTGCGCGCCAGTAGCCCTATTGGCGGGTCGTGGCGACCAGTCGCCACAAGGATGTGACTTCTACGGCGCGGGCCTGGTGGAGTCGGTCGCGGCCGTCGTTTGCCTTCGGATGGTGGGGCAGCGTGTCCACGCGCCCCGCCACCTGCAGGCCGGCAAGGTCAATGGCCGCAAGCAGTTCGTCACGGCGGCGCAATCCCAGGTGTTCGGCCAGATCGGACAGGATCAGCCAGGCTTCCCCACCAGGCGCCAGATGCGCAGTCAGCCCGGTCAGCAGCCCGGCGAGCATGCGCCCGCCTTCGTCGTACACCGCCCGCTCGATCGGAGCTGTCGGGCGGGCCGGCAACCAGGGCGGGTTGCAGACGATCAGCGAGGCCAGACCATCCGGAAACAGGTCGGTCTGACGCAGTTCGACCTGGTCTTGCATGCCGAGTCGTTGCAGGTTGTCCCGGGCACAAGCCAACGCCCTGGGTTCCAGGTCGGTTGCGACGATATGCAGCAGACCGCGTCGCGCCAGCACCGCTGCCAGCACACCGCTGCCGGTACCAATGTCGAACGCCACATAGGTTTGCTGACCGGTGACCGGTATGGCGGCGTTGGCAACCAGATCGATGTATTCGCCGCGGGCCGGGGAAAACACGCCGTAGTGCGGATGGATGCGGTTGTTGGGCGACTGGCCCAGCGCGGGGATCTCGATACCCTTGCTGCGCCACTCGCTGGCGCTGGTCACGCCCATCAGTTCGCGCAGCGACACCACCGATACGCCGCCGAGTGGGTCAGCGTCGCCCCAGGCCTGGGTGCAGGCCGGCCGGACGTCGGGTGCACGGCGCAGCGCAACGGCGTAGTCGGGCTCGATCTGCACCAGAACCATGCCCAGGATACGGGCGCGCTGGGCCTGCGCCTGCCGGTGTTGGTGAAAGCGCGTCGTTGCGCTGTCCGCCGTCGTGTCAGCCTGTCTGGCGGCGCGCCGCTTGCGCCGGGGCGGCTGGTCGATGCGCCGGGCCAGGGCCAGCAGCAGCTGGCGCGCATTGTGGAAATCGCCGCGCCATAACAATGCGGTGCCGGCACAGGCCAGTCGGTAAGCGGTATCGGCGCTGGTGGTGTCGTCCGCGAGCACGACCTGGCTGGGCGCAGCAGCCGCACGTTCGCTGCGCCATTGTGCCGATCGGGCGACCCCCTGCTCGCTCCAGTGGAGCGTCGACCCCGGTGTACCCATGTCTGCGCCGCCGGGTGGATCGGCGGGAGCAGGGGAACGCGGGACTGGGAGCGGTGGGTCGATCATCACCTGTTTTACCAGATGCGGATGGCGGGCTTGCGCAGTGAGCCGCAGGGCCGTTCCCAAGGCCAACAGCACGTCAGCGCATGGCGCGGTGTTTCCTCACGAGCGTGCCAGGAGCGGGCGATGCCATCGCGTACAGTTGCGCGCATGGAAAGATTGAGCAGTTTCTTGAGTCAGCATATCGGGATTGAGGTCTGGATGGCATCGCTGGTGGCGATCGCTTTGGCCACAGTCATGCTCAACCAGATCGCACAGGTGTTGCTGCGCCACGCCGCCAAAGCGACCCTGCGCACCGCGTCGGTCTGGGACGATGCACTGGTGCAAAGCGCCGGGCGGCCGGTGCTCGCTGCCATGTGGGTGATAGGTGCCAGTGTCATGGCGCGGGTGTTGCAACGCCAGGTGGAAGAGCCCTTCCTGGCGGAGGTCATGGCCTTGCGCGATGTTGCGCTGATCATGTGCGCCAGCTGGTTCCTGCTCAGTTTCATCGGGCAGGTCGGGCAAAACATCGTGGTCACGCGCAGTTCGCGAGGTGAGGAAGTCGATCACACCACCATCGACGCCCTGAGCAAGTTGGCGCGGCTGGTCATGGTGATTGTGGCCATCCTGATGTCGGCTCAGACGCTGGGTTTTCAGATCACCGGTCTGTTGGCCTTGGGCGGGGTCGGCGGTATTGCGGTGGGTTTTGCGGCGAAGGACCTGCTGGCCAATTTTTTCGGTGGTCTGACGATCTACCTGGACCGTCCGTTCGCGGTCGGCGACTGGATCCGCTCACCCGACAAGAGTCTGGAGGGCACGGTGGAATACATCAGTTGGCGCCATACACGCATCCGCGCATTCAACAAGAACCCGATCTACGTGCCCAATGCGGTGTTCACCAGCATCGTGGTCGAGAACCCGTCACGCATGAGCCATCGGCGCATCAAGGAGACGATCAGCCTGCGATACGATGACTTCTCGATGGTCAAACCGGTGGTGAACGACATCCGTGCGATGCTGCAGGCCCATTCCGATATCGATAACACCCAGACCCTGATTGTCAATTTCAACGCCTATGCGGGCTCGTCGCTCGATCTGATGGTCTACACGTTCACGAAGACCACGAACTGGACGGCCTTTCACCACATCAAGCAGGATGTGTTGCTGCAGATTGGGCAGATCATCGAGAAACACGGCGCCGAGATCGCGTTTCCGACCCATACGCTGCACATGGCGGGCGAGGCGCCGGACACGGTGGAACCAGCGCAAGGTCTTGCGCAACGGGAGCATCACTCCGGCACGGCAGCAAGGCCGTCGACGACCGGCGGGGCCTGAATTCAGGGCTGCTGCGACGCCTTGAGCACGCCGCGCACGGTGTTGCGGCTGTGTGCGCCCAAACGGCTCAGCAACTCGGCCACCAGCTTTTCCAGTTCGGCACGCTTGCCCGGCCCGGCGCTTTCGATTTCGGTCAGTAGCTTGATGTCGGCTTCCTTCACGCCGAAATCAAACTTGGGGTCCGACACCAGCTTGGCCGGCACCGTGTTCAGTAACGTATCGACCGTGCGTTTGCTGGTGGCATGTGCTTCGCGGGCGACGGTGTCACGCGCATAGAGCTCGCTCCAGGCGGGATACGCTTTGTCCAGTTCCAGCCGGCGCAAGGCCGTCTCCAACGACGTGTCCTTGCCGGCTTTGGCACTTTCTACCATCGATTCGTTCTGGAACTTTTCCAGCACCAGGTGGCGATTGGACAGCAACACGATCAGGTCGTCGCGCCGTCTAGGGAAACCGGCCATGGCCATGACATTGGCGCTGATCAGCCGCAAGGTGCTGTCGCCAGGTGCCAGATCGGAGTGGTAGGGCTGGGTGAGGTCCTGTATGTAATGCAGTGCCAGCCCGCTGAAACGCCAGCCCCAATAGGGGTGGCCGTTACGAAACGCGAGCGCGGCCAGGCTGGTGTACTGCTGGATCCGCATCAGCGGATAAGTGCGCTGGGTGAAGGGCGCCGCCTTGTAGATCAGCCAGTCCTGATGGTAAAAGCCCATATGAAACGGCGCCTGAGTTGCGTAGTACAAAGCCGGATTGCCGAACGGCAAGGTGCCGAAGCCATAAGCCTTGCCCCAATCCGACGGGCTGTCCTGCCACAGGTTGATGTCCAGCCCGTAGTCGGGCTCGTCCGAGGCCGACGCCAGCACGGCCAGTGGCGCAACGCGCTGCTGCGGCGCAATGGCAACGAAGCGGCGGGTGTCGTCGGTCTGTTCGGGCAGGAAGTTGACGGCGTCGTGCGCCAGCAACTTCGCCGGGTTGGGCGTGGTCCTCAGATCGGTTTGCACGTACAAGGCAAAGCGGCTCAGCGGCGACACCCGCAGCCCTTGCAGGAAGGCCTTGCGGCGTTCGGCGTCACTGCGCGAGGGATCGGCCTTGAACACCAGTGCGTCCGGGCGCGGCGCGTATTGCGGCATGTGCGTGCGCGCCCATTGTTCCTGTCGCGCCAGCAAGTCGGCGATGGGTGCCTCTTGTGCCTTCAGGAAAACTTCCAGTGGCTCGGGTGCGACCGGTGCAGCCTGAGCGACCTCCGGCATGGCTTCGAAAGCTCGGTAGGTGACCAGACTGTGGTCGCTCCAGGCCAGCGCTGGAAGCGACAACGCGCTCAAGCAGGTAGCAAACAGCAGGGCCGCAGGTTTCATGGCAGGTTTCCGTGAGCAGGTCGGCCGGACAAGTCGCCGGCGCGATCATGATAACCAGAGCGCCAAATGCGAGGCGAGTGTCGGGACCGCCCCGACGCGCGCGGGCAGCTACTGTTCAGCCTTGAGGCCGGCCTGGGCCGCGACCTTGGCCCAGCGCTCCTTGTCGCCACGCAGATAGACCGGCAGTTCAGCCAGACCCATGGTACGGATGACGATGCCCTGTTTGCCGTAGCGGTCGATGACCGCCGGGTCGGCCATGGCCGCGGTGAATGCATCGTGGAGCGTTGTCACCACGTCTGCCGGCGTGCCCGCCGGCGCCATCACGATGACCCAGCCCGCATATTCGATGTCGATGCCGCCTTCCTTGAGCGTGGGGACATCCGGCAACTGGGCAACCCGTTGCGCCGTGGTCACACCCAGGGCGCGCAGCTTGCCGGCTTCGATGTTGCCTTTGGCCGCCGCGACGCTGTCGACCATGGCATGGATCTGACCGCCCAGCAGATCCTGCGCGGCGGGACCTGAGCCCTTGTACGGCACATGCACCATGTCGAGGCCGGCGGTCTGCTTGAGCAGTTCGCCCAGGAAGTGGTTGGTGCTGCCGTTTCCGGCTGAACCGTAGTTCAGCTTCTTCGGGTTTTGCCGCGCATAGTCGACAAACTCGCGCAAGGTCTTGCCCGGCACGGCGGGATTGACGACGAGCACGGTCGGGAACTGGCCAATCAGCGCGACCGGAATGAAGTCTTTCACCGGATCGAATGGAAGCTTCACGCCCAGCGCCGGTGCGAAGGCGTGGCTGCTGCCGGTGGCCACCAGCAGGGTGTAGCCGTCAGGTGCAGCGCGTGCGACCAGTTCGGAGGCAATGACGCCGTTGGCACCGGGTTTGTTGTCCGGCACCACGGTCTGCTTGAGCTGGGCAGCCAGTTTTTCGCCCACCAGACGGGCTGCGATGTCGGTGCCGCCACCCGGCGGAAACGGAATGACCAGACGGATCTGGCGGTTGGGAAAGGACTGGGCCGCTGCCGTTGGCGCGATCAGGGGCGCAAGCAGGAAAGCACCAAGCAGCAGGAGATGATGATGTCGTCGCATGGGGGTATCGTCCGCAATAGAAAAAAAGGTGAAACTGGCAGGGCCGATTGAACCTTAGCGCGCAATGGCCATGGTTTCAATCACATTCTGGTCCCCGACGCGCTGCGTGGCGGACAAACCACATGGCCACGAAATGCGGTTGCATGGCGCCGCCCCTTGAAAGAATCCTGCACACTCGTACGACCCCTATCCATATGGCCGATCCAACTCCTGCCCCTGTCCCTGCCCCTGACGCGGTCCTGAGCTGGCTTGGCCAGTGGCGCGGCAAACCTGGCGCCGGCATGCCGGCCCGGGTCACGCGCGCCCTGCACGATCTGGATCGCAGGAGCGAGATCCTGATCGGATGGGTGCAGGCGGCCTTGATCTCCGTGCTCGGGGGCTTGTACCTGGTGGCGCCGGGCACGGCCCCGGACGATGCCAGTTTCTATCCGGTTCCCTGGGCGCTGGGCCTTTACGGCCTGTTCACGGTGTTGCGGATCTGGCTGTCTTATCGGGCCCGACTGCCGGTGGTGGTGCGCTTGCTGTCGGTGGTGGTGGACATCACGATGCTGATGGTCACGATCTGGAGTTTTCACCTGCAGTACGGGCAACACGCCGCTTTCTATCTCAAGGCGCCAACCTTGCTGTATGTGTTCATCTTTATCGTGTTGCGTGCCTTGACCATTTCGCCCGGCTATGTGCTTTTCACCGGATTGCTTGCGGCAGCCGGTTGGCTGGCCTTGTTGTCCTACGCCTTGATGGCACCCGGAGGCGCGGACATGATCACACACGATTATGTGCAATACATGAACTCCACCAGCATCCTGATCGGCGGCGAGATTGATCGGGTGGTGTCGATCGTCATCGTGACTCTGGTGCTGTCAGTGGCGGTGGCCCGGGCCCGGCAGTTGCTGTTCCATGCGGTAGAAGACCAGGCGGCAGTGTTGCAGCTGTCGCGCTTTTTTGCTCCGGAGGTGGCAGAGCGATTGTCCAATGCGGACGAGCTGCTGCAAAGCGGCGACGGGGAGCAGCGCAAGGCGGCCGCCATGTTCATCGACCTGCGCGGCTTCACCACGCTGGCATCAAAGCTGCCGCCTGGCGAACTGATCGAAATCCTGCGCGAATATCAGGGCAAAGCGGTTCCGGTGATCCACCGCCATAACGGCAGCGTCACCACCTACCTGGGCGACGGCATCATGGTTACCTTCGGCGCCACGCGGCCGTCAACCACCTATTGCGCCGACGCCATGCGCTGCGCCGAGGAACTGCTGCAGGAGCTCGATGCCTGGCGGCTGAGGCGCGAGGCGGCCGGGCAACCTGCGCCCGGTGTGGGTCTTGGCCTGGACACCGGCACCGTCACCTGCGGCGTCATCGGTGACGAGGGGCGGCTGGAATATGCCGTGATCGGCAACCCGGTGAATCGCGCGGCCAAACTGCAGAACCACACCAAGGTGGAGGCGGTGCATGGACTGGCCAGCATGGCCTGTCTGCAGGAAGCGCGGGAACAGGGCTACATTGCGCTGGCCGGACACCGGGTTTTGAGCGCGCGCCAGGTTGGCGGCGTCGGTCAGCCGATGGACCTTGTCACCCTGGGTGCGGTTTCGCCTTGAGTCACGATGCGCGCGTCAGCCTGCCGTTCTGGTACTCAGTTGCGGGGTGCGGGAGTGTCGTCGCCGGCTGGGGCTGGCGAAGCCGGTATGGCCATGGCGGGTGCGGCCGGCGCTGCGACGACTGCCGCTGGCAGTGGCACCGATGCCGGCAAACTGCCAGCACCGCCAGTCAGTGCACCGGGCAGCGGTGCCAATTCGATCGTGACGGGCGCCGCACCGCTGTCGGAGGGTATCAATGTGGCCGACCGGGTGCTGACCTTCTGCAGTTTCCAGCCCCCTTCGAGTGCACTGCCGACACGGTAGGGTCGAGGCGGCTGCCCGTCGACGGAAATAAGTGCCACGCCGGCTTGCGCACGACTGGCCACCACGCCGATCAAACGCAGCCGCGCGGCGGCATCCACTACCGGGTTCGGTGCGCCAGGCAAGGTTGCCGTTGCCATGCTGGCAGGACCGAACACACGCGCCAGATCGGCGGTCTGCACCGATGGGGTATCGGGCGTCAGGGTGGTGGCCGAGGTGCTATGGCGCGACGTGCCGCTCACCTGGGTGAACCAGAAGCTGGCCGACATGGCCGCAAGGGCCCAAAGGAGAAAGGCTGCAAGACGTGCGGGCCAAGGCTTGGTCATGGCCGATTATCATCCAGTGTGCGCCTGCGCCGAACGCAAACCAACCATTGAGGAAGTGACTTGATGACAACGAATCTGGCTGCCTGGCGCAGCGCTGTGCGCGCAACCCTTGAACGCGGTTTCACCCTGATCGAATTGATGGTGGTGCTGGTCATCATCGGCGTTCTTGCGGCGCTGATCGTGCCCAATGTGCTCGAGCGTGCCGACGATGCGCGAATCGTGGCCGCGCGGACCGATGTCAACAACCTGATGCAGGCGCTCAAGTTGTACCGGCTGGACAACCAGCGTTACCCGAGCGCCGAGCAAGGTCTCAATGCACTGGTGAGCCGGCCCACGACTGCGCCGGTGCCGCCCAACTGGAAGCCGTATCTGGACAAGCTGCCCGCCGACCCGTGGAGCGGGGCGTACCAATACCTGAATCCGGGGCTCAAGGGCGAGGTCGATGTGTTGTCGTTTGGCGCCGATGGCCAAGCTGGGGGCGAAGGCAAGAACGCCGATGTCGGCTCCTGGCAATAGCCGCAGGCGCATGGCCTGCACCGGCGCGTGCGGCTTTACGCTGCTCGAACTGTTGCTCGTCGTCGCCATCATCGCCATGGCCAGTGCCGGTGTCGGATGGGCCTTGCGCGATATCGGCCAGAGCCAACTCGAACGCGAGGGATTGCGCCTGGCGGCGATGCTGGAATCCGCACGCGCGCGCTCCCGCACCAGTGGCGTGCCAGTCTACTGGCGTGTCACGCCGACCGGATTCGAGTTCCTCGGAGTGCCGCATTCACCCCGTGCGACCGACGGCGAAACCCCATCGCAACCCAGTGGCGCATTCGCCCCGGTGATGTCATGGTTGGACGGCGGGCTGACGGTGACGGCCGCCAGTATCATCAACCTGGGCCCTGAGCCCGTCATCGCGCGCCACGATATCGTGCTGGGGCAAGGTGGGCAGCGCGTGCACGTGGTCACCGATGGTTTGCGCGCCTTTGCCGTGCAGGGCCCGGCTGCTGCGGGCGCCACGCCGTGAAGCGGTCGACACGCGGTTTCACGCTGATCGAGGTGCTGGTGGCGCTGGGAATCGTCGCGCTGGCGCTGGTCAGCGGCCTGCAGGCGACGATGGCGTTGACCCAGAACGCGCAGCGCCAGGCCGACGTGCTGCTGGCCCAGGTGTGCGCCGAAAACGCGCTGATTCGCATGCGGCTGTCGCGCCAGTTGCCGCCGATCGGTGCGTCAGACTTCAGCTGTGATGACGTCGGGCGCGATTTCAGCGGCAGCCTGCTGGTGAGCAGCACGCCGAACCCGATTTTCCGCAGGGTCGACGCCCAGGTGCGCGAGGGCGACTTCACCGTGATGCGCATCACCACCATCGTGGGGAGTTTTCAGTGACGCGGCGGCTGCGACCTGCGGCGCGGGGCTTCACGTTGGTGGAGCTGCTGGTGGCATTGACTGCGATGGCGCTGTTGTCGCTAATGGCCTGGCGTGGCATCGATGCCATGGGCCGGGCCCAGGCCTCAACGCGCCTGTTCAGTGCGGATGTGCAGGCCTTGCAGGCTGGGTTGGGGCAGTGGGCCAGCGACCTGGACGCAGTGGCCGTGATGCCGTCGGTCAAGGCGCTGGATTTTGATGGCCGGGTGCTGCGCATCACCCGTCGCTGGTCCTATGCTGACCCGGCGGCGACGGATACGCAGGCAGCCGGCGTGGGTTTGCGTGTGGTGGCCTGGGGCTTGCGCGATATCGACGGACGCCGCCAGTGGTCTCGCTGGCAAAGCGACGTGGTGCGCACCCGCGCGCAATGGGCCCAGGCCTGGCAGCTGGCCGAGTGGTGGGGTCAGAACCCGACCGAGGCCTTGCGCCAGGGGGAGGTGGTGATCGCCGGGGCCGAGGACTGGCAGATCTTCTACTACCGCAACAACGCGTGGACCAGCCCCTTGTCCAGCGGCGCCGATGGCACTGCGGCAAGCGCCGACCAGGCACCGCTGCCCGACGGGGTGCGCCTGATCCTGGGCCTCGCGCCGGGTCAGGCCGTGAGTGGGCGCCTGACACGCGACTGGGTCCGCCCGACGCTCGGGCCGGGCGGATCGTGATGAAGTGCCCTGTGCGCCCCATACCGCTCCGCCAGCGCGGCGCGGCCCTTCTGATGGCCATGTTGACGGTGGCTCTGGTGGCCACTATGGCCGCTGCAGCGCTGTGGCAGCAATGGCGCAGCGTCGAGATCGAGGCGCGCGAACGCGAGCGCCTGCAGGCAGCGTGGGTGCTGATCGGAGCGCTGGACTGGGCGCGGCTGATTCTGCGCGAGGATGCGCGCAGCGGCGGGCCCGATCACCTGGCCGAGCCCTGGAGCGTCGCCCTGCGCGAGGCCCGGCTTTCGACGTTCTTGGCCATGGATCCGGGTGACAGCGCACTGGGCGACGATGTCTTTCTGTCGGGCCAGATCACGGATGCGCAGGCACGGCTGAACATCAGCAACCTGATTGCCGGCAATCAGGTCTCGGAGTCTGACCGCGACGCTTTCGCACGGCTGTTTGTTCAAGTGGGCATCGAGCGCGCCGAACTCGATACCCTGGTCGACAAGCTGCTGCTGGCAACTGGCAGCAGCGACAAGGCCGAAGACGCCAATGTGCCGATTCCGCTTTATCCACAACGTTTTGCGCAACTGGCCTGGCTCGGCCTTTCTGCGAGTTCCCTGGCCCAGCTGGAACCTTACGTGGTGGTGCTTCCCACGCGCACCCAACTCAATCTGAATACGGCCAGTGCACAGGCGATTGCGGCCCGCATCGAAGGCATCGACCTGTCGGACGCGCGCAATCTGGTCCAGGCGCGCAGCCGGACGCCGTTTCGAACCTTGTCCGAGGTCGCTCGCCTGTTGCCGACGGCCGAGCGGCTCGATCCGAGCCAGGTAGGCGTGGCGTCGCGCTTTTTCGAAGTACAGGGGCGACTGCGCCTGCGCGATGTCGAAGTGTTTGAGCGCTCGCTGGTGCAGCGCAATGGGTTGAGCGTGACCACGGTCTGGCGCGAACGCAGTGCCGGCGATCCGGGCGACGCGGCGGGCGCGCTGCGCTGATTCATGGTTCGCTCGCTCACTACAATCCGCCAATGACGACCTTGATCCTCGTGTTGCCACTGGTTCGCCCGACGGCCGGCACGGAGTTCGAATACGTCGTGTCGGCGCAGCGTGACGTGGTGCAGGCGCATGGCACGGCCGCGCTGGCGTTGTTGCCGCGCTCCGATACGCTGGTGCTGGTGGTTCCCGCCGTGGCCTTGTCCTGGCACAGCGTGCGGCTGCCGCCGGTGTCTGGCGCTCGCGTGCGTGCCGCGCTCGACGGCTTGCTCGAAGAACAATTGCTCGATGAGCCGGCTCAATTGGGACTGGCCCTGGCACCCGAGCGTCTGCCGGATGGCGGTGCGCTGGTGGCGGTGTACGACAAGTCCTGGCTGCGCGCCATGCTGACCTTTTTCGAACAGGCGGACCGACCTGCCAGCCGTGTGGTGCCTGAATTCGCGCCATGGGGGCACGAGGGCGGTGGCGCGCGTTGGCATGTGGGCGGATCGGCCCAGGAACCACGCCTGGTGATGCTGCAGCCCCAAGGCCTGGTGTGTGTGCCACTGGCCAGTGCGCCGACCTTGCTGGGCGCCAAACCCGCCTGGAGCGCCGATGATCGGGTTGTGGCCGAGCCCGCAGTGGCCGAACTGGCCGAACAGGCACTGGGTACGGCCGTTTTGGTACAGCCGGCGGCACAGCGCTTGTGCGATGCCGCCCAGGGGGCTTGGGAACTGGCACAGTTCGACCTGGCCCTGTCCGGTGGCGGGCGTTTGGCCAGACGTTGGCGACAATGGCTGGCGCTGGTACAACACGCGCCCGCCTGGCGGGGTGCGCGCTGGGGCGCGCTGGCCTTGCTGCTGGCCCATCTGGTGGGGCTCAATGCCTGGGCCTGGAAACTCGACGCACAGGTGCGTGACCAGCAGCAGCAAGTCCGTTCCACGCTGACCCAGACCTTTCCCGAAATTCGCACGGTGGTGGATGCGCCAGTGCAGATGCAACGCCAGTTCGACCTATTGCGCCGATCCGGCGGCGCTCTGGCCCAAGGCGACATGGAGTCGATGCTCGCCGCCCTTGGAGCGGCACTGCCCGCAGGCAGCCATGCGACGTCGATTGACTTCGCGCCGGGGCAATTGACCTTGCAGGGTCTGGCCTTGGCCGACCCGGCGCTGGCTGCATTGCGCGAGAGCCTGGGCGCTCAGGGATATCAGTTGCAGGCGCAGGGCGAGCGGCTGGTGATGCGTGCGGGAGATCGGCCATGAAGCTCTGGTTGAACTGGCAGAACACCTGGTCAGCGCTGGCCCGTCGAGAGCGCATGCTGGTCTGGCTGGCCATCACGGTAGTAGCAGCGGGATTGTTGTGGCGTCTGGCGCTGGCGCCGGCGCTGAACACGGTGCAGACGGCGCCCAAGCGCGGCGATGACCTGGCGCAGCAGTTGCAGTCGATGCAGGTCATGTCTGCTTCGGCGCGCGAATGGCAGGGTCGACCGAAGGTGGGCCGCGAAGACGCATTGCGTGTGCTGGCGACATCGCTGCAGCAACGCCTGGCGGGACGCGCGCAGTTGACGCCAACCGGAGAGCGGGCGACCGTGACACTATCAGGTGTGGCGCCGGAACTGTTGGCACCCTGGTTGGCCCAGGCACGCAGCGCGGCGCGTGTGGTGGTATTGCAGGCACGCCTGACACGAGGCGTCAACGGCTGGGACGGCAGCATCGTGATGCAGTTGCCGCCACCATGAGATTTTTCGTGGTTTGCATCGCTGCGCGGCATCCGGCATGGAACCGGGTGCATGGCTGAGGCGCGCTGGGGCCTTGCCGGTGCGCTGTTCGGACTGGCGGTCGGCTTGGTCGCGTTTGCGCCGGCTTCCTTGCTGGCAGTTGCCATCGGCCGATTGAGCCATGGACAGGTGCAGTGGGTCGAGCCGCGCGGCACGGTCTGGCGCGGCGACGCCCGGCTGATGTTGTCGGGCGGCTCGGCCAGCCGCGATGCGCGTTTGCTGCCGGGTCGGGTGTCCTGGACTTTGCGGCCCGGTTTTTCCGCGTGGCAACTGGCCATTGGCGCCGAGTGCTGCACGGTGCAGCCGCAGGTCGTTGATCTGTCATGGCGCTGGGGCACCTGGCGCCTGGCCATGCCTGTGGGCGAGAGCCAGTGGCCGGCGGCACTGCTGGGCGGTCTGGGCGCACCCTGGAACACCGTGCAGCCGCGCGGTCAGTTGCGGCTTCGTGCGCAGGGCTTGTCATTAGAATGGTCGGCCGGGCGTGTCCAGGTGCAAGGGGTGGCGACACTTGACGCACTGGACCTGTCCTCCGGTCTGTCAACACTGCGGCCGGTAGGCAGTTACCGTTTGCGTCTGTCCGGCCAAGGATTGGCCGGTCCGCCACAATTGGAGCTGGAGACACTGGAAGGCAGCCTGACGCTGTCCGGCCGCGGTCAGTGGAATGGCACCCGCTGGAACTTTCGCGGGCAGGCCAGTGCGGCGCCCGAACAGGAACTGGTGCTGGGCAACCTGCTCAACATTGTGGGCCGCCGACAAGGGGCCCGCTCGAACATCGCGCTGGATTGACCTGTGGCAGATGATGATGCGCGTGGGGGACATGGAGAAGGCTGCGATATGAATGAGACTGCGCTGGGTTCTGGGTGGATAGGCTGTTTTCGGGTCGGCCTGTGTGGATGGCTGCTGTGTGGCGCCGCGTGGGCGCAAAAGCCGGGCGAGCCGATCACGCTGAACTTCGTCGGTGCCGAGATCGAGGCGGTGGCCCGCACCATGGGTGTCATCACGGGTCGCACCGTCGTAGTCGATCCGCGGGTGCGTGGCACCATCAATCTCTCGAGCGAAAAACCACAATCACCGGCCGCTGCATATGGCCAGTTTCTTGCGGCCTTGCGGCTGCAGGGATACACCGTGGTGGAATCCGGTGGCATCTCCAAGGTCGTTCCCGAAGCCGAGGGCAAACTGCAGGGCCAGGTGGTGACCGTCTCGCCTGACCAGCCGGCGGGCAACCAGATCGTGACCCAGATATTCCGGCTCGATCATGAAAGTGCGCTCAACCTGGTGCCGGTATTGCGGCCGCTGATCAGCCCGAACAACACGATCAACGTCAATCCCGGCAGCAATGCCTTGGTCATCACCGACTATGCCGACAACCTGCGCCGGCTGGGCCGCATCATTGCGGCGATGGATTTGCCCAATGCCACCGATGTCGAGGTGATCCCGCTCAAGCATGCACTGGCATCCGACCTCGCACCGCTGGTTCTGCGCCTGACCCAGAGCAACGGTTCGGCCGCCGTACAGGGGCAGGTGGACAACAGTTTTCGCACGGCCATCATTGCCGAGCCGCGCAGCAATGCGTTGATCGTGCGGGCGGCCAACCCGGCGCGGGTAGCGCTCGTGCGGTCGCTGGTGGAGCGGCTGGACGTGCCGTCTTCGGGCGACGCTGCCGGCAACATCCATGTGGTCTATCTGAAAAACGCCGAGGCAGTGAAACTGGCGGCGACACTGCGCGCGGCGATGTCTGGTGCGGCCGCGTCCGGTGGCGCGGCGACAGCGGGCCGACCTGTGGTCGGCGGGGCCGCAGGTGCGTTAGCCGCTTCCGCTGCGTCATCCGCATCGCAAAACGAGACCGGTGGCCAGATCCAGGCCGATCCGGCGACCAATTCGCTGGTCATTACGGCGTCCGAACCGCAGTACCGCCAGATGCGCGCCGTCATCGACAAGCTCGATTCGCGGCGTGCCCAGGTGTACGTCGAGTCCTTGATCGCCGAGGTGAATGCAGACAAGGCGGCGGAGTTCGGCATCCAGTGGCAGGGGCCGATCGGCAAGAACGGCGATGGCGCCATCGGTTTGCTGGGCACCAATTTCGGTAGCGGCGGTAACAACATCATCTCGCTGGCCACCGGCGGGGCCAGTGGTTCCGTGGTGCCGGGTACGGGTCTGAATCTGGGTATTGCCGGCCGCGCCAACGGCATCTACTACCTGGGCTTTCTCGCCCGTTTCCTGCAGTCCACCGGCGATGGCAACATCCTGTCCACGCCCAATCTGCTGACGCTGGACAACGAGGAGGCCAAGATCGTGATCGGCCAGAACGTGCCTTTCGTGACCGGCTCCTACACCAACAACAACGCCGGCGCCGGCGGCAGCGTCAACCCGTTCCAGACCATCGAGCGCAAGGATGTTGGGCTGACTTTGCGGGTGAAGCCGCAGATCAGCGAGAACGGTACCATCCGCCTGTCGATCTTCCAGGAGGTCTCCAGCGTGCAGGCCTCGTCGGTGAATTCGCCCAGCGGCCTGATCACCAACAAGCGCTCGATCGAATCGAACGTGCTGGTCGAGGACGGCGCCATCATTGTGCTCGGAGGCTTGCTGCAGGACGAGTCGGCCAACAACGAGGAGAAGGTGCCCGTGCTGGGTGACGTGCCTTTTTTCGGAAACCTGTTTCGCAGCGAAACGCGTTCGCGCAGGAAGACCAACCTGATGGTATTTTTGCGGCCAGTGGTGGTGCGCGACGCGGCAGCCATGGAGGCCTTGTCGTTGGGGCGTTACGACGCCATGCGAACGGATCAGCTGGCGGTTCAGCCGCGTCAAAGTGCCGTGTTGCCTGACCTGGGAACGGCGCAGCTGCCGGCCGTCGAGCCGACCCGACCGCGGCCGGTGGAGCCGGTCAAGCCTCTCGGCGGCGATCGTTGAGACGCGCATGCGCTTTCCCTTGCCTTATGGCTTTGCCCGTACCCACCAGTTGTTGCTGGAGGAAGACGGTAGCCTTCTGACGCTGGTCGTGCATCCGCGCTCGTCCCCTGCGGCGCTCGGTGAGGTACTGCGCAAATACCCGGCGGCACAGATTGCCGCCATGGACGCGGAGTCGCTGGTGCAGCGCATCAGTGTGGCCTATTCACAAGGCGAATCCAGCGCCGCCCTGGTGGCCAGCGAGGTTGCCTCGGACGTCGACCTGCAGCGCATGATGCAGGAGTTGCCTGCGGTCGAGGACTTGCTCGAGGCCGCGGACGACGCGCCCATCATCCGTCTGCTCAACGCACTGCTGACACAGGCCGCGCGTGAGGGTGCCAGCGACATTCATATCGAGCCTTATGAGCGGCACAGCAGCGTGCGCTTTCGTGTCGACGGCAGCTTGCGCGAGGTGGTGCAGCCTAACCGTGCCCTGCATGCTGCGCTGATTTCGCGCCTGAAAATCATGGCCGAGCTCGACATCTCCGAGAAACGTTTGCCACAGGACGGCCGTATCAGCCTGCGCATAGGCACCCGGGCGGTCGATGTGCGTGTCAGTACCTTGCCCAGCGCACAGGGCGAGCGTGCCGTATTGCGCCTGCTCGACAAGTCCGGCTCGCGCCTGAACCTGGAATCGGTGGGCATGGAGGGCCAGACCCTGCAGCGGTTCGGGCAATTGATCGGCCAGCCGCACGGCATCATCCTGGTGACCGGCCCGACCGGGTCGGGCAAGACCACCACCTTGTATGCGGCGCTCAGCCGGCTCGATGCGGCGCACACCAACATCATGACGGTCGAGGATCCGATCGAGTACGAGCTCGCGGGTATCGGCCAGACCCAGGTCAACGCCCGCATCGACCTGAACTTCGCCACTGCATTGCGTGCCATCCTGCGTCAGGACCCGGACGTCATCATGATCGGCGAGATCCGCGACTTCGAGACCGCGCAGATCGCCATCCAGGCTTCGCTCACCGGCCATCTGGTGCTGGCCACTTTGCATACCAACGACGCAGCCAGCGCCGTGACCCGGCTGATCGATATGGGCGTTGAGCCCTTTTTGCTCAGCTCTTCGCTGCTCGGCGTGCTGGCCCAACGCCTGGTGCGCAAATGGTGCTTGCACTGTGGCGGCAAAGGTTGCGAACATTGCGGCCAAAGTGGCTACTCCGGTCGCACCGGCGTCTACGAATTGCTGGTGGCCGATGCGGCGATCCGCGACCAGATCCATCGCCAGGCGCCGGAGTCTGAAATCCGGGATGCAGCCATCGCCGGCGGCATGCGGCTGATGCGCAACGACGGTGAACGCCTGGTCGCGGCTGGCATCACGGCGCCCGAAGAAGTGCTGCGCGTCACGCGCGACTGACTCCTTCGGCCGACATCCATCCGTCATGCCTGCTTATTCGTTCGAAGCCATCGACGCGCTGGGCGCGACGCGCAAAGGCGTGATCGATGCCGAAACGGCCCGCGCAGCGCGAGCCGCCTTGCGCGCCCAGGCCCTGGTGCCACTGCAGGTGGCGCAGGTCGGCGGCGCCAGCACGTCTGAAGACGGGTCCGCAGTTGTGCCGACCCGTGGCTGGTTGACGCCGCGCGTGTTCGGTGCCGCTGCGCTTGCCGTCTGGACGCGCCAACTCGCCGGCCTGGTGTCGGCCAGTTTGCCGCTCGAACGCGCGCTTACGGCCTTGAGCGACGAGGCCGAAGACCCGCGTCAGCGCAATCTGGTCGCAGCGCTGCGTGCCGAGGTCAATGCCGGCAGTGGCTTTGCCAAGGCACTGGCCCAATATCCACGCGAGTTTTCGGCCATCTACGTCGCGGTGATCGGCGCCGGAGAAAACAGCGGCAAACTGGGCCTGGTGCTCGAACGCCTGGCGGACGACCTGGCCGAGCAGCAGCAGCTCAAGGGTCGACTGATCGGTGCCGCCTTGTATCCGGGCATCGTGACCGTGGTGGCGATTCTGATCGTCACCTTCCTGGTGGCCTATGTCGTGCCCCAGGTGGCCAATGTGTTTGCCGGAACCAAACAAAGCCTGCCGACGTTGACCGTGCTGATGCTGGCCGCCAGCGCCATGGTGCGCGACTACGGTCTGTGGGTGTTGGCCGGCTTGCTGCTGGCGGCCTTCGGCATGCGTCAAGCGTTGCGCGCCGAGGCCGTGCGCGAGCGATTTGACGCCACCTGGCTGACACTGCCGCTGATCGGGCGACTCGCGCGCGGATACAACGCGGCGCGATTTGCCAACACCCTGGCCATGCTGGCCGCTGCGGGGGTCCCCATTCTCAAGGCCTTGCAGTCGGCCGCGGAGACCTTGAACAACCGGGCCATGCGCGCTGACGCATTGGCCGCGCTGGTGCTGGTGCGCGAGGGCGCGCCGATCGCTTCGGCGCTGGGTCGGCACAAGCGTTTTCCGCCGATGTTGACAATGTTTGCGCGTTTGGGTGAGCAGACCGGCCAGTTGCCGCTGATGCTGCAGCGCGTGGCCGCACAACTCAGCGCAGATGTGCAGCGCCGCGCGATGCAGTTGGCCACCATCCTTGAGCCATTGCTGATCGTGGCCATGGGCCTGGTCGTGATGCTGATCGTGCTGGCGGTGATGTTGCCGATCATCCAGCTCAATCAGCTGGTGCGCTGAAGCCGACATCCGAGCCTGCGCGTCGCCGGAGTCGGCGATACATGGCCAGCACGCATTCCCATACCCGATCCGATGCCTTGCGGTCGAAACACCAGCGTGCGGGTTTATATGGTGGGGGTAAGGGAATGGCATAACCCCATCACAAGGATTCGGCTTTTGCGGCCCGTTTGATCGTGTCGATGAGGTTTGCCGCGACCCCTGCGTTCCGCTGCGAGGTTTGGCGCACAGGACAAGGACGGCTTCATGTGACTGCGGGCCCAAGGGTTATCCGGGCATGGCCGAGGTCGGCAACAGGGGCTGCCACCCCAGCTGCTGGCGCAAGGTATCAATGACATGGTGCGCATTTCGGACGCGCGCATGAGCGGCGCAGCCTCTGGCACGTTGTTGCTGCATGTGGCACCCGAAGCCGCAGCCGGCGGCCCCCTGGCCATCGTGCGAGACGGCGACTGGATCGTGCTCGATTGCAAGGCCGGCAAGCTGGACCTGGAGATAAGCGACGACGAGATGGCGCGACGCCTGGCCGAGTGGGAGGGCCCAACGGCCGGTAAGCTCAAGTCTGGCTACGAGCAGCTTTACATTGACCGGCTGCTGCAAGCCGACGAAGGCTGCGACTTCGATTTTCTGGTCGGCTGCCGCGGCTCTGAAGTGCCGAAACATTCACATTGAAAGCGCGTCCCTGTTGACTGCGTTTGACGGTTCCGGGCGCGGGATGTCAGTCCTCGACAATCTGCAACCACTCCCAGCGCGCGCGGTAGCTGGCGGCCTTTTGCTGGAACAACGTCCGGTGGTCGATCAGCGGATTCGGGCGCAGGATGCCGCGGTACAAGGCGTCGAGACCGTAAGGCGCGTATAGCAGGGGCGTGCCATCTTCAACCGGTTGCAGGCCGACACAGGTGCAGGGCACCAGGAAGCGCTCGATGCCGTCGCGCGTTGAGTGCAGCGCCGCATACGGCTTGCCGAACCAGTGGGGATACCAGGTATGGACCCGCGCCTGGTTCTTCGCCTCGATCGTGACACCCAGGTCGGCGAAGCAGGCGTCGACACGCGCGCCGATGGCCGTCTCGGCCTGCTCCGATAGGTCGGAGGGGTCGAAGTAGAACAGGTCGTAGTCCTTGATGCCGGCAGTTGATTCGCGCCCGGCCTGCAGATTCCAGACCGTCTGGAAAAGGCAACCCGCCACCAGCCAGGCGTCGTGCAACTGCAGCGACGGCAGTCGTCGCAGGATCTCGTCGTTATGCGGGTTCTGCAGTACCTCTGAGATGAACTGGCCAGCCAACGGTTCGCTCGTCGTCATGGAGGGCTCGCCGCGGCTCACTCTCAGATGACCTTGGCAATCGACGCGCAGACGTACGCGATGTTTTTTTCGTTGAGTGCTGCCACACACATGCGACCGGTATCGGTGCCATAAACGCCGAACTCGCCGCGCAGACGCACCATCTGGTCCTTGGAGAGGCCCGAATAGCTGAACATGCCGATTTGCGTGGTGATGAAACCCATGTCCTGCTTGACGCCGGCAGCTTTCAGGCCGTCGACCAATTTCTGGCGCATGGTCTTGATCCGCACCCGCATCGCGCCGAGTTCCTGCTCCCACAAGGCGCGCAGTTTAGGGTCGGTCAATACCGCGGCGACCACCGCACCACCGTGGGTGGGCGGATTGCTGTAATTGGTACGGATGACGATCTTGAGCTGGCTGAGCACACGTGCCGCCTCATCCTTGTTCTGACACAACACGCTCAATGCGCCGACACGTTCGCCGTAAAGGCTGAAGCTTTTGCTGAAACTGGTGGACACCAGAATACTCAGGCCTGCTGCGACAAATTTTTCCACCGCGGCGCCGTCTTCGATCAGGCCGAAGCCGAAGCCCTGGTAGGCCATGTCCAGGAACGGTGTCAGGTTGCCCGCCTTGCAGATCGCCACAACCTCGTCCCACTGCGCGGGGCTGATGTCGTAGCCGGTCGGGTTGTGGCAGCAGGCGTGCAACACGATGATGGTGCCAGGTGCTGCCGCTTGCAAGGCGGTTTTCATGCCGGCAAAGTTGAGGGTGCGGCTTTGCGCGTCGTAATACGGGTATGAATCGACTTCAAAGCCGGCGTTGCGAAACAGCGCCAGGTGGTTCTCCCAGCTCGGGTCGCTGATCATGACCCTGGCCTGCGGACTGAGCCTGCGCAGGAAGTCGGCGCCGATCTTCAGGCCGCCGGTTCCACCGACCGCCTGTACGGTGGCCACACGGGCGGATCGGACTGGCTCGGAGTCGGCGCCGAAGACCAATACCTTGACTGCGCTGTCGTACGCGGCAATACCGTCGATCGGCAGATAACCGCGCGGACTGGGCGACGCCATCATCTGCTGCTCGGCTTCCTGCACGCACTGCAGCAAGGGAAGCTTGCCGTTTTCGTCGTAATAGACCCCCACGCCCAGGTTCACCTTGGCCGGGTTGGTATCGGCGGCGAATTGTTCGTTAAGACCCAGGATGGGGTCGCGGGGGGCCATTTCTACTGCGGTGAACAAGGACATGGTGGATGACTCGGAAAATATTTGCGGCTTGGATGACAGGGTGTGCCGGCGACGTCGGATGCGCGGGCAGGCCATCTGCGGTACGCTTGCCGGTTGCTCCCAATTTTAGCCCGCACCCGTGCGGCGACTGATTGCCCGCCATGTCTCAAGTTTCCCTGTCTGTTGTTGAAACTGCCGCCCAGAGTGAGCTGCCGATAGCCGAGGGCACGTTCGTGCAGTTCCCCGATTCACCATTCGAGTTGTTCCAGCCGTATCCGCCGGCCGGGGACCAGCCTCAGGCGATCGACAAGCTGGTCGAAGGCGTCACCGATGGCGAGGTGTTCCAGACCTTGCTCGGCGTGACCGGTTCAGGCAAGACCTTCACAATGGCCAATGTGATCGCCCGGCTGGGCCGCCCGGCGATCGTGTTTGCTCCCAACAAGACGTTGGCGGCCCAGCTGTACAGCGAGTTCCGGGAGTTCTTCCCGCGTAATGCGGTCGAGTATTTCGTCAGCTACTACGACTACTACCAGCCCGAGGCCTATGTGCCGCAGCGCGATCTGTTCATCGAGAAGGACTCGGCGATCAACGAACACATTGAGCAGATGCGTCTGTCGTGTACCAAGAGCGTGCTCGAGCGGCGCGATGTGGTGATCGTGGCCACGGTCTCGGCGATCTACGGCATCGGCCAGCCCGAGGCCTACCACCAGATGGTGATGACGCTGCGTGTGGGCGACAAACTGGGCCAGCGCGACGTGATCGCGCAGCTGGTGCGCATGCAGTACCAGCGCAACGAGGAGGATTTTTCGCGTGGCAAGTTCCGCGTGCGCGGCGACACCATCGACGTGTTTCCGGCCGAGCACAGCGAACTGGCGATCCGCATCGAACTGTTCGACGACGAGATCGAGACGCTGCAGCTGTTCGACCCGCTGACCGGCCGCATCCGGCAGAAGATTGTGCGCTTCACGGTCTATCCGAGCAGCCACTATGTGACACCGCGTGACAAGGTGCTGGCGGCGGTGGAAACCATCAAGTTGGAGCTCGCCGAGCGGCTCAAGCAGTTGACCGGTGACGGAAAGCTGGTGGAAGCGCAGCGGCTGGAGCAGCGCACCCGGTTCGACCTGGAAATGCTCAGCGAAGTCGGACACTGCAAGGGCATCGAGAACTACACACGGCATCTGTCGGGCGCTGCGCCGGGCGACCCGCCTGCCACGCTGACCGACTATCTGCCCAAGGACGCGGTGATGTTCCTGGACGAGTCGCACGTGCTGATCGGCCAGTTCAGCGCCATGTACAACGGCGACCGTTCGCGCAAGACCACGCTGGTGGAGTACGGCTTTCGGCTGCCCAGTGCGCTGGACAACCGGCCGCTGAAATTCGAAGAGTTCGAGGCCCGGATGCGCCAGGCCATCTTCGTGTCGGCGACGCCGGCACAGTGGGAGAAAGACCATGCCGGGCAGGTGGTGGAGCAGCTGGTGCGACCGACCGGCCTGGTCGATCCACTGGTCGAGGTGCGGCCCGCCACGCATCAGGTCGACGACGTGTTGCAGGAAATCCGCATTCGGGTTGAGAAGTCCGAGCGGGTGCTGATCACGACGCTGACCAAGCGCATGGCCGAGCAACTCACCGATTACCTCAGCGACAACGGCGTCAAAGTTCGTTATCTGCACAGCGACGTGGACACCGTCGAGCGGGTCGAGATCCTGCGCGACCTCCGGCTGGGTACCTTCGACGTGCTGGTGGGCATCAACCTGTTGCGCGAAGGGCTGGACATTCCCGAGGTCTCTTTGGTCGCGATACTCGATGCAGACAAGGAAGGCTTTTTACGGTCCGAGCGCAGCCTGATCCAGACCATTGGTCGTGCGGCGCGCAACCTGGAGGGTCGGGCCATCCTGTATGCCGACCGCATCACCGACTCGATGGAGCGGGCCATCGGCGAGACCAATCGCCGGCGCGAGCGCCAGGTGGCGCACAACAGCCTGCACGGCATCACGCCGCGCAGCATCATCAAAAACGTGCGCGACCTGATTGACGGCGTCTACAGCGAGAAGGCCGGGCGAGAAATGGAGCGCCTGGAGCAGGACGCGATGCAACGCGCGCTGGTCGAGGACATGAGCGAAAAGGACATGGCGCGCGAGATCAAGCGGCTGGAGAAGCAGATGCTCGAACATGCGCGCAACCTGGAGTTCGAGCAGGCCGCCAAGACACGCGACCAGCTGGCCCTGCTCAAGAAGCGGATGTTTGGCGCGACTGGCGTGGATCTGGTCGACCGCGCAGCGTAGCCGGACAGCCCAGTTGCTGCCGGGTCGACTAGGGAGCGTCGGCGTGCTCGGGCACCGGTTGTGTGAGCCATTGCACGATCGTGTGGCGCATGTGCGCACGGTCACCCTGGGCGGCGCCCCAGACCAGTTCCGGCGCTACCACATGGATGCCGGCGGGCAGCGCCTGCAAGGCATGATGACAAATTCTGCCACCTTGCCGGCCCGTACCGGTTGCGCACTTTGCGGCACCATGGGGCAGCACAACGACCAGTGTGTCCACCCCACAGCGCCTGAGCCAGTCACCCAGGCCGGCGAGTTGCAGCGGCGACGGCGTCCACAAGGCCCGTTCTCGACCGTAGAACATGCGCGGCGGATCGAACATGATCACCGCGATCTCGGCGGGCAGTAACGGCCATTGCGCAAAGTCATCGGCCCCAGGCGGTGCGTCAGGAACCACATGGGCACTCACGTCGCGTAGCGCCGGGCGCATCGACAGCTGCGCCAGCACCCGGGTATGCCTGGCACGCTGCATGCCAACCAACTGGCAGACCACCGCGCTGCCGAGCACGCCTGTGGCCCCTGCGACAAGCAGGCGTGGACGCTGCTGGGCAGTCGGTGCCGGGCGATGGTTGGCCGCCAGTGCATGAACAGTCAGATTTTCCACCCGACGATGCTAACGGGAGCGCCCAGAGGAGTGAGGGATTTCGTATCGGTGTGGGACCCTTCTGTTCACAGGGTTATGAGTCGGTCAGGAAAATAGTCGAGTAAATTGAACTAGTATTGAAAACGATGGGTCTTTTTGAAGACTGATTAGTTTTCTATTCCGAGTAAAACTGAGGGTCAGTGGTATAGTTGAACTAATTAGTCAACAACTAGTCCCAATCGGGTGGAACGGGCCTCATGGCCGGTTTCCCAGGCAATTGAGGGCCTGGCTTCCCACAAGGATCTCGGGCAGTTCTTGGCCCATACAACCAAACTGAAGGAGTTTGCGATGCGTCTCACTACCAAAGGCCGTTTTGCGGTCACAGCCATGATTGACCTCGGCCTGCGCCAGAGCAATGGGCCGGTGACCCTGGCCGCGATAAGCCAGCGCCAGCAGATTTCACTGTCGTACCTGGAGCAATTGTTCGGCAAATTGCGCCGGCACGAACTGGTCGAGTCCACGCGGGGCCCGGGTGGTGGATACACGCTGGCACGCAAGGCCGCGGACATCACGGTGGCCGACATCATTGTCTCGGTCGATGAGCCGATCGACGCCACCCATTGTGCCGGCAAGGAAAACTGTCTGGGTGAGGGCGCCCGATGCATGACCCACGATCTGTGGGCGTCGCTGAACGTGCGCATGGTGGAGTTTCTGGATTCGGTGAGCCTCCAAAAGTTGGTGGACGAGCAACTCGCCAAAGGTCTTCAGATCGAGGACAAGCCGCACGTCAAGCGCGCCATATCGGCGATGCCGGTAAGCAGCAAGCCGATCCGCGTGAATGCGCCCAACTCGGTGTTCGCACTGGGAAACGCGTTGGCTAAATCCTGACCGAACCATAGCCTGCATTCGTGCAGGCGGGCACACGCGAGAGCGCGTTTTCGAATTTGAGCAACACATCCAGCCACTTATCAGAGCCAGCCATGGATACGACCCCTCATTTCCCCATCTATATGGATTACAGCGCGACCAATCCCTGCGATGAGCGGGTGGTGGACGCGATGGTGCCCTGGTTGCGCCAGCACTTCGGCAATCCGGCATCACGAAGCCACGCCTGGGGTTGGGAGGCGGAAGCTGCCGTCGAACAGGCGCGCGTCCATGTGGCGGACCTGGTCGGAGCGGACCCGCGCGAGATCGTCTGGACCTCGGGCGCCACCGAATCGAACAATCTGGCGCTCAAGGGGGCTGCCGGTTTCTACAAGTCCAAAGGCAAGCACATCATCACGGTGAAAACGGAGCACAAGGCGGTGCTGGACACCTGCCGCGAGCTCGAACGTCAGGGCTTCGAAGTGACCTATCTGGATGTGCAGAGCGACGGCCTGCTCGATCTGGACGTGTTCAAGGCGGCGATCCGCCCGGACACGATTGTGGCCAGCGTGATGTTTGTCAACAACGAGATCGGCGTGATCCAGGACATCGCTGCGATCGGTGCGATCTGCCGCGCCAAGGGTGTGATCTTCCATGTTGATGCAGCGCAGGCGACCGGGCGCGTGGCCTTCAATATGGCTGAGTTGCCGGTCGACCTGATGAGCCTTACGGCGCACAAGACATATGGCCCCAAGGGCGTGGGCGCATTGTTCGTACGGCGCAAACCACGCGTGCGGATCGAAGCCCAGATGCATGGCGGCGGGCATGAGCGTGGCATGCGTTCGGGCACCCTGCCGACCCATCAGATCGTCGGCATGGGCGAGGCCTATCGCATTGCCAAGATCGAGATGGCGCAGGAGAACCTGCGTATCCAGGCCTTGCATGATCGCATGCTTGCAGGCCTGCAGGGCATCGAACAGATCTTTGTCAATGGCCACCCGGACAAGCGCGTGCCGCACAACCTGAACATCAGTTTCAACTATGTCGAAGGCGAGTCGCTGATCATGGGTATCAAGGGCCTGGCCGTGTCCAGTGGCTCGGCTTGCACGTCGGCCAGCCTGGAGCCCAGTTATGTATTGCGAGCACTTGGACGCAGCGATGAACTGGCGCACAGCAGCCTGCGCATGACGATCGGCCGCTACACGACGCAAGAAGAGATCGACTATGCGGTCGACACGATCAAGAAAAATGTCGCGAAGCTGCGCGACCTGAGTCCGCTGTGGGAGATGTACCAGGACGGCATCGACATCAGCACCATCCAGTGGGCTGCCCACTGACCGCCGAACGAAACTGAAAGAGGTAACACCATGGCATATTCTGAAAAAGTCGTAGACCATTACGAAAATCCACGCAACGTCGGCTCCTTCGACAAGGGCGACGACGCCGTCGGCACCGGCATGGTCGGCGCGCCAGCCTGCGGGGACGTGATGAAGCTGCAGATCAAGGTCAACCCGCTGACAGGTGTCATAGAAGACGCACGTTTCAAGACCTACGGTTGCGGATCGGCCATCGCTTCGTCGTCGCTGGTGACCGAATGGGTCAAGGGCAAGACGCTGGATCAGGCTGCCGCCTTGAAAAACAGCCAGATCGCCGAAGAACTGGCCCTGCCACCGGTGAAGATCCATTGCTCCATCCTGGCCGAAGACGCGATCAAGGCTGCTGTGGACGACTACAAGAAGAAGCACAGCCACTGATATGAAGCAGACCCGACGCTCATTACGTTCGCCGAACGTGCCTCGGCCAGACGTTACGGCCCTTCGTCCATTCCAACTCTGCGCATGCAGAGGCGGAGCCGCAGGACTCAGCCCCTCGGGGCTCGTCAGTAGCTTCGCAACGGCCAGGCGGTACTGACATGTCCGTATCGCTTTCTGAAGCCGCAGCGCGGCACGTCAACCGTTACCTGACCAAACGCGGCAAGGGTGTGGGCGTGCGTCTTGGCGTCAAGACCACGGGTTGTTCCGGTCTGGCCTATACGCTCGAATATGTCGACGAAATGGCACCGGAAGATGTGGTGTTCGAGGAACACGGCGTCAAGGTGCTGGTCAACCCGAAGAGCATGGCCTATATCGAAGGCACCCAACTCGACTACGTGCGTGAAGGTCTGAACGAGGGCTTCCGGTTCAACAACCCGAACGAGCGCGACAAGTGCGGTTGCGGCGAATCGTTCCGGGTGTGAATGGGTACTACGGTCCTGACGGGCGGACACGCCATGGGTGACAAGCCACTGACGCTGGCATCGAACGACTTCGAACTGTTTGCGGTGCCGGCATGTTTTGCGCAGGACGCCACCGCACTGGATGCACGCTGGAAAGAGCTGCAAGGCGAGGCCCATCCGGATCGGTTCGCGGCGCAGAGTGTTGCCGCGCAACGCCAGGCCATGCAATGGTCAGTAAGGATCAACGAGGCATATCAGCGGCTCAAGCATCCGCTCAAAAGGGCCGCCTATCTGTGCGAACTGGCAGGCGCGCCGATCAATGCCGAGAACAACACCGCGATGCCCGCGGATTTTTTGGTCGAGCAGATGCAGTGGCGCGAAGCGCTGGACGATGCGAGCAGTGAGGCTGACATCGTCCGCTTGCTGGAACTGGTGAACCAGGCGCGCATGGCGGCGTTGCAGCGTTGCGGAAACTTGCTCGACGTTGAGCATGCACCGGATCAGGCAGTCGGCCAGGTACGGGCATTGATGTTCATCGAGCGCTTCAGCCACGACGTGGAATCGCGGCTCGAAAATTTCCTGAATCCGCCTGTCGTTGTGGCGGGCACAGCAGGGCAGGCGATTTGACGCACTGACCGACGATATCCATGGCTTTATTACAGATTTCCGAACCGGGCCAGACGCCCAATCCGCATGAACGCCGCCTGGCGGTAGGTATCGACCTGGGCACAACACACTCTCTGGTCGCTGCGGTACGCAGCGGTGTCGCCGAATGTCTGCCGGACGACGATGGCCATGTGATCCTGCCTTCGGTCGTGCGTTATCTGGACGGTGGCAAGCGCGAGATCGGTCGGCAGGCCTTGCAGGCCTTGGCACAGGATCCGCAGAACACGGTGGCATCGGTCAAACGTTTCATGGGTCGCTCGTTGGCCGACGTGAAAGACCGCGCGCATCTGCCGTACCGATTCATCGACAAGCCCGGCATGCTGGCACTGCAGACTGCTGGCGGAGAGAAGTCGCCGGTCGAAATCAGTGCCGACATCCTAGCGACTTTGCGCTACCGGGCCGAGGACACTTTAGGTGACGACCTGGTGGGTGCCGTCATCACGGTGCCGGCTTATTTCGACGACGCGCAGCGCCAGGCCACCAAGGATGCGGCCAAGCTTGCCGGTCTGAATGTGTTGCGCCTGATCAACGAACCAACTGCTGCAGCTATCGCATACGGTTTGGAGAACTCCAGCGAAGGGGTCTACGCCATCTACGATCTGGGCGGCGGCACGTTCGACATCTCCATCCTGCGGTTGAGCCAGGGTGTTTTTGAGGTAATTGCGACCGGTGGTGATTCGGCACTGGGCGGAGACGATTACGACCGTGCGCTGGCCGCGCTGGCGGCCGAGCAGGCGGGGGTTGGCTTGGCAACCGCTTCGGATGTGACGGCGTTCAGCATCGCGGCACGCGCCTGCAAGGAGGCCCTGTCGCAGGTGGACGTTGCCACTTTCACCGCGCTCCTGGGCGAGAAGGCCATCAAGCTTCAGATCACGCGCGCGCAGTTCGAGCAGGCGACCGCGGCGCTGACGGCGCGTACCATCACCGCAGCCCGCAAGGCATTGCGCGATGCGAAACTGGTGACTGCCGATATCAAGGGCGTGGTCATGGTGGGCGGCTCGACCCGCATGCCCCGGATCCAGGCCGAAGTGGGGCGATTCTTCGACCGCGAGCCGCTGAACAACCTCAATCCGGACGAAGTCGTCGCGCTGGGTGCGGCGATCCAGGCGAATCAACTGGCTGGCAATCGGCCCGACGGCGATCTGCTGCTGCTCGACGTGATCCCACTGTCGCTGGGCCTGGAGACCATGGGCGGCCTGGTCGAGCGTATCGTGCCGCGCAACCAGACGATCCCGACTGCGATGGCGCAGGATTTCACCACCTACAAGGACGGTCAGACTGCTCTTGCGCTGCATGTGGTTCAAGGCGAGCGCGACATGGTGGCAGATTGCCGCAGCCTGGCGCGTTTCGAATTGCGGGGCATTCCGCCGATGGTCGCGGGTGCGGCGCGTATCCGCGTCACGTTCACCGTCGACGCCGACGGCTTGCTCAACGTCTCGGCGCAGGAACTGCTCAGCGGCGTGCAGGCGCAGATCGACGTCAAGCCCAGCTACGGCCTAGACGACAGCCAGATCGCCAAGATGCTTCAGGACAGTTTCTCGACTGCCCAGTCGGACATGCGTTCCCGTGCCATTGCCGAGGCCCGACTGGACGCAGAACGGCTGTTGCTGGCGACGCAGACCGCACTGGACGCCGACGCCGACCTGCTCGTTGCTGACGAACAAGTTGTCGTACTGACGCTGATGCAAACAGTGCGTGAGGTACTGACGTCGGACGACCCCGCTGTGATCGAGGCGGCCTGCAAGGCGCTGGCCCAGGGCACCGAGGGTTTCGCGGCCATGCGCATGAACCGTGGCATCCGCCAGGCACTGGCCGGCAAGAACATCGAAACCGTCTGAAAAGAATAGCGAGCGACAGCACTCCATGCCCACCATCACGATACTGCCGCACGCCGAATATTGCCCGCAAGGAGCAGAGATTGTTGCGCCGACAGGTACCTCCATCTGCGAAGCGCTGCTGGACAACAAGATCAATATCGAACATGCCTGCGACATGAGTTGCGCATGCACCACCTGTCATGTGATCGTGCGCGAGGGTATCGCCTCGCTCAACGAGCAAGACGAAAGCGAGGAAGACTTGCTCGACCGTGCATGGGGTCTGGAGCCGAACTCACGTCTGAGTTGCCAGGCCATCCTGGCGCACACGGATGTGGTGGTGGAAATTCCGCGCTACTCGATCAACCACGCAAAAGAGAACCACTGAACCCGCGTCATGCGTCAGATCTTCCTGGATACCGAAACCACCGGCTTGTCGCCGGACAACGGCGACCGCATCATTGAGGTCGGCTGTGTCGAACTGCTGCACCGCAAACTCACCGGCAACAACAAGCATTTCTACCTGAACCCGGGGCGTGACAGCCATGAGGAAGCGCTGCGGGTGCACGGCATCAGCAACGAGTTTCTGCGCGACAAACCGGTGTTTGCGGCGGTCGCTGATGAACTGCTGGAATATCTGGCCGGCGCCGAAATCATCATCCACAACGCACCGTTTGATATCGGCTTCCTCAACAAGGAACTCGAACTCATCGGCCGTGGGCCGTTACCGCCAATGGTGGGCGGCATCGTCGACACCTTGGCCATGGCCAAGGAAATGTACCCCGGCAAACGCAATTCGCTGGACTCCCTGTGCGACCGGTTATACGTCGACAATTCGAGCCGCTCATTGCATGGCGCATTGCTCGATGCGGAACTGCTGGCCGATGTCTACATCAACATGACGCGTGGCCAGGAGGCCTTGTTGATCGAGACAGACGCCGAGGTAGACGAGGTGGGGTCCGTGACCATCGTGGACCTGCGCGTCTTCGATCTGCCGGTGCTGCAGGCCAGCGAAGCTGAGCGCGAGGCCCATGCTCAGGTCCTCAGGGAACTGGACAAAGCCAGCGGTGGCAAAGTATTGTGGCCAGTGTCAGAAGCGGCGTGATGCTGTGGCATAATTTCCGGCTGTTCCGATAACGGCAACAGGGCGGTTAGCTCAGGGGTAGAGCACAGCATTCACACTGCTGGGGTCGGAGGTTCGAAGCCTCCACCGCCCACCAGAAAACACTAGGTTTCACGCTACAAATATCGGAGCAAGGCGCAAGGCCTGTGCAA
>Ga0105047_10001773_pt1 | contig 38884 bp, 34 predicted proteins | sample MAT04_FD_78384 | JGI IMG/M metagenome (GOLD analysis project Ga0105047, IMG submission 78384) | Freshwater microbial communities from Lake Fryxell liftoff mats and glacier meltwater in Antarctica - MAT-04 (megahit assembly) | ecosystem: Environmental > Aquatic > Freshwater > Ice > Liftoff...
GGCAGTCTCCGGAGCGGCAGACCCGGCCGCCTGACGGGCTTTGGTGGCCACGGCGTTGGCGTTGCCATGCGTGAACCCGTGCTCCGATTTCAGCCACGCAATGATCTCCCCGTGTTTGACCTTGCCGCTCTTGTGCACCAGGGCCGACCACGCCTCGATCGATCGCCCGGTCGCGGCTTCGATGTTTCGGAGTTGGGTGGCGGTGGCATCTTCGATCTTTCCCATGGTGGAGTCCTCTCGGTTGTCGGTTGGCGGGGTGGGGCCCGGGTGGGGCCGAGGTGAACAGGCCTGCGGGGCCTTGCGGGTGGATCAGGAATCGGCGGGTTCGGGGGCCACCTGCTCGTTGCGCATGCGTTTGGGTAACGCGAACGCGAACAGACCCATGACGCGGTAGAGCCGGCGGGTGCGCGCATCCACATCACCGGTCTCCAGCACGGCCTTCCAGTTGGCGAGCATCCGACCCCACGTCTTGTCGACGTTCTCGAGCTTCGGCGACCCTTGCGGCCACCCGGTGTGGGTGACGGTGACGCGCACGCCCGTCGGGGTCGGTTCGAGCGACCAAGTGACCAACGTGGGCGGGTCGGTGCGATCGGTGAGCCGGAAGGTGTGGGCAAACGTGGTGGGCGGGTCGACGGTCACGATCCGGCCCACGATGTGCACCACCTTGCCGTTCTGATTGCGGTAGTAGATCGGAGCGCCCGGCTCGAGGGTGGAGTCGAGCACGGTGTCCATCATCGCCCGTTGGAGCCCCGTTCGAGTGATGGCATCCCATGCCTGCTTGATCGGGCAGGCAATTTCGATGGATTGCACAAGGTCATCCGGCAAGGCTGGTCTCCTCAGCTGTCGGGACGGGACGAGTTGCGGCCTTGACCTCGGCCTCGAGGTCCGCCCGAAGATCGAGCAGCACGTCGCTCCACAACGATTCGTACCGCGAGAGCCATCGGTCGTGGATCATGCGCAACGGCACGGCATTGAGGTAATTGCGCCGCACACGACCCTCGGCCACAGTCAGCACGAGGTCGGCTTTGCGCAAGATCTCGAGATGGACGAGCAACTGGTGCCTGGTGGTGTCGAGCACATCGGTGAGCTCACCGGTGGTGCGCGGCGATTCCCGCAGCACATCGAGGATGCGCCGTCGCCACGGGTTGGCCAGTGCCCGCCACACCGGCTCCGACGGATCGTCGGTTGGGGAATCGCCGGTGTGGGACTCGGTGGTGTGGGTAGACGTATCGGCCGGCGCCGCATTGCGTAGGGGTTTCATTACGTAATGAATCTATCACCTATTAGGGTTCGTCGGCAACCACGACCTGACCCTTGCTGACAGCCGTGGCCGCATACATCGCGTCGTCGGCTCGACGACGTGCCGCGTTGTCGGGCGATCCAGCGGGTTCGGTAGTCGTGACCGATGGCGCGGACCACAACCACGACCACGACCGCGGATTCCTCGGTCGAAAACTCGGCAGTGGGGCTTGTGAGCGCAAGGACCCGAGTGGCCACCTCCACCACCCGCCCGTCGGCGGCGGACAGCGGGTTCGGCACGTCGATTCCCACCCGTGCGACGAACGAGCCGCTGAAGGGGTCGAGTCCCGTGGTGGGTTCGGGCCGCCAGACCAACGCCTCGCCCTCGATGTCGGTGAACGAGGCGAGCGCCAGTCCCACGACACCACGATCACGACCATCGCCGGCGCCGTCAACGTGAAGCAACGCCTGCGCGAGCCGGTTGGCTTCGATGATCACGCCGTCCCGCACCAAGAGCGCTCACACCGGGAGGTTGTCGAGTTGGTCTGCGGCCAGGAGGGCGGCTTCCCGTCCCGACTCGCCGGTCGATGCCGTGCCGACGGCTGTCATGCCTGCGTCACTCGGAAGATGTGGGCGGGCTGCCGGTCGGGGTGCAGTTCGACGAAGTTCGACGGGCCGTGCCACGTATACGCCGCGTCGGCGAGCAGGTCGTGTACGTCGAAGGGCCGCGACGCATCGACGCCAAGCGCCGCCAGATCGAGATCGACCATGCCGGCCTGCACGCCGTTCGGGTCGAGGTTCACCACCACCAGCACGGTCGCCGACGCCGGCGCTGCCGGGTCCGTGGAGGGACCGGCATGAGAGGTCTTCGAGAACGCCAGGAGCTGATCGTTTCCGCAACGATGAAAGCGGAGAGTACGGAGCGACCGGAAGGCCAGGTGCTCGTGTCGGATGCGGTTCACGTCCGCGATGAGCGGAGCGATCGAGGGCGCGTTCACACGATCCCACGACCGGATCTCGTATTTCTCCGATCGGGCGTACTCCTCCTTCCCCGACCACGAAGGGGTGTTCTCACACAGCTCGAAGGCCGGGCCATAGATCCCCACCGACGGGGACAGCGTGGCGGCAAGCACGTAACGGAGGCCGAACAGTGTGGGCGGCGCATCCCACAGTTGCTCGGCGAGGATGTCGGGGGTGTTGGGCCAGGCGCTCGGCCGGTAGTGGTCGGCCGTTGGAGACGAGGCAAGGTCCTCGAAGTGTTCGATCAGTTCCCCCTTCGATCGCCGCCACGGGAAGTAGGAGTAGCCGAGGGTGAAGCCGAGCGCGGTGAGCCGCTCCATGACCGCTGGACGGGTGAAGGCCTCCGAGAGGAACACGGTGTGCGGGTGCGTCCGCCGCACGTCGTCGATCAGCCACTGCCAGAAGGGGAACGGCTTGGTATGGGGGTTGTCGACCCGGAAGATCGACACGCCCCGTCCGAGCCAGAACCGCACGATCGCGAGGCACGCGTCCCACAACTCCCGCCATGCCTCACCCCCGAAGTTGAGCGGGTACACATCCTGATACTTCTTGGGAGGATTCTCGGCGTAGTGAATCGAACCGTCGGGACGGTGCAGGAACCACTCGGGGTGGTCGTGGACCCACGGATGATCGGGCGAGCACTGCAGGGCGAAATCGAGGGCAATCGTCAGGCCGTTTCGCTGCGCTTCGGCCACGAGGTGGTCGAAGTCGGCCAGGGTGCCGAGCTCGGGATGGATCGAGCAGTGCCCCCCGCCATCCGGGCCATCGCCGGGCCGGTGCCGGTTCCCGATCGCCCACGGACTTCCCGGCTCCCCTGGCTCCGCTCGTTCGGCGTTGTCGGCGCCCTTCCGGAACGCGTCGCCGATGGGATGGATCGGTGGGAGATACAACACGTCGAACCCGAGGTCGGCGATGGCACCGAGCTGCCTCGTGACGTCGGCCAGCGTGCCATGACGACCGGGCGTTGGCGAGCACGATCGCGGGAACAGCTCGTACCACGTGGAGAACGCGGCCGACGGCGACTCGACCAAGACCGGGTACCGCTTGCTTGCCGTGGCCGCGGCCACCGGGAAGGCACCACGGGTGGCGTGCCAAACCGCAGCGTCGTTCACCACCAGCGAATCACCGGAACGCAATGCGTCAGCCGCGGCGCGAAGCACGTTTCGCCCGTCACCCCGAACCAGCCCCGCCAAACCATCGAGCACGCTCGCACCGGTGGCCAGCTCGATGGCCAACTCCTCGTTGCCCGTCGCCGATTCGGCGAGCGCTTCCCGTTTGCGTTGCGCATGGTGCACCCACGTGGCCCAGCTATCGATCCACGTCAGCACACGGAACTCGTGAGGGCCCGGGTCGACGAAGGAGACGGTGCCCCCCCAGCGGTCGAGGCCCGGCGAGGTAGCCGTGAGCGGGGACACCACCTCCGCCCGTGTTCCAACCGGTCGGCACCCCACAGCGACCACCACGAGATCGTGACCATCGATCACAACGGTGGCTTCTACCGCAAGGTGTTCTCCCACCACCGCCTTCACGGGCAGCGCACCCCCATCGACGCTCGGGCCGATGTTTGCGATCACGATGCGGGACGGTGGCTTCGTCCGCCGAGAAGATGCCATCAACCGGTGAGGCTATCGGCCCCTCGGACCGCTGCGAACACACGTCGAACGGCAATGTTCGCTTCGCCCACCGGTCGTTCCAGCGCGTCGATCTGATCGTCGAGCTCGACGATCGATGCCCGCCCTTCTGTCGTTGCGGCCAGCACGATGCGCAACAGCTCAGCCGCAGCCGCCAACTGCTTGGCCAGCCCCAACGGTTCCCGCAGCCGACTGGGCAGGTCCTCGCCGAGACTGAGGCCCTCGCCGAGCTCACCACGCTCCTGCGGGCTGGAATCTCGGAGGCATCGGGCCAGCGACGCGGCCGGGGCCCGCCAGATGTCCACGAGGGCGTGGGCATCGCCGGCGACGGGAGCGATGGACGGCCGGCGGCGCCATTCCCTGGGGCCCGACGCCTCGGGAACGAGGGCGTCCACAAAACGATCGAGCGGTTGATCGGTGCCCGGGATCGGGGCATCGTGGCTGCGGCCGTTGGCGGCTGGCCATCCCGCCGTGGCTCTCGCATACCAACGCACGGGTTCGCACCAGTCGGCCAACGCCGCCAACGCCAGGCTCACCGATTCGCGAACGTCGGGATTGCCCACGGTCTCCACACCCAGGTCAGCCAGCGAAACAAGGACGGCGCGACGACCGCCCAGCGGTTGCACGTCGGTCCAGGTTCGCACGGCGGGGAACAGGTCGAATCGGTCCTCCACCAGCCGGGGGTCGAGCGCCGCCAACGCGTCAGGCGGCGACCACAATCGATCCCCCACCACGTGGACGGCGGGCCACAGGAAGCCGTCGAGCAGTTCCGGGGACACCCGCTCGGCCCAGAGGCAGGCCTCCCCACCCAGGATCCTCTCCTGCTGGTCGGGGGGAAGTGTCGGCCCCGCGTCGAGATCGATCTCACTGGCATCGCGCACCACGGCTTCAGCCAACGATCCGATCAGCCTCGGAGTGGTTGCTCGATCTTGCCACGGGGCCAACACCTGCTCGCTGATCACCGGCAACGGCGCCGACGGTTCGACGGCATGCAGGAAACGCAGCGGCACACCAAGATCGAGATACCAGCCAGCCGACAGGATCGTCCGATGGCCGGCTTGCAGCGCCTCATGCAACTTGGCCGGGCTTCGCCACGCCTGCACCACGACGTCGGCGGCCAAACTCGGATGCAACGCTTCGTCCCACACGATCGGCACCCGATCGTTGGCACGCACCAAGGCGACCACTCGCTCGGTGAATACGGCCTGGCGGTCCGCGCCGAGCACCGGAACCTCGTCGCCACCAATGTGAACGAACGCATCCGAGAAGACCTCGGCCCACTCTCCGAGCACCGTGGCGAGCAGCGAATACACGGCCTCGTTTTCGGGATCAACGCACACATTGGGCACGACGAACGAGGTGGGAATCGACGCCGGGGCATCACCGAGCGCGAGATCGGGACGAGCGAAAAGGAGGGCAGACGTGTGGCCGGGGACGTCGAGCTCCGGCACGATCCGCACACCTCGATCGGTGGCGTAGTGCACGAGGTCGGCCAACTCCGCCAGCGTGTAGTGGCCGCCGGGCGCCGCCCGTTCGGTGAGCTCAGGGTGGGCTCGGCTCTGCACCCGCCAGGCCTGGTCGTCGGTGAGATGGAGATGGAGCACGTTGAGCTTGCCCAGCGCCATCGCGTCGATGGTCCGGCGGATGGCATCGAGGGGCATGAAGTGCCGGACCGTGTCGAGCAGGAGGCCTCGCCAGCCATACCGCGGCGCATCGGTGATGTCGGCAGCAATCGCCGCGCCCGTATGCCGGTCGATGAGTTGACGGAATGTGGCGGCACCCCGGGCGAGACCGGCGACATCGCCCGCCTCGATGAGCGCGCCACCGGCATCAACCCGGAGGTGGTAGCCCTCGGCCGGGAAGTCCCGCTCGGGTTCGAGCACCAGCAAGACCTCGGGCGCGTCGTCGGGCGGACCGTTGTTGCTACCCCCGATGACTCGCGCAAGATCCTCGCGGAGGTGGGCCCCGACCCCTGCGGCGGCCGCCCCTTCCACCGCCACTCGGCAGCCATGGCGTAGGTCGAGCGGACTGCGGTCGTCGATCGACACCACACCGCTCGGGCGCGGGAGCGGTACCAGCACCTGCGCCATCGGCGGAAGTTCGCCCTGTTCGGTCGTCCCCATGCCCCAAGTTTGGCCCCAATTCAGCCCGACCGCGTGGAAGACCCGGTGTCGAGCAGGACAGAGGCAGGGACGCCGACGATCTCGTCGAACGTATGCGAAGCGCCACGTTTCGAGACGAGGTTGATCTCGCGGTCGGCCCGAACCCCGAGGCTCGGCGTGTGCTGCATCGTGCCGCCGACGCCATGCGTCAGCGCAACCTGCCCTACCGGGTGCTCACGCTCTGAACCAACGACGCCGACCGTCTCACTGGGCAGTGGTGGCCTGGTAGGAGTTCGGGGCGACCTGGAGCGAGCTGGCGTTGATGAACTCGAAGTCGGCGCCTTTGAGAACGTTCATCAGTTGGAGTTTGTCGTTGTCCCACCGCTCGTCGGGTGCGCCGCTGAAGTAGAAGGCCGAACCGTTGTCGGCGATCACCGCGCCGTAGGTCTTGAGCGCAACGATGATCGGTCGGATGTAGGGGTCGAAACGATTGATGTCGACGTTGGCCTTCACCCGGAGCCACGCGCCCATCGGCGGATAGGTGGTCAGGTTGGTGGACCCCGCCTGGTGACTCGCCGGCCACACATAGCTGCGATGGGTGGTGGGCACCGTCATACGGATGGCGTGGAGCACCTTGCCCGATGCCACCTCGTCGTACCGGACGAGCCCGGGGAGGATCGGGAGCCCGGCGGCGTCGGCGGAGGTCCACGTGGCAGTCCTCATGGCGTTGGACTTCATGTCCCACGTGGCGCCGGATCCCGCGGTGATCCCACTGGTCCACGAATTGTTTGCGCCGGGATAGGTGGCGTAGGTCTCGTAGAGCCGGCAGTTGTCCTTGTCGACCATGATCACGTGACGGTCGCCGTCGCTCGCCATTCCCCCTTCGACCGTGGGCGGGTTGGGAATCGGATAGCCCACGTGGTCGCTGTCCTCGTCGTAGTCGAACGTCAGGGTGCGTTTCGGCGCGGTGCCCGCCACTACGTCGTAGGGGATTCCGATCGGACCTCCATTCCAGAGGCCACTCCCGAAATCGGCCTTGCCGCCACGGGTGGGGCCGAGCGAGGTGATCCACGTGCTCGACGACGTGTGGATCGGCGCCTGCGTAACGTTGGCACGCCAGAAGCTGTTGGCCGGCGTCAGCGTGCAGTTCACCCCCGGGATGCCCACAAACTCGGAGCACGACGTCGCCACCAGGCTTACCGTGGCCACCGCGGCGATCAGCGGCGCCGATCGAAACAATCGGCGCCGAGCGCGTACGGGGGGCATAGGTGCAGTCGTGGTCGTCATGGTCTTCCTCCTGTCGGCTTCCGCTGAGGGTGCCACCGTGTCACGGGCGGCGCGTGGGCCTGATGGCCTATCGACGCCGGGATTGCTCAATCTGAAGTGATCGCGTCAGATTTCGGTGGCACTGCACGAACCGTGTGGTCGGCGCGATCACCCTGGACCGTGGGGGCCGACCCGCCGCTGGCCGCCACCGCCGCCAGCAATTCGCTCATGGTCGCCCGGTCTGCCGTCGACGGCAACCCCCAGAGCGGCTCGTACTGGAACAGCGAATCGACCGCCACCGCCCGGTAGCCCGGACGCAAGATCTCGAGCATGTTCGGGGCGACGAGGCCGGGGTGGGGCTGCCCACACGCCCGGGCGAGTCGCAGCAGCTCGAAGCGCAACGTGGCCACATACATCGCCAACCGATTGCTCTTGAGCGTGGGGTCGAGACCTCGCTGCCGCCAAGGCGACTGTGTGGCCACGCCCGTCGGACATTGCCCGGTGTGGCAACGCTGCGCCTGGATGCACCCGATGGCCAGCATCGCTTCGCGCCCCACCGACACCGAGTCGCATCCCAGCGACATCGCCAACAACGCTCGTTCCGGTGTCCCGAGTTTGGCCGACCCGACGAAAAAAACGCTCTCGTGGAGGCCGAGTTCGGCGAAGGCGCGGTACACGATGGGAAAGCCCCACACGAACGGCAAGGCCACGTGATCCGTGAAAACAAGCGGCCCGGCGCCCGTGCCTCCTTCGCCCCCGTCGACACTCACAAAGTCGACTCCCACCCCGGTGCGATCCATTCGCCGGGCCAGGTCGGCCCAGAACCTCGACTCGCCAACGGCGGACTTGATGCCAACCGGCAAACCCGTGGCGTCGGCGATCCGCTCCACGAGATCGAGGAGTGAGTCGACATCCTGGAAGGCCGTGTGGTTGGCGGGACTCCGACAATCCACGCCCACGGGAATCCCCCGAATCCGGGCGATCTCCGGTGTTACCTTCGCTCCGGGCAGGAGGCCACCGATGCCGGGTTTGGCCCCTTGACTCAGTTTGATCTCGACGGCACGAACCGGATGGGCGCCGCACAAGTCGACCAAACGCGACAGTTCAAACGCACCGGCGGCATCGCGCACGCCGAAGTAGCTGGTGCCGATCTGAAAGACGAGATCACCACCATGTTGGTGCGCCGGCGATAGCCCGCCCTCACCGGTGTTGTGCCAGCACCCGGCCGCCGCAGCGCCCCGATTGAGCGCTTCGATCGCCGCGCCGGAAAGTGCCCCAAAGCTCATGCCGGAGATGTTCACGATCGAGTTCGGGCGGAACGCATGGCGTCGTGCCCGCGCCTCACCAAGCACCTTGGCCGCCGGCAACGCCAACGCGGGATCGGCGTGTGGAGGTTCGTTTTCCGGCGCGCCGATCGGGAAGGCAACGTGTTTGACGATCACGTAGTCGTCGGCGCGCTCGATGTCGTTGTCGGTGCCGAAACCGAAGTAGCTGTTCTCCCCCTTGGACGACGCGTAGATCCATCGCCGCTGATCACGACTGAACGGCCGCTCGGAGTCGTTGTCGGTCACGATGTATTGCCGAAGCTCGGGGCCGATCCGCTCGAGCAGGAACCGCAGATGACCGACCACGGGAAAGTTGCGGGTGACCGCATGGTTGCGCTGCACGAGGTCGTGGGCGGCGACGGCACCGAGCGCCGCTGCACCCAAACCGGCGGCGATCCGCAGCTTCGAAGCGCTCACAACAGCGCCAGCACGAGGCCGATCTGGCCCAGGTGATAGGTGACGTGGATCGCCACACGGGCGAAGGGAAACGGCTTCACAAACTCGTTCCACGCAAGGGTGGAGTCCGACGCGAAGAACAACAATCCGCCGAGCACCACAATCGGTAGGGCGGTGCCGATCGCGCTGGCGGCCATCAGCCCCAGAACGCCCATGTACACAACCACCGGCACGAGCAGCTTCGGCCGCTCGCGTTGCACGGCGGCCAGCACCGTGCGGCCGACCACGGCGGCCCCCACCACGACGATCAACAAGCCGACGGCGAACGGGGCGAGCGTGACGCCTCGCGTCCACAGGCCAGGGATGTAACAGAGGTGCCCGAGGAGGAATGATGCCAACCCGAAGATGAACCAGCGTTTGCGGTCCGGGAGCATGAGGAACACGTCGCCGGCGAGCGAGAAGAGCACGGCACCGACGAAGAGCCATCGGGAGGCCTGCGCCGGTTCGATCGAAAGTGTGACGCCAAGAAGGAACACCATCACTGCGGGCTTGCACACGTACTCGAGCATCTTGTGCTCGCCGTGCGCGGCCACCCAGTCACCGATGGCGGCGAGCATCGTGAGCCCGAGAAACATCTGCGTCGCCGTCGTCACCGGGCCAGCTTCGCGCGTCGTCCCCGCGTAGCTCGGCACGGCCACGGCCCCCGCTACCAAACGATCGTTTGACCACCCGAGCGATCCGTCCTAACCTGACGGTTCGTCAGGAAACGGCGGCCACCGGTCGCTCGACATCCACCGATGGGGAGACCACACATGAGCGACGAGACCGGCTTCTGGCGCATCGCCACCAACCACCCCGACCAGATCGCGCTGGTCACGCCCGACGGCAACGAGCACTCCTGCGGCGAGTTGCTCGCCGCCGCCAACCAGATCTCGCATGGCCTGCGTGCACTCGGCGTCGACAAGGGCGACACGGTGGCCTGCGTGTTGCCGAACGGCTTCGAGATGATGGCGCTGTACATGGGGTCGCTGCAGATCGGCTGCTTCCTCACGCCGATCAACCATCACCTGGTCGGCCCGGAGATCACCTACATCGTCGACGACTCCGATGCCAAGGTGTTCATCGCCCACGCCGACTTCACCGACGAGGTGCTTCGGGTGCTCCCCGAGGTGCCGAAGTGTCCCGCCTCGGGCCGATTCTCGGTCGGCGCCATCGACGGCATGCGTCCCTTCGCGGAGATGCTCGCCGACCAGCCCACGACCGCTCCCGAGGGCCGCACCGCCGGCATGCCGATGCACTACACGAGCGGCACCACCGGTCGCCCGAAGGGCGTGAAAAGGGCCATGTTCGACATCGACCCCGACGACCTCGCCTCGTTGTACGTCGGGTTCCAGGGCATGTTCGGTGTGCAGCCGTTCGACGACCACGTGCACATCACCGGCTCCCCGCTCTATCACACGGCCGTTCTCCTTTGGACGGCGAATTCGCTCCACATGGGCCACAAGGTGGTGCTCATGGAGAAATGGTCACCCGAGGGGATGTTGGAGCTGATCGATCGCCACCAGGTCACCACGTCGCACATGGTGCCCACCCAGTTCCACCGCATGTTGGCCCTTCCGGAAGAGGTGCGCGCCAAGTACGACTGTTCGTCGGTGCGTTGCATGGTGCACGCCGCCGCGCCCTGTCCCCCCGAGGTGAAGCGCAAGATGATCAACTGGTGGGGCGACGCCGTGATGGAGTACTACGCCGCCACCGAGGGCGGCGGCACGATCATCACCGCCAAGGAATGGCTGGCCAAGCCCGGTTCGGTCGGTGTGGCCTGGCCGGGCAGCGAGATCAAGATCCGCAACGACGACCTCGGCGAATGGGTCGGCCCGAACACCGAAGGCACCGTGTTCATGAGCCTGGCCCTGGCCAACTTCGAGTACAAGGGCGACGAGGCCAAGACGAACGACAATCGCACCGACGGGTTCTTCACCGTGGGCGACTGGGGCCTGGTCGACGACGACGGCTACCTCTTCCTCAAGGACCGCAAGAGCGACATGATCATCTCGGGCGGGGTGAACATCTATCCGGCCGAAATCGAAAGCGTGCTCCTCACCATGCCCAAGGTGGGTGACGCCGCCGTGTTCGGGATACCCCATGCGGACTGGGGCGAGGAGATCAAGGCCGTGATCGAGCCCGCGCTCGGCGTGGCCCCCGACGATGCGCTACGCGAGGAACTGTTCGCGTTCTGCGCCGACAAACTGGCGAAGTTCAAGCGTCCGAAGACGATCGATTTCCTCCCCGAGCTTCCGCGAGATCCCTCCGGCAAGCTCTACAAACGCAAGCTCCGCGACCCCTACTGGGAAGGGCGCGACGCCAAGATCTGATTGTTCGCCCTTCGGCGCGTGAGTCGGTGGGTCGTTAGGTCGTTACTTTTTCGTCGCGGCCATCGACTCGATCAGGGCGATGAGGGTGGCAACACCGAAGCCGGTACCACCCTTGGGCGTGACGTCCCATGGGCCGCCCTCGTTGAACGCCGGCCCCGCGAGGTCGATGTGCACCCAGGGGATGCCTTCGCCCACGAATTTCTCCAGGAACAGCGCGGCGGTGATCGTGCCGCCCCATCGGCCCGAGGCAATGTTCTTCACGTCGGCGATGTTGCTCTCGATCAGCGGAAGGTATTCCTTGGCCAGCGGAAGCGGCCACACCCGTTCGCCCGCGGTCGCCGCCGCCGCCCGTACGTGATCGATCAGCGGCTGATCGTTGCCGAGCACGCCGGCGTAACGATCACCGAGCGCCACGAGGCACGCTCCGGTGAGGGTGGCAAGGTCGATGATGGCATCGGGTTTCGCTTCGGACGCCATCACCAGCACGTCGCCGAGGATGAGCCGACCTTCTGCATCGGTGTTGAGTACCTCGACGGTGACATCGTTACGAGCTTTGTAGATGTCGCCGGGGCGAATCGCCGCGCCACCGGTCATGTTGTCGGTCATCGGCACGTAGGTGGTGACCTTCACCCGCGGCGCCAAACCGGGCAGCGCGCAGGCCGCCGCGATCGCCGCCGCGCCGCCGCCCATGTCGTTCTTCATACTCATCATGGCCTCCGCTGGCTTGAGCGAAAGGCCACCCGAATCGAACGTGAGGCCCTTGCCCACGAACGCCACGGAGGCCACCGGGTTCGACGGCGAATACGTGAGCTCGAGCAGTCGGGGTTCCTCCACCGACCCCTGGTTGACGGCGAGCAACCCGGCGAGTCGGGCCGCCTTGATCTCCTTCGGACCGAGGATGCGCACCTTGAGCCCCGCCGCCTTGGCGCGGGCCGCTCCCCGGTTCGCAAACTCCGTGGCCGTGAGGGAACCGCCTGGCTCGTTCACCAGATCGCGGGCGAAACACACGGCATCGGCGATCACCGTGCCGCGACGCACACCTTTGGCTTCGTCCGCACCGCCCGTTCTCACAACCGACACGGTCGTGAGCGTCGACGGCTGCTCGCCCTTGTACGTACCGAAGCGGTACGCCCCGAGGATCAGCCCTTCCGTGAGGGCTTGGGCTGCCGCGGCCGCTCCGACGGACGCTACGGCGGTCAGGTCGACTGATGCCGTCTTGTTGGTACCCGAGGCCCGGACGAGGGCCGCGCCGGCACGACGGACGACGTCCGCGTTGAGCTCCGCCGTCTTCCCCAGACCCACCAGCACCTCGACAGCACCATCGGCCCCGGCCAGCGTGAGGGTCTGTGCCGTCTTCGCTTCGAACCCGAGCCGGGCCAACTGGCGTTTGTCGTGGCCGGTATCGGAGAGCCCCTCAACGGAGACGAGCCGAGCCGATACGTCGACCTTCGCCGGCGCCTTCTTCACGAGCTTGACCTGCAACATACGTTCCTCCTACCGACGGCGCCCGGTCGGGGCCCAGCGTCACACACTACGGGCACACCGGCTCACCACCGGACGCCAGCTCCCGATTTTTCCTCCGCCCCGACAACCCGGAACCATGCGGCAACCGTGCCCCCCATAGGGGCATCGTTGCCGCTTGGTCGCCGCTACCGCACGCGGTCCGTCGGGCCGGCGAGGGCGAGCAACCACAGAAGAAAGGGCGCACCAATGGCAACCTCCCCGGGGACCACACACGCGGGTCAGCAGACCAAACCCCACGGCGTACCACCGTTGCCATGCCGGCAGGCGGAAACGGCACGATCGCAGGGCTCGGGGCATCGGAAGCGAGGGTCCCACCCCTCCGAAACTCTCGCCCCATCCGTCGGAAGTTCCGCCGTGTATTCGATCCTGACATCAGCCACGATTGGTGAGCTCGAGCCTTTCGGCGCCACCGCGCCGCCACGCGGGCGACGGCCATGGGCCGGACGGGTGCCGGGGGCGGAGACAGAGGGTCGAACGTCAGGTGGTCACGCGGTCGAGGTCGGTGCGATGGTGCTCGACAGCGTCAAAGAGATCGTCGAGTCGTTCGACGCACGGGAGGGTGACGCGCTCGCCGGAATTGAGCTCGAGGTCGAGGTACCAGTAGCCCGGCACCACCTCGACGGAGAGCACCCGGTACCACGGGATGTCCTTACGGAGGGGCCACCACTTCTGTACCCGCAAGCCTTCCGGCCCCACCACTACCGCCGCTCCCCAGATGAAACGGAGCGACCAGCACGCCGAGACCACGCCGGCCAGCGACAGCACCCGCCACTCCGTCGGCCCACCGCCGAGCATCACGCCCGGCAGGAAGGCGGCTAGGCACGCCAGGAGCACGACCGTCCGCACTGCGCGGGTGAGCGGCAGCAGTTGCAACCGGAAGCGGAGCGGCGTCATCCCCACCAGTCTGCCCCCCCGATCCCCGAACCGGACGCCCGAACGGTCACCCCCAGCCCAACCGGGCACACAAAAGGTCGTCCCAGCGACAAAAAGTGTGCCCAGTTCGGCTGAGGGTTCCCACCTGGGCGCGGGTCGGACGGTCAGGAGCGGAGGAGGTCGCGCCAGGGGGTGTCTTTGTCGGCGCGTGGCTCGGCGGGGAGACCGAGCGCCCGCTCGCCGATCATGTTGCGGTGCACCTCGTTGGTGCCGCCCCCGATCCGCGACGCGAACTGCGCCATGCACTGCTGCTGCCAGAAGCCATCCTGCGGAGCATCCGTGCCGGCAAGCATCCCTGCCGCGCCCTCGAGCTCCACCGCCAGTTCCACCCGCTTCGCCAAGGTCGACGTGAACAGGTTCTTGAGCACCGATGGATCGGGCGGGGCGCCGCGTTTGTGCATGATTGCCGTCTGCATGCGATACCCGAGGAACTTGATCAGCCGTTCCCGGATGTACACGTCGGCCAACCGTTGCCGGATCGCAGGCTCGGTGGTGCGCCCGCACGCCCGCGCCAGAGCCACCACGGCATCGAAGGTGGAGGTCTGACCCGCCCCGCCGATCATGCCGGCCTCGCTGGCCAGCACGGTGCGCGCCACCGTCCACCCGCCGTGCACTTCGCCCACGACGTTGGCGGCGGGGATTCGCACGTCGGTGAGGAACACTTCGCTGAAATGCGTGAGACCGGTGGCCTGCACCAGCGGTCGGATGTCGATCCCGGGGCTGTGCATATCGACAATGAAAAACGTGATGCCCCGGTGTTTCGGTGCGTCGGGGTCGGAGCGGGCGAGCAAGATGCCGAAGTCGGCGTGGTGGGCGTTCGACGTCCACACCTTCTGGCCGCTCACCACCCATTCGTTCCCGTCGAGGACCGCCTTGGTGGCCAGCACGGCCAGATCGGATCCCGCGCCCGGCTCGCTGAAGAGCTGGCACCACATTTCGTCGCCCCGCAGCAACGGCCCCAGATACCGCTCCTGTTGGACGGGCGAACCGTGCCGCATGATGGGCGGCCCCACGAGCTGTTGCGCTGCGCCGATGAACCCGCTCGTGGCATCGAACGCCGCCAGCTCCTGGTTGAAGATGATGCTCTCGCTCGGCGTTCCGCCTCGGCCCCCGAACACCTTCGGCCACGCAATGCCGGCCCACCCGTTGTCGTACAGGGTGCGTTGCCACTCCCCGCACCTGCGGTTGTAGATGTCGGCGAGGGCGGGATCGGTGGTGAGATTCCCGCGGGACCAGTCGGCGTCGGTGCCCGAGCGCGGCGAGGCGTGGGTGGCAAAGAAGGCGCGGATCTCGTGGCGAAGTGCTGTTTCCTCGGGGCTGTCGTCGAAGTCCACGGTGACCTTTCCGATCGTCGATCCGCACAATAGTAGAACGCGTTCTCGTTTTTCCAGCGACGGTCTCCGGTGGACGGAGGGGCTTACAGTTCGGGCCGTGCTCCTGTCCCGCTCGCGACCCCATCGCCCCGCCCCCATCACACCATCGCGGGCGTCGCTTCTTGTTCCGCTCGCCGTTGCCACCTTGGGCCTCTTCGCCGGTGGCTGTGCACGCCAACCCATCACCACGGCATCCACCTCGGCCACCACGCCACCGCCGTCGTTCGGGTCCACGGTCACCACCCGGGCCGGCACCACCACCACCGACCGTCCTCCTCCCACCACGGCCCCGCCCACCACCGAAACGCCCGGCACCACCGTCGCCGCCGGCCCCAGCGGTGCAACGAAGGTGTTCGCCATCAGCGCCGACACCGAGATCGAAGTTCGGATGAACGATGTGTTCGAGATCAGCGTTCTCAACGACCCCGGCTCCGATTTCACATGGAAGGCCGACATCGCCGGCACCGCGGTGAAGGCCACTGGCTTGCGGACGGATCAACCAGCCACGGAGGGCCAACCAAGTTCGCTCGTCGGGGTGTATTCGGCGGTGGAAGCAGGCACGGCGACGGTCACGTTCAGTCAGGCCAAGAGCGACGGCACACCCGGGGCCCAGTGGAAGGTCGTCGTCGCCGTGGCCTGACGCGCCGCCGCGCAACTCCGGTCCGCCCGTGAAGGTGGGGGTCACCACCACGGCGCCGGTGATGACGGCGGCAGCCACTTGGGTACCCACCTCGCACCGCAACACAAATGAGCGCTAGATTCGCTGTAGTGAACGCCGGTTCAGAATTGGAGAACCTCAATAGCAATCGTCGAACGCTGGGCCAACTCCCCGGCGCGGTCGACCCGCGACGGCCCGCCGTGTGGGACCACGACGGACAGTGGCACAACTTCGGTGCGCTCGTCCACGCCATCACCAACCGAGCCGATCAACTTTCCTCATCCGTTGCGGGGGAACCTCCGCCCGCCACCATCGCCCTCGTCCAGCCCGGCGGTCTGTCGTTCATCGTCGACCTGTTCGCCATCTGGCGAATCGGTGCCGCGGCCGCTCCGGTCAACCCCCGGCTCACCCACAACGAACGAGCCACCCAGATCACCCTCGCCGGTGCCACTCATGTGCTGCACGACGACGGGCTCGCACCGGTCCACCACGATCGGGCCCAGTCCGGAGACGACCTGGCGCTGGTGCTCACCACGTCGGGAACCACGGGCACCCCGAAGCCGGTGACGTTGCACCACGCCAACGTGCTGGCCGGGATCGACACCGTGCTGCGGGCGCTGCGCGGTGGGTCCGCCGCCGACACCCCCGACACCGTTCGGCCGCCCGTCCCGAATCTCGTGCCGGTGCCGCTGTCGCTGTGGGCGGGCATCTACCAGGTGCTCTTCGCGTTCCGGGCCGGCAACCCCGTGGTGATTCTCGACCCGTTCACCACCACCGGCTTCGCCGAGTCGGTGCAGCGTCAGGGGATCAAAAGCACGGTGCTCGCTCCGGCGATGATGGCCGCACTCAACGACGACACGGCGATCACGTCTCTGGCTCCCCTTCGATTCATCCGCTCGATCACCTCGCCCTTGTCCGTCAGCCAAGCGGAGCGTTTCCACCAGAGGTTCGGTGTCACCGTCCTCAACTCCTACGGCCAAACCGAGCTAGGAGGGGAGGTGATCGGTTGGACGGCCGCGGACACCCGAGCCCACGGCGTCGCCAAACTGGGATCAGTGGGACGGCCACACCCCGGGGTCTCCGCGTACGTCGATGACGAAACCGGCGAACTGTGCGTCCGGGCACCATCGATGATCGACGCCGCGACGGACGCCGCCCTTGCCGCTCGCCTCACTCCGGACGGCCACCTCCGCACCGGCGATATCGGGCGCATCGATGCCGACGGATTCGTGTGGCTCGAGGGGCGGGTGACGGACCTCATCAATCGAGGCGGACTGAAGGTGTGGCCCGACGACGTGGAGGAGGTCGTTCGCCGCCATCCGGCGGTGGCCGACTGTGCGGTGGTCGGTGTCGCCGACGACCGCCTCGGCCAAGTGCCCTGGGCCTTCGTCGTGCCCGCGCCCAACCCCGCGACGGCGCCGACCTCCTCCAGCGCGCCGGAAAACGCCGTGCGCCTCCCGCTCGATGAAGCGGCGCTCGCTTCGCATTGTCGAGCATCGTTGGCGGCGTACAAGGTGCCCGTCCGGTTCGTGGCGGTCCCCGCCCTGCCCCGGAACGATGTGGGCAAGGTGCTCCGACGTGAACTGGTGCCGCTCGACCCCACGATCCGACCCGACGATCCGACCCGACGCTCAATCCGGAGCACGCCCCCATGACGAACGACCACGACACCTGGCTCGGCCACCGCGTCGACATCGACGAAACCCACTCACCGGACCAAGCGCAAGCGGCCGCTCGCCACTGGTTGGACCGCAATCTTCCGCGTGCGTGGCGCGAGGCCGCAGACGCCGGCGGGATCGTGGCGCTGCGGACGGTCCGCCCCCGCCCCGCCTACGAGGCCTGGTACCCCACCTTCGCCGACTCGGGGATGGCCGTGGCGATGTGGCCCCGGGCCTATGGCGGCCTCGGCATCAATGGCACGCTGGCTCGGGCCATTGAAGACGTGTTGGCCCCGTATCACCTCGGCCGTCTGAACATATTGGGCATCAATCTGGCCGGCACCACCCTGTTGGAGTGGGGTACCGAGGAGCAGCGAGCGCGTTTCCTCCCGCCCATCGTGCGCAACGAGCAGAAGTGGTGTCAGCTGTTCAGCGAGCCCGGTGCCGGCAGCGACCTCCCATCGCTCGCTTGCCGGGCCGAACCCGACCCAGCCGATCCCACCACGTGGCGGGTGACGGGACAGAAGGTGTGGAGCACCTGGGCCCACGAAGCCGACATGGGCATGTTGCTCGCCCGCACGAGTCCTCACCTCCCCAAGCGCGAAGGGATCACGTACTTCGCCATCGACCTGCACCAACCGGGCGTGGAGGTACGGGCCCTCCGGCAGATCAACGGCGATGTGGAGTTCAACGAGGTGTTCCTCGACGGCGCCACCCTGCCCGACGCCGATCGCATCGGCCCGGTCGACGGCGGGTGGAAGGTGGCCCGCACCACGCTTTCGGGAGAGCGTCAGATGATCTCGGGTGCAGGGTCTGGTGCCGGTGTCGACAACCTCGGTGGACGGTCGATCGAGCGACTCATCGCCCGGGCCCGCAGCTCCGATACCGATGGCGAAGCGGTCAACGCGCCCTGGAACGATCCGCTCGTCCGGCAGCGCCTCATGGTGCTCTGGTCACAGAAACAAACCCTGAACTGGACCAACCTCCGGGCACGAGCGAACCGCAAGGCCAACCGAGGGTTTGGGCCCGAGAGTTCCGTCGGGAAGCTGCTCCAGACTCGGCACAACGTGGCCCTGCAAGAAGCGTGGATCGATGTGGTCGGCCTCCGCAGCCTCGCCCACGAGCCGACCGACGACGACAGCCACCGGCTCGGCTTCGGGTTCCTCCGGAGCCGGGCCAACACGATCGAGGGTGGCACCACCGAGGTACAGAAGAACACCATCGGCGAGCAGGTGCTCGGCCTCCCCCGCGAGCCCGATCCCTGGCAGGGCCGACCATGGGCCGAGGTCCCGCGTACCTGACGCACCACCGGTGCGCCTGGCCTCCTACGTGAGCGAATGTGGAGATCTCGCGGGGTTTGTCGGGAAATCGGGGAGATCGTTCGAGAGCGGCCGCGCGATGCCGAACGAAGGGTGGTGACCTCGCCGCCCGCCAACACGATCACCACCACAGCCGCAACGGATTCGTGCGCCGCTTCTCCTCCATCCGGTGCCCGACGCGCCGGTCGTTTGCTGCTGAAGTCGGCGGCGATCGCTGCGGCGGTTTGGGTCGTCTGCGGCGTGTACCTGTTCGTCCGGCAGGACTACTACCTCTACCTCCCCGACGCGGGGGTCGAGCCGATCGGCGCGGCGCTTCCCGGCGGGCGGGAGGTGCACACTCGCACTCGTGACGGGCTCGACATTCCGGCGTGGTTCGTGGATGCCGGCGGTATCACGCCATGCGCCAAGGCCCCGGCGGTCCTCCTCTTCCATGGAGCAGGAGGAAGTCGATCGTCGCTCGCACCCCTCGCGACGCAACTCGTCAAACGTGGATTCGCGGTGTTGCTGGTGGAGTACCGGGGTTTCGCGGGCGCACCGGGCACACCGTCGGAGGAGGGCTTGGCCCTCGACGCCGAGGCGGCCAACACCTGGCTACGAAGTCAACCCTCGATCGACAGCGACCATGTGTCGTATCTGGCCTACTCGCTCGGCACCGCCGTCGCCACTCGGCTCGCCCAGACAAGCCCGCCTCGTACGCTCATTCTCCAAGCCCCCTTCACCTCCGTCCCCGACGCCGCCGCGGCGCAGTACACGATCTACCCGACACGACAACTCGTGCGGGCACAGTTCGCCACGATCGAGCGGATCGGCCATGTAGAAGCTCCGGTGATGGTGGTTTCCGGGACGCAGGATCAGGTGGTCCCGATTGATCAGAGCCGAGCGGTTTTCGCCGCCGCCCGCGATCGGCGATCCATGGTGGAGGTGCCCGGAGCGGATCACTTCGACGCTCGTTTCGCTGGCCACGATCGGTCGTACGTCGACCAGTTGGTCCGCTTCCTCGATTCCGTTCCGCCGCTGAACCCCTGTGTCGTCTCATGAGCCCTGTGTCGTCTCATGAAGCTGGTGTCGTCTCATGAAGCTGGGGTGAACAGCGAGCCCCGCGTTGAACTCGGCCGCGAGGCATGACATCCTTGGCGCTCGATGCGGCGTGCATTGCGAGGTTCGGTTTGGTTGCTGCGACTCGTCGCGGTCCTCTGCCTTTTCGCGGCCGGGTACGCCCGCACCCAAGCCGACGCCCAGGACAGTCGCCGCCACGACGCCGAGCGGGTCGAGACCATCGCCCGAACGAATCTCACCCAACGCACGACGTCACTCCACCAGGCGAAACAAAACGGGGCAGCCGCGCTCTCGTCGCTCGACGCCGCCCGGGCCGACCTCGAGCGTGGCGTCGTCGCCCGGGAGATGGCGGCAACCCAGGCCGAGCAGGCCCGTCGAGCGGCCGACACGCTGCAGAGCGAGCTGACGAACAACGGCCTCAAAGTGATCGAGCAGGGGGTGCACCTGAACGAACTCCTGTTGTGCCTCAAAGCTGCTGAGCGGGCCTACAACGCGCTTGCGGTGGACGACCGTGCCACCGCCGGCCGCGAATTGAGGAGTACCGACGCCGAATGCAAATCGTCGTCGGCCTACCTCGTCTCGCGAAGCGCCACTCCCCCAACGGCCACTACCCCAACGGCTGTAGTCCCATGACCGCGCCCGCCCAGGTCCGAGCCCGAGTCAAGACCCCGCCCTCGCGAATGCCGACACCTGCCGACCAAAGCCGACGAACGGTCCGCCGAAGCTCGTTCGTCATCGCCCTTGTTGTGGCCCTCCTCGCCGGCGGAGTGTTGGCTTTGCAGCGTTCTGAGGCGATCGCCGCCACCGAGGCCGCCGATGCGGCCGTCGCTCGCGAGCACGTGACCGTGGCGCGGCTCGCCGCGACGGAAGATGCCCGTGCCACGGTGCAGTCCCACCTCGAAGCGATGGTCGTGGCCGCTGCGGCGGCGGTGGCCGACACCTCGACGGCTGCCTCCCAGCGGTCGCAGCTTCTCGCCCAACTCGATGCCACCACGATCGCGATCAACGGACTGCGCGATGAGTTGGCCGCGGTGGGCCAAACCGATGCCAATCAGAACGCCAACCTCGACGGTCTGGAAACCTGCCTGCAAGGGATTCGTACCGCCAGCCTCGCCGGGATGTCCGACAACCGTGGCACCGGCATGCAGGCACTCCAAACGGTCCAATCGGTGTGCGCCCAAACCTTCCGTGCCCTCGGGGTGGGTGGCTCGTCGAGTTTCGTGTTCGACTTCGCCGATCCCTTCGTGCTCAGCCACGAAGGCTCCTACTTCGGGTACGCCACCAACAGCGGCGCCGGCCGAGTGCAACTCATCACCTCACCCGACCTTGAAAGCTGGAGCCTGGTGGGAGACGTGCTCGCCGACCTACCCGCCTGGGCCGTCGACAACTACACATGGGCGCCCGCAGTCGCCAAACTCGGCGACCGCTGGCTGCTGTACTACACCGTTCGGGAACGAGCGAGCGGCCTGCAATGCATCTCTGCGGCCGTGGCCACCTCCCCACGCGGGCCCTTCACCGACGGGTCGTCGGAACCTTTGGTGTGCCAGCGCAGCCTCGGGGGGTCAATCGATCCGAGCCCGTTCATCGACGACGACGGCCGCCTCTTCCTTCTGTTCAAAAGTGACGCGGTCGTTCGGGGCCGAGCGGCGAGCCTGTGGTCGGTACCGCTGACACCCGACGGTCGGGGTCTCGGATGGTTCCCGATCGAGCTCACCAGAGCCGACCGCGGATGGGAGAACCGGGTGGTTGAAGGTCCCGCGATGTTCGAAGACGACGGCCGCTTCTATCTGCTGTATTCCGGCAACCATTGGGGGACTCCGGCCTATGCCACCGGCTACTTGTCGTGCACCACACCCATCGGACCGTGCACAAAACCCGGCGACAATGTGGTGTTGGCGACGCACGGTACCCAGGTGGGACCGGGCGGTGCCGAAGTCTTCCTTCGCGATGGCCAGCGCTGGGTCTCGTACCACGCGTGGGAAGGCGATGACGTCGGGTACCCCAACAAGCGGCGACTGCACACCGCGCCCGTCACGATCACCACCGACGGTCGACCCGCGATCGGCTAACCCAGCCCGTCAGGCGGTGGCCTTGGCCTGAATCGATGCCGCCGTCACCCGTTCGCCGGTGGCTACCGGTTGTCCGCTCGACCGAATCTCGACGTCGTGCCCCACCACCTCCGACCGCAGTGCCGCCACCGTCGATGTTGCTTTGGGTCGGATCGCGAAGGGGTCGTAGGAGAAGAGCCGCATGGCGTTCTCATGGGTGATGGCGTCGATCTCGGCGTCGGGCAGCGTGCCGATCTCCTCCCACACCTCCTCGGCAGCATTGGGCCACGCAGCATCGGAATGGGGGTAGTCCATCTCCCACGTGATCATCGGCACGCCGATGTCGTGACGGGCTCGCACGCCGGCCCGATCGCTGATGAAACACGTGATCACGTGCTCCTTGAACAGGTCGCTCGGCAGATGACCGTGGAGATCCTGCCCGGTCCACGCCCGATGGCGGTCGTAGGTGCGGTCGATCCGCTCGAGGAAATACGGAATCCAACCGATCCCGCCTTCGGACAGCGCAACCTTGAGCGACGGGAATCGGAGGAATATTCCCGACCACACGAGGTCGGTGGCACACTGCACCAGGTTGAGGGGTTGCAACGTGATCATCACGTCGGCCGGGGCGTCGGGCGAGGTGACCACGAGCTGCGACGACGAGCCGATGTGCATGCACGGCACGGTGCCGGTGTCGGCGCACGCCGCCCAGAGCGGATCCCAGTAGGTGTCGTGCAAACTCGGATAACCGAGCACCGCCGGATTCTCCGAGAACGTCACCGCGTGGCACCCCAACTCGGCCACCCGGCGCACCTCGGCCGCCGACACCTCGGCACTCCACATCGCCGGGAGGGCGAGCGGCATGAACCGTTCGGGATACGTGCCGCACCAGCTCTCGATGTGCCAGTCGTTGTAGGCCCGCAGCACGGCTTCGGCGTAGTCCTTGTCGGGGGCGGTAGCGAACAGTCGGCCGCAGAAGCCCGGGAACGATGGGAAACACATTGAGCCGAGCACCCCCGCCGCGCTCATGTCCTTCACCCGCTCGTGGATGTCGAAACATCCTTTGCGGATCTGGTCGAAGCTCGTGGGCTCGACCCCGTACTCCTCTTTGGGTCGACCCGCCACGGCATTGATCGCCAGGTTGGCCACCTGCTGATCCTCGAACATCCACACGTCGACGCCGTTGCGCTTTTTGCGCACGTAGGGTGCTCGATCCGCAAAGCGGGCGGGCAGGCGTCCCTCGAACATGTCGGGGGGCTCCACCACGTGGTCGTCAACACTCACCAGAACCATGTCTTCCAGCTGCATGGCACCAATGTAGGCGGTCCGACTTGCTCTTGTCGAGCAGTAGTTCAGTTCTGTGAACGCTCGTTCACGAATGTGTATGCTTCGCTCATTCCTTGTTCGTCGCACCATCATTGCCAGGGGTCCCCATGACCGAGACCACACAACCGCTCGAGTTCGATCCCTACAGCCACGCCGTCCACGACGACCCGTTCTCCTACTACCAACGGCTGCGCGACGAAGCACCCGTGTATCGGAACGACCGCCTCGGCTTCACGGCCCTGTCGCGCTATCACGACGTGCTTGCGGCGTTGCACGACCACGACACCTACTGCTCCCGCTACGGCATCACGTTGGAGCCCCGAAGCCCCCTCCCGATGATGATCACGATGGATCCGCCGGATCACACCGTGATGCGACGCGTGGTGAGCCGCACCTTCACGCCGCGCCGGATCGCCGATCTCGAGCCCCGCATTCGTCAACTGTCGGCCAACTACCTCGCGGCGTGGGACGGCGCGGCGAGCGGCGACCTCATCGCCGACTACGCCGCCAAGCTGCCGATGGATGTCATCTCGTCGATGCTCGGCGTGCCGGAATCCGAGCAGGACCTCCTCCGCGGCTGGAGCGACCTCATGGTCCACCGCGAAGAAGGCAACCCCGACATCACCGACGCCGGGATCGAATCTGCCATCAAGCTCTACCAGTACTTCACCGCCGCAGTGAAGGAGCGGCGCACGGGGAGCGACGCTGATGATCTGCTCACCGGCCTGGTGGCCGCCGAGGTAGACGGCGCCCGCCTCACCTCCGACGAGGTGGTGGCGTTCTGCGTGCTGCTGGTGATCGCCGGCAACGAGACCACCACCAAGCTCATCGGCAATGCGTGTTACTGGCTCTGGGCCTTCCCCGACCAACGCCAACTCGCCCTCGACGATCCCGGTTTGCTCCCCGAAGTGGTGGAGGAGACGTTGCGCCACGAGGGCTCCACCCAGATCATGGCTCGCACCACCACGCGCGACGTCGTCCTCCACGAGGTCACGATCCCCGAGGGGGAGAAAGTGCTCCTCCTCCTCGGTTCCGGTAACCGCGACGAGCGATTCTGGGACCGCCCGGACCAGTTCGACATTCGGCGCGACACGCGCCAACACCTGTCGTTCGGCCATGGCCTGCACGTGTGCCTCGGCGCTGCGCTGGCGAGGTTGGAGACCCGCATCGCCCTCGGTGACGTGCTCGCCCGCGCCGGTGCCTACGAGATCGACGCCGGCGGCCTCGTTCGCATGCACTCCGGCAACGTTCGTGGCTACGCCAACATGCCCATCACCTTCGCCTGATGCCCGCGCCCTGACGCCCGCAAGCCGCGGGCGCGCCGCACCACCACCCGCGCAGTTTCGTGGAGGATTGCTGTCGCCCAGCGACAGCAATCCTCCGCCAAACGCTGGCAGCACGCAATCCCAGGACGGGTTGGCCGACCGAGTTGGGGGGATCAGCGCTTTTCGAAGACGACGCCGGCGGCTTCGGCGTCCCACGTGGCGGCGGTGGCCCCTTCATCACGTAGCTGGAACTTGAGCACCCGACCCACCGGGTTGCGGGGAAGGGCGTCACGGAACTCCACGTAGCGCGGAATGGCGAAATAGGGCACCCGCTCGGCCGCCCACCGGCACAGCGTCTCTTCGTCGAGCACGGCCTCTGGTTGGAGCACGGCGGTGACCTTCAGATCGTCTTCCCCGATGGGGCTGGGAACAGCGTGCACCGCCACATCCACGATGGCTTCGTGCCCCAAGAAGATCTTCTCCATCTCGAAGCTCGAGATGTTCTCCCCGCGTCGGCGGAGGTAGTCCTTCTTCCGGTCGACGAAGTAGAGGAAGCCGTCGGTGTCGACCTTGCCGAAGTCGCCGGTGTGGAACCACCAGTTGCGGCTCACTTCAAGGGTGGCCTCCGGCCGACCCCAGTACCCCTCGAACATCACGTGCGGTCGACGAGGGCGGCACACGATCTCGCCCACCTCGTGGCGGGGGAGCTCGTTGTCGTGGTCGTCGAAGATCCGCACATCGAACTCGACGTCGTTGATCACACCGGCGGCGTTGGGTTTGTTCTCCACGCCAGCGGGCAGCGCCGAGATCAGTGAAGCCTCGGTGACGCCGTAGCCGCCGGAGAAGGTGTCGACGTTCCAACGGGTCTTGAAGGCGGCGGCGATGTCGAGGGGCATAGGCGCCGCCGCCACCAGACGAAGCGTGGTGTCGACCGCGGCGGGATGCTCACGTTCATCATGGGCGATGAGCGCGGTGAGTGTGCCGAGCAGCGACCCGATGGTGGCGCCGGTACGGTCGATCTCGTCCCAGAACTGCGACACGGAGAACTTCCGGCTGATGGCGGCGCGCCCGCCCACGAGTAACGACCCGACCACCGCACACGCAATGGCGTTGAGATGGAACAACGGGAGCGGTGTCCACATGACATCGTCGGGACGCCGGCCCCACGCACGGCCGATCTGCTCAGCCAGGCTCACCACGTAGTTGTGGCTCAGCATGCAGCCCTTCGACGGCCCGGTGGTACCCGCGGTATAGATGAACGTGGCCAGATCCCAGGGGTCGACGCCGTCACCACGGCCCACGGCGTGGCTGTGGGCCAGGGCATCCGCCCAGGAGTGCACCGAAACCCCTGACATCGTGGGAACGGACACATCGTCGGGGTGTTCGATGAGCACGCCGGTGAGTTCACCGAGGCCGTCGGCAATCGTCGCTACTCGATCGGCGAGGTCGTGCTGCACCACGAGCACACCTGCGCCGGCGTCGGCCAACTGGTGCTGGAGGAACTCCCCCTTATAGGCAGTGTTGATGGGCACGGATATGGCCCCCAGACGAGCGCACGCAAAGAGCGTGAGCACGCCCGTAGCGCTGTTCTCCAGGAGCGACGCCACCCGATCTCCCTTGTGTACCCCGAGATCGCGAAGCGTGGCGGCCACCCTGCCGGCACCGGCATCGACGTCGGCGGCGGTGAGCATGGTGCCCACCACATCAAGAAAGGGTCCATCAGGGTCGGTCTCCAAGCGGCGCGCCAGCACGGCGTCGACCGTGTGCTGCTCCCCCGTGCTCCAGCTCGCCATCGGGATCAATCTACGACCTCGAGGCGGGATTGTGCAACCAGGTTCTTCCAAACTGAATCATGGTTCATTCGTGTTCGGCCCCTCGCTTCCCGGCTTGGCGACACCACCGGCTGCCGAACCGGATCCCTTCTCGGCAGTGAGCAGCGCCAACTCTCGCTCCAACTCGAACGCTGGAGCGACGTCGTCGTCGAACTCGAGAGGTTTCATCACCAAGTCGATGGCGATCCAGATCGTGCGCGAGAACGGAAAGAACACCAGCGGCGTGATGATGGCGCCGAGAAGGACCGCGCCGATCAGCAGGGACGCGGGGGTGTGGGGCCAACTCAATCCCGCAACCGCAACCAGGACGATCACCACGACGCTTTGCACCACGATCACATTGAGGAACCACGAGCCGAGCCATTGGCCGGGGGCGCGGTGGAACCGGTACCCGCAACGCCGACAGGTCGGACGCATTCGTACCCAGCCCTGGAACTGCTTTCCCTCGCCGCACACGCCGCATCGTTTCAGGAACCCTCGTTTGAGGACCGTGGAGGCGGGTAACGGCATCCGCCCATTGTGACCCCTCACGCCACGCCGCGCTCGGGCGAGCCCGTGCGATACCTTCGGACCTATGCGTGATCTTCCGCCCTTGCCGTCGCCCCGCCGGTCACTCTCCGGCGCGTTCGTCGCCGCGCTCGTGCTCACGACGGCCGCCTCGTTGGCCGGATGTGGGCTTCGGGTCGACCTTCCGACGCAACAGGTGTCGGCGGGCTCGCCCACCCCCGCTCCGTCCTCCCCCTCCGCCACCACCAGTGCCACCGCGTCTCCCGCCACTGCCGGGGCCACCACCGAAGCCACAATTGCCGCCCCGACGTCGTCCACCACCGCAAGCCCCGCAGGATCCAGCACGTTCGACAAGGCCACGTTCTGCGCCGACCTCACCAAGGCCCCGATCAAAGACATCACCGGATTTGCGGTGGTCGGGATAGACGAATCGAAGGCGCTGGGCGAGCTGATGCAGCGCATCGCCGACACCGCACCCCCCACCCTTCGCGATGCCGCCGTGGAGCTGAACCAGCCCGTGGTGGAGCTTGTGGCCAACGTGCAGAGCGGAGAGATCACCACGGTTCCGGCACTCCAGCAAGCGATCACCGATCTCGGCCCTGAGCGGCTCACTCGATGGATCGACGCCCAGCGCACCGCCATCGCCTGGCTCGACAGCACCTGCTGAACCCAACGGAGCCTGCGGCGCGTGCCCTTGCCGAACTGGGCACACTTTTCGTCGCTCGGGCGACGAAAAGGGTGCCCAGTTCGCGCACTACAGAGCGTCGAGCAGGTCGGCCATCTGCTCGGCGCAGGTGTCGCGGTCGACGAATGCCGCGTCGAGCACGTAGGCCCGCTTGAGATGCAGGTGGGCGTCGACCTCCCATGTGTACCCCATGCCACCGTGCACCTGGATCGAGGTCTTGGCGTTCTCCACCGCAGCCTGCCCCGCGGTGATCTTGGCCGCCCCGACGGCGCGGGGCACCGAGCCCACGAGTGGATCGTCGATGGTGACCCCCGCGGCATACACGGCACCTCGGGCCACCTCCGTGCGCACCACCATGTCGGCCATGAGGTGTTTGAGGGCCTGGAACTGCCCGATGGGGCGACCGAACTGCACCCGTTCCTTGGAGAACGCCACCGACAGATCGGTGGCGGCCGACGAGATCCCGAGCAGCAATGCCGCGGTGAGCACGGCGCCCTCGCGCACGATTCGCTCCGCTCCGGCACCATCGAGAAGCCGGGTTCCTTGCGGCAGGCCGGTGCCCACGATCCGTCCCACCGGAACGAGCGGATCCAGCGGGAGGGTCACCGGCGCCAGCTCAAGGGCTGACCGATCCACGCGCCACACGCCGGCCTCGTCTACCACCATCACGACGTCGACGTGGTCGGGATACTCCACGAGCTGTGAGCGGTCGGTCCGGTCGAGTCCGGTGACCACGACTTCGCCCGTGGCGGCGCCGTCGACAAGACCGGCCACAAGGTGGGTCCACACCAACGGGCCGGGAACGATGGCACGCCCGAGCTCCTCGAATGCCAGCACGGCATCGGCCATGCCAAGCCCCACCCCGCCGTCCGCTTCGGGAAGACGAAGGGAGAACACGCCCATCTCCGCCAACTCCGTCCATCGGGCGCGATCAAGGCCACCTGTGGTCTCCATGTTGCGCACCACATCGATCGGGAAACGGCCGGCACAGAACTGCTGCACTCCTTCCTGCAGCGCGGTCTGGTCGTCGGTGAGCTCGAAGTCCATGGCCTACTTGTCCTTGGGGAGGCCGAGGATCCGCTCGGCGACGATGTTGCGTTGGATCTGACTGGTGCCCGCGGCGATGGTGAATGACGTGGACCGGAGACGCTCCTCCACAAAGGCGCCGTTGGGAAGCGACCCGAGATCCTCCCGGGCCAACCCGGCCCGCCCGAGCAGCCGCATCGCCACGTCGGTGAGCCGCTGCAGGAGCTCCGAGTAGTAGAGCTTCACCACCGATCCGCCCACGCCGGGGATGCCGTTGCGCTCCGCCTGGGCCAAGTTCCGCTTCGTCATCGCCCACAGCGCATCCATCTGGGCCTGCATCTCACCGACCTCACGACGAAGGGCGATGTCGTCCCATGCGGTGCCGGACCGGCGGGTGACCAGCTTGGCGAGATGGACCAGCTCGGTGATCATGCGGTCGGTCTCCACCAGGTCGGAGATGAAACCCGTGCCCCGTTCGAACGAGAACGTCACCATGGCGATACGCCAACCGTCGTTCTCGTCGCCAACGCGCTGGCTCACCGGAACCCGCACTTCGTCGAAGAACACCTCGCTGAACTCGGTCGACCCCACGATCGTTCGGAGCGGGCGGATCTCGATGCCCGGAAGATCCATGGGGCAGATCAACCACGTGATTCCCTTGTGTTTGCTCACCCCCTCGCCGAGCGGCGGACCGGTACGAACCAGGAGCTCGCACCAGTCGGCCACCTGGGCGAACGACGTCCAGATCTTCTGCCCGGTCACCACGTAGTGATCGCCATCCCGAAACGCCTTGCACGACAACGAGGCGAGATCGCTGCCGGCACCCGGTTCCGAGAATCCCTGACACCAGATCTCCTCACCCTTGAGAATCCTCGGTAGGTGGTACGCCTTCTGTTCCGGAGTGGCCTCCGCCATCACGGTGGGGCCGGCGTGGAGCATGCCGACGAAGTTGGTGCCGATGTAGGGCGCGCCCGCCCGTGTGGTCTCTTCCAGATAGATGAGCTGCTCGGTGAGTGTGGCGCCGCGACCGCCGAACTCGGTCGGCCAGTTCACCCCGGCGTATCCGGCGTCGAACAAGGTTCGTTGCCATCCCAAATCGAAGTCGCGGCGGGCGGGCCAATCGTCGGGATCGGGCTTGGCCGGCAAACCGGGGAGGACGTCAGCCAGCCATTCTCGGAGCTCCTTCTGGAACGCCAAGTCGGCTTCGGAATAGCGCAGATCCACGATGGAGCTCCTCAGTGAGAGCGAACGAACCAACCCGGAAGCAGGTCGTTCACAAAATCTGACGCCATGTTAGAAACTTTCGGACGACTCGCTCCAGCCCAGCCCGGCACTCGTCAACGAGGACGACCACGGCGATCCGGCGTGGCGGCCAAACACACCGTGGATTCGACTTGTCCGGGCGAGAAGGTGTGGCATGTGTCGGCCATGATCTCCCGGGGCACGTCGGCGCCGCGTTCGATCGACCGCCACTCAAGCGTGTAGTAGCCGATGGCCACGAGCACCCCCCGACGTAACACCCGAACGGCCTCACGCAGTTCCGGATCAGCCCCCGTCACCCCGATCCGGTCGAGCGCCGCGGGCCAACCCGACCCCACCGGGATGAGCCCAGCGAACGGGCCGTCTCCAGATATCGTCCATTGGTGGAGTTGCCAGGTGAGCAAGTGCGCTCCATCGCGGGCAAGCGTGGCCACGAACGGCGTGACCTCGATCTCGTAGGTGCGTTCCACATGCTGCATCGCGGCAAGCCATACGAGGTCGTTCAGGTGCACACAGGTGGTGGAGCGGGGCAGGCGGTTCACGGTGGTTGCCGCGTACGATGCCGGCCCCCGTACGGTGCCGACCGATGCCAAGGCCCCAGGACACGTGGTCCACGGGTGGCGGTGAGTGGTGGCCTCGGAGCCCACCACTTCGCCGTCGCGCACCTCGAGCTGCACCTCGAAGCCGTGAAAGAAATCGTCGACTCGGGCGGTGGCCTGCAACTGGCCTCGACGGCTCGGCGTGGTGCGTGTGTGTACCTGACGATGAAACGAGGGCATCGGTGGTCAGAGCGGAGGCTCTTCGATCTCGAGGGCGTTGGGGTCGAAGCTCACGTTGGGTTCGACAACCGGCGGGGGCGCCTCACCACCGTGACGGGGCGCGACGTCGAAGCTGATCCCGCCACCACTCGCCCACGATGCCCCAGGGTCCTCGAACACCGGCGGGGGCGGCTCCGCACCGTGACGAGGTGCCACGTCGAAGCTGATGCCCGGTACAGCGTCCCAGGACTCGGCTTCGGGCGCGTCGTACACGGGCGGCGGTACGTCCGCATGACGGCTCGGCACATCGAAGCTGATCCCGGCATCCACCGGTGCAGGGCTCGGACCGAAGGTGCCCGGCGGAGCGGAGTATCCACCCGCCGCTGCTGCCGTTGACACCGGCCCGGCAGGCGCACCCGCCTCTGATGGCGTGCCACCCGTTCCGGCGGCGGCCGCACCGCCCGCAAGGGCAGCCAGCCGACTCGACCCCGCGGATCCCCGCAAACCCTTGGTGGGCGCCATCGTCCGGTCCAAGGCCTGCATGTCGAACGACGCATCGGTGGCAGCCACCGGTTCGGGCTCCGGTGCGGTGGCCTTCCCCCCCGGTTGCAACATCGCCGTACAGATGCGGCAGCGCCCGAGCGAGGCGTCGTTCTTCGCCCCGCACCCAGGACATTTGATCTTGGCGGCCATCGTGTTCCCCCGATCGGCGTTGGTCACAACCTCCCGTCGTGACGGCCCCATTGTGCCCTGTTGCGAAGGCTCGTGTGCGCGATCAGGGCGGGGCGAGGCATGGGGCGCCGGCGCACACGTCGACAACTGCGCCGCCGGGTTTGAGGAACTCGCTCTTCTGCAACCGTGCCGCCAGCTGACGCCTCGGAAACTCGTGGGGATCCGATCCGTCCTTCGGGGGCGTGTTCCCGAGCGGCGGTGCCGGCGTGCCCGAGTCCCAGATCACCAGCGCGCTCCCGTCAAACGGGCTCACTCCGATGGGATCAATGCCCCAGTACGGCGTCAGGTCGGTATGGCGTCCGGGAGCCAGGGCGGGTTGGTGCACCCGAGCGCCGATGGCGCGCGCCAAGATCTCGGCTGACACCTGGGCCACCTGGTGATCGCCGAAGGCGACGTGCAGCAACACCTTGTGCGGCGGTGTGCCCGGGTAGGGGTCCGACGTGAGGTGCTGCACGTAGCCGACGGGGTCGGCCCGGTCCCACAGCAGCTGGATCACTTCGAGTAGAAGCAGCTGTTCGCGCTCGTTCGGATAGGCCGCCTCGAAGATGGGGAGGAAGGGTTCGAAGTCGACGCTGCGCGGCAAGAGCATCGAGTAGTTCATGCCGGTGACCCCCAGCACGGCCCGGGTCCACTCCTGGCTCACCGCCGTGGTGGCTGCCCCCATGATCCCGCCCTGGCTGTTGCCGTCGTAGAACAGCTCCGAGGTGTCGATCACCGGTTGTCCCGCCACACGGAACGCCGGGTGGGTCACCAGGCCTTCGTCGTCGCGCACGAGCCGGCCGAGGAACAACGTGTTGAGCATGCCCTGCTGCAAACGGTCGGGAATCGTGGCGAACTTCGACAGGTCGGTGAGCACCACCGCCGCGGCGAGGATGTCCTCCTCGGCCAACCCGATCAAGTCGGTGGCGCAGAACGTGATGTTGTGCGCCTGGCCCATGTCGCCCACGTTGCCGGCGTTCACCTCCGTGCGGCTCCCGAGCAGACCGTGCCCGTACAGCGAGATCCGCGAGGGTGCCACCGGCCCGGGCGATGCCCCGCCCCCTGGCCCGAGCGCCGAGTAGGGAACGTTGCACTGGAAGAACGCCAACCGAAACCCCTGCACAGCCGGCACGGCTCCCGGGAACTTTTCGACCTCGTGGCTGACGTCGAACGCCGTGCCGGGCCCGCCGCCGTCGACCAGGAAGTTCGGCACGACGAACTGCCCGTGCACCCGGCGGGCAACGTTCGGGGACGGATTCTCCTCCACCGCCGTGACCGCGAACGGCGGGGCGTGATCTCCCACGGCAGCAAAGCTGCGATCCCGGATCGACAGCATCCGCCGGGCAGCGTCGAGCGGGCTCCGCACGGTGAACGCCCAGGCCGACACCAACGAGCCCCGATCGATGCCTGCGGACGCCACCTCACCGAAGATCCGGTCGTAGGCGGCGCGGCGGTCCTCGAGCGCCGGCAGGTCGGTCACCAGATCGTCCCGAAGGGCCCGGAACATCTCCGACGGCGCCACCGGCCCACCACCCACGGCCACGAGGGCGCGCAGCACCACCACGTGGCGATGTCCCTCTCGCAACACCCGTGCCGGCGTGATCACCAACACCCGGTCGGCATCGGCGGAGGCACGAGCGTCGTAGTCCACCCACACGGGCACCCGCACCCCCTCGGTGACGTCGAGCAGCAGCACCGGCGAGTCGGCGGCCAGCGACGCCTGCGGGTTCGTGGCCGGCGGCGCCCCGCTGGCGGCGAGGTCGACCCCGGGGACGTAGGCGATGGCCTTCGAGCCGGGGCTGAACCCGTCGACGTCGCCGGTACGGTTCGTGGGGTCGTGACTGCCCAAACCCATGAGGTCGGGCAGTTCCAGCGCCACGCCGTCCTTGTTCGACGGCACCAAACCCCGCACGTCGACCACGTGGCCGGTTGGCGACCCGCTGCTGGGCCGGGCGTGGAGATCGTTGGGCCATGGTGCCAGGCAGGGGCTCCCCACCTCGGCGATCGGATCGCACCCGCCCGTGCCGAACCAGCCGTTCGGACCAAACCGTCGTTTCACCTCGTCGGGCGCCGACGCGGCCGCTGTGAAATAGCCCACGACGTCGAGCACGACGAGCGGATGCGACTGCCCGCAACAAAGGTCGCCGCCATACGTGCTCCCCGCCCGCAGGGTTCCGCCGATCCCCGGTGCCACGACGACCAGCCTGGCCTTCGCTTCTCCAGGTCCAACGAACACCTCCTGAGGGGCGCCGGAGACGGCCGTCATCCCCGCACCACCGGTACCGGCACTGACCCCCGCATTCCCGGGCCCACCCACCACGGTCAGCGTGACGACGAGCGCGGCCACCCCCGTCGCCGGGATACCGCCGCGACCGAGCACCGCCACATCGGCCTTGAGCCCGCTGGTCGGGAGGCCGTCCCCCGTTCTGGCGTCGGCCACTCGCACCGGCGGGATCGCCACCAGCTCGCCGCCCGACGACCCGTGGTCGTCGAACCACCCCACCACGGTCATGCCGACCTGCACCACACCTTCGTTGTTGCGAAGCCGAACACGCCCTTGTGCGTCGGGGACCACGACCACCAGATTGCGTTCGATGTCGACTGCGGGCGATCCCGTTGGGGTGGCATTGAGGCTCGACACCGGCGGGAGCGGCGCGCCCGGAGTCCATACGGTCAGATGGGTCGGCGACCCCGTTTGGAAACCCACATCGACCACCAGGGCCGATACGCGGTCGAGCGGCAGCCGGGACGTCTCGTCTACACGGACATCGGTTGCGCCCGCATCGCCCGCGCCGACCGCGATGTTCGTCGACCCCATCACGTCGTAGGGGTCCTGGGTGGCATAGGTGGGGTGGAAGCGCCCGAAGCCGTCGGCGCCGAGCCAGCCCGTAACGTCGACCAGCACGTGGGCGGTGCCGCTGTTGTTGCGCACCTGGGCCCCGCCCCCCGGCCCCGGTGCCAGGAACTGGAGGTTGGCGGCCACCGCGGCGGCGGTGGCGTTCACCGACGATGTGGCGGGCAAGGCCTGCCCGTCGGGCCACACCGTCAGGTGCGTGGTCTCCGTCGGCATCACCAGGGTGACGTTCACCACCACCGCAACCACACCGGCGGCGGGAATCGCCCCCTGCCCCAGCAACACGAACGTCGCCGTCTGGCCGGGCCCGAGCGGGCCGGGAATGCCGGTGCCATCTCGCGTATCAACGAGGCGAAACGGCGTGATCGCATGGAAACCCGACGGAGTTCCGCCCGCCGGGTTTCCGGCACTCGCCGACACGATCGACGCCGGAACCGCTTGTGGCGCCGCGTCCACCGCGACGGGAGCGAACACGACCACTCCCACCAATCCCAGCACCGAAGCCAACGCGGCCGCCGGCGCACCCCTCCAGCGTGTCGATCTCATGGATCCCCCGTTCGACGAACGGCCCAAGAATATCGCGGGATTGTTGCTCGGGCATTGTGGTGTCGTTCCGCCGAGCCGTGTTGTCGTGGTCCTGCCCGTGTTGACAAATCAGGCAACCGGGCCAACACTCGGGCCATCCCCGGGGAGCGGTCGAGCAACCAGTCCCCGCCGACAGAGGAGAGACCGCCATGCGTCGAGCCATCTTCCGAGTCGAGATCGACGTCGATGCATCTCCCATCGCGGGGCACATCCCGATGACCCGATGGCTCCGATGCCTCCCGCACCTCATGGCGACCGGCGTGGGAAGTGCGGCATCCGTGCCTCTCGCCATGGTCACGTCGGGGATCGTGGCGGCTACCGGCGAAGTCCCCGACTCGATCCAACGATGGCAGGTCACGATCTTGCGCGAACGGGTGCGCTGTTACGGCTACTTCTTCTTGCTTCGACACGACACTCCCCCGGTTGCCTGGCGACCTTCGCTGCGCGACCCCGGCGACGACCCCCGAGTTCGGGTGTGGGCCACCCGGCGGTCACCGCTGCACCGAACCATCCCCCGCCGCCAGGCGGCCATCCGCTCCATCCGGGTGGCCAGCCACCTTGTTCTCCTGCTCCCGATCGCCGTCGTGATGGATGGGTTGTACCCGGCATGGATGGCCGTGGCCGCCCGCCGAGGCGGTTGGTCGGCGGCAACTCGGGCGGGCCTCCTGGCCGTCGAATCCTGGGTGACGGAGGTGATCGCGTACGGCACATTCGTGAGCGATGAGGTGCCGGCCCCGGCCCGCAGGCAGCTCCGTCAGCTGCGTTCCGCGGTGTCGTCAGCGTCGTCCACCCTCGGCTCGGAACCCGGCTCGGCGTCCACGAACGACCGCGTGGGCGGCAGCCAGGTGGCTTCACGTTTCGCCGCGAACGCCGCCGGCCCCTCCCGGTTGTCGGGGTGACGCCAGAAGTCGGCGAGCCGCAGCGCGCTCTGCGCGAGCGCTTCCTCGAAGGGGAGGTCGAGGCTCTCCCAGAGGGCCTTCTTGCTTACCATCATTGCCGTGGGTGAGTTCTGGGCGATCTTCTCCGCCAACTCCTGCGCCGCAACCCAGAGCGAATCGATGTCGGGCTCGATCTGGCTGAGCATCCCGAGCTCGCGGGCCCGTTCCGCCGACAGGCGCTCGTGTTTGCCCACCAGGAGCATCCGGCTCACCGCCTCGAACGGCATCCGCACGCGAAGCCCGATCGTTTCGTAGGTGGCCACCTGCCCAACCGAAACGTGCGGATCGAGGAACGTGGCGTCGGCCGTGGCGAGCACGATGTCGGAATCGGCCACGAAGTGCAGTCCGCCCCCGGCGCACACCCCGTTCACGGCGCAGATCACCGGCTTCCACACCTTGCAGTGATAGGACGTGAATCGGATGGTGTTGGAGCGCACCTTGTCGGCGTAGACGGTCATGCCGCGCGGGTCGTCGGCGAGATCCTTGAGGTCGGCACCGGTGCAGAAACCCTTGCCTTTGCCCGTCACCACGATGACCCGCACGTCGTCGTCGGCGTCGAGCTCTCTCCACGCCGCTTCGAGATCATCGAACATCGGCAGGTTGAGGGCGTTGTAACGCTCGGGCCGGTTGAAGGTGATCCAGCCCACGGGGCCCCGTCGGTCGACCTCGATGGTGGTGTAGGCGTGCGCGCTCGTCATCGGACGGACCCTACCCTCGCATGGTCAGGCCATTCGCCAGGCGTGCCCACCCCTCGCCTTCACGGCGTACATCGCCTTGTCGGCCCGAGTGAGAAGTGTGTGCACGTCCGACGCGAGGCCACCCGCAGCTTCCACGCCGACGCTGGCACCAATTCGGACCTCGTGCGGTGTGCCGTCGTCGTCGGCGACGACCATCGGCGCCCCGACGGCCGCCACCACCGCATCAGCGAGCCCCTGGACGGCCGAATCGATCGGTGTCTCGGTCCGGCCGACGAGCACGAACTCGTCGCCGCCGATCCGGGCCGCTACCAACGACGCCCACGGCCACCCACGGACCGGCACACCGCCATCGGCGATGCCGGCTGGAAACGTTGCTCCGCCGGGGAAGGCCCCATTGGCACCGCCCTGGATTTCCACGAGTGCCACGAGCCGATCGGCGATGGTCACGAGCACCTTGTCACCCGCGGCGTGACCAAACGAGTCGTTGACCAGCTTGAACCCGTCAAGATCGAGGTAGAGCAGGACCACGTCCCTTCGGTCGGCCACAGCAGTCGGTCCGACGCCGTCGAGGTCGCGATCGAAGTCGAGGTCGAGGTCGAGGCTGGCGGCGAGGCGATCCATGTGGCCCTGAAACCCCGCTCTGTTGAGGAGCCCGGTGAGCGGGTCGTGGTGGGCGGCGTGATCGAGCGAGCGCAAATGATGGCGCCGCTCCAACGCCAGGTTCACCAGTTCGATCAGCTCAACGGAGGCATGGGCGAACTCCATGTGGGCGGCGTCGGCGTTCTCGAACCAGCCCACCATCGCCGCCGTTCCGCCAGATGGGTCCGTGGCGGGGGCCACGCCGATCGTGGTGAAGCGGTGCGGCCCGATCACTGATGTGGCGGTGTCGGGGAGGTCGGCCACGGGGGCAATCCTCACGACCCCTCCCGGTGCCATGTCCTCCCACAACGACCGGACCGACGGGTGATGGAGGACCAGATCGCGCATCTCGGCGGGCCACGCCCGATCGCCGAGCAGCATCGCTCCTTCGCCATCGTCGACCACCAATGCCGCCAACACCCCGGGCCAACGGGTCTGGAGGACCTCGGCCAGCCATTCCGCTGTTCGAACGATCGGCTCGCCCGCGGCAACGGTGGTCAGCGCGCGAGAGATCGCACGCCGAGGTGAGGCATCCCGAAGCACCAGGACGAGATGATCCCCGTCGTCGCCGACGATCACCGACGACATCAATTCCACGTCACACCACTGCTCACCGCCGCCGCGAATCCGAAACGGCACCACCGCCGTATCGTCGGGCGCACCGACGCTGAAGGCGATCCCAGCGAGGGCGCGGGCCACCTCGTCAGGGTGCACCCGCGTCAACGGATCGGTGCCAACCAGCTCGTCCCGCTCGAGCGAAAGCAATCGACAGGCGGCGTCGTTCGCCCACTCGACGGTGCCGTCCGGCCCGAGGGACACCACCCCCTCCCGTAGCTGACCGGCCAGACCCACCGCTATCCCGCCGATTCGCTCGTCCATCGAATGCACGCTATCGGGCCAAAGACGGCGAGTACGACGACGTGCCGGACCGCCGTGCGACGTAGGGATCCGCGAGACTTGCGGCGTGCGACGCATCTCGGTTGTCGGTTCCAGCGGATCGGGCAAGTCGACCCTGGCCCGGGGTCTGGCCGATCGGCTCGGCCTGGCCCACATCGAGCTCGACGCCATCTTCCACCAACCCAACTGGCAGGGTTTGGCGTCCGACGAGTTCCGCCGCCAGGTTGCAGCCCGCTTGGCCGGCGCGCCGAACGGTTGGGTTGTTTGCGGGAACTATTCGGCGGTACGGCCCGACCTGTGGAACGCGGCCGACACCATCGTGTGGCTCGACCTCCCTCGCCACGTGGTCATGCGCCGCGTCACGGTTCGCACGATCCGGCGGGTGGTCAGCCGCGAGGAGCTGTGGAACGGGAACCGCGAGCCGTGGTCGAACCTGTATCGGTGGGATCCAGAAAGCAACGTCATCCGATGGTCCTGGACCCGCCACCCGATCCTGCGGCACCGCTACGCCGCCGCCATGCTCGACCCTCAATGGGCGCACCTACGCTTCGTGCGGCTCTGCCATGCGAGCGATGTTGAACTCGCCCTATCCGTACCGGATGCAAACAGGACGCCTCGCATGTACTGAAAGCCCGCCGAGCGCACATTTCGCGCACAGACCCCACAGTGGCGGCCGGAGGCAGTCCGGAGCATGGATCAACCCGCCCGCGCCCCGAACCAGCGAGCACCACCCAGCTACCCCCCCAGAAACCGGCAAGACCCTACCGACACCTTCCGGGCTCGCCGCTTCGTCGCAACGTGCTCGGCGCCAACGCGTCGTCCACTGACCACAGTTTGGCAGCACGGACACATGCGTTGACCAGGGGAAATGGGTCATGGCGATGCCGGATCGGCCCGTTCACTGTCATACCCCCTTCGTAGAATGAGGGCATGGGAGACGTGGTGGAACTGGTCGAAGCGGCCCGCAAAATTGCTGGCCTCGA